>Ga0335074_10012598_pt1 | contig 11857 bp, 13 predicted proteins | sample Lox_Sample_23_FD_206715 | JGI IMG/M metagenome (GOLD analysis project Ga0335074, IMG submission 206715) | Soil microbial communities from Loxahatchee National Wildlife Refuge, Florida, United States - Lox_Sample_2.3 | ecosystem: Environmental > Terrestrial > Soil > Wetlands | place: USA...
CCATCCCCCTCACCCTGCTCGACGACGAGGTCGAGCGCTGGACCGCCACGGAGGCACGAGCATGCACGTGACCATCAACGACTGCGCGCTGAACGTCGAGGTGATGGGGCCCGAGGACGGCCCGGTGCTGATCGCCCACCACGGCGGCGGCGGGATCGGCTCGCTGGCCGAGCCCAAGGCCACCTTCGGCCCGCTCGCCGACCGGTTCCGGGTCGTCGTCTTCGACGCCCGCGGCTGCGGTCGCAGCGAGGGCGTCCCCCCGTACTCGCACGCCCAGTGGGCGGCCGACGTCGACGGCCTGCGGGAGTGGATCGGGGCGGACAAGATCGTCGTCGCGGGCGGCTCCTACGGCGGGTTCATCGCCCTCGAGTACGCCGTCGCCTACCCCGAGCACGTCCAGGCGATCGTGCTCCGCGACACCTCGGCCGACGCGACCAACCTCAAGCTCGCCTACGAGAACGCTCGCCATCAGGACCGGGTCGAGATCAACTGGGACAACTTCGACCGTTACTGGTCCGGGCGGATCCGCGACGACGAGGACCTCAAGGCGCGCTGGGCGGAGATCATCCCCCTCTACGACTACGAGTACGACCCGGTCCGCTCGGCCGCGGCGGTCGAGGCGGGCATCTACCGGCACGAGTCCCACAACTGGTGCTTCCAGTACAACACCCCCGGCTACGACCTCAAGCCGAAGCTCCCGGCGGTGCCGGCGCCCACCCTGGTCACCGTCGGCCGCCGCGACTGGGTCACCCCGGTCAGCGCCGCCCAGACCATCGCCGACCTGATGCCGAACGCGAAGCTCGTCGTGTTCGAGAAGTCGGGCCACTCGCCGCAGATCGAGGAGCGCGAGCTGTTCCTGTCCACCGTCCGCGACTTCCTCGACGGGGCCGTCTCATGAACATCACCATCATCGGCTCCGGCGCCATCGGCGGCACCCTCGGCGCCCACATGATCCGGGCCGGCCACGACATCACCCTGTGCGACGCCGACGCCGACCACGTCGCCGCCATCCGCACCTGCGGGCTGATCATCGAGGGCCCGGTCGACGAGTTCAGGGTCGCCGCGCACGCGATCACCCCCGACGAGCTCCCCGATCGGGTCTCCCGCGCCATCGTCGCGGTCAAGAGCCTGCACACCCGGGCCGCGGCCGAGCTGCTCCGGACCCGACTGGCCCCGGACGGCTACGTGCTGACCGTGCAGAACGGGCTCACCGCCGATCACCTGATCGCCGCCGTCGGCCGGGACCGGGTCATCTCCTCGTTCGTCAACGTCGGCGCCGACGTGATCGCCCCCGGGCGCATCCTGCAGGGCAACGTCGCCACGTTCCGGGTCGGCGAGCTCGACGGCGGCCGCATCACCCCGCGGGTGCTCGCCCTCGCGGACGCGCTGCCCTACGCGGAGCCGACCGACAACGTGCTCGGCTACCTGTGGGGCAAGGAGGCCTACGGGGCGATGTTGTGGGCCGGGGCGGTGTCCGACCTGACGATCGCCGAGCACCTCGAGGACCCGCGCTACCGGCCGGTCATGATCGCCATCGCCCGTGAGGTCCTCGCGCAGGCGCCGGTCCCGGTGGAGAGCTTCGACGGCTTCGACCCGAGCGACCTCGAGGGCTCCCTCGACCGGCTGGCCGCCTTCAACCGCAACAGCGCCAAGAAGTACAGCGGCATCTACCGCGACCTCGTGGTCCGCAAGCGCAAGACCGAGATCGACGAGATGCTCCGCGACATCAACGGCCCCATCTTCAACAAGGTCGCCGACATCATCCACGACATCGAGCAGGGCAGGCGCGTCAACACCCGCGCCAACCTCGACGAGCTGGCCGAGTTCGTCGCCGCGCTCCCGGCCGCCCCGGCCGCCCCGGCCGCCCCGGCCGCCCCGGCCGCCCCGGCCGGCCCGGCGGCCTGATGCGCATCGTCGACGTCCTCGCGGTCCCCGTCCGAGCGGGCTTCTTCTTCGATGACCAGCTGGCGATCAGGGCCGGGGCCGCCCACGACGGTTTCGACTACACCGGGGAGCCGCTGACCCCGGGCTTCCGCCGGGTCCGGCAGCCCGGGGAGGCGGTGTCGGTGCTGCTCTTGCTCGACGACGGCGGGGTCGAGTTTGGCGACTGCGCGGCGGTGCAGTACAGCGGGGCCGGCGGCCGCGACCCGCTGTTCGCCGCCCACGACGCGGTCGCCGCGGTCGAGGCGGTCGTCGCGCCCGCGCTGCGGGGTACCGACCTGGCCGACGGGTTCAGGACCGTGTCCGCCCGGATCGACGCGCTGACAACCGGCCCGGGTGCCCGCCCGCTGCCCGCCGCCGTGCGCTACGGCGTCAGCCAGGCCGTGCTCGCCGCGGTCGCGCGGGCCCGGCGGCAAACCATGGCCGAGGTCATCAGGGACGAGTACGAGACCGGCGCCCCGCTGGTCCCGGTCCCGCTGTACGCCCAGACCGGCGATGACCGGTACGGCAACGCCGAGAAGATGATCATCAAGGGCGTCGACGTCCTCCCGCACGGCCTGATCAACAACGTGGCCGAGAAGTTCGGCCCCTCCGGTGAGATCCTGGCCGACTACGTTCGCTGGCTGGTCGGCCGGATCCGCGACCTCGCCCCGTCGCCCGAGTACCGGCCCCGGCTCCACTTCGACCTGTACGGCTGCGCCGGGCTCGCTTTCACTGCCAAGGTCGACGCGGTCGCCGATTACCTGGTCGAGCTCGAAGCGATAGCGCACCCCTACGACCTCGCGATCGAGCACCCCATCGACGCCGGATCCCGCGACGCCCAGATCGCGACCTACCGCCGCCTCCGCGCCGCCCTGCAGGCCCGCGGCGCACACGTCCGCATCGTCGTCGACGAGTGGTGCAACACGCTCGATGACGTACGCGCGTTCGTCGACGCGGGCGCGGCCGACGTCATCCACGTGAAAACCCCCGACCTCGGCAGCATCGGCAACGCGGTGACCGCGCTGCTGCTGGCCCGCGACGCCGGGCTCGAGGCCTTCTGCGGCGGCACCTGCAACGAGACCGACCGCTCAGCCCAGGTCAGCGCGCACGTGGCGATGGCCTGCGAGGCCACCCAGGTGCTGGCCAAGCCGGGGATGGGCGTGGACGAGGGACTCATGATCGTCGGAAACGAGATGGCCCGCACTGCCGCCCTGGTGCGAGCCCGAGAGGCAGCCCGCCCGTGAAAGCGCTCGAACTACCGCCCCTCGACAGCGTCCTCGCCAGCCTGGCCGAGTACGTGGCGATCCCGAGCGACAGCCGCAACGCCGACCCCGGCACCATGCGCCGCGCCGCCCAGTGGATCGCCGGCCAGCTCGCCTTCGCGGCGGGCCGGGTCGAGGAGACCGCCGGCCACCCGGTCGTCCGCGGCGAGTGGCTCGGCGCCCCCGGCGCTCCCACCGTGCTCGTCTACGGCCACTACGACGTCCAGCCGACCGGCGACGAGACCGAGTGGCTGTCCCCGCCGTTCCTGCTCACCGTCGACCGCACCCGAGACGGCGACATCGCCCGCGGTCGCGGCGCCTCCGACGACAAGGGCCCCGTCCTGCTGGTCGTCGCGATGCTCCAGGCGGCGATCGCGCAGCGGGGCGGACTGCCGTTGAACGTGAAGTTCCTCATCGAGGGGGAGGAGGAGATCGGCAGCCCGCACCTGCCCGCCTACGTGCGCCAGCATGCCCGCGAGCTCGCCTGCGACCTGGTGATCTCGGCTGACGGCGCCCAGTGGCGCCCCGACGAGCCGTCGATCTCGGTCGCGTCCAAGGGGCTGGCCGCGTTCACGATCACGGTCGAGGGCGCCCGCGACGACCTCCACTCCGGCCGCTACGGCGGCACCGTCGCCAACCCCGTCCACGTGCTCGCGACGATCCTGGCCGGCCTGCACACCCCGGCCGGGGCGGTCGCCGTCGACGGCTTCTACGACGGCGTGACCCCGCCCAGCGCGCAGCGGCGAGCGCAGCTCGACGCGGTGCCGTTCGACGACGACCGGTTCGCGGCCGAGCTCGGCGTCCCCGCGACGTTCGGCGAGCACGGGTATTCGACCCTGCAACGCCTGTGGGAGCGCCCGACCCTGGAGGTGAACGGGGTCGAGGCCGGCGGCCGCTACACCGTGATCCCGCACATCGCCCGGGCGTTCATCTCCTGCCGCCTGGTCGGCGACCAGGACCCGCAGCGGGTACTGGAGGCAGTCCGCGGCCACGTCGAGCGGAGCGAGACCCCGGGCGTGCGCGTCACCATCGAGCAGGACGGGGGAGCGGTGCCCGCCTATCGCATCGATCCCGCCCACCCGGCGATCGCCGCCGCCACCGAGGCCCTGCACGCGGTCTACCCCGACCAGCAGGTCCTGCTCGCCGTCATTGCCGGCACGCTGCCCGCCACCACCCTGTTCGAGCAGGTCATCGGGGCGAAGACGCTGTTCTTCTCGTTCTCCACGGCCGATGAGAAGCTGCACGCCCCCAACGAGTTCCTTCGGCTGCGGCGCGTCCACGAGGGCATGCGCGCCTGGGACGGGCTGCTCACCTCGATGGCCGACGGCCCCCACCGACTGCAACCGGTGCGCCTTCCCGAGCCGACGGCGGCGGCCCGGCCATGAGCGATGACTACGCCTCCTTCGGCTACCTCGACGACCAGCCCGCCGCGTTCGCGCGGTTCCCGCTCGCCCCCGAATCCGGCCGGGTGCCCTGCTACGACGGCGGCTTCGACCGGCCTGCTCGGGCAGTCGACCGCGGGCGCCCCCGACCACCCCGTCGTGGAGTACGTCGACGGGCTAGAGAACCCGAGCGAGGCATTCCACAACATCGCCGCCTGGCTGGTCCGCGACGGGCTCACCGACGAGGAGATCATCAAGGTACTCGGCGGCAACGCCCTCCGTGCGCTAGCCGAAATCTGGCCCGCCTAGCTCGGGCTCCAGCCGCTCAAGGCACCGCACGCTCGGCGCCGCGACCAGCGCGCCGACCGCAACCAGGTTGACCGCAGCCGCGATCCAGAGCGTCTGGCTCAGCCCGATCCCGCCCGCCACCACCGCCGCCAGGGCGACTCCGATCGGCTCGCACAGTAGCGAGCCGAACCAGTCGTAAGCGCTCACCCGCGACAGTGACGCCGGCGGGATGTGCTGCTGCAGCGTCGTCTCCCAGAGCGTGTTGAATACCATGTTGCCGAACCCGGTGACCAGCGCGGTCACGATCAGGACCTGCCAGGGCAGTCGCAGCGCGAGCACGATCATCGGCGCGGCGTTCGGGAGCACCGCGATGGACCCCACCAGGAGCGGGCGTCGCGGCCGGAGCCGAAGCACGGCCACGCCGCCTGCGAGACCGCCGACGGCCGAGACGACGAGGATCGCCGTCCACGCGCCGGCCCCGCCGTGCCCGTTCTTGATCCACACCGCCGCCAGCACCAGCCACGCCCCGCTCATCATGTTCCCGAGCGACGCGCTGATCACCACCAGCCAGACCCAGCTGCGGGCGGTGAAGTCGCGCCAGCCGTCGAGCAGGTCGCGCCCGAATGACTGCGGCGGCAGGCTGACGTGCTCCGGCAGGTGGAGGCGGGCGAGGTAGAGCGCGCTGACCGCGAAGCTCGCCGCGTCGATGGCGAGCGCGTAGCCCGGCCCGACCGTGACGATGAGGATGCCCGCCAGCGCCGGGCCGGCGAACTGGGTCAACCCCATCGACATGCCGCGCAGCGCGTTCGCCTCCTGCAGCCGGCCCGGGCTCACGGTCATCGGCGTGAGCCCGGTCGAGGCGGGGTTGAAGAACGCCGTCCCGGTTCCGGCCAGCGCCTGCAGGACGATCAGCTCCCAGACGTGCGCGGTGTGCGAGAGCAGCAACGCCGCGGTCGCCGCCTGAATCGACATCCGGGCCACATCGGCGGTCAGCATCACCCCGCGCCGCGGCAACCGGTCCGCGAAGACGCCGCCGACGAGCAGGAAGATCACCAGCGGGGCGGTGTTGGCGGCAATGACGAAGCCAAGGTCGCGCGCGGATCCGGTCAGGTCGAGCACCGCCCAGGCGAGCGCGAACGGCGTGACCGCATCCCCGAGCAGCGACACCAGCTGTCCCGTGAAGAACAGCCGAAACTCGCGCTCCCGAAGCGCGCCAAGCGGGATCCGCCGCACCTAGTCCGCGAACCCGGCGTCCCCGAACTCCGCCGCCCCGAACTCGGCCCGGATTGCCTCCGTGTGCTCGCCGAACGCGGGCACCGCCCCCATCACCGGCGGCTGCCCGACAGAATGCACCGCCGGCAGCAACGCGTCGACGTCCCCGCCAGGGGTCCCCACCGGCACCCACCGCCCGCGCGCCCGCAGCTCCGGATGCGAGGTCAGCTCGCCCGGCGTCCGCAGCCGCGCGCACGCGATCCCGGCCGCCTCAAGCGCCGCGATCACTTCATCCGCCGTCTGCTTAGCGAACACGTCCTCGATGATCGCGGTCAGCTCGTCGTTGCGGGCCGCCCGGTCCGGATTGCTCGCGAACCGAGGGTCAGCAGCCAAATCAGCAGAACCAAGCACGGCCGAGCAGAACACGCCCCACTCCCGCTCATTCTGAATCCCGAAGAACACCGCGCCGTCGGACGCGTTAAACGGCCCGTACGGTGAGATCGAAGGATGCCGCGCCCCGGTCCGAGGCAGCGGCTGCCCGCCGTAGGCCGAGAAGTAGACCGGCTGGGTCATCCACTCCCCGAGCGCGTCGATCATCGCCACCTGCAACTCCGCGCCCGACCCGGTCCGCTCCCGGTCGTACAGCGCGGTCAGGATGCCGGTGTAGGCGTACATGCCCGCCGCGATGTCGGCGATCGAGATCCCCGGCCGGGCGGGCGACTCCGGGGTGCCGGTCGCCATCACCAGCCCCGCCTCGCACTGCACCAGCAGGTCATACGCCTTCTTATCGCGATACGGCCCGTCCGCCCCGTAGCCCGAGATCGAGCAGCAGATCAGCCCCGGCCGCTGCGCCCGCAGCGAAGCCGGGCCGAGCCCGAGCCGGTCGGCCGCACCCGGCGCCAGGTTCTGCACGAACACGTCGGCCGCGTCAAGCAGCCGCCCGAGCAGCGCCCGGTCGCCGGCGTCCTTGATGTCGAGCTCGACGCTCTCCTTGCCCCGGTTGAGCCAGATGAAGTGGCTCGACTGGCCGAGCGTGGTCCGGTCGTACGAGCGGGCGAAGTCACCGCCGCCCGGCCGCTCGATCTTGATCACCCGCGCCCCGAGGTCGGCCAGCTGCCGGGTGGCGAACGGCGCCGCCACCGCCTGCTCAAGCGAGACGACCGTGAGGCCGTCGAGGGGGTGGCGCACTACGAGCCCACGAAGGCCGGACGCTGCTTGGCCAGGAACGCCCGCACCGCAACGCCGTGATCGGTTGTCGTGCCCAGCCGCTGCTGCGCCGCGCACTCGGCCGCGAGCGAGTCGGTCAGCGGCCGCGACCCGCCGTCGGCCAGCAGCTTCTTGGTCTCGGCGTAGGCGGCGGTCGGCCCGGCCGCCAGCTCGGCCGCCAGCGCCCCCGCCCGCGCCGCCACCTCGGTGGCGGGAACCAGGTCGAACGGCAGCCCCCAGGTGACCGCCTGCTCGGCCGTGAACGTGGTCGGGCGCAGCAGCAGCGCCCGCGCCCGGGCCATCCCGACCGCGGCAGGCAGCGTCACCGACAGCCCCGAGTCGCAGGTCAGCCCGATGCCGGTGAACGCGGTCCCGAGCGTCGCGCCCTCGGCGACGACGGCGAAGTCGCACGCGAGCACGAACCCGAGCCCGGCCCCGACGCAGGTCCCGTTGACGCCCGCCACGACCGGCTTGGGCATGGTCGTCAGGGTGGTGACGATCGGGTTGTAGTGCTCCTGCACCGTGTCGAGGGCCGACGAAGCGTCCCGGTCCAGCGCGACGGCGTGCTCGGCCAGGTCCTGCCCGACGCAGAACGCCCGCCCGTTCCCGGTCAGCACCACCGCCCGCACCGCGTCATCGGCGGCGACGTCAGTCAAAGCCGCGAGCAGGCTCTCCTTCACGGCCAGGCTCAGCGCCGGCCCAGGCAGAATGACGGTGGCGACGGCCCCGTCCCGTTCGACGTCCACGTTGGTCATCCGCCTATTATCGACCGAGCGGTCAGGAAATATCTAGCATGGGAGAACCATGTCACAACCCGTCGGCCAGCCCGGTCCCGCCGAGTCGATGATGGCATCCGACGCCGCCTCCCGGTCGCTCGGCATCACGCTGCTCGACCACGGCGACGGCTGGGCCCGCGCGACCATGACGGTCCGCGACGACATGGTCAACGGCCACGGCATCTGCCACGGCGGGATGATCTTCTCGCTGGCCGACACCACCTTCGCCTGCGCCTGCAACAGCTGGGGGCCGGTCACGGTGGCGGCGGGCGCCGACATCGTCTTCGTCGCCCCCGCCCGCCTGGGCGACGTCCTGGTCGCCGAATGCCGGGTCCGCGCCCGCTACGGCCGCAACGGCGTCTACGACGCCGCCGTCACGCGCGACGGCGCGCTCATCGCCGAGTTCCGCGGCCGTAGCCACCAGCTCCGCGCCCCCCAGCCGAGGGCATGAAGATCAAACCCGCCAAAATCATTCGTCCGAACGGTCGCGGCTGACTGTGGAAAGGCCGACTCAGCCGGTCAGGGTCGTGGGCTTCGAGGAGTGTCAGGCGTGAGCAGCGGTCACTGCAGGGGCTAGGGAGTTACCGAAATCTCTTCGGTGCGGTAGATCGCTTGCGGCGTATCGGACTCCTGCTGGTTGTTGGTGCGGCAGGTGGCCCACACCTTGACCGCACCGGCGGGGGAGCCAGCTGGATTGAAGGAAATCGTGAAAGCCTGAAAACCGTTGGCGGGCACTGTCGGTTCGATTCTGTTCACGACGGTGGCTCCAGTGCTGAAGCGCAGGAACGCCTGGCAGGAACCGGCGGTCTCGTCTCCGGTGTTCTGCACATGGAAACTGATCGTCGTCAGCGATGCGCCAGCAAGAACTGTCGGCAGATAGGCGCCGAGTGCTACTGCGGTGGGTGCATACGCCTCCAGCTTCGGCGAGGCGGTACCTTGGCATTCAGCCCAGACGTAACCGGTGAAACGCAGGGATCCTTATCGGGCGCGGTCACCGGAGTCCAGCATGCGGCAGATGGTTCAGGTTGCCGATGAGCTCGGGGTTCCGCTCTATGACCACCGGCGCTGGTGTGGGTTGGGGAAGGCGAGCGTCGGCCGCCTAGCGACCCCTGGTGGCTAGGGCAATCGTTCAGGCATTCCGAGCCACGGATACTGATTCCCGGAGATCTCAGCCGCGTGGACCCCTCCCCAGCGCCCGGGTGGGCTGACTGACGCGAGTGGTAGGCGCTTTATCTACGCACCCGCAGCCCGTCGAACCCGATCGCGCACGCCCTGCTCAGTTCGTGATCGGTTGGTAGTACAGCAAGACGTTGCCGGAGGTGAACTGCCGTGTCTTCAGCAGTTTGAGGCTGGGCCGGTCGGCTCCTGTGAACAGGGAGCTGTCCCGGCCCAGGATGACCGAGTTCACCATGATCCGCAGTTCGTCGAGGAGGCCTGTGTGCAACAGGCTGGCGGTTAGCGTTGAGCTGCCCGGGATCACGATGTCCTGGCCGGGTTGCCGCTTGAGCTTGGCCAGTTCCTGTTCGACGTGGTCGCTGATGATCCGCGTGCCGGCCCAGGTGGCGTGCGGCAGGGTCCGCGAGATGACGATCTGGGGGGTGGTGTTCATTGCCTTCGCGACCTCAGGGTCGGACTCCTGGCCGGCGGGCGTGGGCCAGAAAGCGGCCATGCCCTCATAGGTCACGCGGCCGAACACCAATATGCCGGCCTCGCGCAACTGCGCCATCGCGAGCTGGCTGAACTCCCGGTCGACGTTATGCCAGTCCAGGGCCTGGCCCGGGTCGGCGTGATAGCCGTCGGCGCTGGTCATCATGTGCGAGAACATCTTCCGCACGGGTCCTCCAGCATGGTCGCTTCGTGCCGCTAACCGTGTAGACGGCCCCGGAGTCCCGCGGTCATTGCCGCTCGCAATCGCCGATAGATCCGCCACCGGGACCGTGATCCTGGCCCCGAGCGGCGCGCGCTGCCGCCGGACCCGAGCAGTCGCGCGGCCAGCTTGGGGTCAACGTCCGCCCGGATGTCGCCGGCCAATTCGGCCTCCCCGACCAGATGCCCGACCAGCCCGTCGAGCGCCCGCCGGCGGTCAAGCACCGCCATCTCGGCAACGTAGGAGAACTCGCCCCACTACCTAGATTCCTCGGAAACAACCAGGCGTTTTACAAAGATGTTATCTATAACGCGGTCTACGTCCAGGTTGATCTATAAAGAGGTCTCTGCGCTGTCTACGACGTTGAGGTCGAGCATCGCGGATGTTAGAGTTCGGGGACGGCGATCGCGCTAGGGGTCTAGTGAAGGAGGCGCGTGGACACGAGGTTGGTTATCCGGCCTCAGCCTTGGCGCCAGTTGCCTATAGTGCTGTTGATGTCCGGAGCCCTCGCGCTGATAACGTGGGTGTGGGTGATCAACGTCGAGCCGGGTAAGAATTTCGCCTTCGCGACGGTGCTGATTGTTCTGTTGGGTTTTTATATCGGAGAATCATTCCTGATAAGGCTCATAGTCACTCCGGATCGAGTGCGCATGTTTTCCGGCAATCCGGATAAGCCAGTGCGGCCTGCGGACGTGAATCATATCCGTGTGTTTCCCTGGAATACCGTCTTGTACAACCACGATGGACATCGGATAATTCAGACCCATATGGAATTGTCGCGATCGCAGTTGCTTACTCTGGGGGAGGTATTGAATGTGCCGGTGTGGGATCACCGGCAGTGGCACGGTCTGAGGAAGGCCCGTTACGGCGTTCGACTCAATACCACTCCGGCCCCCGAGCGTCCGGCGCCCGCTCCGCCGCCGGGTCACAGCAAACCGGATGTTCCCAGGTGACCCGAAGTCGGTGCTCGGGCGGCCGTTAGCGTCGCACCCGCAGCCCGTCGAACGCGATCGCGCAGACCCCGTCCGCCAGGGCCGAAGGCGACGTCGACGACCCCGGCCGGTACCACTCCACGATCGAGTTCACCGTGCCGAACAGCAATCGCGCGGCCAGCTTGGGGTCAATGTCCGCCCGGATGTCGCCGGCCGCCTCGGCCTCCTCGACCAGCCGCGCGACCAGCCCGTCGAACGCCCGCCGGCGGTCAAGCGCCGCCCGCTCGACGTCGGTGTTACCGCGCACCCGCAGCAGTAGGGTGACGTAAGGCAGCCGCTCCGCCAGCACCAGCACCGCGTCCCGCACCAGCGTCTCCAGCCGCTCGATGGCGGGCGCGTCCAGCCCCCGGGCCCGCTCGCCCGCCTCCCAGAGGCCGTCCAGCGCCCGGTCGAGCGCCATCCGGAGCAGCTCCTCCTTGCCCGACACGTGGTGGTAGATCCCGGACTTGGCGATCCCGAGCCGCCGCGACAGGTCCTCCATGCTCGCCCCGTCATAGCCGCGCTCGTTGAAGACCTCGACCGCGACCCGCAGCACCGCCTCCAGGTCGTACCCGGGACGCCCGCGACGACGCGGTGCCCGCTCGGCCGTGGGCAAGGTCGGCACGACCACCTGCTCGGTCACGATTGCTCCCATCCACGGCTGGTCAGCTTCTCCTCCGTAGAGTAAATTACTGAATGATCGGTATGTAAAGAAGTAGGCCCACAGAAGGGCGGCGCGCATGACCGCGGAGCCAACGACCACCGAGCCAACGACGACGGCGCAGGAGCAGGACCTCGAGGCCCACTTCGAGGACACCATCGCCCGCGACCGGAGGATCGAGCCGCGCGACTGGATGCCGCCCAAGTACCGCGCGAACATGGTCAGGCAGATCGCGCAGCACGCGCACTCGGAGATCATCGGCATGCAGCCCGAGGGCAACTGGATCACCCGCGCCCCCTCCCTCCGGCG
>Ga0335074_10012600_pt1 | contig 11856 bp, 9 predicted proteins | sample Lox_Sample_23_FD_206715 | JGI IMG/M metagenome (GOLD analysis project Ga0335074, IMG submission 206715) | Soil microbial communities from Loxahatchee National Wildlife Refuge, Florida, United States - Lox_Sample_2.3 | ecosystem: Environmental > Terrestrial > Soil > Wetlands | place: USA: Florida...
GTGACGCGGCGTCGATGCGCACGCGGGCCAAGGCCGACGGCGACGACTGGATTCTCAACGGCACGAAGTGCTGGATCACCAACGGCGGCAAGTCAACCTGGTACACGGTGATGGCGGTGACCGATCCCGACAAGGGCGCCAACGGCATCTCGGCGTTCATGGTGCACCTCGACGATGAGGGGTTCAGCATCGGCCCAAAGGAAAAGAAAATGGGCATCAAGGGCTCACCGACGACCGAGCTGTATTTCGAGGACTGCCGCATCCCGGGCGATCGGATCATCGGCGAACCAGGGACGGGGTTCAAAACCGCACTGCAGACCCTCGACCACACCCGCCCCACCGTCGGTGCGCAGGCCGTCGGCATCGCGCAGGGCGCGGTGGATGCCGCCGTCGCCTACACCAAGGACCGCAAGCAGTTCGGCAAGTCGATCTCCGAGTTTCAGGGTGTGCAGTTCGAACTTGCCGACATGGCGATGAAAGTCGAAGCGGCCCGGCTGATGGTGTACAGCGCGGCCGCCCGCGCCGAACGCGGCGAGCCGAATCTCGGCTTCATCTCCGCGGCCGCGAAGTGCTTCGCCTCCGACACCGCCATGGACGTGACGGAGGCGGCTGTGCAGCTTTTCGGCGGCGCCGGCTATACCACCGACTTCCCGGTCGAGCGGATGATGCGTGACGCCAAGATCACCCAGATCTACGAGGGCACGAATCAGATTCAGCGCGTGGTGATGTCGCGCGCGCTGCTGCGCTGACCGGCGTTGCGCCAGAACATGGGCTGGGCCAGGTCATCCGGCCGCGTGCCGGTTGGGTGTTTGGCGGAACCGCATTTTGGCGGTTTCGGATCCGGCGCTGCGTGGCCAGATCGTGGCATTTCAGGACCAGCTTGCCGAGTCGGTGCTGGCCAAGGATGCGGCCCCGAAGGAACGTCAAGGTAAAGCTACCGGCCAGTAGCCTGGCGACGATGGGCCGTGTAGCGGCCCACTGAGGAGCTGGGCAAGAGGGAAAGGGTGCAAAAGGAGGCCAGGCTGGCGCAGTGGGCCGGAGACTTGTCGTTCGATGTGTACAAGTTGCCGGAGGAGCACGAGGACCCGGATTCCTTTATTTGCGGGGAGGTCCAGTGCTCTCTTTGAGGAATTCGCCGAGATAGCGGGGCGACTTCAGGTTCAACAGGCGCTTACGGTCGGCTTTGAGGTCCGCGTACGTGAGCGCCTCCACCTGCTGCACCGTGTAGGGCAGTGTCGATTCCGGGGTTCCCTTGCGTACGAACCCGACGCCCTGATCGCACTTGAACACGCCGACCAGCAGGTCGGGGCGGGTGCTACGCAGATGGACGATCGCCTTCCAGACATCGCCATTCCAGATCCCGATCGCCAGGGGTCCTTTCTGCGACGCCATGAAAGCCTCCCACGACTCTGCGCGACGGCCGGCCAATTCGAACGGGGGGTTGCAATCATGCAAAAAGATGACGCCGTCGTCCAGCAGGTAGCGCAGGGTCTTCTCGACATCACGCACCACCTGTTCGTAGGTGTGCAACCCATCGATGAGGGCGACGTCGATGGGGTGTTTCGCGAGAAATTCCGCCTCGTTGTCGAAGAAGACGTCGCTGGTCGTCTCGAAGTAATGAGTCTCACGGCCCTTTGCGTCGGCCAGCTCGCGGGTACGCGGCGTGAGCTTGAACACCGGGTCGACGGCGATCTTGACGTCCGCACTAATCCGCTGGAACGCCTGTCCCCGTGAGACGCCGATCTCCAGATAGACAGGATTCGACCGGCTCGCGAGGGCCCGCTGGACGGCCCTGATCCGATTCATACCTGGCAACGCGTCCACAACCCTCACCAGTCCGTCATTAATGCCCACGCAACGATCCTCTCCACTCTTCAGGGCTTCTGACAACGGGTTCCGCATGCCAAAATCCGTCTCGGTTCCGCTCGCTCCTGGCGTGCCGCACCCACAGCGCCACTCTGAACTGACTCGTTTGTTGCGTGAAGTACAACGAGCGATCCCAGTCCAACGGGCAAATCTCGGGCGGCGGATCGAGGCTAGGGCCACACCATAATGGTTGGCCGGACGCCCTGTCCTTCACTTTGCTAAAAACCGATCCGCACAGCACGTCCCTGCCCACGTAGCTGGTTGTCACCCTCGGGTGCCCACGTCTTGGTCTAGCCAGGCCGGCGAACGTCGGCGTCTCGGTCTCCGGCGCTTCACCGCAAACCTGGAGGCAGTGGCCCTGACCGGTCATCCATTCTGTTGTGCACTCCAGCGGCTTCGGTCCAGCTCACCTAGTCCGGTCAACTCCAGGCTCACCGACTTTCGCTGTCCGGCGGCACCGAGCATGAACGCGATGTCGCTGATTGGTGCGCCCAGCCAGAATCGCCAGAACAGCTTGTTGAAGAATGCCCACGCGTAGGCGCCCCCGACGGACCAATACACCGCGATGCAGGGTCGTTCGATTCACCATCTGCGGGTCAGTCACGGTCGCAGGTTCACTCCCTTTGGGGACGTCGACACGAACTCCGGTCCGCCACTGCTGGAATTGTGCACACCAACGTAAGTCGCAAGCGCCTTTGTGTGGGCCACGGGGACGCCGGACCGGTCGCCGTGGCGAAGCAAACGGTGCTGACCCCGGCCAACCCCGCGTCCACGGCGGTATGGGCCGAGGCGTTGCCGATGGTGTGATGGCCGCGCCACCGCCCCGCAAAACGAGGTCGATGTCGACACGTTCCGCAAACTCGAAATGCAGAGCACCGGAGTAGGCCTTCTCCTTGAACCTGCTGCGATTGCCGCCATGGCTGGGTAGCTCCGACACGACCGGGCCCGGTGTCGGAGTCACGTTGGCGCGCAAGGCTTTACCGTATTTGTTGACTCAAACTCTACTTCCGATTGTGGTTCTAACTGTGCGTCGACGACAGCGGGCAGTACGCCGTGGGCTTGTCATCCACCGGCACCAGTTGTGTGGACAGCCCCGACCTGATCGGTAAACGGGCGCGCCGCCAGCCGGGACACCTATTGGGCAGGTGTGTGATAATGCCTCGACCCGAAGGATGTGTCTCCTAGAAGCAGGTATCTGTGCACCAGACCGGCAGTATTAGCCTTACCCACGAACTGCAGGATCGACGCCCCATACCAAAGGACTTCCGCCCGGACATCGAGGGTCTGCGCGGCTTCACGCTGTTGGCCATCCTCGGCTATCACGCTGCGATCCCGGGTGTGGGCGGTGGTTTCGTCGGCCCGGACGTGTTCTTCATCATCTCGGGCTTCGTCATCACCGGGCAACTCTGGCACCAATTGAACACCACCGGGACCCTGCCATTGCGCAGCTTCTACGGGTCGCGGGCCCGCCGTCTGCTGCCGGTAGCGGCTACGGTCATCATCGTCACCCTGATTGCCTCCGCTGTCCTGTTAGCTCCGCTGCAAGCCCGCACAGTCCTGGGTGACGGTGTCGCCTGCGCGCTGTACGTCGGCAACTACTGGTTCGTTTTCCAAAACGTCGACTACTTCGCCGGCCATGAGCCCTCGCCGTTCGAGCACTACTGGACTCTGGGCGTCGAGGAGCAGTTCTATCTGCTTTGGCCGCTGACGCTCCTCGCGGTGGCATGGCTCGTCCGGCGGGTGCGCCGACGCAGCACGGCCGAGACCGGCCTCTCGAAGCGCCCGTTCATGGTGGTCCTTGGGCTGATCGTGGTCTTGTCGTTCACGTCGTCGTTCGTGGAGACCTATTTGATGCAGGCTGTGGCGTATTTTTCGTTGCACACCCGGGCCTGGGACTTGGCCATCGGCGGCATGCTGGCTTTGACCGCCAATCGATGGCGCCGGCTGTCACCACACGCCGCTTGGCTGATAGGGAGCGCCGGGCTGGCGCTGCTCCTGTTGGCCTGCAACCGATTCGACTCCACCACGCCCTACCCGGGTTCCGCGGCGCTGGTGCCTATGATCGCCACCGTGATGGTGATCGGCGCGGGATGCGCCCTGCCGACGCACGGTGCCGGCAGCATCCTGGGTTGGGCGCCGATGCGTGCAATCGGCCGTTTGTCCTACTCGTGGTACCTGTGGCACTGGCCGATACTAGTGCTTGTCCCGGTAGTGGTGGGCCATCCGCTCGGGCTGGCCGGCAGGGTGGCACTGGTCCTCGTCTCCGGCGTGCTGGCGGTTCTCACCCTGCGTTACATCGAGAATCCGTTGCGGTACGCCGGTCCCCTGCGGCGCTCCCCCAAGCGCAGCGTCGCAGTCGGCGGCGCCTTCACCGCAATAGCGGCCTGCGTTGGTCTGGTGCTGTTGACGGTGGTGCAGCCCCCGGTCGGGCGCGGCAGCCCGGCGCCGGCGCTGACCCTCACCACCGCACCGGTGCCCGCGGGTTCCAGCATCGCTGCCTACGATGCCGCCGTGCGGCAGGCGTTCGCGCGGACGCAGGCCGCGGTCGTGGGATCGGCCGACCTCCAAGCCGTCCCGTCGAATCTCGACCCCTCACTGGCCGGCGTGGCGGACGAGCTAAAGGAAATGTATTTCGACGGCTGCCTGCGCACCCCGTACGAAAGAGGGCACCCGGAGTGCGCGACGGGCGATACCAACTCGTCGACGACGGTGGCCGTGGTCGGTGACTCGAATGCTGCGATGTGGAATCCGGCGTTCCAGCAGGTTGTCGCCCAGCGGCATTGGCGGCTGTTGATGCTGGCCAAGGGCAACTGCCCAATGATCGACTTGCCGATCTCCGGGCCGCTGGCTCGCTTGGCTGAACACTTTGAACACTGCCCCGAGTGGCGCCATCAGATCCTCGCCCGGCTGCTCGCCGAGCCGCCCCAGCTGGTCGTTGTGAGTATGTGGCGGGGGTTCGGTACCGGAGAAGCGCTGACCGGTTACCACGCATACAACCCGGAGTGGCTGGACCGCCTGACCCGCCTCGTGCAGCAACTGCGCAACGCTGGCTCCAAGGTGCTGGTGCTCGGGCCGATCCCGAGTGCGGGCAAAGTCGTGCCGACATGTGTGTCCGGCCATCTCGTTGACGTGTCGGCGTGCGCGTTGTCAAAGTCCAAGGCGGTCAACCCATCCGGTATGGCCGCAGAGGCCGCCGTTACAGAGGCCGCCGGCGGCTACTACGCCGATCCCACCGACCTGTTCTGCACCACCGACCGCTGCCCCGTCATCGTCGGCAACAACTTGGTGTACCTCGATAAGACACACGTGACATTGGCCTACTCCCGGGCGTTGGGACCGGCGATGGGGGCACTCGCGGACCGCGCACTCGCCCAGAGTTGATATCGATCGCAAAGAATCGAAGCCACCCCTTTACGACCCGGGCATTCCGGGGGCTTACGGCGCGGTCAAGAAGTCGTCGTTGTGTTCGCCGAGGCCCGGCGGGGGCTCCGCTGCGGCCGCGGTGAACGCTGAATAACGGGCCGGCGTGCGAACCACCGTCACGGCGTCATCGCCGTCGCCGACCTCGAGCGCGAGGTCGTTCTCGGCGAAAAGCGGGGTCTCGACGACCTGCTTCCAGGTGTACGGCAGGCAGGCCATCAGGCCGTGGCTGCGCAACAGTTTCACCCACTCGTCGGCAGGTTTGGTGGTCAGCGTTGACTCTAGTTCGTCGGTCAACTCGGCGTAGTTGATTGCCCGCGAACGTTGGTCGGCGAACCGCTCGTCGTCGAGAAGATCCGGACGCTCAATGGCCCGACACAGCAGCTCCCAGTGTTTGGGGATGTAGGCGCTGATGACGATGTGCCCGTCCGAGGTGCGGAACGCGTCCGACGGTTGGGTGGCGAACGCAACTCGCTTGCGCTGCTTGTCAGTTGGCGCTGACTTCGGCTTCGGCTCGCTTGGCCGGTTCAAGTGCATCGTTAACTGGTTGGCCTGCAACGAGACCGCGACGTCGTACATCGCGACGCGGACGACGTCGGCCACACCGTGCCGCTCGCGATTGAGCAGCGCGGCCACAACCGCCTGGGCCAACACGTGTCCCGTGGCGTTGTCGACAAGCTGAAACGGGATGATCTGCGGCTTGCCTTCGGGCGTGCGCATTCCGGTGGTCATGCCGGCTTCGGCCGCGACCATGAGATCGACTCCCGGCCGGTCACCGTTGGGGCCGTTACCACCGAACGCCGACACCCGGGCATAGATCAGTTTGGGATTGCGTGGCTGTAAGTCGTTGGGGCCCAGCCCAAGTCTTTCCATCACGCCGGGGCGGAAGCCTTCGAGGATGACGTCTGCGGTGTCGGCGAGCTTGAGGACGTGGTCCTTCCCCTGCCGGGTTGTCAGGTCGACGGCCACCGACTTCTTGCCGCGGTTATTGGGCAGAAAGTACGGGGCGAGCGGCGGGCGGCCCGGCAGAACCGAGGTGATGTGTCTCGCGGCTTCGCCGTCGGGCGCCTCCACCTTGATGACCTCGGCGCCCAGGTCGGCGAGCACCTGTCCGGCCAGCGGCCCAGCCACGTTCTGGGTGAAATCGAGCACCCGAAAACCATCAAGAGGCTTAAGACCGTCGGTCATCAGTGTGCATCCAATATCGCTGTGCAGTAATAGTTCTCGGCTTCGCCGTCGTTGCGCACCGGCACCGGTAAGCCGGCGTCGGTCAAGAGTTGTCCGGCGCGGGTCCGCGTCGTCTGCCAGCCGCGCTCGGCCAGGTAGGTCGCGATGTCATGACGCTCGCCGTCGTACCACAGGTCGTCGATGTGGGCGTCCAGACCAAGCTGGTACCACTTCTGGGCCGCGGTGTTCATGACCTGTACGGATTCCGGTGTGCCCAGGAATTTCTCGGCGACCAGTCGGCTGCCGGCGGCGCTGAGCGCGGTGATGTTGTCCAGCAAGCGATCCTGAGCCTCGGGCGGGAGGAACGCCAGCAGGCCCTCGGCGATCCACGCGGTGGGCCGCCCCGCGTCGAAGCCTGCCTGCCCAAGGGCCGCCGGCCAATCGTCGCGCAGGTCGACGGGCACCGCGCGCAAGTCGACGGTCGGCTCGGCGCCCAGCGCCGTCAGCGCCGCCGTTTTGAAGTCGATGACTTGCGGCTGGTCGATCTCGAACACCGTCATGTCCGACGGCCAGGACAGTCGATAGCCGCGGGCGTCCAGGCCGGAGGCCAAAATCACCACCTGCCGGACACCGGCGGCCGCGACGTCGGCGACGAACCGGTCGATGAAGCGGGTACGGACCGCCATCAGATTGGTCATCGGCTGCATGCCCCACGGGTGGTCGGGGATGTCGACGTCGGCGGCGTCGAGTTCGCCCGCTCCCCAGCGGGTGAAGAAGTCGACCCCGACCGCCTGCACCAGCGGTTGAGCGAACCGGTCTTCGATGACCGGATCCTCGGCGATGCTGGCACGGGCCCTGCCCGCGGCCACCAGCGTGGCGGTCGCCCCCACGCTGGTCGCCAGGTCCCAAGTGTCGTTGTCGGTACGCGGCATCGTCCGCCCTTCCGTGGCTGCGAGCAGTTACTGCACGCCCACTCTACGGCGTTGCGCTGGCAGCGGTTTCGCGCAGGCCCGCCCGCTCGACGCTCAACAGGCTCGCTGTTTCGTGTTCTTCGCGGTACGCCTTGCCGCCGCCGTTCAACCCGAACAGCCGTTTGCTCCATAGCAGCCAGATAACCGCAACAATGTTGATTACGAGCGCAATAAGGCGAAGGGCCGTGACCTTCTCCGTTAGCTCGTAGATTTCCAGAGGAAGGAAGACGCTGGTCGCGATCACCGCGAAGTATTCACCCCACCGCCGCATCAGCCACAGGCCGACCGCTTCGACGAGCTCGATCGCCGCGTAGCCGGCGAGGCCCACGGCGATCCACGTCAGCGTCGATGACGACAGGGCGAAGGCGTGCGAGATAGTGTGAATGATCTTGGAGTTGTCCGGATTCCATCCGATTTGATTGGCCAACGGCTTGAGGTAGGGCAGGTCTTGGTCGAACGCCTGGCGCAACCGCTCGCGTGACCCCTTGACCTTGAACACGCCCGCCGCCACCGCCAAAAAGATTACGCACCGCAGCGCGCGTTCCACGGCGAGCGCTCGCATCAACGTCCGATCACGCAGCATCCGTCCGCGTGGGATCTCCGGCGCGGTATTGGCGGGGCCGCTGTCGCGGGGAGCGCCCACGACGAACGTCTCACAACGCAAGCACCGCCACGCCTCCCCGGCGGGAGTATCGGCTTTCAAGCGCTCCCGAAGCTCCGGTTCATCAGGAGCGAACGTCGCGTGCCCACGCAATCCACACGAGCGCAGAGCAAAATCCACCATAAGAGCACGTTAATGTGACAGCGCCGGGTTCCATAGCCGGGGTCGGCCAGATCTACCGGCTAACCCGCCTGACCAGTACGGTATGACGAATGAGCGACGCGCGCGACAGGATACGCAACGGATTGTTGGTTGAGGGCCTGGGCAATCCGGTAGACCTAAATGCCGTGGATTGGCATGTCAGGCATCGCAATCCGTCGGCATCACCGTCTGATATACAGAACGAGACCCTGGAGATTATTCGCGACACGGTGAGCGAGGGTCTCTTCAGGCTGGGTTCCGTGAGCGACGAAGATGGTCGTTTCTTCGCTTGGCGAAGGTCGCTCGATCACTCGATGCACAAGATTTCCCACGTTTACGTCAAGCACTACGACGACCCCGAGAGATGGATGTTCTCGGCGTGGCTGGCGCTGACTCCCAAGGGTGAGGAGCTCGCGGAATGCCTGGAACAGAAAGACATCGATCTCTGCCCCGGTCGAGGCGCCTGAGGTTTCGTGAGCCAGCGATCGGGGCTGCGGGTCAGGCCCGCCACCGAGGATGACCTGCCCGAGGTCTGTGGGATCGTCAACCACTACATCGAAAACTCATTCGTCAACTTTCGCGCCGAACCACAGACCGTCGATGAATGGCGTACCGACTGGCGACGACTGCACCCGCAGTTCCCCTGGCTGGTAGCCACCGACGACCGTGTTGTCGGCGTGGCATACGCCGCGCCATGGAACGGTCGGGCCGCCTATCAATGGACCGCCGAGGCCACCGTCTACGTCGATCCCGCGAGACAGCGTCGCGGGGCGGGCGACGCCCTGTATACCGAGCTGCTGGCGCGCCTTCGCCGCCAGGGCTTCCACAGCGCCGTTGCGGTGATCGCTCTGCCCAACGAGCCGAGCGTCCGGCTGCATGAGCGACACGGCTTCCTCTACGCCGGCCAACTGATCGAGGCCGGTTACAAGCTGGGCGCATGGCACGATGTCGGTTTCTGGCAGTGCACGTTTAACATCGCAGAGTGACCAATTCCGACCCGGTCGGCACTGCAGCTGGACTCGTTGAGCATGACTGCTGCACGGAAGCCGGACATGCAGCGCCGCGAGATGCGGCCTGGCGGCGCCATGCACGCTGGGCATACGCGCTGGCCTGGGTCAGCATCGCCGCGATGGTCTTCGAGGGCGTGGTCGGTCTGTGGCAGGGCCTGGCCGTGGGGTCGATCGCGCTGACCGGGTGGGCCTTGGGCAGCTTGCCCGAAGCCCTCGCCAGTGCGATGGTGGCCTGGCGGTTCTCCGGGTCGCGCACCTTATCCGAAACGGCCGAACGCCGCGCTCAGCGCGGTGTCGCGTGGTCGTTCTGGTTGACGGCGCCGTATATCGCCGCGGAGTCCGTCCACCACTTGTTTGGTGAGCATCACGCCGACGTCTCGGTGATCGGCATGGTGCTGACGGCCGCGTCGCTGGTGCTGATGCCGATCCTGGGACGGGTCAAGCAGGCGCTCGGTGTGCGGCTGGGCTCGGCGGCCACCGCCAGCGAAGGCATCCAGAACCACCTGTGCGGTATTCAGGCCGCCGCGGTTCTGGTCGGCCTTGCGGTCACCGCCCAGTGGCCGGGGTTCTGGTGGTTCGATCCGGTGATCGGCCTGGGCATTGCCGCTGCGGCGATCTGGCAGGGCGTCAAGTCATGGCGTGGTGACGACTGCGGCTGCTGACGGCTGGGCCTAAGTCCGGTCAAGTCCATGGGTGATCAGTCCAGCCGCATGGTCTTGTTCCTCCGACCGGACGTTGCCCGGGGCGGCGGAGCTCAACTGCCACGTTGCAACTCCGCCATCGGGGCCGGCCAGCTCTCCGGCGGCGAGGGCTTCGGCGATGAGGGAGCGCACGCGCCGCTCGTTGGACGGCTCGGTTGCGAAAAGTATTCGCACTGCCACGGTTTCACCGTCAGGCAGGGCAGTGACATAGTGCGGCGCGAGAGGGCACGGCGGTGTGTGATCCCAGTGCCCGCACAACGCCATCGTTATTGCGCCGCCGAGGGCGTTGGGACTGCCGCCGCGCGGCATCGTCACAACCGCGTCGTGAGCATAAGCCTGCCGGACCACGCAGCCGATGTTAGATGTTGTCCTTGTGCGGCGGCGGTGAATCGCTACCCCAGGTGCCCGGCATCATCGGCATCCGCGGGCCGCCACCGAACTCATCGTCGGACAGTGTGGCCAATCCTGTTGCCGCAGTGGTGGTTTCCTTGGCGGCGGTTCCTGGGAAACCGAGGGTGCCCCCGCCGCGGTCCGAGGGCACGACCGTGGGCTCGGGCTCCAGGTCCATGTATTCATAGCCGCGCCCGAGCATTTGCACCTTGCTCTTACGGCGTCGGCGCGTTTGGCCCGGCGTTTCCGGCCCGGCAGCGGCTGCCAGGGCTGCGGCAGCGGCTGGCTCCAGCGCCTTCGCCGATGTGCCGGTGCTCGCTGCCCTGCGCGCCGAGGCGGCCAGGCTACCGACCATGTAGGCAAGGCCCTGCGCCGTGAGCACTCCCGGCGGTGCTGACGGTGTGGGTGGCGGCGGCCCAGGGGCGGTGGGCGCGGCCGCTGTCGCCGGTGCCGGGACCGGGGCCGGCGCGGGGGCCGGGGCGGGTGCGGGCGTCGGAGTCGACGGTAACGCGAACGCCACCGGCGGAGGGATCGGGACGACAGGCATCGGAGGGATGCCGGCCAACCCGGCCAAACCCGCCAAGCCCGCCAAACCGCTCGCTCCGAGGGGGAGGGCGGCCAGCGGAACCAACGGGAGGGTCAACAGGGGCAAGAAGGCCGGGAGCAGCACAACCTGCTCGAGCAGCGTCTTCAGCAACGCGATGGTGTCGGTGATGATCGTGCCGATGGCTTCGACGGTGTCTAACACAACGGTCAGAAATATTGCCACAGGATTACCCGAAGCGAACGCCGCGGTGAGATCGCCCCCGATAAAGGCGAAGGTCTCCGACAGATAGGCGACATAGGATCCGATGTCCATCGGATAACCAAGAGCGAACGCGACGTTCAACGGATTAAGGAAGCTCAGCGGGTTACCGACCAAGGTCAGATAAGGATCGATCCCGGAAAAGAGATTTATCAAGTAAGTGTTGTTGTCCAGGTAGTCGACGAACGGCTGCAGGACGTTGTTGTAGAAATCGGTGTACCCGATGTTCTGCATGAATTGCAGCCATTCGTTCTCCGTGTCGGTATCCGCGATACTTTGTGCCGCATTGGCTTTCACGATCTGCGGTGCCGGCGGGGTTTGTGGTGATGCCCCCACAGCTGCGGTGGCCACCCCCTGATAGGCGCCCATCACGGTGGCGGCCTGAATCCACATCCGCGCGTAGTCCGCTTCGTTCAGCGCGATCGGAATCGCGTTGATACCAAAGAAGTTCGTCGCCAGCAGCACCGCGTGGGTGGCGTGGTTGGCGGCCAGCTCGCCGAGTGTCGGCATGGTCGCCAGCGCGGTGGTGTAGGCAGCGGCGGCCGTTTCGTGTTGCTCGGCGGTGGTGGCGGCGTCGGCGCTGGCCTGCATCAGCCATGCTAGATACGGCACGTGGGCGGCCACATACTCCTCGGCGCTCGGGCCCTGCCAGGCTCCGGCCTGTACGCCGCCCAACACGGTCGCCAGTTCGTCGGCTGTTTCGGTGTATTCGGTGCTCAGCGCG
>Ga0335074_10012602_pt1 | contig 11856 bp, 8 predicted proteins | sample Lox_Sample_23_FD_206715 | JGI IMG/M metagenome (GOLD analysis project Ga0335074, IMG submission 206715) | Soil microbial communities from Loxahatchee National Wildlife Refuge, Florida, United States - Lox_Sample_2.3 | ecosystem: Environmental > Terrestrial > Soil > Wetlands | place: USA: Florida...
TCGCGACCGACAGCCGGTCGCGGTCCGCCGGCTCGCCGGCCTTGCCCACCGCCATGACGATGCGGCCCCAGTTCGCGTCCTCGCCGGCGATCGCGGTCTTGACCAGCGGCGAATTGGCGATCGCCATCGCCACGCGATGCGCCGAGCGGGCCGAGACCGCGCCGGCGACGTCGATGCGCACCAGCTTCTGCGCCCCCTCGCCGTCCCGCACCACCTGCAGCGCCAGATCGAGCAGCAGGTCGTCCAGCGCCGCGCGGAAATCCCGCAAGGCGGCAAGCGTCGCCCGGTCCGGCACGGCGCCGATGCGCGGGTGCCGCGCCTGGCCGGTTGCGAACAGCAGCACCGTGTCGCTGGTCGAGGTGTCGGAATCGACCGTGGTGCGGTTGAAGCTGTCGGCGACGCCGCGCCCGAGCGTCGCCTGCAGCACCGGTGCCGGCAGCTTCGCGTCGGTCGCGACGAAGCACAGCATGGTCGCCATGTCGGGCGCGATCATGCCGCTGCCCTTGGCGATGCCGGTGATCCGGACCTCCGCCCCGTCGATCACGGCGGTCCGCGTCGCCGCCTTGGGGAAGGTATCGGTGGTCATGATGCCGCGCGCCGCCGCCTCCCACCCGTCCGGTCGGAGCGCCGTGTGCAGCGCCGGCAGGGCGGCGACCAACCGCTCATGCGGCAGCACCTCGCCGATCACGCCGGTCGAGGCGATGAAGACCTGCCGGGCCGGACAGCCTACCAGCCTCGCCGCCGCCGCCGCCGTCGCCGCGGTCGCCGCCGCCCCGGCGCGGCCGGTAAAGACGTTGGCATTGCCGGCATTGACCACCAGCGCCCGCGCCCGGCCGCCCGGCAGCGCCGCCCGGCACCAGTCGATCGGGGCGCCTGGGCAGCGGTTGCGGGTGAAGACGCCGGCCACGGTGGTGCCGGGCGCGAAGGCCGCCATCACCAGGTCGGTGCGGCCCTGGTAGCGGATGCCGGCCGCCGCCGCGCCAAGCGCGACACCCGCCAGCGGCGGCAGGGACGGCAACGCCACGGCCAGCGGCGAGACCGCCACCCCCTCCGGCATCGCGCGGCCTGGCTTCCGTGCTACTTCGCCGGGGTTGTCGCGCCCGGCGGCTTCGGGCTGGCGCCGGCAGGGGGCGCCGGCTCGGCGCTGCCGGCCGCCCCCGGCAGGGTGAATTTCACCACCTTGACATCGTTGCGGGCCTGCTTCACGGCCTGCTGCACGCCCTGCTGGATCAGTTGGGTGCGGATCTGGTCGTGCACCTCGGCGAGCGTCGGGGGCGGCGCGGTGCGATGGCCGAGCACCTGGATCACGTGCCAGCCATACTGGGTGTGCACCGGCGTCTGCGAGATCTGGTTGTCCTTCAGCGAGAAGGCCTCCGCGGAGAAGGCCGGCAGCATCTCGTCCTTCTTGAACCAGCCGAGATCGCCGCCGGAATCCTTGGCGCCTGGCTCGGTGCTCTTCTGCTTGGCCAGCGCGGCGAAGTCGGCGCCCTTGTCGAGCTGGCCGATCAGATCCTTCGCCTCGGACTCGCTCTTGACCAGGATGTGGCGGGCGTGGACCTCCTCCTCGCCCGGCTTGTTCGCGTATTCCGCCTCATAGCGGGCCTTGATCGCCGCCTCGCTGATCTGGGGCGCGACCTCCTTCTGAAGCAGCGCGTTCTGCAGGGCGCGCTCCTCGGCCTGCTGCATCTCCGCCTTCACCGCGGGATCGTCCTGCAACCCCTCCTTGCGGGCCTCGATCGCCAGCGCCTTGCCGTCGATCATTCGGTCGAGCAGGATCGGCACCAGGACCTGCGGCGGCAGCGAGCGTGCCTGCGGCGGGAGGGAGCGTGCGGCGTCCCGCACGTCACTCATGCGGATCGGCTCGCCATTGACCGTCGCGAGCACCGGATCGGCTGCCGCTGGTGGCGTGGTCGCCTGACCCGCTTCGGCGGCCGGCATCGCCGGGGTCGTGGCGGCGGGCGATGCCGCCGTGCCGGTCGCAGCCGCCGCCGGGAGGGCCAGGAGGAGCGGGCACAGGGTGCTGGCCGCGAGCAGGGCGGCCAACCGGGTTGTGACAGGGCGCATCGGCGGGGGGAACCTCAGGTAATATCGGGCGGAGAGGTATGGCGGAGCCGTCTTCCTGCGGCAAGCCGGCCCCGCTGCTCGTTGACCGTCCGGGCGGAGGGTCCTATCTCCACCCTGCCCCGACAGCCGCGACGCGACTCTGGCCGCCGGGCCGTCCGGGAGCGCGGCCGCGACCCGCCATCCGGACGGCCTGCGGACGGTGCCCCCAAAGCGAGACCGGGGGCATGAGCTGCGACGCGCGGCTCGAGATGCACGAGTTGAGACGATCCCAGAGAGACCGCCCTGCATGTTCGCCAGCATTGCCCGCACCATCTTCGGCACCAGCAACGACCGGTCGCTGAAGGCCTACCAGCGTCGGGTACCGCAGATCAACGCGCTGGAGCCGGCGATGATGGCGCTGGACGATGCCGGGCTGCGCGCGAAGACAGACGAGTTCAAGCAGAAGCTGGCCGCCGGCGCCACCCTGGACGACGTCCTGCCGGAAGCCTTCGCGGTGGTGCGGGAGGCCTCCCGGCGCGCCCTCGGCCTGCGGCATTTCGACGTGCAGCTCATCGGCGGCATGGTGCTGCACGAGGGCAAGATCGCCGAGATGAAGACCGGCGAGGGCAAGACGCTCGTCGCGACGCTGCCCGTCTACCTGAACGCGCTGAACGGCCGCGGCGTGCACGTCGTGACGGTCAACGACTACCTGGCCCGGCGCGATGCCGAGTGGATGGGGGAGATCTACGGCTTCCTCGGCCTCTCGACCGGCGTGATCGTGCACGGGCTCGACGAGGAGCAGCGGCGCGCCGCCTATGCCGCCGACATCACCTATGGCACCAACAACGAGTTCGGCTTCGACTACCTGCGCGACAACATGAAGTACCGCCTGGACGACATGGTGCAGCGCGACTTCGCCTATGCGATCGTCGACGAGGTCGACAGCATCCTGATCGACGAGGCGCGCACGCCGCTGATCATCTCCGGGCCGGCCGAGGACAGCTCCGACCTCTATCGCCGGGTCAACGCCGTGGTCGCGGAGCTGGTGCGCGATCCGGAGACGTACGAGAAGGACGAAAAATTCAAGACCGTGGCGCTGACCGAGATGGGCTCCGAGCGCGTCGAGGACATGCTGCGTGAGGCCGGCGTCATCACCGAGGGCAATCTCTACGACATCTTCAACGTCTCGGTGGTGCATCACGTGCAGCAGAGCCTGCGCGCGCACACGCTGTTCGCCCGCGACACCGAATACATTGTGCGCCAGGACAAGATCGTGATCATCGACGAGTTCACCGGCCGCATGATGGAGGGCCGGCGCTACTCGGAGGGGCTGCACCAGGCGCTCGAGGCGAAGGAGGACGTCACCGTCCAGCAGGAGAACCAGACGCTCGCCTCGATCACCTTCCAGAACTACTTCCGCCTGTTCCCCAAGCTCGCCGGCATGACCGGCACGGCGATGACCGAGGCGGACGAGTTCGCCGAGATCTACAAGCTCGACGTGGTCGAAATCCCGACCAACGAGCCGGTCGCCCGCGCCGACCAGGACGATGAGGTCTATCGCAGCGCGGCGGAGAAATACGACGCGGTCGCGACCCTGATCGAGGAGTGCCGCAAGCGCCACCAGCCGGTCCTGGTCGGCACCGTCAGCATCGAGAAGAGCGAGCACCTGTCGGAGATCCTCAAGCGCCGGCGGATCCCGCACAAGGTGCTGAACGCGCGCTTCCATGAGATGGAGGCGGAGATCGTGGCGCAGGCCGGCGCGCCCGGCGCGGTCACGATCGCGACCAACATGGCCGGCCGCGGCACCGACATCAAGCTCGGCGGCAACGTCGAAATGCGGCTCAAGACCGAGCTTGCCGGCATCGAGGATGCCGGGTTGCGCGCCGTACGCGAGGCGGAGATCCGCGACGAGATCGCCGCCGCCCATGATGCCGTCAAGGCGGCGGGCGGGCTGTTCGTCATCGGCACCGAGCGGCACGAGAGCCGGCGCATCGACAACCAGCTCCGCGGCCGGTCCGGCCGCCAGGGCGACCCCGGCGCGTCGCGCTTCTTCCTGTCGCTGGAAGACGACCTGATGCGCATCTTCGGGTCCGACCGCATGGGCGGGATGCTGCAGCGGCTCGGACTTAAGGAAGGCGAGGCGATCGTCCACCCCTGGATCAACAAGGCGCTCGAGAAGGCGCAGAAGAAGGTCGAAGCGCGCAACTTCGACATGCGCAAGAACGTGCTGAAATACGACGACGTGATGAACGACCAGCGCCGCGAGGTCTACGCGCAGCGCCGCGAGTTCATGAAGGCGGGCGAGGTCGCCGACACAATCTCCGACATGCGCACCGAGATCATCGTCGCCATGGTCGAGCGGCGCATCCCGGAGAAAGCCTTCGCCGAGCAGTGGGAGACGACCGAGCTCGCCGAAGAAGTGCGGCGGGTGCTCAATCTCGACCTGCCGGTCGTCGAATGGGGCCGCGAGGAGGGCATCGACGAGACCGGCATCCGCGAGCGGCTGGAGCGCGCGGCCGATGAGATGATGGCCGCCAAGGCCGCGAATTTCGGCCCGGACGTCATGCGCTTCATCGAGAAATCGGTGCTGCTGCAGGTGCTGGACGCGGTGTGGAAGGAACACCTGCTCAATCTCGATCATCTCCGCCAGGGCATCGGTCTGCGCGCCTACGGCCAGCGCGACCCACTCAACGACTACAAGAGCGAGGCGTTCGCGCTGTTCAACGCCATGCTCGACGATCTGAAGGAGCGGGTGACGGGCATGCTGGCCCGGGTCGAGCTTGGCCCGGAACCACCGCCGCCGCCGGTGTTCGAGACGCCGCGTATGGTGGAGAGCCATCCTTCGCCGCAGGGCGCGCTGTTCGAGGGCGACCTGGCACTGGCCGAGCGCGAGCCCGAGCCGATCCGGGTCAGCACCGCACCGATCCGGTCGGACGCGGTCGATCCCAACAATCCCGCCACTTGGGCGGCAACGCCGCGTAATGCGCCCTGCCCGTGCGGGTCGGGGCGGAAGTACAAGCACTGTCACGGAAGGGTGTAGAGAAGAGTCTTCTTTTTCTGAAGAAAAAGAAGCAAAAAGACTTTTATTCGTTCTCTTGGCGTATGCCAGCCCAAGGCCCCGGACCAAAACGAATGGAAGTTTTTTGGTTCTTTTTTTCAAAAAAGAACAGACTTTCTTCCCTTATCTCTCACCTGCAAGGGAGGACCCAGTGCAACTCGAAGGTTCCTGCCATTGCGGTGCGGTGCGCTTCTCCGTCCGTTCGCCGCATCCCTATCCGTATCAGCGCTGCTACTGCACGGTCTGCCGCAAAACCCAGGGCGGTGGCGGCTGGGCGATCAACCTCTCGGGGGAGGCGGCGACGCTGCGCGTGCACGGCCGCGAGCACATCCGCATCTATCACGCCCGCATCAGGAACCCCGAGGACAAGCGGGCGCACCGGAGCACTGCGGAGCGGCACTTCTGCGGCGAGTGCGGCAGCGCGCTGTGGCTGTTCAGCCCGGAATGGCCGGAGCTGGTGCATCCGTTCGCCTCGGCAATCGACACCGAGCTGCCCGTTCCCCCCGAGCACACGCATCTGATGCTGGAGTTCAAGCCAGGCTGGGTCGAGGTGGAGGCGGGGCCACGCGACCTGAGGTTCGACCGCTATCCGGAGGAGTCGATCGCCGACTGGCACGAGCGCCTCGACCTCGCAGACTGAGCCGTGCCGTCCTTCGGCCTGGTATCCCTGCTGCTCTGTCTGGCGGCGACATTCGGCTTTCTCAACCACCGTTACTTTCGCCTGCCCGGCCCGATCGCGCTGCTGCTCGCGGCACTGACGGTCTCGCTGGCCGCTATGGCGGTCGATCCGCTGCTCGGCGCCGATACGGTGCGCGACTGGACCCGCGAGGAGCTCGGCCACGCCAATCTGTCGCGCGTGCTGCTCGACGGGGCGCTGGCGTTCCTGCTGTTCGCGGGCGCGCTGCACGTGGATTTCGAGACGCTGCGCACCCGCCTCGCGACCATCCTGGCGCTGGCGACTGTCGGCACGCTGCTCTCGGCGATGCTGTTCGCGGCCGGGATCTGGGGTGTGTTCCGGCTCACCGGCTATCCCGTGCCGTTCATCTGGTGCGTCGTGTTGGGCGCAATCCTGGGGCCGACCGATCCGATCGCCATTGCCGGCCTGCTGCAGCGCGTATCCTTGCCGCGAACGCTGGAGACGGTGATCGCCGGTGAAAGCCTGCTCAATGACGGGGTCGGGGTGGTGATTTTCCTCGGCGCCCTGGAGGTCGCGACCGGCTCCGCCCATGCGAGTTCGCTGCATTTCCTCGCCCTCTTCGTGCTGCAGGCAGGCGGCGGCGCCGCCCTCGGGCTGGCGACGGGCGGCATCGCCTATGCGGCGATGCGATGGGTCGACGAGTATCGGGTGGAGCTGATGATCTCGCTCGCTCTCGCCACCGGCACGTTTTCCCTGGCGGAGCAGCTCGGCGTGTCGGGGCCGATCGCGGTCGTGGTCGCCGGCACGGTGATCGGCAATGCCGGGATGCGCTATGCGATGAGCGAGACGACGCGGACCAACCTCGCGACCTTCTGGTCGCTGGTCGACGAGGTGTTGAACTCACTGCTGTTCATGATGATCGGTTTCGAGATCCTGTCGATCAACTTTCATCTCGCAACGCTGTTGGCGGCGCTGCTGGCGATCCCGCTGTCGCTGCTGGTGCGGCTGGTCGCGGTCGTGCTGACCACCTATCCGCAGCACCGCCACAATCCGAAGATTGCCGGTGCCGTTGCGGTACTGGTCTGGGGCGGACTGCGCGGCGGCATTTCCGTCGCCATGGCGCTGTCACTGCCGCCTGACGTGGCGCCGCGCGAGGCTCTCCTCACCGTCTGCTACGCGGTCGTGGTTTTCACGATCGTGGTGCAAGGACTGAGCATCAAGCGGGTGATACGCAGCTTCTACGGCGCCCGCGAGGCAGCCTCCGCGCCGTGAAGCTTCATCGGACGGTGGAAACACCGCAGGCGTGAGTCCTGGTCTGAATGCGGGCCGCCGGATCCGGCTCAACCGGGCGTGACCGGCGAATGGCTGGCGGCCTTCGCCGGCCGGGCTATGGTCCAGGCGCCAGGTGGAGGAGGACGGCATGGCGACGATCAAGATTCAGGCGAGCGATGGCAGCGGCAGCTTCGATGCGCTGGTGGTGGAGCCGGAGCGCAAGCCCGCCGGCGCGGTGGTGGTGATTCAGGAGATTTTCGGGGTCAACGAGGCGATGCGCGCGGCTTCGCGCCAGATCGCGGAGCTGGGTTTCATCGCGGTCTGCCCCGACCTGTTCTGGCGGCTGGAGCCCGGGGTCGACATCACCGACAAGACCGACGCGGAGTGGCAGCGGGCGTTCGGGCTCATGCAGGCGTTCGACCAGCAGACGGGAATCGAGGATCTGAAGGCGACGCTCGCGACGGCGCGGACCCTGCCCGGTTGCAACGGCCGGGTCGGCACGATCGGCTACTGCCTCGGCGGCCGGCTTGCCTTCATGATGGCCGAGCAATCGGACGCCGACGTGAACGTGTCGTACTATGGGGTCGGTCTCGACAACCTGCTCGACAGACTGGATGCGGTGCGCAAGCCGCTGGTCGTGCACATCGCCGACCAGGACCAGTTCTTCCCGCCCGAGGGACGGCAGAAGGTGCTGACGGCGGTGCAGGGCAAGCCGAACATCCACGCCTTCGTCTACAAGAACGCCGATCACGCCTTCGCCCGCGTCGGCGGGAAGCACTGGTACGCCCTTGCTGCGACGATCGCCAACGGACGCAGCGCGGAGGCGCTGGACGCGGCGCTGAGCTGAGCCTCGGCACGGCATTGCCGCGGCAGGCCGGCGGGCGGAGATTGCGCCGATGAGCGACGCCCCTGACCCGCCGGCGCCCGGACGCGGCCTTGCCCGCTCGCCCGGCGCGCTGGCCGGGCTGCGGGTGATCGACCTGACCCGCGTGCTGGGCGGCCCTTATTGCACGATGATCCTCGCCGACCACGGCGCCGAGGTCATCAAGATCGAGCCGCCGCAGGGTGACGAGACGCGGGACTGGGGCCCGCCGTTCCGCGCCGAGGATGGCGCCCGCGGCGATGCCAGCTACTTCCTCGGCGTCAATCGCAGCAAGCGCGGTATGGCACTCGATCTGGCACTGCCCGAGGGGCGGTCGGTGCTGCTGCGGCTGCTCGAGCGCGCCGACGTGCTGGTCGAGAACTTCAAGCCCGGCACGATGGAGCGCTGGGGTCTCGGCTACGAGGAAGCGCTGGCGCCGCGCTTTCCCGGGCTGGTGCATTGCCGCGTGTCCGGTTTCGGGGCCGAGGGGCCGCTCGGCGGGTTGCCGGGTTACGATGCGATCCTGCAGGCGATGACCGGACTGATGAGCATCAATGGCGAGCCCGATCGCGGACCGCTGCGCATGGCGACGCCGATCGTCGATCTCGCGACCGGGCTCTATGCCGCGATCGGCATCCTGATGGCGTTGCAGGAGCGGGCAGGATCGGGGCGCGGGCAGTTCGTCGACATGACGCTGCATGATTGCGGCCTGGCGCTGCTGCATCCGCAGGGGGCGAACTACCTGCTGGATGGACGGCGGCCGCGTCCGCTCGGCAACCCGCATCCCAACATCGCGCCGTACGAGAAATTCGCGACCGCCAGCGGCGACATTTTCCTGTGCATCGGCAATGATGGTCAGTTCCGGCGGCTGTGTGCCGAGCTGGACCGGCCGGAGCTGGCGGACGATCCGCGCTTTCGCAGCAACGGCGATCGCGTGCGCAACCGGGCAGCGCTGGGCGCGGAGCTGCAGGTGGCATTGGCAACGCGCGACGGCAAGGCGCTCGCCGACCGGCTGCTGCGTCTGGGGTTGCCCGCCGGACCGGTGCTGGCGATCGACGAGGCGCTGGCGGCGCCGCACACGGCGGCGCGCGACATGCTCGTCGCGATCGATGGCTACCGCGCGGTGGGCACGCCGATCAAGCTGTCGCGCACGCCCGGCGGCGCGCGTCAGGTGCCACCCGACTTCGCCGAGGACAGTGCGGCGGTGCTCGCCGAGCAGGGGTTTTCCGAGGCCGAAATCGCGGCGCTGCGCGAAGTCGGCGCGCTCCCGACCGTACGGCGACGGTAGCGCCCTACTTCGCTGCGGCGAAGGCATGCGCCTTCGACACCGTCGAAGGCGACCATTGCCCTGAGCCACGGGGCCGGAACGCTGTCAAGGCGGAAGCCGCGCTGCGCGCGGTGCGGCCGAAGGCCGCAGCCTTGACAGCGTTCCGGCCCCATGGCGTTTGCTTGAGATGCGCTCGACGGTGTCGAGCGCGCACGATAGCGCGCCCGATTACGACAACGAGTCAACGCTTTGCGCGCACGCCGAGTTCGCCGCGGGCAGCCAGCGTCTTGATGCGATCGGCGGTGCGGCAGGCAATCGCCTGGATGGTGAGCGAAGGATTGACGCCGCCCACGGTCGGAAACACGGACCCGTCGCAGATCCAGAGATTGGGGATGTCCCAGCTCCGGCAATCGGCATTCACGACGCTGGTCGCGGGGTTGTCGCCCATCCGCGCCGTGCCGTTCAGGTGGCAGGTATCGTCCTCCTGTCGCCAGACCTCCCGCGCCCCGGCCGCTTCCAGCGCCTGCCCCATGAATCGCAGCGCATGCGCGATCAGCCGCTTGTCGTTGTCCCCCCAGGAATAGGTCACGCGCGCGACCGGCAGGTCGTACTGATCTTTCTCCTCGGCCAGCGTTACGCGGTTGCGCTCTTGCGGCAGCATTTCGCCAACCATCTTGAGCCCGACATGGTGATTGTAGCGCTGCATCTCGCGGACCAGCGGGGCACCCCACAGGCCGCGCGCATTCGCCTGTGCCGTCGCCCAGAGGATCGGCAGCGGTCCCTGGCTCATATAGGCGTAGCCGCCGTGGAAATCCTTGCCCCGGTCCTCGTAGTTCCAGTGCTCGGTCAAGGCGAGCGAAGGCGGACCCTTGTACCACCGGATCTCCTCCGCCATGCTGCCGAACACCGCCTGGTTGGACTGCGCCATCAGGTTCTTGCCGACCAGGCCGGAGCTGTTCGCCAGGCCGTCGGGAAACCGCGCATTGGCCGAGTTCAGCAGCAGCCGCGGCGTCTCGATCGCATAGCCCGCCACCACGACGTTGCGCGCGCGCTGGAAGTGCCACTTCTCCTCGCGGTGATAGTGCACGCCCATTGCCATGCCGCTCGCATCCACCTCGACCCGCCCGACCATGGCCAGGTCGCGGATCTCCGCGCCGGCCTTCAGCGCCCGCGGCAGCCAGGTGACCAGCACGCTCTGCTTGGCATTGGTGGCGCAGCCGATCGTGCAGAAGCCGCGATAGACGCAGGGCGGCGACAGGCCGCGCGGCGCCGAGACAGTGGCAAGCGGCGTCGGCGTCCAGTCGATCCCCATTGCCTCCGCGCCCCTCGCCAGCACCAGCCCGGCGGCATTCACCTCATGCGGGCGATAAGGGTAGCGTGGCCGATGCGGTCCCCAGGGATAGCGCACCGGGCCCGAGATCTTCAGCGCCTGCTCGACCTCCTCGTAGTAGCGCCACATCTCGCGCCAATCGAGCGGCCAGTCGGCGCCGTAGCCGAGCAGCGTGCGGGACTTGAACCATTCGGGCCGGAAGCGTAGCGACACCATGGCGAAGTGCACGGTGCTGCCGCCCACCGCCTTGCCGCTGTTGTTGCTGCCGAGCTCGAGCGGGTTGTCGCCGTCGACGATGCGCTCGTCGGTCCAGTAGAGCTTGTTCTGCTCGGTCTCGTCGGAGGCGAAATCCTCGAGCGGTCGCCAGTACGGTCCCGCATCCATGGCAATGACCGAAAACCCCGCCTCCGCCAGGCGGCACGCCAGCGTGCCGCCGCCCGCGCCGGTGCCGACGATGACGAAATCGACCGCATCGTCGTCGTGATATTCCCGCATCGGCACCCAGCCGCCCGGCCGCATGACATCGGGCGCGCGGCCGCCGACCGCCCGCGGCACGCGCTGCGGATCAACCGACACGACGATTCTCGTCCCGCACGTGCTCCTCGTTGCCGCCATGCGCCTCGACCGCCTCCCAGGAATCGCGGCGGTCGAACCCCATCCGGACATAGCCGCGCGGGCTCGCCGGGCCGCCGAAGCCGATCTCGTTCCAGGTCTGCGGAAATGCGTAATGTCCGTGCACGATGTCGTGCATCAGGCGCTGGCTGAAGAACAGCGCGGGCGGCATCTCGCCCCAGGCCGCGTCCCGCAGCTCGCCCTGCTGCATCCGGCGCAGCAGCACGTCCTGATCAGTTCCCGCGAGGCGCACGAACGCGCGGCCATAGGCCGTCTGCGCCTCCTGCTCCAGCGCGTGCAGGCCGCGCCGCCAGGCCTCGCGCTGCGGCGGCAGCCTGGCGTTGCGATAGCCGTCGAGCGCGTTGGTGTGCAACCGGTGATCGACCATCGCGACCGCGGGCACCGGTGGTCGGCCCGGCACTTGCGGCACCACGCGCTGGCAGATCGCCTGTACCATCTCCCATTCCGCGAGCGTGAAGAAACGCGGCTCGCCCGGCAGCGACAGTCGCTGATCGATCACCCGCCGGGTGATTTCGTTCCAGGAGGGTGTGTGACGTTTGCGCATCACGTCATAGCCAGGAAAGTGCTCACGCATCGGGCTGGTCCCGCATCAGGCCGAGCGCCGCGAGTGCCGCGAGGGCGAGACCGGTGAAACTCGGTGGCGCCGGAATCGGCGGGCCGTTCTGCACGTTCTGACGCCAGTTGCGCCAGCCGCCCATGTTGCGGGCGACGCCGATGACATGGAACCCGGCGCCGGCCACGCCAACAAGTGCGG
>Ga0335074_10012603_pt1 | contig 11856 bp, 11 predicted proteins | sample Lox_Sample_23_FD_206715 | JGI IMG/M metagenome (GOLD analysis project Ga0335074, IMG submission 206715) | Soil microbial communities from Loxahatchee National Wildlife Refuge, Florida, United States - Lox_Sample_2.3 | ecosystem: Environmental > Terrestrial > Soil > Wetlands | place: USA...
TACGACACCGCAGAGGCACAGGACCGCGGGCTCGGCTGCGGTCGCCGTAATCAGCGTCGAAGCCGGGAACCCACGCAGCCGAGCGACTCGGATCTCCGACTGACGGGCATCGGCGGAGCGGACGAGCAGGCTCGCCAGCACCCAGATCGCGAGAACCACCAGCTGGACCGCCGCAATCGCCACGATCGCCGACATCACGTGGCGCTGGTGATCGGCGTTCGCGAACAGCGAGCTCAGTTGCGTGTTGATTACGAGGCCTCGACTCGAGAGGGAGTTCGAGAGCGAGCCGAGTGCGTGCTTGAGCTGGCTCTCGTCGGCGAGTCCGATTGCGTTCGTGCGCAACGGCACCTGACCGCCCACTTGCGGCACGTCCTGGACGGGGACCGCGAGCGCGGTCGTCGAGGAGGAGATCAACGAGTCGATCTCCGGTACGTGGTTCGGACCTGTGGTCTGCCCGTACGGGAAGTACCCGGCACCGTTGTCCCACCAGTACGGCAGCTGGAGGTTCGGCACCGCGTAGATCCCCGTGATCCTCAGCCGCAAGGGCTTCGAGCTGCCGTTCACCCCGGCGAGCAGAACCGAGCCGAGGGAGGCGTGGACCTCGCGCGCGCTCCGCGTTGAGATCAGGACGTCATCGAACCCGAGCTTGCAGCCGCCCGCTTGAAAATGGAGGTAGCCGCAGATCCCGCTCCGGTACAGGAGTTGGGAGGCGAGCGGCGACTTGTCGATGACGAACTCGACGCTCGAGATAACAGAGGTGATCGGTGTTCCATACCACCGGTGCGAGCCGCCGAGGTTCTCCACCCGTTGCTCGGCCTGTTGGAGCTGGGGCAAGTGGACCGATTGGCCAGGCGGCGGTGATATCGTCGCGCCGCGCTCGTAGACGGGCGCAGAATGGACCGTCGTCCGGACGACGGAATCGCCTGCCGTGGCGAGGTACAGCGGCCCGAGCACGGCGGCGCCAACCGCGACGGCGGAGGTGAGCACAGTCAGTACTGATACGCCCAGACGCCAGCGCATCCCCCGCAACAGCAGGCCCAGGCTCCCCCTCATCCCTCACTCCCAGAAGCTCCGATGGCGGCGATCCTACCGCGCACCGTCGGCCCGGAAAAGCCTGCGCCGTTAGGACTTCTTTTCGTCGTGCCCGCCGAATTCCTTGCGCATCGCCGAGAGCAGCTTGTTCGCGTACCCGTCCAGATCCCGGGACGCGAACCGCGAGTAGAGGGCTGTACTCAGCACCGGCGCGGGCACGCCGACGTCGATCGCCGCGATCGAGGTCCAGCGCCCCTCGCCGGAATCCGATACTCGCCCGGCGAAGTCCGCTAGATCGGGGGAGGCGTAGAGCGCGTCCGCCGTCAGGTCGAGCAGCCACGAGGCGATGACGCTGCCGCGACGCCACACCTCGGCGACCTCTGAGGTGTCGATCTCATACTGATAGAGGGACGGGTTCTCCATCGGGGCGGTCTCGGCGTCCTGTTCACGCACGTGCTTGCCGGCGTCCGCGTTCTTGATGATGTTCAGCCCCTCGGCGTACGCGGCCATCAGCCCGTACTCGATGCCGTTGTGGACCATCTTCACGAAGTGTCCGGCCCCGTTCGAACCGCAGTGGTAGTAGCCCTGCTCGGAGGGAGCAGGGTCGCCACTCCGGCCCGCGGTGCGCTCGGCCGCCTCGACGCCCGGCGCGATCGAGGCAAAGATCGGGTCCAGGCGCTGCACGGGCTCGTCCTCGCCACCGATCATCAGGCAGAAGCCGCGCTCGAACCCCCACACGCCGCCGCTGGTGCCGACATCGATGTGGTGGATGCCCTTCTCGCGCAGCTCATCCGCGTGGCGGAGATCGTCGTGGTAGTAGGTGTTGCCGCCGTCGATGATCGTGTCGCCCGGCTCGAGCACCTCGGCGAGCGCGGCGATCGTCTTGTCGGTGATCTCGCCGGCTGGAACCATCACCCAGGCCGCGCGTGGCTTCTCGAGCTTGGCGGCGAAGTCTGCGAGCGAGTCGGCGCCGACGGCGCCGTTGGCCTCCACCGCCTTCACCGCGTCCGCCGAAACGTCGTAGGCGACGCACCGGTGTCCGTCGCCCATCAGGCGCCGCACCAGGCCCGCGCCCATCCGCCCGAGGCCGACCATTCCGAGTTGCATGGGCGTATCAGTGGCCAAGATTGCTCCTTTGTCGGCGTGTCTCGAGGGTCTCGGGGAGCCTACTCGTCCTCCAACGAAACGACGCCTCGATGGGGCAGCAGCTGGCGAGACAGTCTCGGCGCCGCGCTCAGCGACCCCTGCCGCACGCCCGCGCATACGAAGCAGTTCCCGGCTGGCGCGCCTGACCCGAGTTCCGGCCTACGATCAGGCAGGACTCGTCGACCGCGACGAACTCACGTGCGGGGATCGCCTTCAGCTGGTCGACCATCGTGTACGTCCAGCGGCTGTCGGTCGTGCCCTGGAAGAACCAGTTCGAGCCGTTGTCGGCGAGGATCAGGCCGTACGTCTTCATCGCCTGAATCACGACCTGGCAAGGCTTCGCGCACTGTGAGCGCGGAAGCTGGAATGACGCCTTGAGGCGGAACCGGGCGCCCATCGGCGGGTAGGACTCGCTGTTGACCGCGCCGGCCTCGTGGCGCGCGGGCCAGATGAAGCGGGTGTCCGTCGTCTGGGCGGTGAACCGGATCGCGTGGTCGAGATGGCCGGACATCACCTCGTCGTAGTTCACGAGCCCGGGCAGGATCGGCAGTCCGGCGGCATCGGCGGAGGTCCACGTCGAGGGGCGCAGGCGATTCGAGTACAGGCTCCAGATCGCGCCGGAGCCGGCCGTCGAGCGGTCGCCCGGGTGGTAGTAGGCGTCGTAGAGCTCGTACAGCACGCACGTCGCCGGGTCGACCATCAGCGCGTGGCGATCGCCGCTCGCCTGCGCGCCGCCCTCGATCGGCGTCTTCGCGCTGAAGGGATATGGACCGCGGTCGCTCTGATCTGCGTAGTCGAAGTGGACGCGCACGAAATCGGGATGGGCCGGAGTTATCTGCCACGGGATTCCGTACGGACTCGATCCCCCACCTGGGCCGTAGTCGGGATGTAGGTAGGTCGAGCCGGAGTCCATGTGCGCGAGCCATTCGGAAGAGTGCCGGTCGACCGGCAGGCCGGTGATCGGGGTGTTCCAGACGTTGTCCGCCGGGAAGGCCGGGCAGTGAGTCCTTGGCAGCATCTGGCCTTCCTTGGTCGCGCGCGCAGCGGCTCCGCTCTCGGCGGCGAATGCGACCAAGGCGGCGAGCACCGTCAGCGCGACGGCGAGGGCCGTAACGCGCGCGCTCACGATGGACACGCGGCGATTGTGACAGGCGCCCGAGCGAGTGGGGCCAACCCAAACGATTCAGGTTGGACCCACTACCGCCCAACCGTGCGGACGAATTGCTGGGCGAGCGCTGGGACGTGGTCGACGAGCGACCGCGTCTCCGACAGCCCCGCGCGGAGTTCCTGATCGCCGACCTCGACCGGCAGCATCGAGTCCTGCAGGTCGGCGATCGTCGTGTCGGCGGTCCGGACCGACTCGGCGGCGCGCTCGATCAGTTCGGTCGCGTGCTGGCGTTCGGGGCCCGCGGCCCCGCCGGCGGCGTCGACTCGCTCTAGACCGCTGCGGTCAGCGAACTCGTTGTATGTCCTCTGTGCGCGGCCGAACGCGAGCTGCACCGGCCGGAAGAGCTGCTCCTCGAGTGCGTCGGAACTCTGCTCGTCGAGCCGCTCGTAGGCGACTGAGAGCGTGGCGACGGCGGTCGCGAGCAGCGCGATCGCCGCGGCCAGCCGGTCGAGGATCTCCTGCCTGCCTTCGGCGACGGTGAAGCTCATCGTCCCGATGATCGCAGGCGATTAAGGAGGATTCGCTAAGAAAGCGAGCCGATGACCGCGCCGGGCCGCGGCTCGGCGGGCGCGCTACCCGCCGGAACGGTCGGCGGCTGCTCGGGCATCGTCGCCGCGCGCTGGCCGCGCCGGCGCGGGCGCCAAACGCGCACGTACTGCGCAAGCAGATAGGAACCGATGACGATCCCGACCGCCACGAACTGCGCCACGAACGTCTCGACGTTTCCGAACACCGAGAACCAGGTGCCGGCCCAGCCGGGGATGTGCAGCCAGGAGATGTTCGTGGTCCCGATCCAGCCCGCGAGCTGCATCTCGTTGATCTCCTCGCCGACCATCACCCAGAGCACGACGAGCAGCATCAGGCCGGTGATGATGAGCAGCCGGCGGTAGGGCAGGCGCTGGTGCAGCGAGAACGTGAGCACCCCGACCGCGGCTGTGAAGAGCGCGCCGAGCACGACACCCTCGAGCACGACGGATGAACCGAACGTCACGCGCAGGTTCTGGAGGAAGATCACGATCTCGAACGCCTCGCGGTAAACGGACGTGAACCCGAGCAGGCCGAGCCCGAGCATCATCGAGCGGACGCTCGCCTCCCCGGGCGAGGACAGCAATCGGCGGCGGCGCTTGTGGTGGTGCGAGATCCAACCGGTCCAGTAGACGCGGTGGAAGAACCAGTTCATCACGAGCAGCAGCACGACGATCGCCGGGATCCCAGTCGCGGCCTGCACCGTCAGTCCACTGCCGCCGAACATGCCGATGAACCAAACGGCGGCGAACCAGGTGCCGATCCCGGCGAAGATCGCGAGCCCGCCACCGATGGCGACGGGCTTCCGGTATGCACGGTTCCCGCCGAGGAAGCTGGCCGTGATCGCCGCGAGCACGAGAATCGTCTCGAGCCCCTCGCGGAACACGAGGATCGCGCTGTTGATGACCGCGGTCGTGCGGCTCATGTGGATCGCGTTCGCGGGGACGCTCGGATCGGTCGTCCCACCCTTCGAGTGCCAGCCGAGGATCACCCCGGTGACCGCGATCGCGAGCACCAGGAGGACCCAGGCATAGAAGGTCCACGATTGGGTGTTGCGCTTCGTGGTGGCTCGCGGGGAAGAGGCTGACACGATGGCTGAAGGAAATCCGACCTTGTAGGTCAGGTATTGCCGCAACGGACGGTACCACAGATTAGGGCACCCTTATAAGGCGACCCTTACCCCAGCGGTCATCCGGGTTACACCGGATTGGCGGCGATAATTCGAGCCGATGGAGTGGCGGAGAGCGGTGTGCGCGGCGGGGTTGCTTGCCCTGATCACGGTCAGCACGGCGACCGGGGCCGGATCAGATCCGCTGTGCACGGGCTCGTACGGGGGCGCGAAGGCCCGTGCGGCGGGGCCACTGCGGTTCGGCGTGGACCCCGGACTAGCCGGCACGGTGGGCGGCGTCCAGCTCTCGTCGGCGCCCGACAACCCGGTCAAGGACCTCCAGGAGCTCAAGGCGCTGCGGCCGCACGGCCGCGTGCTCGTCCTGCGGCTGAACCGGTTGTTCTGGTCCGACGGCACCGCCGGAATTACGTCATTCGAGCACACGGTCTCCACCTACACCCACGACGGCTTTGAGGTGGAGCTTCAGGTTCGCTACCACCCGCCCTCGGGCGAAGCCGGGAACATCGCGGCGTGGGACGCATACGTTCGGCTGGTGGTCGACACGTTCGGCCCCAACCGCAACGTGATCGCGATGACGATCACCAACGAGGTCAACGTGCCCGTATCGCCCAACACCTCCGACGGCTACTACCAGGGCGCCGACGCGGCGTTGGTCTCAGGGATCGAGGCGGCACACGAGGAGGCGGTCCGCAAGGGCTACAAGCAGCTGCGTTTCGGATTCACGTACGCATATCGGTTCTCTCCGCAGGGCGACGCGGACATGTTTCAGTACATCGGTGCTCACGGAGGAGCCGCGTTCCAGAAGGCGCTCGGGTTCGTCGGGCTCGACTTCTATCCGGGCTCGTTCTATCCCCCCGTGATGTTGCCCGGGGACACCTACCGCGGCGAAATGGCGCAGGCGCTCGGGGTGGTGCGGGACTGTCTCGCGCCGATGGCACGGATCGGCGCCGGGGTTCCGATCTGGATCACCGAGAACGGAGTGCCCACTGGGTCGCTCTCGGACGCGCAGCAGGCAGCCGCGCTGGTCCAGCTCGTTCGCGCGGCGTACGACTATGCCGGCACGTACAACGTCACCGACTACCGCTGGTTCAACCTGCGCGATGCCGTCTCGAGCGGGCCGGAGACCCTGTCGGGGTTGACGTTCGCCTCCGACGGGCTGTTGCAATCCAATTACAGCCCCAAACCGGCGTTCGCCGACTACCGCAGCCTGATCGCGCAACTCGGGGCGCCGACCCCGCGCGCCCCGAAGTCCCGGCACAGGCAGCGCCGGCATAAACGCCGGAAGCACCGGAAGCGGCGGAAGCGCTAGTTCATCTCATCGGAGAGCACCGCCACGCACGCCTCGCAGCGCGGCCACGGCGGGTTCCACGGATAGCCGGTGACGTCCTTGCCGCACAGCGCCGTGTCGGGCTCGTCCTCGGTGACGATGTGGCACAGCTCCTCGAACCCGTCGTCATTGATCCGCGGCACGTTCGCGCATGACGGGTGGACGTTCGGGTGGCGGACCGGGGCAGTGGGCACGCGTTCAGAATACGCCTACCGCGCGGGTGCGGGGGCATGCATGATCGGGTCGGCGCCGAGCTGCTCGGCGGCCTCGCTCGCGGTTCGCCTCGCCCACGCTGTCGTGGTCATCAGCCCGACCACGAGCATCGCGACACCGAGGCCCGTTATCACCCACCACGCGGCGTGGGTAGCGACCGCGAAGCCGGGGCCGATCGCCGAGACCACGCCACCACTGACGATTGCACCGACGATCGCCACCCCGAGCGTGTTGCCGACCTGCCGGCTGGTCGAGGCGACCGCCGCGGCGACGCCCGCTTGGGCTGCGGGCATCCCGGTCACCGCGGTGTTCGTGATCGGAGGGTTAACGAGCCCGAATCCGATCCCGAACACCAGGTTCGCGGCAAGGATGTAGACGGACGCGGTCGTGTCGGTGAGTCGCGTGAACATCAGCGCGCTGATGGTGATCGCGATCCCAGCCACGATCAGAGACGGACGCGACCCACGGGTACCGACGAGCCGTCCCGAGATCGGGCCGAAGATGATCCCCATCATGGCGAGCGGCAGCAGATACAGGCCGGCGTGCAGAGGCGAGAGGTGGCGTACGTCCTGTAGATAGAGCGTGTTCAGGAACAGCGCGCCCGACAGGGCGCCGAACGCGCACACTGCGATCAGCGTCGCGCCCGAGAACGGCGCGCTGCGGAAGAAGCGCACGTTCAGTAACGGCTCGTCCCGCGTCAGTTCATAGAGGACGAGCGACACGGCCGAGACCAGCGCCACCGCGAACAGGCCGAGGATCTCGAACGACGTCCAGCCCTCGCCGTGACCCTCGATGATCGCGTAGGTGAGGGTCGATAGCACGACGATCACGAGCAGCTGCCCGACCGGATCGACGCGGCGCGGACGGGGAGCGCGCGATTCGGGCACGTACATGGCGGTCAGGATCACTCCAGCGATCCCGACCGGGACGTTCACGAGGAACACCCAGCGCCAGCTCGCAGCGTCGACGAGTGCGCCGCCGACGATTGGGCCGAGCGCGAAGCTGAGTCCGGCCACCCCGCCCCACATGCCGATCGCCTGCGCGCGCTCGCGCGGGTCCTCGAACACGTTGCGGATGATCGACATCGCGACAGGGTTGAGCATCGAGCCGCCGACCGCCTGCACGATCCGGAACGTGATCAACGCACCGAGCGACGGAGCGAGCGCGCAGAGCAGCGAGCCCGTCGAGAACGCGACGAGTCCGGTCTGGAACACCCGGCGGCGCCCGATTCTGTCTGCGGTCGATCCGGCGAGCATCAGCAACGTGGCGATCACGAGCGTGTATGCGTCGACCGTCCACTGAAGCCCGGAAAGGGACGCGTGCAGCGAGCGATGAATAGCCGGCAGGGCGACGTTCACGATCGTCGCGTCAAGCCCGACCATCAGCAGGCTCATGCAGCAGATCGCCAGGATCAGCAGGCGCTCCCGCCGGCCTGGCGTTTCTGGTCCTGATGTGCCCATCCTTTCGATGCTAGTAGCCGCTCTCTGTACGCTTGGCAGCTTCCGTCGCGACGGTTGCTCTCTTGCCCAATGAACACTCCGCCCAATCCGAGGGGTCCTCAGCGTTCCCGGGAACCGGCCCTGACGCGGGCGCGAGCCGGGCGCTGACGGGCACAGGCACCCTGTCGGGCACAGGCACCCTGTCGGGCACAGGCACCCTGTCGGGCACAGGCGAGCCGGCGACGCTCGAGTTGCGCGACGCCAAGAAGCGCTACCCGGGGCGGCGCGAGGATGCGATCGCCGGGCTGAGCCTGAGCGTCGGCGCCGGCGAGGTCTGCGTGCTCGTCGGGCCATCGGGGTGCGGCAAGACGACCGCGATGCGTCTGATCAACCGGATGATCCCGCTGACCAGCGGCGACATCCTGCTCGGCGGCCGTACCGTGCTCGACCGCGAGCCGAACGAGCTCCGCCGGGAGATCGGCTACGTGATCCAACAGATCGGGCTGTTCCCGCACCTGACCGTGGCGGACAACATCGCCACCGTGCCACGACTGCTCGGCTGGGAGAAGGAGCGCACCAAGCAGCGCGTACAGGAGTTGCTGGTGCTGATCGGGTTCGACCCCGACGACATCGGCAAGCGGTATCCGGCGCAGCTGTCGGGCGGGCAGCGCCAGCGGGTCGGCGTCGCGCGTGCCCTGGCGGCCGATCCGCCGTTGATGTTGATGGACGAACCGTTCGGTGCGATCGACCCGATCAACCGAGCGCGGCTCCAGGACGAGTTCCTGGCGCTGCAGGAACGTGTCCGCAAGACGGTCGTGTTCGTGACCCACGACATCGACGAGGCGATCAAGATGGGCGACAAGATCGCGATCCTCCGCGAAGGCGGCCACCTCGCCCAATACGACACGCCGGCCGAGATCCTCATGAACCCGGCCGATGAATTCGTCGCCTCCTTCGTAGGTGCCGACCGCGCCCTGAAGCGACTCGGGCTGGCGACGCTCGAAGAGGTCGAGCTCGCGCCGGTCAACGGCCAATCGGCGGACACGATCCCGCGGACCGCGACGGTTCGCGACGCCCTGTCCGAGGTGCTCGCGGGCGGCGGCAAGCCAATCACCGTCGTCGACTCCGCGGGAGCTCCTGCCGGAGTGGTGACGCTCGAGCTGCTCGGCGGTCTGCTCGCCAACTGGGCGCTGGCGGATGGGGAGCACCGGGAGCCGCAGCCGTGAACCCGGTGTTCGCCGCGGGCGGACCCGTGATCCCGACGTTTGGTGGCAACCCCGCGTCGTTCGCCTGCGAGCGCGCGAACCGCTTGTTCTGTGCCAACTGGGTGTCACAGAACTGGAGCTCGGTCCTCTGGCCGGCGCTTCGTCAGCACGTCGTGCTGACGCTGATCGCCGTCTCGATCGGGTTCCTGATCTCGACGACGCTGGCGCTGATTGCCTACCGCCGGCGGTGGTTGGAGCGCCCGGTGATCATCGTCACCTCGATCATGTACACGATCCCCTCGCTCGCGCTGTTCGAGCTGCTGGTGCCGGTCAAGGGCTTGGGGCTCAGCCGAACGACGGTCGAAGTCGCACTCGTCTCCTACACGCTGCTGATCATGTTCCGTAACACGCTCACCGGGTTACGGGAGGTGCCCGCGGACGTGCGGGATGCGGCGTCCGGGATGGGGATGGGCCCGATGCGGTCGCTGCTGCGCGTTGAGTTGCCGCTCGCGCTTCCGGCGATCATCGCCGGCGTCCGGATCGCCACTGTGACCGTGATCTCGCTCGCAACCGTCGCCGCGTACATCGACAACGAGGGCCTCGGGGCGCCGATCTTCGCCGCGATCTCCAACGAGGGGTTCAAGACCGAGCTGATCACGGCGGGAGCGCTGGCGGTCGGGCTCGCGCTCGTCGCGGACGCGCTGCTCGTGCTCTTACAGCGACTCCTGACCCCCTGGGCACGTAGGCGATGAATCCGCTGATCGCAGGCGACGTCTTCACCCAGGCGTTCCAGTTCATCGGCCGCAACGGCCAGATCCCCGGTGACCCGCCGTTGCCCTCGCTCGTTCATTACACGGTCGAGACGCTGAAGATCGCCGGGATCGGGGTCGGCCTGTCAATTCTGATCGCGCTTCCGATCGGGATCTGGCTCGGGCATATCCACAAGGGCTCGTTCGTGGCGATCAACCTCGGCAACATCGCCCGTGCGCTCCCAAGCCTCGCGATCCTCGCGTTCGGTGTCGCGATTCTCGGCATCGGCCTGGCCAACGTCGAGCTGGCCTTGATCGTGCTTGCCGTGCCGCCTGTGATCACCAATGCGTACGCCGCGATCGACGGCGTCGACCGCGACATCGTCGACGCTGCGAGGGGGATGGGCCTCAGCGAATGGCAGATCCTGCGGGACGTCGAGTTCCCGCTCGGGATCCCGCTGATCTTCGCCGGCATCCGCACGGCGGCCCTGTTCGTCGTCTCGACGACGACGATCGCGGCGCTGACGGGCTACAGCGGCAGCCTCGGCGAGATCATCAGCAACGAGGCCAGCTACCACGAATCAGGAGTGCTCGGCGCGGCGATCTGCATCGCGGCGCTGGCGTTGCTGGTGGAGGCGGTGCTGGCGACGGTCCAGCGGATGCTCACGCCGCGCGGGGTGAGGTTGGAGGACGTGAAGGAGGGACGTGACGAAGTGAGCCTGGCGCCACTCGTAACGAACACCCAATGAACCAGAAATCGTCGCTGGGGTATCTATCGGCGATCAGCCCCCGACAGGAGGAAGCATGAGGACGTCATTTGTTCGGCGGGGCCTCCTGGCCCTTGTGACGATCGCGCTGGCGGCCGGATTGGCTGCATGCGGATCGTCCAGCTCGAGCTCCAGCTCGGCTACCAGCACCACATCGAGCGCGAGCAGCTCCGCTGCCGCGTCCATTCCGACATCGACGAACGGCGGTACGGCGACGCCCGCGAGCAGCGGGCCCGGCGTCGGCAAGCCGGCCATCGTGATCGGCGACAAGAACTTTGAGGAGGAGTACGTCCTCGGGTCTCTGTATCAGGAGGCGCTTGCGGCGAAGGGCTACAAGGTCACGTTGAAGGGCAACATCGGCTCGTCCGAGCTCATCTACAAGGCTCTGACGTCGGGGCAGATCGACATGTATCCCGAGTACACCGGCACGTTCCTGACCGCGATCGCGAACGACAACAACCCGCCACGCAGCGCCGCCCAGACGTACGCGCTCGCGCAGGCGTTCGCCGAGAAGCACGGTTACATGCTGCTCAGTCAGACCCCGTTCGCCGACTCGGACGTTCTGACCGCGACAAAGGCATTCGCAACCGCGCACGGGCTGAAGACGGTCGCCGATCTGAAGAAGCTCGGCCACTTCAAACTCGGCGCGGCGCCGGAGTTCGCGACCCGGTACGAGGGCTTGCTCGGCCTGAAGAAGGTCTACGGCCTGAACCCGCAGTTCGTACCGCTCGCGATCGGGATCACCTACAAGGCGATCGACTCCGGCGAGGTCGACGTGTTCGACGCGTTCACGACCGATCCGGAGCTCCTGAGCGGGAAGTACACGCCGCTCACCGACACGAAGGGCGTCTTCGGGTTCCAGAACGTCGCGCCGGTCGTCAAGCAGAGCCTGCTCAAGGCCGAGGGCCCGGCGTTCGAGGCGACGATCAACAAGGTGAGCTCGCTGCTGACGCTGCCGGCGATTCAGAAGATGAACCAGGCGGTGGCAATCGACCAGCAGTCGCCCGCGTCGGTCGCGCACCAGTTCCTGGCCGCCAACGGCCTGGCGTAGTTCTCACGTAGTCGGTGGGGCCCGGGTTCGCCTGAACCCGGGCCCCAACGGTGCCGACCTGTAAGAGTTCGTGCCGGTGCACGGATCACGATTCAATTCGCAGGT
>Ga0335074_10012605_pt1 | contig 11855 bp, 11 predicted proteins | sample Lox_Sample_23_FD_206715 | JGI IMG/M metagenome (GOLD analysis project Ga0335074, IMG submission 206715) | Soil microbial communities from Loxahatchee National Wildlife Refuge, Florida, United States - Lox_Sample_2.3 | ecosystem: Environmental > Terrestrial > Soil > Wetlands | place: USA...
CCCCCCTGGGGTAGAGGTAGCCGCGCCACCGCAACGACCGGATGAGAGGCCATGGAGCAGCGCTGGGGTCTACCCCTCATCGCCTGGCCATCCCGGCTGCGCCCCAATTACTGGGACCTGATCGCGCTGCCGCTCGTGCTTGGCCTGATCGCGCTGATCGCCTGGGGCGGCCTGGCGATGGGCGCGCATTACCATGTCGGCCAGCCGCTGGCGATCAGCCTCAATCCCTGGGCGCTGCCGGAATATGCTCTGCGCACGGTGCTGCGCATGGGTGCCGCGCTGGTCGCGTCCTTAGTGTTCAGCCTCGCCTACGCGGCGCTCGCGGCCAAGAGCCGCGCCGCCGAGAAAATCCTGATCCCGGTGCTCGACATCCTGCAATCGGTGCCGATCCTCGGCTTCTTGTCGATCACCGTCACAGGCTTCATCGCGCTGTTTCCCGGTCGCCTCCTGGGCGTCGAGTGCGCCGCCATCTTCGCGATCTTCACCTCCCAGGCCTGGAACATGACCTTCAGCCTCTACCAATCGCTGCGCACCGTGCCGAGCGAGCTGATCGAGGCAGCGCGGATGTATCACCTGTCGACCTGGCAACGTTTCTGGCGGCTGGAAGTGCCGCACGGCATCCCAGCTCTGGTCTGGAACATGATGATGTCGGTCTCGGGCGGCTGGTTTTTCGTCGTTGCGTCGGAAGCCATCACCGTCTCCGGTCAGACGATTATGCTTCCCGGCATCGGCTCCTACATCGCGACCGCGATCCAGGAGCGCAACCTCGCAGCGATCGGCTACGCAGTGCTGGTCATGCTGGTCGTGATCATCCTTTATGACCAGCTGCTCTTTCGCCCGCTGCTCGCTTGGTCGCAGAAGTTCAAGGACACGCTCGGCGACGATGAGGGCGACGTCCGGCCATGGTTTCTCATGGTGATGCAGCGGGCGCAGTTCTTCGACCTGGTGCAAGTGGGCGTGCTTGGTCTCAACCGCGGCATCGACAACATCTTCACCGCGCTTGGTCGTGCCTGGAGGGCCCGCAGCTGGACGGGGCGGCCACGTGAGGCCGTGTCCGGCCCGCCTTGGATCGAGCGGGCTTTCGACCTCGTCCTGCTGCTCGCGACGCTGGGGCTGATCGTCTGGCTGATCAAATTCATCCTCGAGACCGTGACGCCAAGCGAAATCGGCTGGACCTTTGTCCTTGGCGCGATCACCGCGGTGCGCGTCCTGGTGTTGATCGTCATTGCCTCGCTGATCTGGGTGCCGATCGGCGTGTGGATCGGGCTACACCCCCATATCGCTGACCGCGCCCAGCCGATCGTGCAATTCCTTGCCGCCTTCCCGGCCAACCTGTTTTTCCCGGCTGCGGTCGTTCTGATCCTTCGTTTCAGTCTCAATCCGGAGATCTGGCTGGCGCCTCTGATGATTCTCGGCACCCAGTGGTACATCCTCTTCAATGTGATCGGCGGCACGATTTCGCTGCCGACAGAGCTGCGGCTGGCGGCGAGCAACCTTGGTGTGCGGAATTGGCTGTGGTGGCGCCGGGTTATGCTGCCGGCCATCTTTCCGGCCTATGTTACCGGCGCGGTCACCGCGGCCGGCGGCTCGTGGAACGCAAGCATCGTTTCGGAGGTCGTGCAATGGGGCAGCACGACGTTGACCGCCACCGGGCTCGGCGCCTATATCGCGCGCTATACCGCCGAGGGCGACGCGGCGCGGATCACTTTGGGGATCGGCGTATTGTGCCTCTATGTGCTCGCTTTCAATCGTCTGTTGTGGCGGCGCCTTTACAATTTGGCAGCGGAGCGGTTGAGACTTGACTGACACGATTGCAGCCCCGGACGAAAACCTGCGAGCTGCGGCCGGGCCAGGCGACCCGCCGCTGTTGCGCGCCACGTCGGTCTGCAAGACGTACCGCACCCCCGACCATATCGGCCGGCTGGTGCTCGACCACCTCGACTTCACTTTGCGCGAAGGCGAAATCGTCGCGATCCTGGGCAAATCGGGCTCGGGCAAGTCGACGTTTCTGCGCATCCTGGCCGGGCTCGTACCGCCGAGCGACGGCGACGTTCAGTATCGTGGCCAGCCCGTGCACGAGCCGGCGCAAGGCATCGCGATGGTATTCCAGAGCTTCGCGCTGTTCCCGTGGCTGACCGTGCTGGGCAATGTCGAATTGGGTCTTGAGGCGCAGGGCATTGGCGCCGCCGAGCGGCGCACCCGCGCCGTCGCGGCGATCGACCTGATCGGCCTCGACGGTTTCGAGAACGCCTATCCGAAAGAGCTATCGGGCGGCATGCGGCAGCGCGTCGGCTTCGCCCGCGCGCTGGTGGTCAACCCCGACATCCTGCTGCTCGACGAGCCGTTTTCGGCGCTCGATGTGCTGACGGCCGAGACGCTGCGCGGCGACTTGATGGATTTGTGGAGCGAGAGCCGGATCCCGACCAAAGGCATCCTGATGGTGTCGCACAATATCGAGGAGGCGGTCGAAATCGCCGACCGCATCCTGATCTTTGGCAGCGATCCCGGTCGCATCAATGCCGAGATCCCGGTGCCGATGGCCCATCCGCGAGTGTGGGACAGTCCGCAGTTCCGCCAGATCGTCGACCAGGTCTATGGATTGCTGACGACTGTTCCCGGCCGCGACGGTCGACGCGGCGTGCGGGCCGAGCCGATCAGCGTCGGCTATCGGCTACCCGACGCGGCGGTGCAGCAACTCACAGGTCTTATCGACAGCGTCAGCGAGCCGCCGTTTAACGGTCATGCCGACCTGCCGCATCTGGCCGATGAGGTCAGCCTCGACGATGACGAACTGTTCCCGTTGCTCGAAGCGCTGCAGCTGCTTGGTTTCGCGCATGTCGGCGGCGGCGACATCGACTTGACCCCGGCAGGCCGGCATTACGCCGATTCCGACATGCAAGAACGGAAGCAGATGTTTGCCGATGCGCTGCTAAAGCACATCCCGCTCGCGGCGCATATCCGCCGGGTGCTTGACGAGCGGCCCGGCCATCGTGCCCCCGCGGCTCGGTTCCTGCGTGAACTCGAAGATCATCTTTCCGAGGAAGAAGCGGAGCGCGTGTTCGATACTCTCATCAACTGGGGCCGCCATGCGGAAATCTTCGCATATGATTCCGACGACGACGTGCTGAGCCTCGAAAACTTCTGAGATCCAGGGGCCTAAAACGGCGCATTGATCTCAGAGCGCGCGACAGTTGCGGGGACCAGCCAAGTGTAAAATGTATCACGGCGGAATTCAGTGTGGTCTCCACTTGATATGATATTCGGATCATCGAGGATCTTTACGTAAATCGTCTGCCCGGCGGCAAGATTCACGTCCCGCGTCTGATTGGTGTCGACACCGAAGCTTTCGGGCGCGATGTGGTAGCTTCCTGGCGCGACATCGACAAAGGCCGGCCCGTCGCCTGGCTGTATGCTTACCGCGCGTGCGCCGTTGAGATCGACATTGGCGGTATTGCGACTGAGTGAGGGGTCGTAGACACGATAAAACCAGATGCGCGCTTGTCCCGGGGGCAGGGTCCGCGGCGCGATGGAAGCCATGTCCTGCGGCGCGCAGCCCGCGAGCAGCAGCAGGCCGAGAATGCAGGCTGCGTCCTTCGCACGGTTTTGGAGATCGAGGCAGACGGACAGTGCCTCCTCCTCTGCGATTAAGCCGTGTCTGCCCCGGAAAGGTGCCAGCGAACTGCATTCGGCACGGCTCGGCAAAACACGCTTTCGCGACAGACGACCGATCGTATCGGCTCCTGGCGGCGCGGCAAGCGGAGATATAAGCTGCCGGCACTGTCGTCGTTATGGGGCTTAGGGATGCGTTGTTGGCTCGCGTTACCGCTTGTCGCTGTGCTGTTGGCCGGGTGCGGAGGGCCGAACCAGGCCGACGCCGTGCGGATCGGCGATCGGATGTATCGCATCGAGAGCCCGCCGATTGCCGGCGGCGCGACCGCGCCTAACCAGCGCCTCGCGCAACAGCTCTGCCCCGGCGGCTATCGGGTGCTCGACGACAAGGCCCACAAAGGCGGGCTGGACCGCGCCGATTGGTACGAGCAGGGCACCACGACGATCTGGGTCGTGAAATGCCTTTAGCCTCCCGAACTAACGCGGGCGCATCGTCGGAAAGGCGATGACGTCGCGGATCGACGGGCTGTCGGTCAGCAGCATGACCAGCCGGTCGATGCCGACGCCGAGCCCGCCGCATGGCGGCAACCCATATTCGAGCGCCGCGACGTAGTCTTCATCCAAGGGCTGCGCCTCTTCGTCGCCAGCGGCGCGCGCCTGCATCTGCGCCTCGAAGCGATGCCGCTGGTCGATCGGGTCGTTGAGTTCGGAGAACGCGTTGGCGACCTCCCAGCCGTAGATATAGGTCTCGAAACGCTCGACCAGCCGAGAATCATTATGATCGGCCTTGGCAAGCGGTGAAATATCGCGTGGAAAACCAGTGACATGGACGGGCTGGATCAGTGAATCCTCGACCTTGGCCGCGAACGCGGCTTCGAGCGCATGACCCCAGCTCGGGACGTCCGGGTCGATGTGCAGTTTCCTCAATGCGCCACGTGCCGCGTCTGCGTCGAGCCTGAGAAAGTCGATGCCTGTTGCCTCTTCGACCAGCTCCGCCATCGTCCGGCGCGGCCAGGGCGCAGCGAGTTCGATCTCGGTGCCGCCATAGCCGATCCTGGAGCTGCCCGTCACCTGCGTGGCGAGATGCGCAATCAGCGTCTCGGCCAATTCCATCATCGCGGTGTACTCGACATAAGCAATATAGATTTCGAGCGAGGTGAATTCCGGGTTGTGGCGCGGCGAGAGACCTTCATTGCGGAAGCAGCGGTTGATCTCGAACACCCCGTCGGCAAGGCCACCGACGATCAGCCGCTTCAGGTGCAGTTCGGGCGCTATCCGCAGATAAAGCCCGATATCGAGCGCGTTGTGATGGGTCACGAAGGGCTTTGCCGAAGCGCCGCCCGGTATCGTGTGCAGCATCGGCGTCTCGACCTCGAGATAGTCGCGCGCGGCTAAAAAGGCGCGCGTTTCCGCCACGATGCGGCTGCGCCGGCGCAGCGTCTCGCGACTCTGCTGGTTGACGATCAGGTCCACATAGCGCTGGCGGTAACGCAGCTCGATATCGGCGAGGCCGTGGAATTTCTCGGGCAACGGCCGCAGCGCCTTGGCCAGTACCGTGATGGCTGCGGCGTTGACCGTCAGCTCGCCCCGCGGAGTTCGCCGCACCTGGCCTTCGACGCCGATAACATCGCCGATGTCGAGGAGCTTCAATAGCGTCATTCCATCGGCCGGCAGGAAATCCTTGTGGTTGAAAACCTGGATTTTGCCCGAGGCGTCATGCAGGTCGATAAACATGCCGTTGTTGCGCATCGCGCGGATGCGACCCGCGACCCGCACGGTTTCGCCGGTCTCGGCGCCGGCGGGCAGATCGGCATGGCGCGCGTCAAGAGCAGCCGCCTCGTCGGTGCGAGCGAAAGCGACCGGATAGGGGTCTAAGCCGAGCTCGCGCAGGGCCTCGAGCTTGCCGAGGCGCACCGCGCGCAGCGGATCGTCGTCCCCCTGTCGACCGTCAATCATCGTCGTTTCGTGCCCTTACTTCGCCGCGGCAGACACTTTGTCGTGTCCAAGGTCGACGACCGCGCTGTGGAATCGCTTCAGCGAGCGATGATGCCCGACGCTGACAATGGTCGGCCGCCATTCGGCTTCCCGCAACAGCCGATAAAGCGCGGTTTCCCCTGCCTCATCGAGCGCCGAGGTGGCTTCGTCGAGGAACACGATCTCCGGCCGCATCAACATCACCCGCGCAAAACCCAGCCGCTGCTGCTCACCGCCCGAAAGGCGTTGCGCCCAGTTATTCTCCTCGTCGAGATGGTCGACGAGATGATGGAGGCCGACCGTGCGCAACGCATTCGACATCGCCTCGCGATCGGGGCGCACTCTGCCGGGATATTTGAGCGCATCGGCGAGGGTGCCGAGCGGCAGATAAGGCCGCTGCGGCAAGAACAGCACCGCCCCTTCGGCCAGGCGAATGCGCCCTCGGCCGAATGGCCAGAGCCCGGCGATCGCACGCAGCAGCGTGCTTTTGCCCGACCCGGTCGGCCCGGTGATCAGCACCGGATCGTCAGCGCCCCCAACCAGCGACACGGCGCGTTGCAGCGACGCGCCATCCGGCAGATCAAGGTCGAGAGCCCCGACCTCGACCCCCGCACCGCCCCGCGCGATGGAGATCGGCCGATCGGCCTGCTGTGCCGTGGCGATCCCCTCGATCCGGCCGTGGAATCCCGCGAGACGTTGGACCACTGCCTCGTATTCCGCGATCGAGGTGTAACTATTGACGATGAACGAAAGCGCATCCTGCACCGAGCCGAAGGCGGAAATCACCTGCATCAATCCGCCGAGCTGGATCTTCTTGGCGAAATACGACGGCGCGGCGCACAGAAACGGAAAGATCACCGCGACCTGGGCGTAGCCGGTAGTGAACCACGACAGCTTCTTGCGGCGACGGATGAGGTCCCACCAATTGCCAATGACCCGGCCGAAGCGACTGTCGAACACGCCGTACTCGTGATCCTCGCCGCCATAGAAGGCGACGCTTTCGGCGTGCTCGCGCAGCCGCACCAAGCTGAAGCGAAAATCGGCCTCGAAGCGCTGCTGGTTGAACATCAGGCCGACAAGCGGCCGGCCGATGACCCGCGCCAACCAGGAGCCGATCACGGCGTAGATAAACGCTGCGAAGACCAGATAGGCCGGGATCTCGACGCTGTGCCCGCTCCAGAGCGGGATGGTGATGGATGGTGACAGGTTCCACAGGATCAGGATGAACGACAACAATGTCACCACTGAGTTGAGCAACCCCATTGACAGGCTGATGCTCAACGTCGCGAAGCTGTCAAGATCGTCGGCGATGCGCTGGTCAGGGTTGTCCGTCGTCGACTGGTCGATCTGTATGCGGTAATAGGCTTGGTGGCTGAGCCAGCCTTTCAGCGAGCGCTCGGTCAACCAACGACGCCAGCGGATATGCAGAATCTGACGCAAATAGAGCTGGTAGACGCCGACCGCCACCCACACGGTGGCCAGCATGCAGAAGACGCCGAACTGCCACCAGAACTGCGGCCAATCATATTCCTGCAGAGCATCGTAGAAATCGCGGTTCCACAAATTGAACCGAACGTTGAGATAGACAGCGGCGAGATTGAGCACGACGACGGCAAGGAGGAGCCCGGTCGCGCTCCATTTTTCATCCGACCGCCAGTAGGGCCACGCCAGTTTCCACGCCTCGCGCAAGAAGCCGGCCTTCGCCAATGCCTTTCCCACCCTCATACCCCGACACCTCATTCGTTCATTTCACGATGACCGGCGATCCCTTCCTTGCCGGCTCGCCGCCGGTCAATGAAGCGCCGAGCGCGGCGCTTCTCGCCCGCGGCGTCTGCCGAGCGCTCGAACAGCTCGGCTTTGCGAGCCTTCTTGAGTTTCCACTCGCCAATGCGCGGCGAGCCGATATTCTTGCCCTCGGCCGCAGCGGGGAGCTCGCGATCGTCGAGATCAAAAGCTCGGTTCCCGATTTCCGCGCCGACCGCAAATGGACCGAGTATCGCGATTTTGCCGATCGTTTCTATTTTGCCGTCCCCAAACTTTTTCCCATTGCGCTCATCCCCGAGGATTGTGGCCTCATAGTGGCGGACGCCTTCGCCGCCTCCTTGATTCGCGACGGCGGCCTACACGTTTTGGCGCCCGGCCGGCGCCGTGCGCTGACGCTCCGCTTTGCCCTAACCGCGGCGGCGCGGCTGCGCCGGCGCCTCGACCCGCAAGCCGGTCTCGCCGGGCTCTAAGCGCGCTTCGCCGGCGAGCGCTGCGGCCAGTTCTCCGGCAGACGCGACCGCGGTGCCCGTCTTTCCGCCGACAATCCCAACCGCCAGACCGGCGAGATGCGCCGCGTCGCTCCGCGCCAGACCGGCGCCCAGCCCCGCCGCCAGTACCGCCACCGCGGTGTCCTCCGTCCCGCCAGGGTCGTAGCTGTCGCCATGCGCCAGCGTTTCGAATACAGCGCTGCTGTGCGGTTCGACAAGGATCATCCCGTCGCGCCCGAGCGGCACCAGCACGGCGCCAAAGCCGCAGCGTTCGATCAGGGCGCGTGCCGCGGTGACGATTTCCGCTTCGGCCGCCACCGGCATCCCGGTCGCCTCGGCCAGTTCGCGCCGGCCCGAGATCAGCACATCCGCGCCACGATAGCGAATGTGATCGCCGCCCTTCGGTTCAACGACCACCTGCGCGCCGGCGGCGCGCGCCTCCCTGATGATCTCGAATGCGACCCCGTCGGTTAGCACACCCTTGGCGTAATCAGAGATGACAACGACGTTGTGGCTCGTCACCAACTCATGCGCGAGACGCAGCAGATCGTCGCGGATAAAGGGAGCGAGCGGGATCGCGCTCTCCCAATCGGCACGCAGCAGGTGCTGGCTGGCGATAAAGCGTGTCTTTACCGTGGTCTTGCGCTGCGGCTGGACGAGGACGTGGATTTCGGCGCTATCGAGCGCGGCGAGCAGGTTTTGCACCTCGCGCCCGGCCTCGTCATTGCCGACGACCGAGACAAACGAGATGCCGGTGCCGAGCGCCGCTAGGTTGCGGAGCACATTGCCGGCACCGCCGAGGCTGCGCGTCTCGCTGTCGACCGCCAGGACCGGCACGGGCGCCTCGGGTGAGACGCGCCCGACCTCGCCGTAGACGTAATGATCAAGCATGACATCGCCGATGCACAGCACCCGCGCAGCTCGCAACCGGTCGATATCGATGGTCATTCGCGCGCTCCGATTTGCTAGCTCAGCCGGCTCGTGTGCGCCGCAGCATAATGTAAAGCGCCCCGCTTCCGCCATCCCGCGGCTGGGCGGTGGCGATCGCCAGCATATGCGGGCGAAACTCCGGCTCGTCGAGCCAGCGCGGCACCGCGTCTTTCAGCACGCCGGCACCGACGCTCCCCCGGCCGGTAATCACCAGGACGCAACGCTTGCCGTTGGCGCGCGACGCGCGGATGAACGCGCCGAGCGCCCGGTACGCCTCGGCCTGGGTCATGCCGTGCAGATCGAGCCGAGCCTCTATTTCATGCCTGCCGCGTCTCAGCCGCTCGGCATTCGCACGGTCGATGCCCGTGAAACGGCCGAGCGTCAGCGGCGACGGCGCGGGTGCGGGCCGCGGGGGCGTGGTTGCTTTGTTGGTTTTCTTCATCGCCGGCCTTGGCGACGGAGCCGGTGGCGGCTCGGATCGCGCTGCCAAGCGCTTCACGTCGCGCGTTGCCCGCTGCCACAGCGCCCGGTCGGAACTAGGCTTTGGCGCCATCGACGAGGATCACGTGCAGGCGGCGTGGGCCGTGCGCGCCCAGCTCGATGCGCTGCTCGATATCGCCCGTGCGCGACGGGCCGGTGATGAAATTGACAGCGCGCGGCAAGCCCCAAAGCTTGTCGATCGCCTGGGTCCGCAACAAATCCCAGCCGTCTTCGTAGCTCGCCACGACCTGGCCGGCGCGCAGCACAACGATATGCGTGTCGGGGAGGAAGTTGAGCGTCGTTGGCGTGCCCTCGCCCGAGGTCAGCATCAACGTGCCGGTCTCGGCGACCGCAGCGAGACACGGGGTCAGCGACACGGCATCTCCCGCCTCCGCCTTGCCGCGGCGGATTTGCAGCAGCGGTCGTTCCGCCCACGGCAGCGCATCGAGGTCGGGATCGGGTGCGACCGTCACCTCGGCCGGCAGGTTTTCGGACGCTAGGTAGCGCGCGACCTCATCCGGCACGTCGTTATCGGCGGCAACCCGCGTTACGCTCGTTTGCACCGCCTCGGCCATCTGGACGAACAGATGGACCCGGCCGGCCGGGTCGAGCGACGCCGCGCGCGCCGGAACCAGGTTGCGGCGATGTGTGGCAACCCGTTCCGCTAGCGCATCAGCGGGCGCGCCGGTCAGCGCGCCGCGCCCGAGACCGCGCCGGATGCCGCCGAGGATATCGTCACGTGCGCTCACTGACGGTCTGCCTTGACCCGGCCGCGCTGCCGCTCGGCCCACAGCGCATGGAAGCTGCGCCCCTCCGGCGCCGGCATGTCGCGCGCTTCCGTCCAGCCCCTTGCCAGCGGCATGCTGCGGAACCGGCCGCGACGCTTGCCGAGCCAGCCGAGCGCGCGCGCCTTCATCTCGACCATTGCGTGATAGAGCGCGGGGCGTTGCGCGATCCAGGCCCACAATCGCAGTCCATATCGATAGGTGGCTGGAGCCTTGCGCTGGGCGAATTGTCGCTCGCGCCAGTGCCGCATCATCTTGGGCAGCGGAATGCGTACCGGACAGACGCTCTCGCACCGCCCGCAGAAACTCGATGCATTAGGCAGATGTCCGGCCTCGTCGAGGCCGATCAGCGCCGGGGTCAGCACTGCGCCCATCGGCCCTGGATAGACCCAGCCATAGGCGTGCCCGCCGACCGCGGTATAAACCGGGCAATGGTTGAGACACGCGGAGCATTTAAGACAGCGCAGCATGTCCTGGAACTCGCCGCCGATCATCGACGAGCGGCCGTTGTCGACGAGCACGACATGGTACTGCTCCGGCCCGTCAAGATCGCCGGGCCGGCGCGGCCCGGTCGAGATTGTCGTGTAGGATGAGAACTCCTGGCCGGTCGCCGAGCGGGCCAGCAAACGCAGTAGGGTAGCGGCATCTTCCAGGGTCGGAACCACTTTTTCGATGCTGGTGACGACGACATGCACCTTGGGCAGGGTCTGCGTCAGGTCGCCGTTGCCTTCATTGGTGACGATGATGCTTGAGCCGGATTCGGCGACGAGGAAATTGGCCCCCGTGATGCCGACATCCGCGGCGAGGAAGCGCGGTCGCAGCATCGCGCGCGCTTCGGCGCAGAGCTGCGGCGCCTCGGAAAGCGTTCGGTCGGGGTCGAGTTCGGTATGGGCGGCGCGAAAGGCCTCCTCCACCTGTTCCTTCATCAGGTGGATCGCAGGTGCGATGATGTGGCTCGGCGGCTCGTGCCGCAGCTGGATGATATATTCGCCGAGATCCGTTTCGACCGGGGTAATGCCGTTCGCTTCGAGGTGCTCGTTGAGCGCGATCTCCTCGGCCACCATGGATTTGCCCTTGGTGACGATTTTCGCATCCACCGAGCGGCAGATTTCCAGCACGGCCGCGCGCGCCTCCGTGGCGTCGCGCGCCCAGTGCACGACACCGCCCGCTGCGGTGACGTTTTTCTCGTAAAGCTCGAGGTAGTAGTCGAGATGGGCGATCGTGTGATCCTTGATCGCCTTGCCTTCGTCGCGCAGCGCCTCGAATTCGGGTAGCCGGGCGATCGCCTCGGCGCGGCGCGCGGGGAACCCGGCGCCGGCCATGCCAAGCGCGCGGCGCAGAACGGGGTTCGCCAGCTCGCGTCGCGCATTATCGGTAAAGCTATGGCTGGTCGCTTCCATCGCTATTCGATCTTGTGTCCCTGGGGCACCCCGATCGGCGGCATGCTGTCAGTCATGTCGGCGAGCACTTCGGCGACATGGCGTACCTCGGCTCGGCTGCCGACGCGCGACAGCTTGCCGGCAATCTGCAGCAGGCAGCCGAGGTCGCCGGCGAGCACGCAATCGGCACCGGTCGCCGCGATATCGGCGATCTTATCGCTGGCCATCTTGTCCGAGATGTCCGGATATTTCACCGCGAAGGTCCCGCCAAACCCGCAGCATATTTCCGCGCCGGGAAGTTCGGCGAGCCGAAGTCCATCGACCGTGCTGAGGAGCTGGCGCGGCTGCTGTTTGACCCGCAGCTCGCGCAGGCCGGAGCATGAATCGTGATACGTCACGGTCCTGGCGCAATGCGCCGCGACTGCCGTTACGCCAAGCACGTCGGC
>Ga0335074_10012606_pt1 | contig 11855 bp, 5 predicted proteins | sample Lox_Sample_23_FD_206715 | JGI IMG/M metagenome (GOLD analysis project Ga0335074, IMG submission 206715) | Soil microbial communities from Loxahatchee National Wildlife Refuge, Florida, United States - Lox_Sample_2.3 | ecosystem: Environmental > Terrestrial > Soil > Wetlands | place: USA: Florida...
CTGCAAGTATTGAAGCTGATGCATTCGCTTCAGACCCTTCGCGTTCCGGCTGCCATCCTGCGAGTCGTGGATTTCCGTTGCCAGTTTGTGCAGTTCCTGATGAAGCAGATGGATGGCCTGAATAGCCGATAGGGTGCCACGCGCAGACCGGCGTTCGGCATTGAGCCACGCGCCGATGCGGCACTGGCCGGCATCCAACGGCGGTGGAGCAGCGCGCCTGCCTTGCAGGTATGCCTCAAATGCTCCCATCCAGGCGCGATGTTCGACGCTGGCGTACAGCAGGGCCCGGTTGTCCTCGTGCACCGCCGGGACATCTGTCCAGCGCGATTCCGGACGCCATTGAGCTGCCCATGCCCGAAGTTCTTCTGCGGGCATGGGCCGGGCGATGCCGTAACCCTGAACGAACTCGCAGCCCATTTGCAGCAACATGTGGCCGAGCTCGACGGTTTCAACTCCCTCCGCGACGACCTGCCGCCTGAACGCCGCGGCCAAGCCCATCATGCCCTCCAGGATGGTCAGGCTGTCAGGTTCGTCCAGCAATCCCCTCACAAAGCTTTGATCGATCTTGAGAATATTCGCCGGCAAGCGCTGCAGATATGCGAGCGAAGAGTAACCGGTCCCGAAATCATCGAGTGCGATTTGCACTCCAATCTCGCGGCAAGCCGACAGCACCTGCGAGCTTTGCACCACATCGTGCAGCGCGCTGGTCTCAACCACCTCCAGCTCCAGGCGCGAAGGATCGATGCTGGGATGCGCGGCCAGTCGCGCGCGCAGGCGCTCAGCGAAACGAGCCTGCTGCAATTCGATCGCGCTCACGTTCACGCTCACCTGAAGGTCCAGCCCCTGGGCCTTCCAGGTTTCCATTTGCGTAAGCGCGCTTTCGAGCACCCACTCGCCCACTTCAATTGAGAGCGGATGGTTCTGGATGATGGGAAGAAACATGCCCGGGGGCAACAAGCCCTGCTCCGGATGCTGCCAGCGGATGAGTGCTTCAGCGCCCACAATCTCGCCGGCGCGCACGTTTACCACAGGCTGATAGTAGAGGACGAACTGCCGCGCCGCCAGCGCCTGGCGGATATGCTCGAGGTTCTCATGACGGCTGCGCGCCAGCAGGTCCTGGCCGGGATCGAACCGGTGATAACGATTTCCGCCCGCGAGTTTAGCCTGGTACAAAGCCTGACCGGCCTGGCGCAGCAGCCCGTCGGCATCCACCTCCTCGGCCTGCGGATAAAAGGCCACGCCCGCGCTGGCCGAAACGCGCACATGGAACTCGCCGATCTGCGCCTCTTGCCCTGCGGCCTTCAGCATGCGGCTCAGGGCATGCGTGCATTCCTTGCTGTCGGAGAGATCGAGCAACACCGCCGCAAATTCGTCTCCGCCCAGCCGCGCCAGCGTGTCTCCCTCGCGCATCACGCGCTTCATCCTGAATGCTACGGCCGTCAGCAACCCATCGCCGGTGGACTGGCCGTATCGGTCGTTGATTGCCTTGAAGCCGTCGAGATCGAAATAAGCTACCGCCAGCGAATGTTGACGCCGGTGCTCCTGTGCCATGGCCTGGCGCAGCCGGTCGATGAACAGCGTCCGGTTTGGCAGGCCGGTGAGCGCATCGAAACTGGCCATGTGCTCAAGCTGCAGCTCGCGCTCCTTGATCTCGGTGATATCGGCGAAGTGCGCCACATATTGCTGCACCTTGCCCCTGGCGTCGCGCCGGGCATTGATGGTGAGCCTCTCGGCGAAGATGTCGCCGTTTTTCGAACGGTTCCAGATTTCCCCGGACCACCGGCCTTCGCGCCTCAAGGCGCTCCACATGTTCTCGTAGAATTCCTTGCTCTGCAGCCCCGATTTGAGCAGACGCGGATTCTGGCCCAACACCTCTTCGCGAGAGTAGCCGGTTATGCGCGTGAAGGACTCATTCACGTCGAGAATCGTGCCCGAGGCATCTGTAATGGTGATGCCCTCGCTGGCCCCGGTAAAGACCGTGGCGGCCAGCCGCAGCCGCTCCTCGGCCTCTTTATGTGCCGTAATGTCATCGGCAAACAGAACAATCCCGCCCACCGTGCCGTCGCCGGCGCGCCAGGGCACCACTTCCCAGCGGATCCACTGCACCGTGCCGTCTGCGCGTTCAAAGCGTTCCTCGTCCGCGCGCAGCGTCTCGCCAGCCAGCCCGCGGCGGTGCGCCTCCTTCCAGCGCTCCGGGATGTCGGGAACAATCTCGTAGTGCGAGCGCCCGAGGATGTCGCGGTCCACAAGGGAATATTCCTCAAGCCAGCGTCGGCTCACCGCCAGGTAGCGCATCTCGCGGTCGAACATGGCCAGCGCCGCCGGCGCGCGATCGATGAACAGTTGCAGCAAAGCGTTGCTCTCGTTCAACGCCGCCTCGGCCAGCTTGCGCTCGGTGATGTCCTCGTAGAACATCACGATGCCGCCTATCTTGCCGCTGTCGCCGCGCCAAGGTATGATCTGCCAGCGCACCCACTGCATCACGCCGCCGTCCCGCTCCCACAGGTCCTCGTCCACACGCTGGGTCTCACCCGCTAGCCCGCGGCGGTGCGTCTCCTTCCAGCGCTCTGGGACCTCCGGGTTCACTTCGTAGTGCGAGCGCCCGAGGATCTCCTCGGCTTTGAGAGCGTGATCTTCCGCCCAGCGGCGGCTCACCGCCAGATATCGCATCTCGCGGTCGAACATGGCCAGGGCAACCGGCGCGTGTCCAATGAACAGTTGCATCTGCTCCTGGCTCTCGCGCAGCGCAGCTTCTGTGCGCATTCGCTCGGTAATGTCTTCGGCAAAAATGATAATTCCGCCAACGCCGCCGTCGCCGGAACGCCAGGGCAAAATTTCGCGCCGGACCCACTGTACGGCTCCGTTTGCCCGCACCAGCTGTCTCTCGTCTACGGGCAGCCTTTCGCCTGCAAGGCCGCGCCGGTGCTCCTCGCGCCATGATTCCGGAATCTCGGGGAATACTTCGTACTGCGAGCGCCCCACAACTTCAACATCGAGGATAGAGTGCATCTCCATCCAGCGCCGGCTCGCGGCCAGGTAGCGCATCTCCTGGTCGAACATGGCCAAAGCTGCGGGTGCGTGCTCAATGAACAGCCGCAGCAGATCCTCGCTCTCGCGCAGCGCCGCTTCTGTGCGCATTCGCTCGGTAATGTCTTCGGCAAAGATGATAATTCCGCCAACGCCGCCGTCGCCGGCATGCCAGGGGACGATTTCCCACCGGACCCACTGCACCGAGCCGTCGGCGCGATCGTAACGGTCCCCATCGGCCTTGAGCGTCTCACCGGCCAGGCCGCGGCGGTGCGCCTCCTTCCACTCCTCAGAGATGTCGGGATTGATCTCGTAATGGGAATGTCCAACGACGTCCTTGTCCGCAAATCCGAAGTCCCTTACCCAGCGGCGGCTCACGGCCAGGTAACGCATCTCGCGATCGAACATGGCTAGCGCTACGGGCGCACGTTCGATGAGCATTTGCATCAGTTCTTTGCCCTCGCGCAGCGCCGCCCCGGCTTGCTTGAGCTCCGTAACATCCTGGACCGTGCCTCGCAGGGCCAGGGGCCCTCCCTGGGCATCGACTTCCAGCCTGCCGCGGGTATGCACCCAGCGCACTGCCCCGTCGGTGTGGCGAATGATGCGGTACTCGCTGTCGAATGCCTTGCGCTCGCCCCGAAAATAGCTCTTGAAACGCTCCTCTATGGTTGCGCGATCATCGGGATGGATCAGCGGCCAGATGCCCTCAAAGGCGCGGTTATAAGCCGCGTCAATTCCCAGCAACGCATCCAACTCGGGAGAGATCTTCCATATTTTGGCCGGAATATCCAGAACAAAGCTGCCCAGCCCGGCGATCGCCTGCGCCTCGCGCAACGACTCCTCGCCCTCGCTCACCTTCAGCTTATCTTCGATGTATTCCGTGATGTCCGGGGCAACGCCGAAGATGCCGACGATCTCGCCCTTCGGTCCATTGACGGGATATTTGCGGTTGTCGATCCAGTGCGGGATTCCGTCCTGCGCCTTCAGCGACTGGATATAATTCACACGCTGCCCCTCGGCCATGGCCTGATTCTCAAGCCGGTAGCCTATATCGGCGACCTCTTCCGTGTGAAAGTCGTAATCGGTCTTGCCCACCAATTCGCTCGAATCCCGCGCGGACTGGGTTAGGCTCGCCACGGTGCGGCTCGCTGCCAGCATCACGTGGTTGCGATTCTTTACATAGACGTAGTCGCTGGTGTGCTCAATCAGGGTCTTGAAGTTCGCAGACAGAAGCGCGTCGCCGGGCTCGATCAGGTTACGCACGTCCTCAAGAACAAGCTCCAGAACCAGGCCGCCTCCGGGCGAGCTTTCCTTCTTGAATTGGCCGTGCAGGACTCGAATTCTGCCGTCGGCATGGCGGACGCGCAGGGTCACATTACCTGGTGAATCCTTGCAGTCGGGGGAAAACAGAGATGCCGCGACGACGGCGTCTTCCGGGTGGATGCGATCATTCAGGCGGACGCTCGAGTTGAGGAAATCCTCCCCACTAAACCCAAGCAGATCATCAACATCTCCGCTGATAGACTGCACCGACAGAAGCCGGTTAAGCTCGATCCGAAGTTTCACTTGCAGAGGGGGCCCAGCCATGTCTACGTACCGACCTTCGTCCACGGCTTGAAACTTGATAGCCAAGATTTAACACCGATCTGTAAAGGATTTGCAAGTACCTGAATGTTACCAATTTGCGTTACCCCTCGAATACAACTTATGAAGCCGTCCTGAGTGCAACTTCCGGTGCCCGCCCGGCAAATGGCCTTCTCTTCCCTCGCAGGGCGCGACTCCTGGCTTGCCGTAAGAAGTAATTACTCCTCTCTGGCGCCCGATCCCTGCCCCCAGAGCCGGTTCGATTAGATTGCGGTGAGAATTTCGCACGCCGGCGCGCTATTGAACCAAGTCATGCACTCGTTATCCACGGTTTTTTTTGAGTGCGGCAGTTCTGGTGCATTTATTCGCGCTCAGTCTTGGCATAATCCCTGAAGAAGAGAGTGCTTCCTTCGTTACTGTTGCGGAAGTTGAGGCGGAATCGGGGACGGGCATGCAAATTCCGCAACGCAGCGCGGGACCGGGATGCTAAGTTCGGGTTGATTCGCGCATCCTGTAGGAGCACACCCCAGTGACCACCTATCGTCGTCAAGACGTTTTGCGCATCTTCGAGATCAGTTCCCGCCAGTTGCAGGCATGGGAGCGATCGGGACTCATTCCCCAACGTGACGTTTACAGCTTTCAGGATCTGGGCCAGCTGCGCACCCTGCGGGCGCTGCGCGCCGAATCGGTGCCGGCGGCATCCATCCGTGAATCCATCCTAGCCATGAAAGCCGTTTCAGGCATGGCCAACCCTCTCTCTGAGGCGCGCGTGGTTCGCACCGGAACGCGCCTGGCCTTCCGCCATCAAGGTGCCATGGTTGACCCCATCCGCCGCCAGTTGCTCTTTGATTTCGAGGGCGCCGGCCGTCCGCAGCTGGCTTTGGCCTCTGCTCCGTTGCCCCTTCGCCGTCCCGAGTGGAGCGAAGCGCGCGCGATCCAGGAGCGCTTTCAGGCTGCCGTACAGGCCGAGGAAGCCGGCGAAAAGCATCGCGCCATCACGCTCTACGAAGAAATTCTCTCCATCGATCCCGACTATGCGGCGGCCTGCATCAACCTGGGAACTGTGTATTTCCATCTGCGCCAGTTTGGCCGCGCCGAGGAGCTTTACCGCCGCGCTACTATATCCGATCCCGGCTACGTGCTGGCGTATTTCGATCTGGGCAACGTGCTCGACGAACTGGAGCGCCTCGATGAGTCCATTGCTGCCTACTCCAAAGCGGTCGAGCTTTCGCCGCGCTACGCCGACGCGCATTACAACCTGGCCCTGGCCTACGAGCGCTGCGGCCAAAGCCGCCCTGCGCTGCGCCACTGGCGTGCTTACGCCAAGCTCGACAACCGCGGTCCCTGGGCCGACCATGCCCGCGGCCAGATTCGCAAGCTCCTCAGCCGCGAAAAACTCGCCATCGTCGCCCGCGCTTCGCACTTCGTCGCTCCGCGCAAAGGCACCGCCGCGCTGACGCGTGTCTCCTAACGCTCCCCCGGATCCTTCTTGCGCGCTGTCTCACCGAACTCTATACTGCTTTTCGCGATGAGAATTCACACCGCTCTCCTCATCAGCGGAGCGTTTGCTTCGGCTTCCTCCGCGTGGCCCCAGGACCAAATGGCGCCGGAGACCGACGGCTATGTCACACGTGTAGCTTCAAGCTCGGATTTCGACGTCAATGGTTACCGCATTCTGTGCGGGCGCAAGACCAAAACGTCGGTCGGTCCCAGCACCGGCAAGATCGTTACATACTCCGACTGTCCAGGGGGCACTCCCTACGTCGGGGAATGCATGACCATTTATGGCCGGATAAACGACAAGAGCAGGGTGATCACCGCCGATTTGATCGAAGCAAAATCTTTCAATCCGGAAGCCATTACGGGCTCTGCCGTCATCGATGGAATACCTTCCGGCAGCTCCGTGTCTGCGCAGCCCGATCGTCTCCTGGTCCGTGCCGACGGATACTCGATTCTGATCCACAGGGAGACCAAAATCGCCTGGGCTCCCCCGCTTCACGCTTTGACCGATATTAAGCTTGGCGATTGGATTGGCTATGAGGGGACTCCGAACGGTACGGGCATCGTAATCGCCTCGAAGGTCAAACTCAGTCCAGAATCCATTACGCAAAGCGAAGAAAAACTGCGGGCGAAGAATGAATACGATCCTTCCTCTGTCCCAGCGGATGCAAAGCAGAATCTGCTGAAGGACGCATTTGCATTGGGCTACGACCCAAAGAAGTTTCCTCCGTTCGACGATGCTGCCATGCAGGCACGCGTTGAGAAGATCGGGAACAGCCTGGTTCCCGCTTATCAGCGCGCGCTGCCCGATTCCGACGCATCCAAAATTCAGTTCCGGTTTCACCTGGTCGACAACAAGCATTTCTGCGGCATGTTGCCCTGCGACGCGTTTACACTTCCCAGCGGAATGATCCTCGTTCCGCATCAGGTGGTGGAAAGGATGCAAAACGATTCCCAGCTTGCGGCCGTCCTTGCGGATGCTATCGCCCGAGCGCTCGAAAGGCAACAATACCGGATTGGGGGAAAAGTGAAGACGGCATACGCCTCGGCCGCGGCTGCTTCTTTTGTGCCGTATGGCGGCGGCTTCGGGACGTTGGCTGGGGAAGGCGTCGCAAGCAAGCTTCTGATGAAAGAGATGGAGCAGAGCGGCCGAGTGAGCTTTACGCTGCTGCACGATGCCGGTTACGACATCGATCAGGCGCCGATGGCCTGGTGGCTGCTGGCGTCAAGAAAGCCGCAGCCCATTTCTGAGATCGATATGCCGGATCGCGCCGCGTACCTTTATCGCATCCTCGGCGAATCCTGGCACAACCCTGGCACCGCCGGCCAACAGCCTTAACCAATCTCAGGGTCTTTGGGTGCCCCACCCTCGCGACGCTTTTGTTTTTGTCGCTAGGGTGGGAACGCGCCAACCTTCAATTTCCAACAATCTGCTCCGCCGCCTTCGCCACTGCGCGAATGTGCGCTGGCCGCGTGCGGCAGCATCCGCCGACGATCTGCGCTCCGGCGCGAAACCACTCGGCCGCGCGCGCGCCAAACTCCTCGGGGTCGGTTGTGCCCGTCCAGCACCGCCGCTCTGCATCCCACCGCTCGCCGGAGTTGGGATAGACGATGATCGGCTTGCTTGATGCGCCACGCAGTTGGGCGATGAGAGGCAGAACGAGCGACGGCTGCGTGCAGTTGACGCCAATGGCAGCAGTCTGCGGAAACATCGAGAGCAACATGCCGCAATCGGCAATGCGCCTGCCGTGAGCCACACGCTCCCCGTCACGGCAGGTAAATGAGTACCATGCAGAAACCTCCGGCCAGGGATGAAGCGCTTCGGCAATCGCCATAGCCTCTTCAAGCGATGGCAGCGTCTCAAAAGCGAGCAGATCGGGTCGCTGCGCACCAGTGGCGCCGGCCATCACGGCGATGCGCTCCTGGTGAAAGCGCACCAGATCGCTGAAGCCGATATCGTAGTTGCCGTGATATTCCGCGCCGTTGTGCAACGCCGCGCCATAGGGGCCGAGCGAACCGGCAACGAGAACCCGGCGCTCGGGAAATTCCGCCGCGACCGAACGGGCCAGCTCAACTGAGTGCAGCAGCGCCGCATCGGCGCGTTCGGCCCCGAGGCCAATCTCGGCGTAGCCCATGCGCGAAACCTGGTAGCTGCACGTTGCGATGCACTGCGCGCCGGCTTCAATATAGGCGCGGTGGACGGCGGCAACTTTCGCAGGATCGTCCTCAAGAACGTGCGCCGACCACAGCGGCCCGTCAATCTTTGCGCCCAGATATTCGAGCTCCGAAGCCAGCCCGCCATCGATTACGTGAATGCCGTGCAGAATCGCGTCTCGGCCGTCGCTGTTCTCTGCCATGAAGCGATGGTAACGCGCAGCAAGAGAAATTCGAACCCCCTCGCCGGAGCGGCGGTCACGCGAATTCTCGCACACTGCTACAGCTTCTCACCGCGAGCGGACCAGGTCTGAGCAGTTCAGACCAGCCTATGGTCCTGATGCAAACGTGTCGCGTCCGGTGGCCCGGCCGGGCAATTGCCACACTCACCGGCAATCGCGGGATTCGTTATTAACGGGGGGTTCAATGACCACGAACAAGCTGGAAGCTAGGAGCTGGCAGCTAGAGGCTAGAAGCCAGAAGCTAGAAGCTTTCTTTACACCTTCTGCGTCCGCTGTACTTGCCGCACACCGGCCACACGCTTCAGTCCCAACACCATGCGGTTCAGATGGCGCACGTCCTCGGCTTCCACCACAAACTCGATAATCGCTTCGCCTTCTTCGTCGCGCTTCAGGTCCACGCCGCGGATATCGGTATTCTCGTCGGAAATAACCGCGGTCAGCTCCTTCAGCATGCCGGTGCGGTCGTCGCAAAATACGATAATCTTCACCGGATAGCGCTGCGCTGCCCCCGCGGCGTCGACCGCGCGCGACCACTCAACATTGATGCGCCGGTCGCTTTCATACAGCAGGTTCTGCACGTTGGGGCAACTGCGCGCATGCACGGCCACGCCCTTGCCGCGCGTAACGTAGCCCACAATCTCCTCGCCGCGTATCGGGTTGCAACATCGCGCGCGGTAAACCAGCAAATCGTTCTGGCCCTCCACCTCCAGCGAATCGGAACCGGCAAGGTGCAGCCTGCGCACTGCATCCGTCATGCCCGCTTCGCCCGATTTATTTTCCGAGCCTGGCTCGGCCTCAGGCTGCGTGGCGAATCCCGGAACAATCTTGCTCAGCACCTGGTGCGCGGTGTGTTTGCCCTGGCCCAGAGTGGCCAGCAGATCGGCGGCAGTTGCCACGCCAAACTCCTGCGCAACGCGCCCCAGATCCTGATCGTCGATCTGCGTCAGCGGCACTCTCAGCTTGCGCGCCTCGCGGTCCAGCAGCTTGCGGCCAATCTCCACGGCGCGCTGGCGCTGGTCTTCGTTCAGCCAGTGCTTGATCTTGTTGCGCGCGCGCGGGCTTTTCACAAAGGTAAGCCAGTCGCGGCTCGGCTTGTGATCCTTCTGCGTCACAATTTCGACGATGTCGCCGGTGCGCAGCTTGGTCCGCAGCGGCACCATGCGACCGTTGATCTTGGCGCCTACGCAGGTGTGCCCCACCTCGGTGTGAATGGTGTAGGCAAAATCGATCGGCGTTGCGCCCGCCGGAACCACCACAACCTTCCCCTTCGGCGTGAACGTGTAGACCTCATCGGGGTAGAGGTCCATCTTCAGGCTGGAGAGGAATTCGTTGGGATCCGTCATCTCCTTCTGCCACTCAACAAGCTGGCGGATCCAGTTCAGCCGCTCCTCGTCGCGAGCCGTCACCGTCGCCCCGCCGGCTTTGTACTTCCAGTGCGCGGCAATGCCCTCTTCGGCGATGCGGTGCATCTCCTCGGTGCGAATCTGCACTTCGAACTGGTGCCCCGTCGCGCTCATTACCGTTGTGTGCAGCGACTGATACCGGTTGGCGCGCGGAATGGCAATGAAATCCTTGATGCGTCCCGGCACCGGTCGCCACAGCGTGTGAATCAGACCGAAGACCGCGTAGCATGACGACACATCCTGCGTGATCACGCGCACAGCCAGCAGGTCGTACACCTGATCGAACGAAACCTTGGTGCGCTCAATCTTTTGATGAATGGAGTAGAGCCGCTTGATGCGCCACTCCACCCGCGCCTGGATTCCGTTTTCGCGCAGTTGCTCGTTCAGCGTGTCTTCAACGCTGCGCAAAAACTGCTCGCCCTCAACGCGCCGCGCCTCAACCGCGGCCTGCACGCGCTCGTAGCTCACCGGATCGGTGTAGCGGAAGGCCAGGTCCTCAAGCTCACCGCGCACTTTGCCCATGCCCAGCCGGTGCGCCAGCGGAGCGTAGATGTCCTCGGTCTCTCGCGCAATAGCTTCCTGGCGGTCGGGCTTCAGGTGCTCCAGTGTGCGCATATTGTGCAGGCGGTCGGCCAGCTTGATCAGGACCACGCGCACATCTGACACCATGGCCAGCAGCATTTTTCTAACGTTTTCCGCCTGCCGGTCTTCGCGGTTGGCGAACTGGATCTTGTCGATCTTGGTCACGCCCTCGACGATGTGCGCCACCTGGTCGCCGAAACTCTCAGCAATTTCCGCAGTCGTGGCCGGCGTGTCCTCCACGGCATCGTGCAGCAGCGCCGCGGCGATAGCTGTCGCGTCCAGCTTCATCTCCACCAGCACTTCCGCTACTTCCAGCGGGTGCACAATATAGGGGTCGCCCGAGGCACGGGTCTGTCCTTTGTGGTGCGAGACGCAGAACTCCCACGCCTTTTGAATCAATGAGATATCTTCATTGGGGCGGTTGGCCTTCACCTGTCGGAGGAGGGCGTCAAAACGCTCGCCGATGGGCCGTTCGGGAGGCACGGCTGGCGGAACAGGCACTGCAACCTGCACTTCCCCCGCGCGCGCGGGGGGCGCGTTTGAGTCCTCTGCCGGTACTGCATCCCGGACAGTCGCCATGCTCTATTATAGGCCGCTTGTGTTTGCTGCGTGCTAATGTGCTCATCCACGGCCACATTTGGCCCAGCAGTCCTCATGGTACCAATGTGTTCAAAAACCCCGGCCAGTGTGCTACCCATCACTTTCACCCAGGTAATCGAAGGAGCTTAATGTCAGAGGACTTGAGGTTCAGAACGGAGAGAATTATGCTGAAAAACCTCGCTTTTATTGCAATGGCCGCGACTGTCGCGGTTGGTGTCGGGTACGCGAATCAATCGACCTCCAAGGTCGTCATTCCCATTCACCAAACATGGCCGACCAATGGCAAGGAAATGTTTGTGGACTATTGCGCGCCTTGCCACGGTGTAGACGGCAAGGGTAACGGCCCTGTGGCTGCTGCCTTGAGTCAACAGCCCGCCGACTTGGCGACTTTGAGCAAGAACAACGGCGGAAAGTTTCCGGCGGCGCACATCGAATCGATCCTGCAATTCGGCTCCAGCAATCCGGCACACGGATCAGCTCAAATGCCGGTTTGGGGGCATGTGTTCAGCAAAATGAACATTGCCGACGATCAGTTGAACGACACCGTACTCAGGATTACCAACCTGAGCCGCTATTTGCAGTCGATTCAAGTGAAGTAGAAACCCCGCGCCTCAGAAATGAATTTGAGACGTTAACCCTTTGGTTCTCCTACCCAGGCGTAATACCTTGGGTAGGGAGCCAATGACAAAAAATCGCAAATCGGAGACTGGTGCAAAAGCTCGACCATGCCCCGTCAACCGACCCGTCACTTTTGAGCCCGCCG
>Ga0335074_10012607_pt1 | contig 11855 bp, 9 predicted proteins | sample Lox_Sample_23_FD_206715 | JGI IMG/M metagenome (GOLD analysis project Ga0335074, IMG submission 206715) | Soil microbial communities from Loxahatchee National Wildlife Refuge, Florida, United States - Lox_Sample_2.3 | ecosystem: Environmental > Terrestrial > Soil > Wetlands | place: USA: Florida...
ATGACGCAGCGCATCCGGACCGGACCAGCGATAGATGCGGCCATCGATCTCGGCGCGCGAAATTCCGTGATACGACGTCAGGAAATCCTCCATCGTCTCCGTGATTGGCGCGGCGGCCGCGTCGGCAACGCCATACAGCTCGCTGCGATTGCACGTCGAGAGAACGACCGCTTCCTCGAGAATCCCCTGGCGGCGCAGCTCGGCGGCGGCGTGTAGCGCCTGCTCCTGCGTGAATGCGACGCGCTCGCGCAGCTCCACCGGCGCGGTGCGATGATTGCACCCGATCAGCACGATGTGGACACGTCCGCGGGCGCCGCTCTGCGAGCGGCCCGCTGTGCTGGTCTTCGCATTGGCAGGCGCGGCCATCAGTAGAATCGATGAAACCCCGTGAGATACAGATTCACAATCGTGTAGCTGAAGAGCACGATCGCGAAATTCAGCGCGCAGATACGCGCCGCGCGCGCGCCGCGCCAGTCAACGCTGCGCGAGAGCCGCAAGTAAGCGATATACACGGCAACGATCAGAATCGTCACGATCACCTTCGGATCGCCGAAGGGATAGGTTCCCGTCAGCCGATGCGCCCAGATCATCCCGGTGACGATCCCCACCGCCAGCGCCCCGAGGCCGATATAGACGCTGCTCCGCGACATCCGGTCGAGCACGTCGAGCGATGGCAGCCGCCAAAAGGCGGCGCTCGGATGCCGCGAGCGCAGCACGCGATCCTGCACGAGATACACCAGGCTCAGGACGAATGATAGCGCGAAGGCCGAGTACGCCCATGTGTTCAGCGTCACATGAAATGCAAAAAGCGCGCCGCGCGCGGGAGGCACCACCAGCGGCGGCTTGGGCACAAGCGTCTCAAGCGCTGCGAGCCAGATCACCATAAAGAGCGTCACGCAGGCGCCCACCGAGCGCCGCCGGTGCAGAAATTCGAGGCCGAGGTACGTGATGCCCAGCAGCCAGGCGAAAAGCGACATGGAGCCATAGAGATCGTCGTAGGGGATCGTATGCGTGCCCTGCGTGCGATCGAGCAACGCATAATAATGGACAACGATCGCCGCAGCCAGCAGCAGCGTCGCCACGCGCCCCAGCCACAGGTTCGGCGCGTAGAGGATCCGCGCGTAGCAGATGAAGCTCGCGGCGTAGAGCGCAAGGCTCAGATAGGCCAGATGGATCGGCATTTGCGTGGACGCACAGGGGAGAAGCGACGGCAAACCCCGAGCGCGTTCAAAGCAAGAATTATAGCGCCGAATGGGCCTCAAATGGGGCGCAAGCGGGCAGCGGCGCGTCCGGTTCTGCTATCATTGCGGAAGCGATCTTCCATGAGCGCGATGCGAGCGAGCGGCGAAAACAAACGGGACCTATTCCTTCGCGCGTGCCGGTGCCAGCCGACTGAGCGCGTGCCCGTGTGGCTGATGCGCCAGGCGGGGCGCTACCTGCCGGAATACCAGGCGGTGCGGGCGCGGCATTCGTTTCTCGAAATCTGCAAGACGCCCGAGCTGGCGGCGGAAGTGTCGCTGCAGCCGTATCGCGTGCTCGGCGTCGATGCGATCATTGTCTTCTCTGATATCTTGATCGTCGCCGAAGCGATGGGATTGCCGCTCGATGTCCCCGATTCGGGGCCGGTGCTGCAAAATCCGGTGCGAGATCTGGCTGCGGTGCGGCGGCTGCGCGACTTCGATCCGGAGCGCGAGACAAGATTCGTGGGCGACGCGATCCGCGCGATCTGCCGCGAGGCAGGACCCCAAGTGCCGGTAATCGGCTTCGCGGCCGCGCCGTGGACGCTTGCTTGCTATATGATCGAAGGGCGGACGCGCGGCGATGTGTCGCGCACCAAGCAGATGCTTCGTGAGGAGCCCGAAACGGTGCGCGAGCTGCTGGCGCGAATCGCGGCGGCAACCGTCGGATACCTGAAGTCGCAGATCGCAGCGGGCGCGGCGGTCGTCCAGCTGTTCGACACGTGGGCGACGGAGTTGACGTCGGAAGAATACGACGCGTTCGAGCTGCCCGCCACGCGGAGAATCTTCGAAACACTCAGCGCGGATCGCGTGCCAAGAATCATTTTCGCGAAAGGCTCGGCGCAGCATCTCGAGAATCTCGCGCGAACGGGCGCGGACGTGGTCAGCGTCGATTGGAATACGGATTTGGCGGACGCGCGCCGCAAGCTCGGCTCGCGTGTGGCGCTGCAAGGCAACATCGATCCGTCGATTCTGCTAGGCGACGAAGCGGGCGTGCGCCGCGCGGTCCGCGAAGCCATCGAGAAAACCGGTGGCGCCGGCCACATCCTGAATCTCGGCCACGGTATCCTGCCGACAACGCCGGTAGCACACGCCAAAGCATTCGTAGAAGCTGGCCAAAGCGCGCTGGTTAAGGTTTAAATGTAGAGCCGCGGCCTTCAGCGCGGCATCTTGTTTTTGGCAATGACGAACACAATCACAAAAGACGGCACAAACCTCGAGATCGGCCAAATTTCCGACGCGATCCTCGAAAAATACAATCGCCCTGGCCCGCGCTACACCAGTTACCCCACGGCGCCGGTCTGGAAGGACGATTTCGGCCCCAACGACCTGGAAGAGTTCTACGCGCGCGCCGACGAAGCGGCCACGCCGCTCTCTCTTTACATGCACCTTCCCTTCTGTGAGAGCCTCTGCCTCTTCTGCGCGTGTAATGTCTCAATTCAAAAAGACAAGTCCGTCGCAATCCCCTATCTCGCCTCGCTGAAGCGCGAAATCGATCACGTCGCGCGCATGGTCTCGCGCAAGCGCCCGGTGGTTCAGTTCCACTGGGGCGGCGGAACGCCCACCTATCTCTCGCCGGCGCAGCTCGAGGACCTCTTCGGCTACGCGCGCGAGCGCTTTTCCTTCGGCCCCGACGCCGAAATCGGCATCGAGATCGATCCGCGTGTCACCAGCCGCGCGCATCTCGAAACGCTGCGGCGCATGGGGTTCAACCGCCTCAGCATGGGCATTCAGGACTTCGAGCCGAAGGTGCAGGAAACCATCCATCGCGTCCAGCCCTATGAAATGACGCGCGACCTGATTGCAGCCGCGCGCGAGCTGGGCTTTGAAAGCCTCAACGTCGACCTGATCTACGGCCTGCCCTATCAGACAGCCGAGACTTTCCAGGCCACGATCCAGCAGGTGCTGACACTCGCACCCGACCGCGTGGCGATGTTCAGCTACGCGCACGTGCCATGGCTAAAGAAGCAGCAAGGCGCGTTCGCCACGCATCTGCCCGAAGGCGCGGAAAAATTCCGCATCTTCCGCGCGGGCCTCGAAGGATTTCTTCGCGGCGGCTACGTCTACATCGGTATGGACCATTTCGCGCGCCCCGGCGACGAGCTTGCCACCGCGCAACAAAATCGCACGCTGCATCGCAATTTTCAGGGCTACACCACAAAAGCCGGCGCCGATCTTTACGGCATGGGCGTCAGCGCGATCAGCTCGATCGGCAGCGCCTACGCGCAAAATCGCCGCGAAATTCCGGCGTACCAATCAACCGTCGCGGACCGCGGCCTCGCCACCATGCGCGGCTACCGCCTCTCGCACGACGATCTGCTCCGCCGCGCGGTGATCGGCCGCCTGCTCTGCCACACGGTAATCCCCAAGAACGAAATCGAAACCGAGTTCGGCATCTCGTTCGACGAATATTTCCGCGACGAACTGGCCAAACTCGAAGAACCCCGCGCAGAAGGGCTCGTGACGCTCGAGCCCGGCGAAATCCGCGTCACCCCGCTCGGCCGCATCTTCATCCGCAACGTGGCGATGGTCTTCGACCGTTACCTGCTCGAGCAGCAAATGGACCAAAAGCCGCTGTTTTCGAAGACGCTGTAGCGCAGCTCGATCGCCGCGTGTTCTCCTCACTGTGTCTTGCGCACCCGACAGGGACGTAATACAATCGTCGTATGAAGACTTTGACCGTACGACTGCCCGAGCCGCTCGTAGCGGATATCGAGGAGGAATCGCGCGGGCGCAAAATCTCGAAGTCCGACGTGGTTCGCGAACGGCTTCAGCGCGGCCCCCGTAAGCGCCGGCGAAACGCATCGCTCGACGCTATTGCCGACCTCATCGGATCGGTGGAGGGCTTGCCGAGCGATCTAGCTGCCCGCAAGAAGGAATACTTGCGCTCCGGTTATGGCCAGAAACGTTCTCGTTGACGCTGGTTTCGTCGTTGCGCTGCTCGGCGCCCGCGACGCTCACCACGCATGGGCCGTGACGCAGGCCTCCGAGTACCCGCCGCCTTGGTCGACATCCGAAGCCGCTCTGTCCGAAGCTTTCTACCTTCTTGGCAAGCGTGGCAGGCCAAGTCTCGCCGCACTCCTTCGTCGCCGCGCCCTGGCGGTCGTCTGCACGCTCGAAGAAAACGTAGAACCAATCGCGAAGCTGCTCGAGAAATATTCGGACGTTCCTATGAGCCTTGCCGACGCGTGTCTCGTTCGCATGACCGAAACACTCGCCGATCCCGTCGTCCTGACGACGGACCGAGATTTCCGGATTTACCGTCGCTACAGCCGCCAGATCATTCCGTGTAGAACTCCAGAATGACGACACGTTCGCGAGCGCCGGTGTCGCGTCGGTTGCCTAGCGCGCGCGGACCCGCCACGGCACCATGCGCCCGAGCATCCCATCTCGTACGATCAGCGTGTGAAACAGAATCGCCCCGAAATGCGCGAGGAACGCGAGGAAGAAAAGGTAAGCCAGGATCGTGTGCGTCTCCCGCAAGATGGCGTATAACATCACACTGTGCGGAAGGATCGGGAAAAGATGCAGCGATCCGAACATCACGATCGGATAGCGCGCTGCGGACAACATCCCCCAGCCGACCAAAGGCTCCACAAACAGCAGCGCGTATAGCAACATTTCCGACGCGTGCGCGGCCTTGCGCTCCTGCTGCGACATCGTGGCAGGGAACGGGGGCAGCGTGCTCGAAAGCCGCGTCATCAGCCGGATCACCACCAAAATCAGAATCCCGATCCCCAGCGGGCGATGAATCGATACGAGAGTGTGATAGTCGCCGAGCGACGCGACCATCGCCACGCCGATGCCGAGCATCGTCAGCACCATCGCCGCCATCAGCCAGTGGAGCAACCGCATCAAACCGTTGAATTGCGTCCGTTCCGTCGTCATCTTGGCGCTCATTTCCGCACCTCCGCAGGCGTGATCGCGCTCGGCTCTTTCTTTTCGCCCGCCCGCCTCGTAAACGACTGCGAATAGATTGCCGACCGGGCGCTCAACAGCGGATCGTCCGAGGGCGCCATGCCGTCCGGCAAAACCAGCGGATCGAAATTGATGTCGCGCGCGGGACTCGTTTCTTCGCTCTCCACCGAAGCGAGCGTCAGTGTTCCCACGTCCACCGTCTCGCGCCCTCCCGGCCAGGGGATCGTGGCGTCGTTCGTCGGATCACCGGGCTGCCCCACCGTGACAATCAAGTGCCATTGCAACGGATGCTGCAGGATGCTCGCAATCAGCCCGTCAAAAAGGAAGTTCTTGTCCTGGCTTGCCCCGCCCGCGCTCGCAGACTCCAACGGCTGCACCGGCACCAGCGTCCAGCGCACGGGGATCGTCGTGCCCTCCGCATTGGTGAAACGGAATGCGTTCAGCCCGTAAAAAGTGCTGTTGTCGAACCCGGACGACGGCGCATGGCTCGTGATGATTCCCAGCGCCCGGACCGTCTCCGGGTTCTTCGCGGCGAACGCCGCCATCTTCGCCGGGTCGGGTTTATGGGTGCTGGGGTCGGGCTGCGATGCAACCAGGTTGTCGTAAAACGCCTGCGCATCCTTGAATGGAAACACCGGCAGATTGATCATCGCGGTCCGCCATTGTTCGCCGTCGGCGAGAGAAAACTGCAGTCCCAGGCCGCGGACGTCGCTCATTTCATCGGTCGCATGGGGATCGCCGCCTCCTATGGAAAAGCGGCCGATCACCGGCACCCGGCCGGTTCGGAACACCACGGCCTTCGAGAGGCGCGTCCCCTGCCCGTTGCTGTCGAAAAACCCTCGCACGCAGACGCCTTTCGCGTGATTGCGACGGAAACCCGAATATGTGCCGTCTGCTCGCTGAAACTCGTCGACGAATCTTGCAGGCGTCAGCTTGTCGGGACTGAACCACCCGCCCAGATAGAGAAACGCTCCGACGACGCCCAGAAGGAGAATGCCAATGCCCGTCATTCGGGCGAGCGTGCTTCCTCCGGTTGCGACCGGCGGCTCCGCACCCTCGTGCGTGGTTTTGGGGTCCTGGTTGCCCGCTGATTCTGGCATCGCGGTCCTCCTTTTCGTTCGGTATCTGGATGGCACTTCGATGCCAATCCAGACCCAACCGGCGCCTTTTTGTGTGCCTGAATATCACAGAATCGACCGTTTCGGCGATGTTTCAACGGGCGGTCCCAATGTACTTGCCTGGCAATCCAAACTTATGGGGAGTTGGCTGCTCTTGCGCCTTGGAGTAGTATTGGCGCCGAATGGATAGGACAGGGAAATTGGGCCCGATCGGCAAACCATCCAAACGGGGGAAAAGATGCCAAAAGACCTGACACGAAGAGAGTTGATGCGTCGTTCGATTGCCGCGGGCGGGTTGTTTGCGGCTGGATCGCTGATGCCTGTTTCCTCGACGCTAGCCGACCAAGCTGGCGGAGAATCCGCTTCTCAAACCGAGCGCAGAGTTCCGGCGACAACTACCGGCGGCAAAGTCGTACAGCCGCGCAGGGACGTGCCCGTTCTGCACAAGACGAGCGTTCTCGTCGTCGGCGGCGGTCCTGCGGGCACTGCGGCCGCCTTTTCGGCCAAGCGGCTGGGCGTCGACGTCACTCTGGTGGAAAGGTACGGATATCTCGGAGGGCTCGCGACCGGCGGGCTCGTCCTGGGAATTTTCCCTCTCTACAATCGCGAGAACAAGCAGGTGATTTTCGGCATCGGCGAAGAGTTCATGAAAAAGCTCGATGTCCTCAAGTATGGCATCATCGATCGCAACAAGCCGCCCGTCTATCCCACCATCGATGCCGAGGCCTTCAAATACACTCTCGCCAGCATGGTGCTCGAATCGGGGATCACCGCCTATCTCGATTGCTGGGGCGTCGATGCCATCGTGGATTCCAGAGGCGCTGTGCGAGGCGCTATCTTCGAAAGCAAATCGGGACGGCAGGCAATCCTCGCTGATATCGTGATCGACGCTTCGGGCGACGGCGACATTTATGCCGCCGCAGGCGCTGCATTCGAGAAAGTGAAAACCAATATCGGCCTGATCAGCCGCATCGGCAACATCGATGAAGTCGACATGGCCCCAGGGCGAGGATCGGAAGATCCAACCAAGCCTTCCATAGGGAGGCCTGATGAAGGAGGCAGGCCCTCGAAGGGACGCGTGAACGATTTCAGCGGTCATGCGGGAAATTCCACGCCCGCGCCCCATGTGAACTGGCTCAACATGCGAGGCCCCGTCGGCGACGCGTTGGACGTCTCGGATCTCACCGAATTCGAACTGAAGCATCGCATAGGAACCTGGGGCAACGTTGAGAAGCTGCGCCAAAAAGCCGGAAACGAGCAGGTGTATTTGACCGAAACCGCCCCTCAGCTTGGCGTACGGCTCAGCCGGCTCCTCGATGGCGTGAAAAAGCTCAAAGTCGACGAAATCCACGGCGGCGCCAAATTCAAAGATGTGATCGGCTATTCCGGCGCCTACGCAAATGCGCCGGCGTTCCAGATTCCGTACGGCTCGCTCGTCCCGGCAAAGGTTGAAAACGTTCTCGCGGCCGGGCGATGCATTTCGGCCGAATTCGAAGTCGCAGATATCACCCGGCTCATTCCGGTTTGCTGGGTCACTGGGCAGGCAGCCGGCCTGGCGGCGGCGTTGTGCATCCAAAATAAGTGCAAGCCTCGCAACGTAAATGTGGCGAAGCTGCAAGACCTGCTTCATCAGCAGGGGGCATATTTAGGATGACGTTTTTCCAGCGCGTACCGCGGCGGGCGATTCAGCTGGCGTGCTTTGTCGGCGCGGTCGTGTTGGTTTGGCCCTTGCTGCCGTGGGCGATCGCGCCGCGCTTCTTCCAGCAAATCAGCCCGTTCGTCAGCCTCGCATCGAGCATCGCCGCGCGCTCCATCGGCCTGGGAGCGATCTTCGCGCTCATCGTGGCCGTGGCCAGCTCCTTCAAGAAGCGATGGTTCTGCTTGTACCTCTGCCCCACCGGCTTTCTGCTCGAAAACACCAACCACATAGGCCTGCGTCGCACGCGATGGTGGAGCAAGCTGCCGCCGGTCGGCAGATATGTCGCAATCCTCACACTGGTGGGCGCCCTCTTCGGATATCCGGTGCTGATGTGGATGGATCCGCTGTGTATTTTCAGCAGCCCCTTCGCCATGAACCGGGCGACGAATCCAGTCTCCGTGATTCTGGTTTCGCTCGGCCTGGGCGTCTTGGTCGGCGCCACGTTCGTGTTTGGCATGGCCTGGTGCGTCCGCATCTGCCCTCTCAGCGGATTCCAGGACATGCTTTTTGCCATGCGCAAGGCCCTGTGGACCAAGTTGACTTCGCGTGCGCCATCTTCCGCGGACTCCGCGGGCAAGCTCGGGGGTGAACTTGTCAAGATCAGCGGGGTTTCGCAGAGGCCTGCCCTCGCGCGCCGCGCATTTTTCGCTGGCGCTGGAGGCGCGCTGCTCGCGCTAGGCGCCCGTCGGCTCGGCGCCGCGCGATACCGCAAAAGCGATACGCTGCTGCGGCCTCCCGGCGCCGTGCCGGAAGATCGTTTCGCCGGGCTGTGCATCCGTTGCAATAATTGCGTGCACGCCTGCCCATCGAAAATCATTCGCCCGGATCTAGGTCACGAGGGCGGTCTGGCTGGCTTCGGGGCGCCCATCATTCGGTACGACAGAAACTACAAGTATTGCCTGGAAACGTGCGACGCCTGCACTCAGGTCTGCCCCACCGGCGCGCTCACGGCGCTTCCTCTCGCGCAGAAAAACAAGTACGTCATCGGCGAGGCGCTCGTCGACAACAACATCTGCCTCACCGCCCTCGGCAAGAAAGAATGCGACGCCTGCGAGATCGCCTGCCCCTACGATGCGGTGAAAATCACTTGGGATGAAGCGCAGTACATCTCCTACCCGGTGGTCAATGACAAATGCGTGGGCTGCGGAGCCTGCGAGGTCGTCTGCCCTACCAATCCGGTCAAATCCATTCGCGTGTGGACCCAAAAGCCCGCCTAGTTGCTTAACGAGGCAGGCAATCGGAGTGCGACGGCGTGGCGCTGCTGTTCGCCCGCCGGGCCTGCCCGGCTGTGCTCCCGGCACACGCCATGAAATCCCGTGGAAACCGCAACTCCCCAGCCGATAACGAGCCGAGTCACAGCTTGCCCTCGGCCGGCCAGAGAACTTAAGAGCAGGTGCCGATTTCTTGAATCAACACCTGCTCCGGAAAGCTCTCACTCGCGAATCAGCCCTCGCTCAGAAGTAGTACTTAAGCGCGAACTGCATGATCCTCGGCGCCACATCCGACGAAATCATGCCGAATGTGCTGCCGGTTCCGAAGACCGTGTTGCTGGTGCCGACGGCAGCGATCCCGGCGGTGCCTGGGTTGACGAAGTTAACGCGATTTTCGACGTTAAAGGTTTCCCAACGGATCTCCAAGGATTGCCTTTCCGTGATGGGAAACTTTCGCGACAAAGCGACGTCCACGTCGAAGAAGCCTGGGCCTTCCAAATTGTTGACGCCTTCGTTTCCGAAGACGCCGGGCTCCTGGTATTGCTTGGTGGCCGGGTTGTAGACCGCTCCTCCTCCTGGGTAAGCAAACGCATTCGGATTGATCCAGCAGTTGCCCGCCGGCGTGAAATACGGCGAGACGCGCTTCGGTGCGCAGTAAGGACTTACGCCCGGCACCAGATTTGGGCGCTGCCCGGCGATTCCGTTCGCTGCATCGTCGGCGTTCACCCCGCCCAAGGTCACGGTGAAATAGCTGCCCGTGTGTGCCGAAACGATTGGCGCGAGCTGCCAATCGCCGGCGATCCATTGAAGCACTCGCGACGAAAAGTGCGGCGACTGCAAAACGGATGAGAGGTTGAAGTTGTGGTGTACGTCCACGCTTGCGCAGTTTCCGCGGTCGAATTTCGGATCCGACGGATTGGTGTATTCCGGGGCGTTGATTGCCTGCGTCCACACGTCCGAGATGCAATGCGACCACGTATAGTTCGCCAGCATTGAGAAGTGATCTGAAAAACGGTGCTCTGCCGATAGGAGCAGGGCGTTGTAGCTGCCGGTACCGTGGTCGTCCAATCCCGGGTATCCTCCGTAATATTTCCCTTGTGCTGGATTCAGCTGAGACAGCAGGCGCCGCTGGTTCGTATTTTGAGACGTGTCGCACGTGAGATAGGTCGTGCCGTTTACCACGCAACTCCCGTCCGGCGCCGGAGTAATGTACTCCCCAGGATTCTGCTCCTGAATCGTCCACAGGTGCACGAGGTTGTTGCCCAGGTAGCTCGCTTTCAAAAGCCAGGCTGCCCCGATCTGTCTCTGAATGGTCAGGTTCCACTGGTCCACATAGGCATTGTGGACGTGCAACGGAACCGTCTCGTACGATGAATAGGTCGGGTATGCCGTCGTGGAGTTCTGCGTGGTGGGAAATATGTTTGTGCCCGTCGAGTAGTAGGACCACGGATTAGCGAAGGTGTCCGGCGTCCCGGCTGGAGGGATGATCGCAACGCTGCTGCCCCAGAGAGGTTCTCCTGCATAGTTGTAGAAGAAGAGCGTCTCCGGCGTGTCGTAGAGGATACCGAAAGACGCGCGAATCAGCGTTTTGCCGCCGCCCGTGGGATCCCAGGCCAACCCAATCCGTGGCGCAAAGTTGTTCCACCTCGTATAGTTCGGGCGGCTGCCGGTCTGGAATCCTGGATCGCCGGGATACAGCGTCCCCGCTGGCGCATTCGGGAATTGCGGCGAATGCACGTTATCCAGAAAATCGGTCATGTCGAAGTGTGTGACTTGCTCGAGCGGAAAGCTGCCTCCGAAGTAGGGTTCCCAACGCAGGCCGTAGTTGACCGTCAGGCGCGGGTTCACCTTCCAGCTGTCTTGCGCGTAAATCCCCAGGTATCTCCAATTCTCGTTGTCGTGCGAGATATTCAGTTGGACCATCGAAGCGAGAGCTCCGGCGACAAAATCCGCCATCGGATCGCCGGTGAGACCGCCGCTGAAAGTAAACAGTCCGTTGCAATACACGCAAAACGTGGAAGTCTGCGTCGGACGGATATAGCTGAACCCAAACTGGAGTTGGTGTGAACCTCTCGTCCAGTTATAGTCGTCCGCCAGTTGCCAGGTCTTGGTGTTCACGAGACCCGGAGTCGCAAATCCGCCGGCGCTCTGGAAATCTCCCGTGATGTTGATGTTCGAGTAATGGTTGAAGGGCGCCGCCGAAATGTACATGCCCTGCACGCCGACATCCGCCGGATTGACGATCGGCACCTGAAATTTCGTGATGCCGTCCGTGTTGTAGGTGAAGTGAAACGAATTCAGCATGTTGGTGTTGATCAAGTACGTGTGGCCCACCACCAGCGAATTCACGGTGTCGTCCGTGCCCGCATTTACAACAGTCAGTTCGTTTCCGTTGTAGCTGGATGGCTGCAGGCTGTGCGTCCCGTAATAACGCACGAAGAGATTCTGCTTCGAGTTGATCTGATAATCGACCCTGCCGACGCCCATGTGCTCGTTCTGATTGGCAAGGATTTGAAACGTCGTGGTGCCGCAAGGCTCCGCGCCAACCGGAAAGTGGCTTGCAAAGGCCAGAACATCCGCCGGCACGGCATAGTTGAGCTGGTTACCCGTGTAATAGGCGGAGTTCAGAGTCGGGGGCGTCCTGCCGGCAAAGCAATTCGAGATGTAACTA
>Ga0335074_10012608_pt1 | contig 11854 bp, 11 predicted proteins | sample Lox_Sample_23_FD_206715 | JGI IMG/M metagenome (GOLD analysis project Ga0335074, IMG submission 206715) | Soil microbial communities from Loxahatchee National Wildlife Refuge, Florida, United States - Lox_Sample_2.3 | ecosystem: Environmental > Terrestrial > Soil > Wetlands | place: USA...
CGCGACCCGCTATGGCGACGAGATCCGCCGGCGCTACCCGGATATCCCGCGCCGCGTGTCGGGCTACAATCTCGACGACCTGCTGCCGGAGAAGGGGTTCAACGTCGCGCGCTCGCTGGTCGGCTCCGAGGGCACCTGCGCCTTGACCCTGAGCGCGACGGTGCGGCTGCTGGATTTCCCGCCGGCGCGTGCGCTGGTCGTTCTCGCCTACGACGATGCTGCCCATGCGGCCGACGAGGTGGCCGAAATACGCCGCTTTGGTCCGATCGCGCTCGAAGGGTTTCAGCGTCACGTGATCGACAACATGGCGCTCAAGGGCAAACACCCGCGAGGCGCCGGCCTGCTGCCCGAGGCTGGCGCCTATCTCCTCGTCGAGTTCGGCGGCGAGGACCAAAAGGCGGCAAATGCCAAGGCCGAGAACTCGTTTGCCGCTTTGAAGCGGCTCGGCACCGGCGCGCGCGACATGCGCCTCTTTGAAAAGGAGGAGCATCAACAAGCGATCTGGGAGGTGCGCGAATCGGGTGTCGGGGCAAGCCGCGTGCCCGAGACGGAGGAGGCCTGGCCGAGCTGGGAGGACGCGGCGGTCCCGCCGGAGAAACTCGGCGATTACCTGCGCGATTTTGACAAGCTGAACCGCCGCTTCGAATACGCCTATACGCTGTTCGGCCATTTCGGCGACGGCTGCGTCCACACGAGGATGACCTTCGGGCTGAAGACTGCCGACGGTATCCGGAAGTTTCGCGCCTACATGCAGGAAGCGTCCGATCTTTGCCTGTCCTATGGCGGTTCTCTGTCCGGCGAACATGGTGATGGCCAGGCGAAGGGGGAACTGCTGCCGAAAATGTTCGGCTCCGACCTGATCCAGGCATTTCGCGATTTCAAGACGATCTGGGACCCGCAGTGGCGGATGAACCCCGGCAAGATCATCGATGCGCAACCGCTCGATGCCGACATCCGGCCGCATTTCGTGCCGCAGCCGGTTGCCACCCATTTCAAGTTTCCGGATGACGATTTTTCCTTCGGGCATGCGGCCGGACGCTGTTTCGGGGTCGGCAAATGCCGGGTGCTGGGCGGCCAGACGATGTGCCCGAGCTTTCAGGCGACGCGGGAGGAACGCCATTCGACGCGTGGCCGCGCGCACCTGTTGTTCGAGATGATGCGCGGCGAGGCGATCAAGGACGGCTGGCGCAGCGAGGCGGTGCGGGAGGCGCTCGATCTCTGCCTGCAATGCAAGGGCTGCAAGCACGATTGCCCCGTCTCGGTGGACATGGCGACCTACAAGGCCGAGTTTCTGTCGCATTACTACCGGGGTCGGGTGCGGCCGCGCAGCGCCTACAGCATGGGGCTGGTGCACCGCTGGGCGCGCTTGGCGATGCGGGCGCCGGGTTTGGTCAATGCGCTGTTGCGGACGCCAGCAATCGGCCCAGCCGTGAAATTTGTCGCCGGCTTCACGCAGCAGCGACCGGTGCCGACCTTTGCGCCCGAGACGTTTCAGGCGTGGTGGGCTCGCCGGCGGCGGCCGCGCTCGAACGACCCGACGTTGCCGGCCGTCGTCCTGTGGCCGGACACGTTTTCCAACCATTTCCTGCCGCATACGCTGAAAGCGGCCGTAGCGGTGCTGGAGGATGCCGGGTATCGGGTGGCGGTGCCGCAGCAGCCCCTGTGCTGCGGCCGACCGCTTTACGATTACGGCATGCTCGACCTGGCGAAAAAACAGCTGAACGAGATCCTCGCCGCGTTGCGGCCGGCGATCCGCGCCGGCATCCCGGTCGTCGGTGTCGAGCCGAGCTGCGTCTCGGTGTTTCGCGACGAGATGCCGAACCTGCTTGCCGGCGATGCCGATGCCGAACGGCTTGCCCGCCAGACCAAGACGCTCTGCGAGCTTTTGGTTGAAACACCGGGATGGCGGCCGCCGCGGCTGGCGCGCCCGGCGCTCTTGCACCTGCATTGCCACAGCAAGTCGGTGCTCGCCGCCGACGCCGAGCGCAAGATCCTGACCGAAATGGGCTTGGCGCTGCACCAGCCACCGGTGGGGTGCTGCGGCCAGGCAGGTTCGTTCGGCTACGAGGCGGAGCACTACCCGGTATCGATGCAGATAGCTGAGCAGGTGCTGTTGCCGGCCGTGCGCCGGAGCGGCGCCGATGCGCTTGTCGTCTCGGACGGTTTCAGCTGCCGCCAGCAGATCCGCGACGGCACCGGCCGCCGGGCATTTCACCCGGCAGAGGTGATCGCCCATGCGCTGCGCGGCGGGTTGTCCGAGGGCGGTGTTCCTGTGCCCGATGACGGCGCAGCAGCGCCGGTGATCGATGCCCGCATCCTCGCAATCGTCGCGGTCTCGCTCGCCGCCGCCGCGGGCGGCGCCGCGCTGCTTCGCAGCAAACTCCGCCGCCGCGCGCCGCATCGCTCGTAAGGCCGCGGCGGGCCGCTTGACCGGCGGCTTCGCCCGGTCTAGAAACCGCCGCCGCGCGGCTCGTGCTTGGGCCGCGCGATGTGTTTCGAGCGAGGTGCGGCATGGCCCGCAGATGTCCCGTGACCGGCAAGGGCGCCCAGGTCGGCCACAACGTCAGCCATTCCAACATTCATACGAAGCGGCGCTTCCTGCCCAATCTGCAGACGATTTCGCTGTTGTCCGACACGATCGGGCCGGTACGGATGCGGTTATCGACGGCGGCGATACGCACGATCGAATTCAAGGGCGGCCTCGACGCATTTCTGAGCAGCACGGCGGACACCAAGCTGTCGCCCGAAATCCGCCGGCTGAAGCGGCGTATCGCCGCGGCCGCGGCGCGCCGGAGCGGATAACCGGGTCGATGCAGCGTACCGGCGGGCAAAGCGCGCCGGTTCAGCGGCGGCGGAACGCGGCAAATCGCAGATGCCGGCGCTCGCCGCGGTGGAACGAAGCACGGACAATCCGCAGCCGCTCGCGAGAGGGGCGGCGCGCCCGCCAGCCGACGGCAATGGCGCGGCGATGCGGCGGCAGGATGCGGGCCAGCACGCGTACCGCCTCCGCTTTTTTGGCGGCCGTCGTGGGCGCGTGCCTCGCCTCGGCCGTCAGCATAGCCGCGCGCGGGACGGCCGGGGCGATGTCCGGCGACCCCGCCAGCAGCGGCGCGTTCTTTAACCGCTCCGCAGGCAATTGCACGATCGCCGGCGCAACCGGCTTGCCGGCGACAAAAACCGCGCGCGGCACCACCGTCGCAAATTCGCGGTTGCGGTAGGTGCCATCGATGACGCTGGCCGGCGGCGTGCCGTCGGTCGTCGGCCCGATCGCCGCGACATCGGCAACCGCGCCACGGTTGAGCCGGCGGATCGTCGCGAGATCGCTCGTATATCGCGGCCAATAAACCTCGCCGGGGGCAAGCGGAAACCAGCCGACGGCCGGGCCGCTCGCGTCCGGGTAACTGATGCCGACGCCGGAGGTGCCCAGAAAGGCGACGGCGGCAGGCATGAATTCAGGGTCGGCGACGCGCGGCTCGCCGGGAACCCAGCCCCAGCGCCGGGTGCCGCCATCCGCCGGAAAGCGCGCCCAGCGCCCGTAATGCGACGGCGCAAAGCCCCATGCCCTGTCGTCGATCCAGGTCCAGCCCCAGGGCTCGATCCAGCGCCAATGGCCGAAGCGATAAGGCACCCAGTCGCTCGGCGCCGCGGTCGGAAACCACACCGCCCCGTAGCCGGTTACGTTCTGCCAGCGGCCGGCGCCAGCGAGCGCGGCATATCCGGTCATCTCGGGCGACACGTGCGCGAGTGCCGCCGATGCGTCGGCCGCCGCGTCGGCTGCCTGCCACCATTGGCTGAATGCATCGGTCGCCGCGGCGTCGAGCTTTGTCAGAACCGGGTCGTCGGCGCCCAGTGCGCTCGCCTCCCCGGCGGCTATCGTGGTGCCGCTGCCGCTGCCGACAAACCGGGCCTGCCCGCTGAACACCTCGAGCCGCACCGGCCCCTTCGCGTCGCCTGCGGCGATATCGTAATTGCCCGCGGTCTGGAGCCAAACCTGGCCGCGAGGCGTATCGACATCGATCGTGTGCGTCGGGTCGGCCGGTGACAGGGCGACCCCGATCCGTCCCTGATGCAGCAGCAGATGGAGGCCTGCCGCGGCGTCAAGCTGGCCCAGTTCGACTTCGCTGCCGGCCGCCAACGCGACTGTATCGGCGCCGAAGCGCAACTCGGCGCGACCATCGGCGTCGGCGCGCACCGCCATGCCGCCGGCAAGCGGCAGATCGACCTCTGCGGCACTCCATTGGCCGCCGGCCGAGCGTATCTGGATCCCGCCCTCGATGGCGACAACGCGGCCGACGAGCGGCTCGGGCGGCACCGATGCACAGACCGGCGCGGCACAGACCGCGGCCAGCAACAAAGACCATCCGAGAATTCGACCCCCGCCCATCGGCAGAGCATAGCATCGCGGATTTTCGATAAAACACCGCTTTTTGCAGCGACCCGAAATCGCCCAATTCGTTAACGCGAAAACTCGTTAAGACTGGCCGCTTAAACGCCAGCAATACCGCGAATTTTCACGCTCTGTTCGAGGTTCCGGCGCGCTGCGCCGTCGCAGACGGAGACGACGGCACGCTTGTTGCGATCAGTGCTCGGGGGCATGCGTTGCGTTGAACAGCGCCTCGTCGCCGAGTTCATCGCGATGCCGCGCTTCCAGTTCGCGGTAGTACCGGCGCAACGCGTAAGCCTCGCTCAGATAGCCGAGAAGATGACGGTCGCGGGGGTTGTCGACGACGGCCAGCACCTCGGCTGCCGATTCGATAAACCGGTCGAGCGTCTCACGCACCGGCTGGCCGGGCATCAGGAAATCGTCGGCGCCGCGCGCGACGTCGTTGACGGTTAGCGGCTCGCCCTCCACCAGTTCGGTGCCGTGCGCGTCGATAAGGTCGATATAGCCCTCGTATCCGCCCTGTTCGTCAGCGACGAAAACTCGCCTGCCGTCGGTGATCGGGAACTGCCGGCACAGATCGGCGAGCGGCATCTGGGGCGGTACGACCGCGAAATCCTGACGCATCAGCTTTGCGACTCGCAGATCGTGCAGCCAGCCGATATCGTGCGGGCTGTGCAACGCGACGCCGCGCAGGTGAAAGCGCCATGTCGCAAACGAATAGCCGAAGCAGTGGCGCACGACGAGCGCGGCGGCGATGACCGCAACGGTCACCCCCATCGTCGCCGAGAAATCGGTCGTCGCTTCGAGCACGAGAAAGATCATCGTCATCGGCGCGCCGACGATGCCAGCGGCGACCGAACCCATGCCGGCCAGCACAAACACGGCCTCGTCGGGCGGCGCCCACGGCAGATAGCGATGGATTACCAGCGAGCAGGCGGCGCCGTAGATGCTGCCGAGATACAGCGAGGAACTGAACATGCCGCCGCGAAACCCGCTGCCGATCGACAGCGCCGACCCGACCGTTTTGAAGAAGATCAGCCCGAGCAGGACCCACAGCGTGAACCCGGTTGAGCCGGTCGCGATCATGTGCACGATGCCGCCGTGACCGCTGCCGAGAATCTCCGGAAAACCAAGCGCGCAAACGCCGAGCAGCAGACCGCCGGCCGCCGGGCGCAGCCACACCGGCAGCGACAGACGGCGCGCGCCCTGCTCGACATAGGTGACGCCGAGCATTGCCGCGATCGACAGCATGCCGGCAACAACACCGATCACCGCCATGATCAGATAGCTCGCCGCGTGCAGATCGACCGGTGAATAGACGATGAAAATCGGCTGTTCGCCGAACAGATCGCGGGTCACCATCGTCGCCATCAGCGCGGCGACGACGACCGGCACGAGCGTTGCCAGCGTATAGCTGCCGATGATCAGTTCGAATGCGTAGAACGCGCCGCACAGCGGCGCGTTGAATGCCGCGGCGATCGCGGCTGCGGCGCCGCAGCCGACGAAATTGCGCAGGTCGTTGCGGCGCAGGTGCAGCATCCTGCCGATGCGCGAAGCGGTGCCCGCGCCGAGCTGGGTATAAGCCGCTTCGAGGCCGACCGAAGCGCCGACACCGGCCGAAATTATGGTCATGACCGTCAGCCGCACGCTGTCGGTCAACGACATGCGGCCGCCGTGCAGTGCGTTGGCCTCGATCGCATCGACGATATCGCGCGGCCAGCGGCGGCGCAGAGCAAACGCGATCAGTCCATAGGCAAGGCCGCCGAGCGAGGGGACGAGCAATATCCGCCACGAGCTGATCGACAGCGCACCGCTTATATGCTGCTCGATCGGCACGCCGAACAGGAAATGGTGAAATTCATCGACCATGTTGCGGGTCAGCGCGACACCGAATGCGATGACGACGCCGATCGCCGCCGCGACGACGGTCAAGCCGAGCTGACTGTCGCGGATATTGTGGCGCAGAAACAGGCGGGCGCGCGTACGCAGGTGCGGAATCGTGCGGCGGCGAGCGGAAAATTCGCGGTTGGGGACGGTTGCTTCGCCGTCGACGCGATCTTCTGGCGGGGCGATGCTCACCGCGATCCCCGAACCTTTTGGTTGCACGATCCGATAACGAAATCCCGTCGCGGCGGCCGTGCGGCGCCGACCGACAGGGTCGAATAAAATTCCTAACGAATTATAGCACGCTCCTGCTCCGCGTGCGTCTGCCGAGTATCGCGATGCAGCATAATTTCCGGTCAGCCGGCCGATCACGGCGTTGTCGGCGCGACGGGGGCGACGGCGCGTCCCGGTTCGGGTAGAATCGCCGCAGCGATCACCATCGGGCTGGCCGATGTCACGGTTTACTGTGTTGCTGGCGCTGGCGCTCGCCGGCTGCGTGTTTGTCGGTTTCGGGCGGCCGCCCGACCCTGCATCCGGCAACCTGCGCGACTGGCGATTTGCCACCGGCAAGCCGCCGACCCGCATCGAATACATCGCCGAGGTCGCTGCCTGTCGCGACGGCACGATCCTCGACGCGCAGAGCAAGCCGCTTGATTCCTGCCTCGCCGATCTCGGCTTGCGGCGGATCAACTAGGGAGGCCGGCAATGGCGCTGAAACGCATCGTGCTGGAGATCGGCATGGGGACAAGCATCCGCAGCCGCGATTATACCAATGCCGCGGTGCGCGCATTGCGCGACGCGCTGTGGCACAATTCGCTGCCGGTCGCGACGGCGCTCGGGCAATCGGCCGACGCGATGCAGGTCGAGGTAACGATCGGCGTGCCGCGCCCCGACCGTGTCGACAAGGCCGCAGTGTTGGCGGTGCTGCCGCACGGCGGCGGCACCGTCAATCTTGTCGAAGGGGGCCTCGAAATCGCCAATGACGAAGGCACCGGCGCGACCGTCCTGGCGCATGCTGCTGCGGTGGTCCGGCTCGATGTCCCGGTGGGGGGCGTGCGATGAGCCTGAAGCGCATCATTACCGAACTCGGCGCCGGCAACGATCTGCACGGTGGCGACTACACGAAGGCGGCCGTGCGCGCGGTCGAGGACGCAATCCACCACAGCTCGCTGACGCTGATCCGCAGCCTCGGCATCGACGCCGCCCTGATGCAAGTCGAGGTTACGATCGGCGTGCAGCGGCCGGAGCGCGTCGCCGCCGAGCGGGTCACGGCCGCGTTGCCGCACGGCCAGGTCACGGTGCGGGTCGTCAAAGGCGGTCTCGACGTGCCGGACGAGGCTGGCGGCGTCGGCGCGGTCATCGCCAGCGCTGCGGTCACGGTCCGCCTTGATCTACCCTGAACTGCGGCCGGATCTGGCGATTTCCTTCTGCCGGTCGAACTCGGCGCGGCGGCGCGCGAGCTCCTCGGGCGACAGTCGGGCGATATTGGAATAGTCGAGCTTCCAGGCAGGGTTGTTCGCCCAGCGCAGCGGCGATTGCACGGTCGTACGCGGCGCCGGAGCCGCCGCCAGCAGGCGCAGCGCAAGGTCGAGTGTGAAATCCTGCGATTGCCGGTCACCCGGCCGGCCGGCCGGGTTGCCGAGCGGAAAATCGCTGAACAGAAACCGCGGCACGCCGACATATTCGACGATGTCCTTGGCGCAGCCGAGAATGACGGTCGGGATGCCGGCGGCTTCGAGATGGCGTGCAGCCAGACTCACGGTCTGATGGCACACCGGTCAGACGGCGGCAAGGACGGCGGCGTCCACCTCGTCTTCCTTCACCCGGCGCAACAGTTCCGGGCAGTCGCGCTCGAGCGTCGCACGTTGGCTGCGGTTGGTCGGCATGCCGTGAAAGCGCGGCGCCACCTCGCCGATCCGCCCGGCAGCCGCCAATCGCCGCAGCGCCGGCAGCGGAAACCAGCTGTTGGGGTCTTCGGCGGTCGTATGGTCGCGATCATAGGCGACGTGAGAGATGCGCAGATCGTGGTCTTGCCGGCTGTCTCCCGAATAGACCTCGTAGAACTTGGCGGCGGCGTTGTACGGCGCGCCCGGTCCCTGGTCGCCCGCGTCCGGCCGGTAGGGCGCCGCCGTCGTGACGAGCGCGATGCGCGCCGCGGCGAGTTCTTTGGCCAACGCGGCAAACGGCACCGCAGCGTAATGTGCCCAGCGATAGGGCGCGCCATAGCCGAGCCGCTGGTAATAATCGCGGATGCGCTGCAGATAGGCGATCGGCGCGTCGCCATCGGGCGCCACCCCGAACCGTACCGCCTCGTCCGGATCGCTCATCATCCCTCCTCTCGGCACATCGACGCGAATGCCCGAATGAAATCGTATCACCGCCTCGGCTGCTGCGATGCCCGTCAATGCCGCCATTCGTGCGGCGGCGGTGCGATTCCGCCCGTCGGCAGGCGCGGGGCCGTCGTCGGCAGGGCAGGCGCCGCCGCCGCAGCCGGCGCGCCGGCAGTTGCAGCGGTCGCGCGCTGCAGCCGGTAGGAGGCGTGCAGGGTCAGCGGGATCGACCCGAGATAGACCGCGCCGATCGCGATCAGTGTCGGCCACGGCGCTGTCGTGAAGAACGCCGTCAGCAGGCCGATGCCGAGCAGGGTCGGCACGACCAGACGATGCGGTATGCGGATGCGCTTCAAGGATACCGTCGGCACCGTGCTGATCATCAGCAGCGCGATGGCGGCGATCCACACGCCGTTGAGATAAGGCGATCGCGCGATCCAGTCGCCCCACTCAAAGCCGCAGAACATCGGCAGCATCAGCAACCCGGCGCCGGCCGGCGCCGGCGCGCCGCTGAAAAAATTCGCCCGCCACGGCGGCGGCGGTTCTGCGGCCAATTCGGTGTTGAAGCGCGCCAGCCGGAGGGCGCAGCACACGGTGTAGAACAACACGATGGCCCAGCCGAGGCTGTGCCATCGCGCCATTGTCCACAGGTAGAGCAGCGCCGCCGGCGCGACGCCGAAGCTGATGAAGTCCGCCAGGCTGTCGAGTTCGGCGCCGAACCGCGATGTCGCGTTGAGCAACCGGGCGAGGCGGCCGTCGAGGCCGTCGAAAATGCCAGCGGCGATGATCGCAAAGACCGCGTAGCGGAACTTGCCGTTCATCGCAAAGCGGATTGCCGTCATGCCGGCGCACAGCGCCAGCAGCGTCAGGACGCTCGGCACCATGCGATTGACCGAGAAAGGCGACAGGCGCCGGCGCGACCGCATGCGCGACCGCCGCATTCTCGGTCGGGACGGTCGCATCGCCATCTCCTCGCATTCCTTCTTGTCGCATATCGTACACGATTTCGGGTGCGCGAGGGCGGCAGAGTGGGCGCGCCCACTGCCCGGCACGGCGGCGCCGGCGATGCCGCATTGCTATGGCAGCGATAGGATAGCGGCATTTTGCATATCGAAGCGCAGCGCGTAGTTTCGCGCCGAGCAAGACGAGGAGCAAGCGACGATGCGGTTCGGATTGTTCGGCAGCGCCCAGGCGCGCCGCCCTGCCCCCGGCGCCGAATTGACCGACAGCAGCCAGGGCTTTCGCGAGTGGATCGAGAACAATGTCGAAGCCGAAGCCCTCGGCTTCCACTCGACGTTTGTCGTCGAGCATCATTTCACCGGCTTCGGCCAGGTCTCGGCAAGCCTCAACCTGCTGACCTGGCTCGGCGCCCGCACATCGACGCTGCGCCTCGGCACCGCCGTTCTGGTCTTGCCGTGGCACAACCCGGTGCTGCTCGCCGAGCAGGCCGCGACGCTCGACCTGCTGTCCGGCGGGCGGCTCGATTTCGGCGTCGGCAAGGGCTACCGCTACAACGAATTCGCCGGGTTCTGCGTCGCGATGGAAGAGGCCGATACCCGCTTTGACGAGGCGATGGACATCATCACGAAGGCCTTTATCTCGGACGAGCCGTTCAGCCATTGCGGCCGCCATTGGCAATACGACAACATCGTCGTCGAGCCGCCCTCGGCGCAGCGGCCGCACCCGCCGTTCTGGATGGGTGCCGGCAGCGAGCGCTCGGTGCGGCAGGTCGCCGAGCGCGGCTACAACCTGCTGCTCGGACAATATGATCTGGCCGACGACGTGCTCCGCCACGTCGCCCAGTTCCGGCGCGACGGCGAGACGCGCGGCCGCAAATGGGACCCGATGTCGGTCGGCGTGGCCCGCGCGGTGCATTTTGCCGACACGCCCGACGAGCTTGAGGCCGCCTATGTTCGCCGCTTCCAGGGCCATCTGCGCATCAACAAATTGGCCGAGCGGCCGGGCGACGAACGTGAACGCTTTGCCCGGCACGATGAAGCCGAAGTGCGCCGCCTGTGCGACGAGACCGCAATCTTCGGCACGCCGGACCAGATCGCGGCCAAGCTCGGCGCGCTGCGGCAGGGCGGGGTCGAGTACGTGCTGATCAATTTCGGCGGCTCGCGCCAGAACATCCGCCGCTTTGCACGCGAGGTCATGCCGGCCTTGGCAACCCCGGCGCCGGCCCTGGCCGCCGCTGCCAAATAACGCGGCGGCGTTCGGCGACAAACCGGCGCTCGCCGACGCGCCAAGTTTACAGCCCGCCCTGCGCGGCGATGAAGTCGATGATCGTGCCGAGAGCCTCGCCGGTCTTCAGATTGGCGAAGACGAACGGACGCTCGCCGCGCATGTGCGCGGCGTCGCGCGCCATGACCTCGAGGCTCGCGCCGACCAGCGGCGCCAGGTCGATCTTGTTGATGACGAGAAGATCGGAGCGGGTGATGCCGGGGCCGCCCTTGCGCGGGATCTTGTCACCCGCGGCGACATCGATGACGTAGATCGTCAGGTCCGCCAATTCGGGCGAGAACGTCGCCGCCAGATTGTCGCCGCCGGATTCGATCAGCACGACATCGGTCGCCGGGAAGCGTCGCGTCATGTCGGCGATCGCGGCAAGATTGATCGAGGCGTCCTCGCGGATCGCGGTATGCGGACAGCCGCCGGTTTCGACGCCGCAGATCCGTTCCGCTGGCAGCGCGCCGCTGCGGGTCAGAAACTCGGCGTCTTCGCGGGTATAGATGTCGTTGGTGATCGCGACGATCTCCCAGCGGTCGCGCATGCGCTTGCACAGGCCGTCCATCAGGGCCGTCTTGCCAGACCCGACCGGTCCGCCGATGCCGATGCGCAGCGGTTCTTTTGTCGTCATGAGCGGAACAGCCTCGAATATTGCGTCTCGTGTGCGATCGACATCAGGTCGGCGGCGAAGGTCGCGGCGCCAAAATCGCTCCCCTCGCGGCGCAGCGCCGCGGCGGCCGCGCCGGCGATGACCGGCTCCAGCGACGCCAGGATGCGCTGGCCGTCGGTCTGGCCGACGAGGCCGAGGCGCAGTCCGACCGCGATCAGATTGGCCGCGAACGCCTGGAGGTAGCCGGTCAAGGCGTCGCCGAGCCCGATTGCGGCGCGCGCCGCCGCTGCGCCGAAAACTGCCGAGTGACAAGCGCCGTCTTCCGGCCGCCATCCGGCGAGAACAGCGTCGGGCCAGGCGGCGCGGCATGCGGCAAGGAAGGCCGCGCCCTGTTGCGCCGCTTCGAGCGCGAGTTCG
>Ga0335074_10012609_pt1 | contig 11854 bp, 9 predicted proteins | sample Lox_Sample_23_FD_206715 | JGI IMG/M metagenome (GOLD analysis project Ga0335074, IMG submission 206715) | Soil microbial communities from Loxahatchee National Wildlife Refuge, Florida, United States - Lox_Sample_2.3 | ecosystem: Environmental > Terrestrial > Soil > Wetlands | place: USA: Florida...
TAACTTGCACCACTGTGATCAGACGACACGATGTCCAACGTGCCGCGGGCGATGTCCTGCCACAGGCCTTCGCTGTCGTCCCGTGTGCGCGGGCTGGGACTGCAAATGAATTTCGCGCCCTCGAAGCCGGGACGATCCATGTCCGCCGCGCCAAGCACAAAGTACTGCGGGCACGTCTCCGCCCAAACTTTCAATCCACGCGCCTGCGAACGGGCGATCTCCGCCGCGACTTCGGGACAGGAGACGTGGAACACCTGGATCGGCTGGTCCACCAGTTCGGCCAGGGCGATCGCGCGATGAGCGGCTTCACGTTCCACCACGCTTGGCCGGGACCAGGCGTGATATTTCGGCGCCGTGCGGCCGTCGGCCATCAGCGCCTCGGTGCGCCAGCGAATCGCCTCGTAGTTCTCGCAATGCACCGTCACCAGCGCATGATTGCGCCGCGCCGCCGCCAGTACGCGCAGGAACTGCCGGTCGTCGAGATGCGACGGCTCATAGGTCAGGAACACCTTCAGGCTGCGCACGCCGGAGGCGACAACTTCGGGAATCTGCTGCCATACCACCTCATCCGATGGATCGGTGATGATCTGGTGGAACGTGTAGTCCACCATCGCCTGCCTGGCGCGCCGATGGTATTCTGCCAGCGTATCGAGAATGCCGTGGCCCTTGAACTGCGCAGAGAACGTAATGACCGTGGTGGTGCCGCCGGCGAGGCAGGCGGTGCTGCCGGTGATGAAGCTTTCCTCGTCGCAGCGGCCGTTGGGGCGCAATTGTTCAATGTGGCAGTGGGAATCGACGCCGCCGGGCAGCACCAGCAGCCCGTCCGCATCCAGCTTCTCGGCGCCGTCCAGGCCCGCGCCGATGGTGACGACGCGGCCCTCGCGAATGCCGATATCGGCGCGATAGGTATCCGCCGCGGTGACCACCGTGCCGCCGCGCACCACCAGATCGAATTCCGACATGTTCCTGCCCCTTCGTCAGACCCGTGAACTGGATCGGTAGAATGGATCATGCCGCGCCGGATCGAAATAGCGATGGTAGAACGCGCGCACATGCGGCAGCAGGGCCTTGGCAAGATGCCGGCGCTCCACCTCGTCATCCGCCAACGCGCGTTGCAGGTCCTGGTGCAAGGCACGCAGCGCGGCGTCGCGATCCACGCGGGTGAAGCGGCCGTCGGCATAGATTGTCTCGCCGTCGCAGATCACGCGGCGCACGGCGCCGGCCTTGGCGCGCTGCACCACCGCGTCCAGCAGCGGCGTTGCCGTGTCCAGGTACGGCCAGGCGATCTGGTCCCAGTCGATCAGCACCATGTCGGCGGCGCGGCCGGATGCCAGCACGCCGATGCGGGGAGCGAACGGTGTGGTCTTCGCGCCGCCCTCCGTCGCCATACGGAACACCTGCGCAACCGTGGGCACCTGGTCGTCCATCCCCGGCACGCGATGCGAGCGCAGCACCATGCGCATTTCCTGCAACATGTCGCGGTCGTCGTTGATGCCCGCCTCGTCGATGCCGATGGCGGTGGTGATACCCTTCGCCTCCAGCATGTTCAGCGGCGCGATGCCGGAGCGCAGGCGGAAATTCGACGAGCAATTATGGCAGACGCAGGTGCCGGTCTCGGCGAGCCGATCGATGTCATGTTCCGTCAGCCACACGCCGTGGCCGAGCGTCATGTGCGGGCCGAGCAAGCCGAACCGGTCGATGTAGTCCACCGCGCTGCCGCCACCGCGCCGGCGCGCGAATTCCTTCTGATAGGCGGTCTCCAGCAGATGCATGTGGAGCGGCACGCCGTGTTGCCGCGCGGTGTCCGCCAGGCGGGTCAACGCGGTGTCGCTGCACCAGTGCAAATTGCCTGGCGCCAACTGCAGCTTCACGCGTCGGCTGGATTCGTGGTGCTGGTGCAAATGTTCGAACAAGGCGATGCAGTCATCGAGCGTCAATTGCAGCCGGTCGTACCAGCGCTGCGCCGGGCCGCGCAACTCCTGCGGCAGGCTTGCGACAAAATCGGTATCGTCGCCATAGACCAATCGGTTCTGATCGCGCACGGCGAAACTGTAGGAGACGCGCATGCCGACATCGTCATAGGCGCGGATGATCTGCCCGGCGCGCGCTTCGACGTCGCGCAGGCTGCCCGGCGCCCAGCCGTGCAGGTGCTGCACGGTGGTGACACCGGAGGCGATCATCTCGAATGCCGAGTACAGCGTGTCGAGATAGGGATCGACGCTGCGCATCACCATGCGGGTGACGAACCACAGCTCCAGCGGCATGTCCGGGGAGCCAAGCTGGACCGGCGTCAGTCCGACATGGTGGTGGGCGTTGACGAAGCCTGGCAGCAGGACCTCGTTGCCGGTGCCGATCACCGGGACATTCGGATGCTTGCGGGAGAGCTCGGCGTAGCTGCCGACGGCGACGATGGTGCCGTCTTCCTGCAGCACCGCGCCGTCGGGAATTTCGTGCCAGGTGCGGCGGCTGGCGGCACGGGTGACGGCCGCGCGGCTGCGGATCAGCGATGCTGGCATAGGCAGGCTCCTGGATTGCGCCGTCGTGTTCCGCAGCAATTGAAGTCCTCAAACAGCACTTGCGCCACCCCTCCGATGCCCGGCCGCCTGGCCCCATGCCACGAACGTGCCGCGCGTCGTGTCATCCATCGGGAAGAAGCTCTCGATCCGCAGGTCCTGAACGGTGATGTCCTGAGGTGTGCCGAGGGTCGCTATGGTGGTGAACCGGTTGAGGTGCTGGCTATCTTTGCGGAAATCTTCGATGAGGCCGCGCGGTACGAGGCGCTGGCGTCGCCTCGCCTGGCAGGCGCCGCACTCGATGTCTGGTATCGCTATCCGTCGATGCCCGGTCCGGCCGCCCCGGCCAACTTGCCATTCGGCAAACTGGACAACATCATCATGACCCCGCATGTGTCGGGATGGACCGGAGGCATGCTCGCCGCGCGAGCGCAGGTCATTGCGGACAACATCGCGCGGATCGCTCGCGGCGAGGAACCGATGAATGCAATCTCCGCCCACCCGTGCGCCAGGATCATGAGCGGCAAGCCAGCGTGAGCGGCAGATCGAATCATTGGGCTGCCCGCCTGCCCTGCTACTACGGATGGGTGATCGTGGCCGTGGCGTTCGTGACGATGTCGATCGGCGTGACCGCCCGGACGTCGTTCTCGCTGCTGTTGCCACCGCTGATCGACGAATTCGGCTGGGACCGCGGGCGGGTCGCCGGCGCGTTCTCATTCGGCTTTCTGGTTTCCGCTGTCCTGAGCCCCATCGCGGGACGCGTGATGGATCGTTACGGCCCGCGCCCCGTGGTCGAAACTGGCGTTTGCCTGATGGTCCTGGGTTTATTGCTCGCCCCCTCGATCGAGCAACCTTGGCAACTTTACCTGACACTCGGTGTCCTGGTTGGCGCGGGCGCGAACCTCATGAGCTTCACGGCGCAATCGCTTTATCTGCCCAACTGGTTCACGCGCCGCCGGGGTCTCGCGATCAGCATCGCCTTTTCCGGCGTCGGCGTCGGGGCGATCGTTCTGCTGCCATGGTTGCAGACGGTGATCGTTCACGACGGCTGGCGCGCATCATGCCGGGCGATGGGTTGGCTCGCGCTGATTGTCGTGGGGCCGCTGAATCTGCTGGTGCGGCATCGTCCGGAAGATATCGGACTCGCCCCCGACGGAATCCGCGACCTTGCGGATGTCGCGGGCCCAGGCAAAACATTGCCCGTGGTCGATGCGGACTGGGCTGCCACCGAGTGGACTCTGTTACGCGCCAGCCGCACGGCGCGATTTTGGTGGATCGCCGTCGCGTATTTCTGCGCGTTGTTCGCCTGGTATGCCGTGCAGGTGCATCAAACCGAATACCTGACGGAAGTTGGTTTCACGCCTCTGGCGGCGGCATGGGCGCTCGGTGCGGTCAGTATCGCCGCCGTTCCCGGGCAGATTGGTCTTGGCGCACTGTCCGATCGTATCGGCCGCGAGTGGATCTGGTCCGCCGGCTGCTTTGGCTTCGCGGTCTGTTACGCCGCCCTGATCGCGATGCAGCATCGCCCATCCAACGGTCTGCTTTATCTGGTGGTGATCTCGCAGGGCTCCGTCGGCTACGCGTTGACGTCGGTCATGGGACCGATCGTGGCGGAAATATTCGAAGGGCCGCATTACGGGGCGATCTTCGGTGCCATAACCATTGCACTGATCGGCGGCGGCGCGGCCGGGCCCTGGGTCGCCGGTGTCATCCGCGACGCGCAAGGCACCTACAGACCGGCTTTCGAGCTGGCGATCCTGTGCTGCTTCGTATCGACGGCCGCGATCTGGCGCGCAGCGCCGCGCAAAGTGCGCCGCGTGGCGGGAAAGTGACGCGGGTCTGACCGTGTCACTTGTCCTGCTCGCCGATGCTATGCGCTTTGCCCCGCCAGGTACGCCATCGCGGCCTCGACGCCGCCACGCCCGTGCGGGATATGTTCGATCCGCAGCGCCATCTCCACCGCGGTCAGAGCACCCAGCAGCATCGGCTCGTTCAGATCGCCCAAATGGCCGATGCGGAACACCTTGCCGTTCAGCTTGCCCAGCCCGCCGCCAAGCGACACGTTGAACCGCTGCCGCGTCGCGCGGCGCACGGCTTCGGCGTCGTAGCCCTCCGGCATCAGCACCGCGGTCACCGAATTGGAATATCGTGACGGATTCACACAAAACAGTTGCGGCCCGCTATTGCCGGCCCATACCTGTACGCAGCGCCGCGTCGCCTCGGCCAGGCGGGTGTGACGGTCGATCACGTTGGACAGGCCCTCCTCGTCGATCAAGCGGATCGATTCGCGCAGGCCGTAGAACATGTTGGTGGGCAGCGTGCCGATGAAACTCTTGTGCGGCAGCCGCTGCGACATCGATGTCCAGTCGAAATAGAACCGCTTCAGCCTCGCCTGGCCATGCGCGGCAAATCCCTTCGCCGATACGCCGGTAAAGCTCATGCCGGTGGGCAGCATCAGTCCCTTCTGGCCGCCGCCAACCACGCAATCGATCTTCCACTCATCCATGCGGAAATCCAGCGACCCGAGCGAGGAGATGGTGTCAACCAGGAACAACGCCGGGTGACCGGCTTCGTCGATCGCCGCGCGAATCTCTCCGATCGGCAGCATCAGGCCGGTGGCGGTCTCGTTATGCACGGCGCAGATCGCCTTCACGTCATGCGCAGGATCCGCCTCCAGTGCCGAGCGCAGGGTGCCGATATCGATGCCGCGGCGCCAATCGGCGGCGATCACCTGCACATCCAGGCCGTGGCTGCGCGCCATGTTGGCCCATTCCTCGGAGAAATATCCCGATTCCAGCACGATGATGCGGTCACCCGGGGACAGCAGGTTGGTGAGGCTGGCTTCCCAGGCGCCGTGGCCGGAGGCGTTGTACATGAACAGGTGGTGACGGGTCTGCAGCACGCGCTTCACGCCGGCGACGGCGTCGTTGTAGACCGCGACGAATTCCGGATCGTGGAAGTCGATGCTGCCGCGGTCCATCGCCCGCAGCACGCTGTCGGGGATGTTGGTGGGGCCGGGATTGGCGAAAAAGTGCCGGCCGCGGGGTTTGGCAAGCGTCGTGCTCATGATCGGGTCCTGTCAGGGGCCGCGCTGGGCGGCAGGAGGCGCGCATCCATGGCCGAACCGAAGCGTCTGTAAAGGTCCAATCATGCAGCCCCGCCATAAAGGTCCAATCATGCAGCCCCGCCATGACCGGTCGTCCCCGCAGACGCGCCGGGCAGACGCGCCGGGCAGACGCGCCGGGCAGACGCGCCGGGCAGACGCGGTTCGCGCGACCAGGCTGGCATCGTCAACGCATGCCAACGGCAGCAATGACTCGATTGCCGCGCCGGCCAGCGGTATGCTGCCAGCACGCCTGCCACGAATGAGCAAGGCGGCACATAACGGGAGGCTTCCACGATGGACACAGCGCAAAGCGCCGCAACCGAGCCGTGGTATCGCAACCTGGACCGCAGGCAATGGCGGGTGTTGATCGCCGCCAACGTTGCCTGGACGTTCGATGGTTTTGAACTCTTCGCCCTGTTCCTGACGGTCGGATTTGCGGTCCACCAATTGCTCGGCGCGGCCGGGGGCGGCGAAACGCCGCGCTACGTGGGCTATGTTCTCGCGGCGACCGTGTTCGGCTGGGCAACCGGCGGCATCCTGGGTGGCATCATCGCCGACTATATCGGCCGCAAGCGCGCCATGGTGCTGACCATCCTCGCCTATTCCTTGACGACTGGACTAAGCGCGGTGGCCTGGAACTGGGAATCGTTCGCGCTGCTGCGTTTCCTGGTCGGCATCGGGATCGGCTCGGAATGGGCAACCGGCGCATCGATCGTCTCGGAATTGTGGCCGGACCATGCCCGCGGCAAGGGCGGCGGCCTGCTGCAAGCGGGTGCCGGCGTCGGCGCCGTGCTTGCGTCGTTGGTCTGGCTGGGGATCGGCGGGCTTGGTCCGAACGCCTGGCGCTACATGTATTTGCTCGGCGTGCTGCCCGCGCTGATCACGCTGTGGATCTGGCGCACCGTGCCGGAATCGCCGCGCTGGGTGGATTCGCATGCCCGCCGCCGCGAGGCCCATGCCATGCGCCGCAGCGGCTCACCGCTGACCGGCGAGCATGCCGCGCTGACCCGCTTCACGATGGCCGATATGTTCTTGGATCATAACGTGCGCGGCAGGTTGATCGTCGCGCTGGTGCTGATGCTGTCGGTGACGTTCGGCTTCTGGGGCGTCGCGACCTTTGTGCCAACCTATGTCGCGCATGTCGCCGCCGTCCGGGGACTGTCGGCGCCACATTACGCCGCAGTGGCCGGCTTGCTGTACTCCGGCGTGCAGATCTTCGGCTTCATCGCCCTCGGCTTCCTGGCAGACTCGATCGGCCGCAAGCCGACGACGATGCTGTGGTACGCGATGTCACTCATCCTGACGCCGGTGGTTTATCTCTGGACCCACGAAATGTGGGCGCTGCTGACCGCTGTCACGGTGTTCGGCTTCTTCAGTGGCGGCATCTGGGCCTGGGCGCCGATCTGGCTGCCGGAACTGTTCCCCACGCGGATACGCGGCACCGCCGTGGCGTTCTGCTTCAACGCGCCGCGCTGGCTTGCCGCGGCCGGACCGCTGATCGCCGGCACGCTGATCGTCACGCTGGGCGGCTTCGGTCCCGCAGCAACCATCGTCGGCATGTTCTTCCTGATCGGGGTCGTGGCAGCGCCGTTCCTGCCGGAAACCAACGGGCTGCCACTGCCCGACACACTCGATCAGCCGATGCCGTTGCCGCGGGCGGTTCGGACGGAAACGGCATAGTGCCCGCTGTCGATGGCGGTGCTGCGCCGCGATAATGGAGAGCCTTCTGCGGCCACGCGTCAGCCGCAGCACTTGTGCTCGAGGGTGTCGAACAACGCCTCGACCGAACCAACCGTGGGCTGCACCGCTGCCTGCGGCGCCGGCTCGTAACGGTCGTGGTGACGCACCCACTCCATCTTGTACTCCACCTCTCTCTCGTCGCGGCCCTTGGGCGTAAGGTCCAGCATGTTGTAGGTGCCCATCATCACCTCGACGCCGCGTCCATACGTCGAGAAGGTGTGGAACACCGCGTCCATATCGTCCCGGAAGAAGACACTCACGCCAGGCCACTCCGCGTAGGAGAAGGGCCACGGGCCGAAGTTATAATTCAGCACGCCCTTGGCCACTTCCTCCGGCGTGAAGCTGACGCCGAAGTCGTAATTGAAGGTAGTGCCGTGCGAGGACACCCACGGAAACCGCCATCCCATGCGCCGGCGAAAGCGCTCGATTTCGGCCAGCGGCGCGCGCGAGATGGCAACCAAAGTGACGTCGCGGTTCGCCAGGTGCACAGTCATCCCGTCGTTGTGGTCGGCCATGAAGGAGCAACTTGGACAACCCTCCTCCCAGCCCGGAGCCAGCATGAAATGCTGGACCATCAGTTGCCGGCGGCCATCGAACAGGCCGGCGAGGGTGCGTGGGCCCTCCGGCGTTGCAAATATATAGTTCTTGTCGATACGCACCCATGGCAGGGCACGGCGCTCGCGAGCGACCTGGTCTCGCAGCCGCGTGAGTTCCTTTTCGCGCGCCAGCAGGACCTTGCGCTCGGCGATCCAGTCGTCCCGGCACACGATGCGGTGGTTTTCGATGCCTTCCTGGGAACGCTCGATGGTATCTGTTGTCGGCGTTGTCATCGCCTGGGCTCCTTGCTTCGGGTGTTTGATCTGCCGCGGGGTTGCCGTGATGGCGCTTCGCTCGTCCCGTCGGCAGCCGTGCGAGAGATTGGCGACAACGACCGGCCGGCGGGAGTGACAAGTGTGGCGGGATTCGGATGGACTCGCTGATCACGGCCGCGGCGCGCGCACTCGCCGCGGGTGACGTCCTCGGTGCACTGAACCGGGTCGCGTTGCGCGAGGATGCGCCGGCACTGGCACTGCGCGGCATCGCAATGGCGCAGCTCGGCGAGCTGGATCGCGCGCGCATCCTGGTGCGCAAGGCGGCGCGCGCGTTCGGTCCGAGGGAGGCGGTTGCCCGGGCGCGATGCATCGTCGCCGAGGCCGAGATCGCGTTCGTTTCACGCGACCTGGGCTGGCCGGTAAAGTCGCTCGATGCGGCACGGGCGACGCTGGAAACACGCGGCGATCTGGTGAACGCCGCACATGCCCGGTATCTCGAAGTTCGGCGATTGTTGCTGATCGGGCGGCTCGACGACGCCGAGCGTGTGCTGGCGTTGCTCGATCCCAGCGCGTTGCCCCCGGCATTGCGGGCCGCGCACGAACTGGTAGCTGCAGGCATAGCGATGCGACGCCTGCAAGCGAAGGTGGCACGTGCGGCACTGGGCCGGGCCGCGGATGTCGCGCGCCAGGCCGGAATCCCCGCGCTGATCGCGGAGGTCGACAGCGCATCGCTGGTGTTGAACGCGCCCGCGGCACGCCTGATCGCTCGTGGTGAAGAGCGTGTTCTGCTGCTGGATGACGTTGAGGCGCTTCAGGCATCGAAATCGCTGGTGGTGGACGCCTGCCGCTACGCCCTGCGCCATGCGGGCACGATGGTTTCGCTGGCAACCCGTCCGGTGTTATTCGCGCTGGCGCGCGCGCTGGGCGAAGCGTGGCCGGGCGACGTACCGCGGGCAAAGCTGCTGGCGCGCGCATTCGGCGCGCGGTTCGTCGATGAATCGCATCGCGCGCGGTTGCGCGTCGAAATCGGGCGGCTCCGCGCGGCGCTTCGCCCTCTGGCCGATGTCAGCGCGACGCAGCAAGGGTTCGCACTGACGCCGCATGGCGGCAGCGACATCATGGTACTGGCACGGCCCATGGAAGAAGAGCATGCGGCTGTCCTTGCCTTCCTTGCCGACGGCGAGTCATGGTCGAGCTCGGCGCTGGCGCTCGCGCTGGGTTCCAGCCAGCGCACGGTGCAGCGGGCACTCGACGCGCTGGCGGCGGCCGGCAAGGTGCAGTCATTTGGCCGTGCGCGGGCGCGTCGCTGGATGACCCCGCCGGTGCCGGGTTTCACGACAACCTTGTTACTCCCTGCACCGCTGCCAGGCGCTTAGCAGTCGGACGCGATGATGCCGGTACAGGAGGGATTCATGAACCGAGCCGCGGCGGAGATCGTGCAGGAATATGGCCCGTTTCCGGGCATCGAGGCGGTGCATGGCGTCAGCTATGACGGCCGGCACGTATGGCTCGCGTCGGGCGACAGGTTGACTGCGATGGATCCGGCAAGCGGCCAGACGGTGCGCGCGATTGACGTTCCTGCCCACGCGGGGACGGCGTTCGATGGCCAGCACCTGTTCCAACTCGCCGAGGATCGCATTCAGAAGATCGACCCCGACAGCGGCCACGTGCTGGCGACGATTCCAGCGCCGGCCGGCGGCGGCTCCGGGCTGGCATGGGCCGAGGGCACGCTGTGGCTGGGGCAGCATCGGAATCGGAAGATTCATCAAATCGATCCGCAAACGGGGGCGATCCTTCGCACCATCGAGTCGAACCGCTTCGTCACCGGGGTTACCTGGGTCGATGGCGAACTCTGGCATGGCACCTGGGAAGGCGATGAAAGCGACGTGAGGCGAATCGATCCTGCAACCGGAGACGTCATGACACAGCTCGATATGCCGCCTGGCATCGGGGTGTCGGGACTCGAATCCGACGGCGGCGAACTGCTGTATTGCGGCGGCGGAAGAAGCGGCAAGCTGCGGGTGGTCCGCCGACCGGGGCGGACTGCGACGCGCCCGGTCCGATAACCCAGGCCCCGCGCCGGTTCTATTGGCTCATAACCGGCCGCCGGTTGATCCTCTCACCGGGGAAGCGGAGATGCTTGCGGTGGCACCAATCGATCGCGGCCGGATCGGCAACACGGTGGGCTGCGAGCGGGCGTCCGCGTCATGCCGATGGGCGGAACGGGGAGAGTTGAGTGGTACGGCCTTGCGCTGGCCAATGCGGGCCAGCTCGGTATCTCATCACGCCGTCACGCGTCCTCGGATGCGAACAACGCCTGTGTGTCAAACTCATGCGGTGAGGTCATGGAATGCTCTCCTGCGCCGGCGCACGCCGAGACGGCTCGGAGAACGACCGGCGGCTGCCACGGCATCGGCGGATCTGACCATCGTCGGATCATCGGCCAAGCCTCCGCGGCCCGTCGGCCTGCCGCAGTTCACTGCGCCCCGCACCACGACCGCGAGCCTGGCGGCTATCGGCCTTGGCCGCGGAGCCCGGCGTGCGAATATAGCCATCATCCGCAGTCAGGGGGTGAGAGGAGTGCGAGGCATACGGCGACTGGCCCTGGCCATTGCCCGCGTGGCCATGTTCCTCCTCGCGTGGAGCAATGCATCTCGCGCCGACGCCCCGCTTCAAGCCGAGCGCGCCAGCGGAAACAGCGGTGAAACCGCGACCCTCGGGGGCCGCCGCGTCAATATCTGGCGTCCGCCCGGACATGGTGCCGCACCCATCATCATTTTCTCGCACGGTTTCCTCGGTTGCCCGACACAATCGAAGTTCCTGACCCAGGGGCTGGCGGATGCCGGCTATTGGGTGATCGCGCCGCAACACGCCGACTCGATGTGCGCGCATCATTTGAGCCTGCCCCAGGTGCCGTTCATTCGGCCGCGCGACTGGTCGACTGCCACCTACCGCGACCGCCGCGACGATATCGTGGCGGTGATCGAGGCCCTGCATCACGCTCCGGCATTCGCCGGCAAGATCGATTGGTCGAAGCTTGGCCTGATGGGCCATTCCCTGGGCGGCTACACCGTCCTCGGCCTGGCCGGAGGCTGGCCGGACTGGCGGATCCCAGGGGTGAAGGCGGTGGTGGCCCTGTCGCCCTGGTGCGCACCGTTTCTGACAGCGCCCGGCGGGCTGGACGGCATTTCAGTGCCGGTCGAATATCAGGGCGGCACGCTCGATTTTGGCATCACACCCAGCGTGAAGCGGCGCGGCGGCTGTTACGACGCGACGCCGGCGCCGGCAGAGTTCGTCGAATTTCGCGGCGCCGGCCATTTGGCATGGACCGACCTCGTGGCGCGCGACCATGCCGACATGATCTTCTACGCGCGGGCGTTCTTCGATACCTGGCTGCTTGGGCAATCGGGCGACGAACTCCGAATCCGGCGCAGCGACGTGGCTGATCTTTGGGTGAAGTAGCCGGGCGTGGGTTGGAAATCACCACGCTCGACATCGATCCATCCGACCTGATGGACCTCGGCCGCGGCTGCTGAGCGTCGGCCCCGAGATGATACCGCCACGCGAGGAAACCACGCCAGATCGCATCACACGGGTCGTCGCGGCGGGTCGACACCGATCCCGCCCTCGCTGACCGCTCCGGCCCTTCGTTGCCCGGGCTTTTGCCCCGGTTACGGTTTACC
>Ga0335074_10012611_pt1 | contig 11852 bp, 11 predicted proteins | sample Lox_Sample_23_FD_206715 | JGI IMG/M metagenome (GOLD analysis project Ga0335074, IMG submission 206715) | Soil microbial communities from Loxahatchee National Wildlife Refuge, Florida, United States - Lox_Sample_2.3 | ecosystem: Environmental > Terrestrial > Soil > Wetlands | place: USA...
GATTTAGGGCCTGAGGCCAGGGGTTGGGGCTTTGATCCAGCCCCCGTCCCCCGTCCCTGCCTTCCCCCCCTGCCCGCCTTGATGGGACGGGGCTGAAGGCAACGGCCGGGGCTGAGACAGAGGGCCACGCACGCGCGCTATGCTGATCCTTATGGGTGACCGCCGAACGCTTGTGCCGGGCTTGGTGTGTCTCGCGCTCCTGGCAGTGCTGAGCGCCCATTGGCTGCGCGCGACCGATGGCGCGGCGTCTCCCATCCGCTTCGAGTTGAAGCCCATCCCGTTCCAACTGGAACACGGCGAAGTTACCGCGCGGCATGTCCCCGCTACCATGGCCGGCGGCGTGGCGGTTTTCGATTACAACCGCGATGGGCGCCCCGACATTTTCTTCACCAACGGCGCCAATCTGGCCACGCTAAGAAAGGACGATCCTAAATACCGCAACCGCCTATTCCGTAATGACGGCAACGGCGTGTTCACCGACGTTACCGAGAAAGCCGGACTAGCCGGCATGGGATTCGATAGCGGCGTGGCGGTGGGAGATTATGATAACGACGGCTATCCCGATCTGTTTGTCACCGGCGTTCACCACAACACGCTCTATCACAACAACGGCGACGGCACTTTTACGGACGTTACGGAGAAGGCCGGCATCTCCAATCTTCCCGACCCCAAGTACGGGCCTATGTGGGGCATTACAGCGGTGTGGGTGGATGTAAATAACGATGGCCTGCTCGATTTATTCATAGTCAACTATCTGCAATGGGATTATGCTACCGAACCTCTGTGCGAATATAAGGGTGTTTCGGATTATTGTTCCCCGCGATCTTACAAAGGCTTGCCCAACCAGTTATACCTGAACAAAGGCAACGGTAAGTTCGAAGATGTCTCGGAAAAATGGGGCATCCGCGCACATATCGGCAAAGGCATGGGCGTGGGCATGGCGGACTACGATCTGGATGGCCGCCCGGATCTTTTCGTCACTAACGACAGTTCTTATAACTTCCTGTTTCATAACTTAGGCGATAAGTTCGAAGAAGTCGGGTTTCAAAAGGGCGTGGCCTTGCCCGAAGACGGCAATTTCATTTCCGGCATGGGAACCGACTTTCGCGATTACAATAACGACGGCTATCCGGACATCGTTACGGTGGCGCTCGAGGGTCAAACCTTCCCGTTATGGAGAAACATGGCGGGAAAAGGCTTTCAGGAAGCCACCACCCCCAGCGGTCTGCGCGCGCTGAGCATGCGTATGGCGGGTTTCGGCGCGGGCCTTTACGATTTCGATAACGATGGCTGGAAGGACCTGTTTGTCAGCCGCGGCGATGTGTTGTCACAGCCCTTGCCCAACACCGTCGTCGAACAACACGACAGCGTATTTCGCAATCTGGGCGCGGGTCCCAGCGGCAACGGGCGCTGGCAAGCGCTGACCGGCGAAGCGGGACTGGATGCGGCGCCCGCCGCCCGTCATCGCGGTGTGGCGTTCGGCGATTTTGATGGCGATGGCCGCATCGATGTGGTGACTACCGCGCTGGCGCATCCAGCCGAGCTGTGGATGAATCGCAGCCCCGGCGCGGGTCACTGGCTGGATATGGCGCTCGAAGGAACGAAGAGTAATCGCGACGGGATTGGCGCGCGCGTGGAGCTATCTTCCAAGAGCGGCAAGCAATACAATCACATGACCACCAGCGTGGGCTATGCGTCGTCGAGTTATGGGCCGGTGCATTTTGGTTTAGGCGCGGATACCGTGGCCACATCGGTGGTGATTCACTGGCCGTCGGGCACGGTGCAGACGCTGCACGAAGTGCGCGCCGATCAGGTGCTGCACGTGAAGGAGACGCCGTAGGCATGCGTCACCGGTTACTTCTGACCGTCCTTCTTCTCGCCGCGCTCTCTTTCCATCTGCCTGCCGCGGATAGCACCCAGGCATCGCCCGCTTTCGACAGGATATCTAAAGCCGCAACTCAGGCGCGCACGGAGAATCGTATCTCGGATGCTATCGGGATCTACCGGCAAGCCCTGAAGCTGCGGCCGGCGTGGCCGGAAGGGTGGTGGTTTCTCGGTGAGTTACTTTACGACCAGGATCAGTATGCGCAAGCGCGCGACGCGTTGCGCCGCCTGATCGATCTGGATCGTAAGTCGGGTCCGGGTTTCGCGCTGTTGGGACTCTGTGAATTCGAAACCAAGGATTATGCGAAGTCTCTTCAACATATCTTTGAAGCACGCCGGCTAGGTTTGGGTGATGATCCGGACGTGAACCGGGTGGTCCTGTTTCATGAGGCCCTGCTGTTGATCCGCACCGGGCAATTCGAGCCGGCCGAGCGCGTGCTGGAGAAGGTCCTCAAGGATGGCGGCGAAGGACAGTCCGTGACCATTGCCGCCGGATTAGCCGGTTTGCGGCGGCCAATTTTTCCTGAAGAACTGCCGCCCGCGGATCAGGATCTCGTGGAACTCGCCGGGCGGGCTTTCTGCGCATCCATCTTGCGCAGCCCGGAAGAAGCGCAAAAGTCTTTCGCGGAACTCCTGGCCAAATATCCGTCAGCGCCGAATGTGCACTACTTTTACGCCTCGTTCATATCGGCGACGGATCGCGATGCGGGATTGCGCGAATTTCTAAGAGAAACGGAGCTGAACCCAAAGCATGCGCCAGCCCTGGCCAGTGTCGCGCTTGAATACGAAGCCCGTGGCGAGCCCGACAAAGCCATTGCCTATGCGCGGCGCGCGGTGGAAGCAGATCCCAGCTACTTTGCCGCGCATGCCGTGCTGGGTAAGCTGCTTACCGATGCCGGCGAACCGGAGAAGGGCATTAAGGAACTGGAAATCGCGCGGCAGCAAGCGGCGGACAGCCCGCAGGTCCACTTCTCACTGGCGGCGGCCTATGCGATGGCCGGGCGCAAGGCGGATGCGGAACGCGAGCGGGCCGAATTTGTGCGGCTGAAGCAATGGGTGGATGATACCTCCAAATGAAACGGACCGTCTCCTCAGCCTGCGCTATTCTCCTGAATATTCTGTTTCCGCTTCTGTGCGCCCAGCAACCCGCGAGTAATCCCGAAGCTATTCTGCAGCACGCCATCACGCTGCATCAGTCGGGCGATCTCGAGGGCGCCATTAAAGCGTACCAAGAGTATCTCGCCCAGCGGCCGGATTCCATCCAGGCACGTTCCAACTTAGGCGCGGCGCTGGCGCGTGCCGGACGTTATGAAGAAGCCATCGGCGAATACAACCGCGCGCTGGCGCAGAGTCCGGATAATCCCGCGCTCTTACTCAATCTCGGACTGGCTTATTACAAAACCGGACGGCCAGCGGAAGCCGCCGCGCGATTCGAGCGCGCCGCATCGCTCGCGCCTCAGTTCAAGGATCAGGTAACTCTGTTACTCGCCAGTTGTTATAACAGCCTGGGGAGATATAAGGACGCTATCGCACTGTTGGCGCCCATCGAGAAAGACAAGTCAGGCGATCCCGGATTCGACTATCTTTATGGCACGGCGTTGATCGGCGATGGCCAAGGCGCCGCCGGGGGGGTGGTGATCGACCGCATTCTCAGCCGCGGTGAATCGGCCGAAGCCCGTCTGCTGCGCGCGACACTCAAAATGAGCGCGCACGATTACGATGGCGCGATTGCCGACGTGGAGAAAGCCATCGCGCTGAACTCCAAGCTTCCAGGAGCGCATGCCCGTCTTGGGGAATTGTTCTTTGCGAGGGGCGAAATAGACCGCGCGCGCGCGGCATTCGGCGAGGAGTTGACCATCGATCCCGATGACTTCACATCCAATTTGAATCTCGGCGTGTTGGCGAAACAGGATCAGGATTATCCAGCCGCCCGCCGTTACTTGGCAACCGCGCTAAAGACCCGTCCCAACGATGCGGGCGTTCGCTATCAGATGGCCGCGCTCGATTTAGCCTCCGGCAATCCGGATCAGGCACGCCAGGCGCTCGAAGCTTTGATTGCGGAATCGCCCGATTTCGGCGAAGCCCACGCGACGCTGGCTACGGTCTACTATCGCCTGGGCCGCACCGCCGATGGCGATCGCGAGCGCGCCCTGGCCGATAAACTTATCGCCGCGCGAGATGCCGCGGTTACCGGAGCCACGCCGCGATGATCCGGTGGCTGGCGGTGGTTGGGTTGTGTGCCGTGGGCTGCATATGGTGGATAGCTGCCGGCGCGGAAGAACCTGCGCCGCGCCGCCCGCATTTCACCGACATAGCTCCTAAATCCAACTTCACTTACAAGACTGACAATAACTTCACCGGCCGGAAGTATTTTCCGCAGACTATGTGCGGCGGAATCGCGGCGTTCGATTTCGATAATGACGGCCATATGGATCTGTTCTTCACCAACGGCGCCAAGTTGCCGGAGATGCAAAAGACCGATCCGCGTTTCTATAACTGTCTGCTGCGCAATCGCGGTGATGGGACCTTCGAAGACGTCACCGCGCATGCCGGCTTACTCGGCAAAGATCTTGGATTCAGCTTTGGCGTGGCTGCCGGCGACTACGATAACGACGGCTACGAAGATTTATTCGTCTGCAATGCCGGCCGCAATACCCTCTACCACAATAATGGCGATGGCACCTTCACCGATGTCACCGGGGGTTCCGGACTGGAAAATAAACCGAAAGACGTAATCAGCGTCGCCGCGGCGTGGTTCGATTACGACAATGACGGCAAGCTCGACTTGATCGTATCGAATTACACCGCCTGGACCCCCGAAACCGATAAGATCTGCGCCGTGAACGGACAGACGTTTTATTGCCATCCCAAGGTCTATGCGAGCGTCGCGCACCGGCTCTATCACAACTTAGGGGGCGGCCATTTCCAGGATGTCACGGATTCTTCCGGCTTCGGCAAAGAACTGGGTAAAGGCATGGGAATCGCCATCGCAGATTTCAATCGCGATGGCTATATGGATGTCTTCATCGCCAACGATACGGTCCGCAATTTTCTGTTTATCAATCAAAAGAACGGCACGTTCAAAGAATCAGCCTATGAGTGGGGCGTGGCGTATGATGACACCGGCAACGCCGGTTCTTCCATGGGCGCCGACGCCAAGGATTACGATAACGACGGCTGGCCGGATATCTTCTACAACAACTTAAAAGGGCAGATCTGGGGACTGTTCCGCAACATAGACGGCAAGTACATGAACTACGTCTCCGGCTTATCTCACATATCGCGGCTCAGCGCCCGCATGTCCGGCTGGAGCAACGGATTTATCGATTACAACAACGACGGCTGGAAGGATCTGTATTCGTCGAACGGTGAGATCGATGACTTAGGTGAGAGTTCGCGCCAGCCCGATACGATGTTCGAGAATGTGGATGGCAAACAGTTTCGCGACGTTTCCAGTCTCCTGGGCCCGGATTTCGTTCGTCCGGGGTTTCAGCGCGGTTCCGCGTTCGCGGACCTGAACAACGACGGTTTTCTTGACTTAGTAGTAACTTCGCTCGATCAGAAGCCGCGCATCCTGATGAATTCAGCCGATAACGGGAATCACTGGCTGTTAGTCAATACCATCGGACGCCGCAGCAACCGCGATGGCATCGGCGCGGAGCTTAAGCTGACCACCGGGTCGGGGCGCACGCTGTATAATCATGTGACCACTTCGGTTGGATTCATGTCGTCGAGCGATAAGCGGGTGCATTTTGGCTTGGGCGCGGAGAAGGATATCGCTTCGCTCGAGATTCGCTGGCCCAGCGGGATCGTGCAGACGATAAAGAAACCGAAAGCTGACCGCATCTTGACTGTTACAGAACCCGCCCGTTAGTGCGGTACATTATTCTCAAATGCGCCGACAGGCGGTCTTATTGCTGTTCGCGTCCGTGCTCTGTGCATCGGAACAACCCTTGGCCGCGATCAAGGCACTCCTTATTCCCATGCGCGCCGCGCCCATTGCGGTGGCCCGAGGTGCGACGCCGGCTCTGACGACCGTCAAACACCAACTCCGCGACTGAATTGAATCCCGCCTTGGGGTGGTCGAATGGAAGGATGGCCGCTGGACGACAAATCCGACTGCCCTCCAGGAACAACTCAATGACGAACTGGGTCAGGCGGGTCTCTTCTGCCCCCCAAACGCTGCGTGCTGGGAGGATAGGCTCGGTTATCTTGACCGCGTTGAGATCGAAGAGCAGTGGGGCTTTCTGGTGGTCCGCACGGCAATCGGCGTCCAGACCTGCGGGACCGATGACTCGGCCTATATTTACGAATCGACCGGCGATCACTGGCGCCGCATCTGGCAAAGCGAGGAAGATGATTACGCAGAAAAGACGTACTTCCCGCAGCGGCTCGTGGACGTCAAAATCTCGCCAACCGATTGGTAAACTGATTCCGACCACACCGAACATCTGATCGTCACCACCGGCGTGTTTCCGTGGTGCACGTCAGTATGGCATACCGTCTACTATCGCGTATGGCAAACGAGATCGACTTATTCAACCCCGCTTCTCCTTCTGGACGGGAGTGAACAGGCGGACATCGGCGATCCAATTCACGCTCGCGCCAATCGGAAAAATGTCCTCATCGAGTTCGACATCATCGCCGACGATGCGATGCGCATGCCCGAACTGCTGTACTACGTCCTCGAAAATGGAAAGCTCCACCGCGCTGACCTGGTCGCGCTGACGCCGCAGGACTTCGTTTCCTTCTGGTTGCGCAGTCCGTGGAGCGAGGTTTCCCAGTGGACAGTCCCGGCAGCCCGCGCGGCCTTGAAAGTATGGCGGGAGCGGTATAAGGGCACCAACTCTGAGTTCGCGTCCCCCAGCCGCCACTGCACTGTCCACCCGGACCTCTGGCAAGTCGAAGCTGTTCCCGCCGTCCTTGATCCGACCCCTGAAATTGGCTATTTCCTCATTCGCGCCCGGGCACCTTTCCGCTTCACCATGGTCGCGGCATCCAGCCACCCTTGGCTCGACTGCACCGAGGACGATCCGGCCATCGATCACGCCCCCGACCTCTTCGAAGAATCACTGCACTAGGTCGGCGCCTTACGGATAGCTGTTATAATTTTGGTGCACCGGATATGCCAAGGCGTTTCACGCTATGGGAGGCCGAGCGCATGCTTCCACAAATCCGCGAGTGGATGCGTGAAGCAGTCGGCTTGAAATCACAATTCGACGAGGCAGAGCACGCCGTGGAATCGCTGACCGCGCGCATCACCATGATGGGCGGGATCGTCCCGGATCGCGCGCGCGCCGCCGAGGACCGGCAAAAGCGCGATTCCATCGGCCAGCAGTTGCGCTCCATTCTTGAGAACTTCGAGCAAACCGGCGTGCTGGTGAAGGATCTGGATAAGGGGCTGGCCGACTTCCCCACGCTTTTCCGCGGCGAGGAAGTCTTTCTATGTTGGAAACTGGACGAGGAGTCGATTCAATTCTGGCATGGCGTGGATGAAGGATTCGCCGGGCGCAAGGCGATCGATCGCGATTTCCTGGACCATCACGAGGGCGAGAAGGCCAACTAGCGCAAAGGGCGTTATTTTGTTGCAGGTCAGGTTTTGTTATGGTTAGTGACTATGAGTGAAAAGTGGGCGGAAAGCGAGTTTCAACGTTTTTGGAAGCGGCTCCAGCAGCTTGGGTTGAACGCTTACGAATCGCGCTCGTACCTGGTCCTGCTCGGACATCCGCGATTCAAGGCGCTGGAGCTGGCCGCGCGCGCCCATGTACCCCGGCAGAAGATCTATGAAGTGCTCGATAGCCTGGTGGAAAAGGGTTTCGCGCAGGTGGTTCAGGAACGCACCAAGCTTTTTTCCGCCGTCGAGCCTGGCATGTCCTTGCCCAGCTACATGACCCGCAAGCGCCAACTTCTGGAACAGGAGATGACGGATAACCACCGCGCCAGCGCGGCTTTAATAGACGATCTGAAAGCCGTCTATTCGGAAGGGCAGGGCGGCCGCGGCACGCTCGACTTCCTCCGCATTGTGAGCGATCCGGCCCAGACGGCCGCGGAATATCGCCGCATGCTGAAGGAAGTGCGATCGGCGTACCTGGAGTTTTCGCGCCCACCATACGCGGTCGATCCGCTGGATGAAAAAATGGTGAAGCAGGCCTGTCTTTCCGGAGTCACCTGCCGTCTTCTGTTGGAGGCAGGTACGCTTGACGAAGGGCACCGGCTCCGCTTGCAGGATTATGCCGCGGCAGGCATCGACGTGCGGCAAGTGGACTCGTTGCCTATGAAGCTGGCCGTTTTCGACGGGCGTCAGGGAATGATCGCACTGCTCGATCCGGTGGTTACGCGTCCAAGCTGGACGGCGGTGGTTTTCGATCACGAAGGCATGGGAGAAGCCATGACCGGATTGTTTGAAGAGCACTGGCGCCGCGGGACAGCTCTATAGCGCTGGACTCCCAATCTCGCGCCGGATTATCCTACCTTGCATGATGTTTCGTTTCGCAATCGTGTTGCTGCTGGCGGGCAGCAGTTGCGCGCAGGATATCGCGCGCATGGAGGAGGTGATCCGGTCCTACACGTCCGATCATCGCTTTATGGGTACAGTGCTGGTCGCCCGCGGCGAGCAGACCCTGCTGAGCAAGGGTTACGGCTCGGCGAATCTGGAGTGGGACGTGCCCAATTCGCCCAACACCAAGTTCCGCCTGGGGTCCATCACCAAGCAGTTCACCGCTGCTTCCATCCTGCTGCTGCAAGAGCGCGGTAAGCTGAAGATCAACGACCCCGTGAAGACTTACATGCCGGATGCTCCCGCGGCGTGGGATCGCGTCACCATTTTTCATCTGTTAACGCACACTTCCGGGATTCCGAGTTTCACCAGCTTTCCGGAGTACCGGAAATGGGAGCCATTTCCCGTCACCCCCGCCGAAGAGGTCGCCTGGTTCCGCGATAAGCCGCTCGAATTCGTTCCGGGCGAGAAATGGAATTACAGTAACTCAGGATACGTGCTGTTGGGATATCTGATCGAGAAAATCACCGGAGTTACTTACGAACAGTTTCTGCGGGACAATATCTTCACGCCGCTCGGAATGCGAGATTCCGGTTTCGATTCAAACTCCGCTATAATTCCCCGCCGCGCCGCCGGTTATTCGCGCGATAAGAACGGGCTGGTGAATACCGGATTCATCCACATGAGCATTCCCTTCTCGGCCGGATCGCTTTATTCCACCACGCTCGACTTACTGAAGTGGGAACAAGGGTTATTCGGCGGAAAGGTGCTATCCGCGGCGTCGCGCGAAATCATGACCACGCCGTTCAAGAACAACTATGCTTGCGGACTGTTCGTCGATACCAAGAACGGGCGCAAGAAGGTCAGCCATCCTGGAGGCATCGAAGGCTTCAACACGGAACTGGCTTACTATCCCGCCGATAAGTTAACGGTCGTGGTGCTGGCCAACGTCAACGGTGCCGCTCCGGGAGATATCGCGGACAAGCTCGCCGCCATCGCCCACGGCGAAAAGATAATTCTTACTTCGGAGCGCAAGTCGATCGTATTGGACGATACCGTGCTGGCGCGGTACGTGGGTGCATACCAATTGGAGGGCGAGCCCGCCATGCGCATCGCGCTCGAAGGCCATCAGCTCACCGCCAAATTGGGCGGCCAGCAGGCTCATCCTATCTTCCCGGAATCCGCGACCATGTTCTTCATGAAAGAAGTCGATGCCCAAGTAGAATTCCAAGAGAACTCATCCGGCGCAGTTACCGGGTTGGTTTTGCATCAGGCCGGACAAGATGTGAAAGGGCCACGGGTCGTGGGTAAGTAGCGTACCGCGATGCGGTTTTAGCACTGGTCCGAATCGGACTAGTGGTCCGTTCCGTCCTAGCGGACTTGGAAACCAGCCGGTTTAGGTGTGTACTGGTAGCGGGAGAACGCGCATGATTCAGATCGATAATCCCGTACAGTTAGCCGAGGAGTTATGTAGGTTGGGGCTGGATGCCTGTCACGAGATCGTGTTTGGTCCGCGCGGTTACCAGGAGGGTCTCGACGTGGGTAACGACTTCTTCCCCCTGTGGGAACTCACACTTCCCGAAAATCGCGACTCCCTGGCGCGGCTGGATTTTGCGGCGATCAAGGCGCGCCGCGCTGCGGACTGGTCCGTGGCTCCGCCGGCGCGCGTCAGCTACGCGTATTAGCGGCCATAATCCGCCGGATCGGTTCATTGTCCGCATAGACGCGCCATTCCGCGATCAGCGTATCGCGAATGACCGCGCGCCATGCGGCAAGCGTCCGCCATCGATTTTCCGGTTTCAGCTCACCGCCGGTTGTGTAGGTGCCGTGCGCCGCACCGAGCATTACCACCACCGGGCCGCCGGTGAATGTTTCCTCAATCTCGATCGAGTAGTCCGGAACCATGCCAAAGTATCCTTGCCAGCCGCGCTTCATTTGTTCGCGGCCGGCCACTTTGGTTCCCAGCGAATCGATGAAGAGATGATCTTCGGTCATCAAAGCCGCGATTTCTTCGGGATCCCGGCGGTTAATCGCGTGGACAAAAGCTTGGGCAACGGCTGCGCTCATTTCGGCGATTTTAGCAAACCAGCGGTCCGTTAGCATAAGATGAAGAGCGGTGCATGCCGCATGATCTTCGTCTATGCCTGCCTGGCGCTACTGGCCGCTACAGCTACGCTATTCACCATACTGGTGCTGAAGGTGGGACAGGCGCGGCGCGCATCGCGCAAACCGGGCTGCCGGTATTGCGGGAACGATACACTGCACATCTCCACGCCGAGCGGATTGCCTGACCGGTTATTGACCAATTGGAACTGTCTGCCTTACCGCTGCGAAGTATGCTTCCGGCGCCAATACCGGTTCAGCGGCGAGCAGGAAACCGCGGCGTAGGTTTTAGCGGCCTTCTTCAGCGCAAAAGGTAAGCGTGGGACAGGCCATCGTCTTGCGTGGCCTGTCGTGCGCGAACGCGCATGGCGCACGGTGGGCCCGGCAGAGTGCCCGCCCCACATTTTTGACCCTGTCGTGCGCGAACGCGGGCAGACGACACAAAACCAGGCGAGGTAGCCAGTGAGTGAGAATCTCCAACCGCACGTTTGCCGGTCGCAAACGGCTTTCACAATCCTGTCCTGATATCGTAAATCCGCGCGGGACGCTATATCCAAACGGCGCCCGAAACGCCCATCACCAATTTATATATTTCGATGTTGAGCCGCATGGGTGTCGAGATCGATAAGCTCGGCGACAGCACGGGACAGCTTAGCGACGCGGGCGGGTTGGCGATTTGACCGCAATCTTATGGACCCAGCCCCTTGCATCCCCGCCTCAAGTATCAGACAATATAGTCTTAATATCTGCTATCTGAAAGGAGCACCATTATGGCCGTTCCCCAGGCTCCCACCCGCTTCGGCGCATTGGATGCCGCATTCCTCAATTTCGAATCCAAGCAGATGCCCCTGCACATCGGCGGCGTGTTGGTTTTCGGAGGGGTGATCCCGTTCCAGCGTTTTGTGGCCACCATCGAATCCAAACTGGATTTGATCCCGCGCTACCGCCAGAAGGTGATGCGGCCCTTCCTGGATATCGGCTACCCCACGTGGCAGTACGATCCCGACTTCGATATCCGCCGCCATATTCTCCACCTGAAGCTCGATCCGCCCGGCAGCGATGAACAGTTGCGCGAACTGGCGGGCCGCATCTTCACGCCGCTGCTCGACCGGAACAAACCGCTTTGGGAAACTTACGTGGTGGATGGACTCGCGGGCGGGCGCTCGGCGCTCATCTGCAAGATACATCATTGCATGGTAGATGGCGTGGCCGGCATCGGACTGCTGAACGTGATCCTGGATGCCTCGCCCAAGGAACGCCGCCTGCCCAAGCGCAAGCCCTACCGTCCGCCCAATCCGCCGGATGCCGCTTCTTTGTTCCTCGACGCTTTCACCGATAGTTTGTCTCAGATTCCCAAGCGCATGGCCGA
>Ga0335074_10012612_pt1 | contig 11852 bp, 13 predicted proteins | sample Lox_Sample_23_FD_206715 | JGI IMG/M metagenome (GOLD analysis project Ga0335074, IMG submission 206715) | Soil microbial communities from Loxahatchee National Wildlife Refuge, Florida, United States - Lox_Sample_2.3 | ecosystem: Environmental > Terrestrial > Soil > Wetlands | place: USA...
AGGCCGGCGAGCGGCTGGGGCTGATCGGGCCGAACGGCTCGGGCAAGAGCACGCTGGTCAACTGCGTCGGCGGCACGTTGCGTTATGATGCGGGGCGCGTGCGCCTCGACGGCCATGTCCTGGACGGGTTGCCGGCGCATCGGCGCGTGCGGCTCGGCCTTGCTCGCACCTTTCAGCTTCCGCGGCCGTTCCCGAGTCTGACGGTAGGCGAAAACCTGCGCATCCCCATCGAATACGCGCAGCCCACCGGTGTGCGCCCCGACATCGAGGCATTGCTCGGGATGGTTGGGCTGCACGAGCGGGCGCAGGCGCGTCCCGGTGACCTGACCCAGGTGGAGATGCGCAGGCTGGAGTTGGCACGCGCGATGGCTGCCCACCCCAGGCTGCTGATTGCGGACGAGGTCATGGCGGGTCTGTCGCACGGCGAGATCGACGAGCTTTTGGCATTGCTGCTGCGATTGAACGACCAGGGTGTTACCATCGTGATGATCGAGCACATCATGCGGGCCGTGATGCTGTTCAGCCAACGATTGGTGGTGCTGGTCGCCGGGCGCAAGATCGCCGACGGCGATCCCGCCGCGGTGGTGCGCAACCCCGAGGTGGAGCGCGCTTATCTTGGCGAGTAGCCTCTCGGTTGCCGGGATCAGCGCCGGCTACGGCGCGGTGCGGGTGCTCGACGATGTCTCGCTGTCGGTGGCGCAGGGTGAGACCGTGGTGCTGCTGGGCACCAACGGCAACGGCAAATCGACGCTGATGAAATGCGTCATGGGCATCGTGCGGCCGCGAGGCGGCAGCATCACGGCGGAGATCGATGGCGAGCGTCATCAGTTGGTCGGACGCTCGACCGAAGAGATCGTCGGGCTTGGCATCGCCTTCGTTCCCGAAGGCCGCCGGCTGTTCCCGCGGCTTTCGGTGACCGAGAACCTGCTGCTTGGGGCGTTCCGCCATGCCGCTCGTGGCGCGATCGAGCGGAATCTGGAGTTTTGCTTTGCGACGTTCCCCCGGTTGCAGGAACGGCGCCGGCAGCTCGCCGGCAGTATGAGTGGGGGCGAGCAGCAGATGCTTGCGCTGGCGCGGGCGCTGATGTCGTCGCCGCGGATGTTGCTGATCGATGAACCGTCGGTCGGGCTGGCGCCGGTGCTGGTGCGGCACACCATCGACAAAATCAAGGAACTGAAAGAGGGATATCAGCTCACGGTGCTGATGGCGGAACAGAATTTCACACAGGCGGTGCGCATCGCCGACCGCGGATATGTGATCGTGCATGGGCGGATTGCCTTCGAGGGCGGGTCGGCAGAGGAGCTTTCGAACAACGAGCTGATTCGCAGATATTATATGGGTCTTTGACGCTCACCGATCCGTTATCGTTCGACGGACTGGTGCGGCGCTGGCAAGTTTCCACTTCCCGTGCGCTTGGGAGACTGGGGGCAAGAGATGTCTTCGGAGTTGGAGGATCTTTCCGCGCGACTGCTGGCGATCGAGGCAATAGTGGGACACCTGCTGGTTCATCTGGCGGTGCGCGATGAGGATCCGCCGCGGTGGCTTGCCACGCGAAAGGCACTGGCGTTGCACGCCGCCGACAGTTTCGGGCAGGACGGCGCTGCCACGGGGCTGGCGCATGCCATGTCCGACGCGATTGCCGCATTCTTCGACGATGTCGGGGCCGCGGTATGCGCCGCTCCCGCACTTGCGGGAGAGGTTGCCGCTCGCGAGCGATTGAGGGGTGCAAGGACGTAGCAGCCTCACCCGGTTCGCGTCGCGAACCGACCTTCTCCCGCAGGGCGGGAGGGTGTGAAAACCCCCCTATCCGCAAGGCGTTTGAGTCGCGTGCGGCCTGCGTGATCAGGCCGCAGCGTGGTTCATTTGCTGCGATCGGAGGAGACCGATGCTCAAGCAATTTGCGTTTGCTGCCTGCGTGGTGGTCATGACACCCGGCGTGGCACTGGCCGCGCAGCAGAGTGCGGCACCCAGCGGGGCCCAAGCGCCGCCGTTCTCGATCAATCCGGCGGCGCCCAACGGCTCTGGACAGCTCGGTGGTGCGGGCGCCAGGCAGTCCCTTGGACAACGCCTGTCGCAATCCAACGGCACGATTCAGCCACCGGCGGTGGACCCGGGAATGGATAAGCTGCCGCCGGCAGCCGCCACGAGGATGCCGGTGCTGAAGCCTCCGCCGAACGTGCAGAGCAAATAGTCGCGGCGGCGGGTTGCATCATCATGCCCCGGGGTTATATGCGGCGGTGCAGCGGGCCGCTTTGCCGCTCGCTGTGTTCGACGTTTCCTCCCTAAACCTGGCGGCGCCCTCGGGCGTCGCCTTTTCTTCTTTGCAGGCGGAGTCCTATGCTGGACGGCATGGACCTTGAATTCAGCGAAGACGAAATCCAGCGCTACTCACGCCATATCCTGCTGGCGGAAGTTGGCGGCACCGGGCAGGCGCGGCTGAAAGCAGCACGCGTGCTGGTGGTAGGGGCCGGCGGGTTGGGGTCTCCGGTTGTGCTTTACCTGGCGGCGGCAGGCGTTGGCACAATCGGCATTGTCGATGACGATCGTGTCGAGCTTTCCAACCTGCAGCGCCAGATTGCGCACACGACGGGACGACTCGGTAGGAGGAAAGCGGAGTCGGCCGCCGAAGCGGGGACCGCGATCAATCCCGGCGTGCGGATCGAGGCGCACGCGACTCGGCTGACTGCCGACAATGCCGCAGCATTGATAGCGCGGTATGACATTGTCTGTGATGGCACGGATAATTTCGCGACACGGTTCCTGGTGGCCGATGCTTGCGTGTTTGGCCGGCGCACGCTCGTCTCGGCCGCGGTGCTGCGTTTCGAGGGTCAGCTTTCGGTGTTCAAGCCGCACGCGCACGACGGAGGCCCCTGCTATCGCTGCCTGTTTCCGGAAGCGCCGCCCGACGGCCTCGTGCCCAGTTGCAGCGAAGCCGGCGTGCTTGGCGCGGTCACCGGCGTGATGGGGACTTTGCAGGCCACCGAGACGCTGAAGGAGATTCTCGGGATCGGCGAGTCGCTGTCGGGGCGGTTGCTGATCTGGGATGCGCTGGCGACGCGCTTCCGTATGATCCGGCTGCGCCAGGATCCCGCCTGCGCCTTGTGTGGTCCGGATGCCACGATCCGCGACCTGTCGCAGCACCGCGATTCGGCTGTTCCTGCCTGTGCCGTCTGAGTCGTCCGAGGTTGGGCTTGGCATCCTGCTGCTGTCCGGCACGCACGAGCGGGCGCACTACGCCTTCATGGTGGCGGCAGCGGCCGCCGCGCTGGGGCGTCGGGTGGTGCTGTTTGCAACCAATGCCGGCTGCCGCGTGCTGCTCGATGACTGGAGCGGCCTGACCGATGCGGGGCGCGATCGGCGCGTCCGCGATGCGGGCGTCGCCGGCATCGACGAACTGCGTGAGGCTGCGCGGGAATTGGGGGCGCGGCTGATCGCGTGCGAGGCCGGCCTGCGCGCTGAAGGCATCGATCCCGCCGGGTTGCTGCCAGATGTGGAAGTGGCCGGACTCGCCACATTTTTTGCCGAAATCGGGACAGCGCAGATCGTGACTCTTTGAATGCTTGACGCGATTCCGTGCAGTTTGGCACGAGCGTCGGCATGCCAGCCACGCCGTCATGGTCGGCCCTCCATCGTTATGGCCGGCCCTGTGCGGGCCGTTTCCTCCCGGTTCGCGCTGAGGTGCCACCGTGGGCGGGAGATGGCCGGCACAAGGCCGGCCATGACGGGGGCAGGTGGCTGCATAACGCGGGCAGGCTGCTTGTTTTGGCGCTGTTGCTTGCACTCGCTGCACCGGTCGCCTGGGCGGAAGTCCCTGCGCACAAACCGACCCCGCTGCACCTGCCGAGGCATAGGCCCTCCGGCGAGGCGCATCGCTCGGCGGTCAGATTGCCGATTCCACCGATCCCGCCGACGGCGCAGCCGGCACCTGCCACGGCTTCCGCCGCACCAGTGGTGAAGCCGCCGGAGCAGGACCCCAACAAAGGCGCTGTCACTGGCCTGCCGGTGCCTCGGTTCGTCTCGTTGCGCGCCGATATCGTCAATCTGCGCGCCGGGCCTGGCACGCGTTACCCGATCGACTGGGTGTACAAGCGGACCGGGATGCCGGTGGAGATCCTGCGCGAGTTCGACGTGTGGCGGCTGGTCGAAGCGCCGGACGGCGAGAAGGGCTGGATGCACGAAGCCACGCTGGTCGGGCGCCGCGATGTCATCGTCACTGGCGGGCGGCAAACCTTGCGCGCGGAGGCAAGCGACAGTGCCCGGCCCGTCGCCGAGCTGGAGCCGGGCGTTATTGCGCATCTTCTGTCTTGCGCGGCGGACGCGACCTGGTGTCGCGTGGAGGTCGGCGACTATCGCGGTTGGCTGCCGCGCCTGGATTTCTGGGGCACGCTGCCGGACGAGGCGATCAACCCCTGACGGTCTCCACTTCCAGCGGGAACAATGCATCGGGATCGGCCGTACGTAGCAGGTGGAACACGTTGAACCGCCAGGCGGGGCCGGTGGAGATCTCCGGCGGCGTGAACGGGAAGGCGAGGTTGCCTGCCGTGGAGAGCCGGCCTGCATAGCCATGGTGCAGCAGGTATTGCTTGGTGGTGCGCATCACCTCTGCGGCGCGTTCGCGACTCGGGGCGATGACTTCGCCAAGGACGAAGACCTCGCTGGGCGGTGCTTCATGCTCGGGCGCGGCCATGCGCACGCCGTCCACGCCATAGACGCGGAAACTGAGCGTGTAGTCGTGGGGCGCGTCCTCGCAGACCAGCTCTCGCACCACGGCGGCTACAGCGGGCAAGATCTGGCGATGCTGCGCGATAAAGCGGGGATCGGCGGCGCCGGCGAGCAGGATGGCGCGTTCGCCGATCGAGCTCGCGCCTTCGAGCTTGATTGCCGGATCTGTACTGGGAAGCCACCGGGCGCCGCTGACGCGGGTGCGCCGGTCGTCGATGGCGCGATACGTCGCCGCGGCGAGATCGAGCCGGCCTTCTGGTTCCTGCACGGTGTAAGGATCGGCCTGTTCATACAGGCTGTGTGCGGCGACCGATACGGGCGTGGCACGTCGCTGTGGCGCCATGCTCTCCAGGTCGAATCCATCATGGTCGAGCGTGGCGAGGATCGAATCACGGCCACCGGGCACGCAGCAAAGCGATGCACATTCGATGATCTTCGCCATGTGCATCGCCAAGCCGGTTGGAAAGTCGAGCATCGTCGGCAACGCGGCGAAGATCGCGGTGTCGCACGCGCGGCCGGCGACGAGCACATCGATATCGGCCGCCAATGCGCGGCGGAATGGTTGCGTGCCCATCTGGCCCACGATGTGCGACGCCGCATCCACTTCGTCCTCGGTCAGGGCCGGCATTCCGTCCAGCCCGACGATCTTGTCGGACCGTAGGGCATCTTTGAGCAGCGCGCGCGAGATGTCGGCGCGCAGCACACCCATGCGGAAGTTCAGGCTTTCGACGCGGGCGATGTCGCGCAGCATGGCGAGGGTCGCTTCCAGATGTGGTGCGGCGCCGGCCGACCCCGCCGAGCCGATCACCAGCGGGATGTCGAGCTGCCGCGCCCCGAGAAGTGCCTTGCGCAGGTCTCGGCGCGTTGCTGCCGGCGCGGTCGCCATCTCGCCCGAGCCGAGATAGGCGGGGCCGATGTCGATCGATCCCATGTCGCAGCCGATCAGGTCGGGCTGCCGCGCCAAGCCGGCGGTGAAAGCCGGCGTCGGAATGCCGTAGCCTAGCTGGCCCGATGCGCCTAGGAGTCGTATCGGTCGCGGGTGGCGTTGGAGTTCTTCAAGCGTGCGGCCGGAGGCGCTCATAGCTCGATGTCCAGCAGCGGTGTGTGCTGTTGCGCGCCGTAGACGTCGCGATCGCCGGGATCGCCGGACATGATCGGGCGAGCGAGCGTGATCTTGATGGCGCGGCCGAGCGGATAGGGTATTACCGCAACGTCCTCGGGTGTGACGCGATAGAGCGCGGCGATCTGGGCGGGTGACAGCGCCGGCGATTGTGCGGCGCGCTGATAGTCGGCGTCGGAGGCGAAGATCACGTCCAGTGTGAGCCGGCGTGGTCCGGCGTTCTTGCTGCGGATTACCTGGGCGAGTTGTTGAAGTTCCATAGGCTCCTTTACCTCTCGTGCGCCTGCACCCTCACCCGCCGCGCTATGCGCCGCGACCTCTCCCGCAGGGCGGGAGAGGTGGGCGTTGAGTTACTCCGCTGCCTTGCCTGCTGCCCTCCGATCGATCTCTGCCTGCACCGCCGCTTGTGATTGCTCGCGGAACCATTCGCTGTTGTCGGCGGCGAAATCGTAGCTCGCGCGCCGCAGCGTACGGCTGTGTTGGAAATGCGGATGGACGTAGCGCGCCATCAGCTCGTAATGGCGCTTCGTCGCTTCCCAATTGGCCCAGTTGTGTGCCAGCTCGGTGATCACGCCGAATCCGCCGGAGCCTTCCAGCAGGGTCTCGATATACGCGATCGCGTCGTCCGGCGTGCCGATGCAGGCCGCCTTGTTCTCGATCAGCCACTCATAGGCATCGCCGATGCCAGGGGGAACGATTGGGAAAGTGCCGACATCGCGGAAATATTGCGCGAAGGGCTCCAGGCCGAAGCGAACGTTCTCACGCGCCTGTTCACGCGTCTCAGCGATGTGAAGGAGCGTGACCAGCCGCCAGTTCCGGCGGTCGGCCGACTTGCCGTGCTGGTTTGCCTGCTCTTCGTAGAGTGCCCAGTTCTTTGCGTGATGCGCCATCGCGTCAGGCGAGGTACCGCCGATCGACAACATCCCGATCCCATGCCGCCCAGCGGCCAGCGCGCCGGTGGGCGAGCGCGAGGCGGCGACCGCAAGCTCCATTCTCGGCTGCGTGAGGCAGGCCAGTTGAAGCCGCGCGTCGTTCAGATTGTACCAGTCGGTTTTTTCAGTGACGGTCTCACCGGCCAGCAGTCGCACGATCACGTCCAGGCTTTCGTTCATCATCCGCCGCTGGTCGGCTGCCCGCACGCCAATCTTCACGGCATCGTGCACCAGCGCGCCGGGGCCGACTCCGAACATCGTACGTCCACGGGTGAGGTGGTCGAGCAGCACCATTCGGTCGGCAAGAATGAACGGGTTGTGATACGGCAGGGACGCCACCCCGGTGCCGAGCCGAATATGCCGCGTCCGTTCCGCCGCCACGCCGATGAACACCTCGGGTGAGGCAACGATCTCGAATCCGCCGGAGTGATGCTCGCCGATCCAGGCTTCGTGATAGCCGAGCCGGTCGAGGTGCTGCACCAGCTCCAGATCGCGTTCCAGCGCGAGGGTCGGGTTCTCGTCCAGCGCGTGGAACGGGGCCAGAAAGATGCCGCTGCGCAGGTAACGGTCGGTCATTCGGTCTGCCTTCGATGCTCTGGCAACCGACACTACGCTGGCGGAATGCGCGGTCAATTGCCGGCGATCACCCGGTTGCGATTTGCCTCCGGATCAACACGGTCCTGACATGCGAAAGAGGCAACCATTCGATGCGTTGATCGAGGCACCGGAGTCCCATGCCAGCCATCGACAGCCGCTGTCTTTTCAGGGTTGCGGCCCTGGTGTTTTGTGTTCCGGCTCTTGGTGCGTGCACGTCGGTGCTTTCGGCGACGACCGCTGATGTGGCGGGCGTGGCGAGCGCCGGGATCAGCAGCGGGATCACCAAGAATGCGGCGGTTGGGACTGGGATCGGGCTGGGCGTTGCGGCCGGCGCCGATGCCGGCCTGCAATACGTGGAGCGGCGCGTGCACCACGCCGAGCAGGTGCGGATCGCTGGCGCCGCCGGTCCGCTGGCGCCGGGGCAGGTCGCGTACTGGAGCATCGTGCATGACGTGCCGATCGAGGCCGACGAGCATGGCCGGGTGACGGTGTTCCGTGTCTTCTCTGCTCCCGGTTTCATGTGCAAGCAGATTGTCTTTTCGGTGGAAGGCAAAAACAACCGGCCCAACGGCTACTACACCACGACCATCTGCTTCAACGGGGTGCGGTGGGAATGGGCAGAGGCCGAACCGGCGACGGCGCGCTGGGGCAGCCTGCAATGACGTTTGTGCCTCGAGCCCGCGGGGTTGCATTGCTCGCTGTCGCCGCCGTCGTGCTGGGCGGCTGCAAGGACTTCGGCACGATCGCCGGAGTTGCCGGCGGCGCGGCGGCGGGTGCAGCGACCGGCAATGTCGGGATCGGCATCGCGGTCGGCATCGGGGTGAGCGCGGGTGGAAATTTCCTGGCCAACTATATCGCCCGCGTGCGAGCGGGCGCCGAGCAGGATGTCATCGCGGAAACCGCCGGTGCATTGCCAGTCGGCGGCGAAGGTGCCTGGGCGATCCATCATACGATCCCGATCGGCAACGAGCATGGCGATTTGTGGGTGATGGATGCGATCAATACGTCGCTCGCGGTTTGTAAAGAGGTGGTGTTCTCGGTGAGTAACGGGGGCGCGGCGGCGCCGCGCAACTTGTACGCGGTGGATGTCTGCCGCGACCCGAAGGGGTGGAAATGGGCTACCGCGGAACCCGCCGTCGAGCGGTGGGGCTCGCTCCAGTAAGAACACGGCAGCCTCCCGCCGGTGTCGTGGCTGGGGCCTGCTTCAACGTCGTAACTGTCTGCTGGCAGTATTGCACGTGAAAGAATTCAAACGCGGATGTAAGAAGATGGGTGCGAGTGCACCTTAGCGTGGCTTTGGGGGCGTAACCGGTGGGGAGTGCACGTGCGGCTCCGGTATCGGGTCCAGGCGCATCACCGGAGCTGAAGAGGCGAAGTATTTCAGCACGGAGCAAGGGCGGAGGACACTGTGATCACGGAGCAGCAGACCTGAAGGCGCCTGCGCGGATGCGGGATGAAGTTCTTCTCGGTGGTCGCCGCGGTCGTGGAGTGGCTCGCATTGTGGGAGGCGGGCAGTGGCGGGCCATGGGCGGCGGGGCTCCATGGGCGCAGATTTGAGCCGATCTGCGGTGTCGTAACGGCCTGGGCTGGAGCAGTTCACGGTGACTGGAATTGACAGCTTGCGCCGGCACCCTCACCCGCCGCGCTGCCGCGCGGCGACCTCTCCCGCAGAGCGGGAGAGGTGGACGACCTTCGCTTCATATGCATGCCCGGTTCATCAGCTCGGCCTTGCCTAACCTGCGCCAATGCTTGGGGATGCGGCGGAGGGCTTTCCGGCCGCGAACCTCGGCCCAGGCGGCGAGCACACCAACAGCGGGCGCGAGGTCCGCGTGTCCACCCTCGGCGAGCTGCTCCGCCAAGCCCGGGGTCACCGCTGCATCATTCAGGTGTCCCAGGAACTTCTGCAGCTTTTCGCACGGCTCAACAACCGCTTCGACCTTGTCGGCGGGGTAAAGCGGCGCGAGGAACTCGAATGCGTAGCGCAACTTCTTGATCGACTTGCGCAATGCGTGCAGCTCCTCGCGCGATGCGCCTTTCAATCGCTTTCCCCGGCGGGAGGTCTTCTGCGCCATTCGGCCGAGGAACGCCGGCGCCAACTCGGCGATGGGGCGCCGCAGAGACGCATCGCCGAGTAATGTGGGATCCTCCGCGCCATCCTCGATCCAGCCCGCGACACCCAGCAGCAGCGTAGTAAACGCCGGACCGTCGAGCTCGCGACGCACATCAGCCTGTGCTGCCGCGCGCCATTGTTCGGCTCGCTGGCGCAGCAAATCGAGCGGGCCTCTTTCCGTACCCTGGACTTCCACCGAGGGCAGCGTCTCGCCGACGAACACGTCCCAGTCGCGCGCTCTGCCGAAGACCTGGCCCATGCGGCGGAGTTCCTCATTGAACCGCCGGCTTGTCTCCCGCCGTAGCGCGCGCTGGAACAACACCAGCGTTGCCCGCAGCCGGCGAATGGCGACGCGAAGCTGATGCACGCCCTCGGGATCGCTGATCCGCGCCGCTGCCACGTTGGCCAGCATGTGCCCCAGGATGGAGCGGACGATCTCGCTGAAGGCCTCGGCCGCGGTGATGTGGCGAGCGAAACGTACCGTCGGCGCCTTGGCCGGCGTCGGCCGCTCGCCGGTACCGAGGCGCAGCCCGCGCTCGGCCTTGCTCGCCGGCTCCAGCGTCAGCGGGGCGGCGGCGGTGAGTTCGATCGCCAGCCGATAGAGGGCGCCCGGATTGCCTTGTTTGAGCTCCAGTTCCAGCTCCGAGACCGGCTCGCTGCGCCCCGCCGCGCTGATCACTCCGCGGTCGAGCGCGGCTTCCACGGCGGTCTGGGCATCGATCCGAAGCAGCCGGGCGGTGCGGCGGATGTCGGTGACGAGGACCGGCCGCAATTCGTCCACCGCTCCGCTGGGCAGCATCGAACCAATCGGCGTACCGGCAAGCTTCGACAGGTCGGGTGTGTCGGTCTCGACCGCCTGCTCCCATTCACCGCGGCGAGCCGCCACGCCGGCGCCGCGGGCCGACTTCGCTGTCTGGACGCGACGCTCGCCGATCTGGCGGATACGCAGGGAGCAATGCCGGCGTGCCAGGTCGCGTTTGGGCGTATCGAAATAGGTCGTCACCTCGCGACGTTCCTCGGCCGCCGCGGCGGCAAGGGTGGGGTGTCGCTCCAGCGCTTCGATCGCACCGGGAGGTGCTCGCAGCTTTATCTCGGTTTCGACTGGCTCGCGATCCGACGACATCGCCCACCCGCTTCGGATCATGCACGCAGATGGTCCGGGATGCGCATCCCGAGCCGAATGGGCACGTGCCACAGTTCCCGTACTTGGCGCATGGTGCGGAACCCCGCGCGGAGGTATGTCGGCAACGCCCGCGGGTGATCGGCGGTGCAGGTGTTCACCGTCATGCCTCGGGCGCCCTGGCGCCACACCAGATCGACCGCCTGGCGCAGGAAGGGATACCCGACCCCGGCGCCGACTATGTGCGGCAACAGGCCGAAATAGCTGAGGTTGATGTCGGGCCAGGTTCGTGCGTCCAGTTCGAAGAACCCGCCCGGCTCGCCGTCGCGGTAGAGCACGTGGATCGAGACCAACGGATTGGCAAGCAGCGCCGCCAGCTCGTCATCAGGCATAGTCCGGCGCAGCCACCAGACATAATCGGCGCCCACCGTGTCATAGAGGTATCGGTAGAACCCGACCGTGCAGGACGCCGCGCGAACGACCTGGCACGCGGTCGGCAGGCCCGGCGCAACCTGTGCGGGTGACTGATCCATCCTCAGGAACGTCACCGTCACCGCGACACGCGTCACCGGCTCCATGTCAGTGTCCAGGGGTCAGGGATCAGGGGTCAGGACGATGGCCCGACCCCCGACCGCTGACCTGATCGCCGACCGCTGACGACTGACCACTTAATTGTCGTCGAGGAAGCTGCGCAGCTTGCGGCTGCGGCTGGGGTGCTTGAGCTTGCGCAGCGCCTTGGCCTCGATCTGGCGAATGCGCTCGCGGGTCACGTTGAACTGCTGACCGACTTCTTCCAGCGTGTGATCAGTGTTCATGCCGATGCCGAAGCGCATGCGCAGCACACGTTCCTCGCGCGGGGTCAGGCTGGACAGCACACGCGTCGTCGCCTCGCGCAGATTGGCCTGGATGGCGGCGTCGAGCGGGATGATCGCTGCCTTGTCTTCGATGAAGTCGCCCAGGTGGCTGTCTTCCTCGTCGCCGATCGGGGTTTCCAGGCTGATCGGCTCTTTGGCGATCTTCAGCACCTTGCGCACCTTCTCGAGCGGCATGCCGAGCTTGTCGGCCAGCTCCTCGGGCTGCGGTTCGCGGCCGATCTCGTGCAGCATCTGGCGCGAGGTGCGCACCAGCTTGTTGATCGTCTCGATCATGTGCACGGGGATGCGGATGGTGCGGGCCTGGTCGGCGATGCTGCGGGTGATCGCCTGGCGGATCCACCAGGTGGCATAGGTGCTGAACTTGTAGCCGCGGCGG
>Ga0335074_10012613_pt1 | contig 11851 bp, 13 predicted proteins | sample Lox_Sample_23_FD_206715 | JGI IMG/M metagenome (GOLD analysis project Ga0335074, IMG submission 206715) | Soil microbial communities from Loxahatchee National Wildlife Refuge, Florida, United States - Lox_Sample_2.3 | ecosystem: Environmental > Terrestrial > Soil > Wetlands | place: USA...
TACTTACTTGCACGACGGGGAACCTTGCTACCGAGACGGAACCATCGGGTTCGACCTCGGCCACGGTGCGATGCGCGGTTACGTCCTCGCGAATCGCCTCTGGCGGGTCAACTGAGAGAACGCGGGGAGCCTCGTTGGGCTCGTCCAACTCCATCAGCTCGTACATAGTCCGCCGTAGTATCGCGTGCGATTCCCCGTGGTACTCAAAAACGCGATCGATCGTCGCCTGGTCGCGCCTCGGATCATGCTCGGCGAACAGCTGGTCGACCTGTGGGGCGAGCGGCGAGTGGAGATCGAGACGCGGCACCCGCGCCTCGAGTTCCGCTGAGGGACCACCCTCGATCAGCTCGTCGTTGGGCGGGCACCCAAACGCTAGTGGGATCCCCAGTGCCCCCGCGTGCAGCATCGTTGAGCCGTGGTCGCCCACGAATGCGTCAGCGGCGACCAGAACTCCCCGCCAGGAGTCATGCGGTGGTATCAAAAGCAGCCCCGCGGCGAGCGCCTCGCGCATCCAGGTTCGCACCTGCCAGGTGCTGTGTCCGAACCACACGTTTGGATGCAGGATCAACGCCAACCTGTACTCGTCGTATGGAAGGGCATTGAGCAGCTTCATCGGGAGGTCGGGACGGGTCGCTATCAGCGAGTATTCGCCCCATGTAGAGGACACCGCGATCAGGCGTGTGTGCTCGGTGACTCCAAGGGCCACACGGTAGAGCCCAGCCCGGTGCTTGCTAGCACAGAGACGGTCCCGCCAGGGGTCGCCAGCGACCAGGAATCGCGCCCGCTCGTCCTGCTCGACTGCGTAATAGCGACGCTGCTCGGAATGCGAGAGGAACATCGTCGTAGTGCTGATGCCATCGTCACTGACCGGCAATCGACCGTCGGGAGGGAGGGCGAGATACTTGCCGACCCCGGTGCCGTGGTTCAGGATCACCACATGTCCTGAGAGTTCGTTCAGTGCCCCCTCATAGCTAGCTGTCACGACAAGGTCGAACCGCGTCCTGACTGCTTCCGCCCAGCTGATCTCGCGAACGCCCGCTTCCGTGACCAGCCTTCGCATCCAGCGCTCGAAGTTGGCGTCGCGCTGCTTCGGCATGAGTGTGAAGAGAACCTGCACCCGGCGGTCTTGCAGCAGATCGGGAAGCCCATCGATCAGCGCCAATGCCGTGGTTACTGATCGAGCTACCGCCAGCACTGTTCGCTCGCAGCCCATCGCGTACCAATAGGAACTCTCTTCCGGATAGTCACTGTCCGAGAGATCGATCTTGTCGAACTCGTAGCCGCTTCTCCTCATCTTTCTCCCATTGTTCATGTCGAGTGCATTCGTGTAGCTAATCGCGTGCGAAGATCGGAAGCAGAAAGAAATTTTAACTAGTCTCCGCGATCGAATATGCGTAGCAAGGAAGGACGACGACTCCCATCTCGATGCGGGTCGGATGATCGCCTAGCGCGCGCGACGAACTACCACCCCGGATCTAGCTGCTCCTTCGCCGGGTGAACAATAGTACGGGGAGATCACTGCGGCCGATGTCGAGGTCGAAGCCGTTGGTAAGGAGCGCGACTATCATCTCCGATTGAACGCCGATGCTGGCCGCTTGGGTATGAAGCTCCACGCAAACGGTCTCCACGCAGTCTGGCAACGGGCGCCGCAGCAGATCTATCTCACCGCCCTCAATGTCAACCATCAGATAACTCGTACCGACACTGGCGATCGCCCCGAAAGCGTCGGCGGTGGGTACCTTGATCATCTGGAAATTCGGCAGGCAATTTGTCGCCCCTCCCCCCTCTGGGGGCGGGCTAAGGCTCGACAGGCGGAAGTCTGGAAACACATAAAAAGGTGTGGTGGGCTCTACCGGGTCGTGGAGCAGGACGATGTTGCGAATGTCGATCACGTGCCCGTTACGTGAAGCGGTTTCCCGAGCCACTGCTGCGATCGCTGGGTCCGCCTCGACCGCGACTACGTTCTCATCGCCCACGCGCCCTGCAGCTTGTGTGGCGAGGACCCCTATTCCGGAGCCGAGTTCAAAGTAGGTGTCGTCTGGCGAAAGCGTTGCAGCAAGAACTCGGCGCTCCGCCCGCTCGTACGATCCGGAGCGGAGCGCAGCTCTGACTGAGGGGCCGGCCCAGGCCTTGTCGAGCATGACTTTGACCCCGTCGATGTCGACTATTTTGTCGTGTGGGCTCATTGGGCGCAGGGACCCACCGCGTGGGTCTCCCCCCGCCTTCCGTCTGTCGGAACGTGCGCCACCCGCGGGAGGGTACCGCGATGCGAGCTCGTGAGGGCATTCGCGTACGCTCACCTTGCCCTTGGGGTGACTGGGCTGGTGCCATGCGCTCGCACCCGCGCCTGGAGGCGCGTATTCTCGCGCTGGCCAGAGACGGCGGGATCAGGAGTCAGCAGCAGCACCAGGCCGCTGGATGATCGTCTGAAACCAAGCGTCGATCCGGTCGATTCCCTCGTCATCGACCGCGACCCGATGTCGCCCGAGCGAAGGAGAGCGCCGTTATGAGCCCGCGATTACCAAGGAGGGCGCCTCGCACCTCACGCGCGTGCGCGCGTTCTGGTCGACCTCTAGCAACCCGCGTCAGATAGTCGGCCGCCCCCCCCCCGTGTCCCGCCGGCAGCTGCGGATCTTGCCGCCCGCGCCGTTGGCGCCGGCGAGCGCGGCGGGCGGGCTCGCCTGCGTTGCGCGGTCGGCTTGTTCGGCGCGTGCGGCGCGCCACTCGGTGTCCGCTGGGCGTGGTCCGTTGCGGCGGAGGTCTTCGATGGCGTAGGCGTAGTGGGTGCTGAGCGTGCGTAAGCTGGTGCCGCACTCGCTGGCGACGGTTTGGGGGTCCTCGGCGCGCAGGCGCAGGGAGGTGCCGCCGCGGCGCAGGGAGTATGGGTGGCGCCGAGGATCGCGAAGAACGCCGGCTGCTCCGCCGCTTTCTCTACTGCGGGCGTGTAGCAGCGTTCCTCAGAACCGGAACGCGACGATCCACGTTGCCACCGCAGTTCTCCGCGTCTGCCGGGCGAAGATTCCGCTCGCCATGTTTGTGTTGCGGATCACCGACGCTGATCGGAGATCGGCGGAAAGGTTCTCAGAACCTCGGCGTTCGGAGCTAATCCACGCCTTCGCCGAACGGGTTTGACCGCCGGAGCGTCCCCGGCCCAGTCGGCGCTGTGGGCACGATGATGAGACCGGCGACTACTGCCACCGCCACGACCGACACACCTCGTCTCACGGGACTGATCGTACAGCTCGGCATGGGGCGAGCCGCAACGGCCGGCTCGGTGAACCGAGCGAGTGGAGCTACGCCTATTTTCAGGCGACGGTGCCCGTGCCAACGAGTTGCAGCAAGCAGTTGCGGCGCACGCGGATTGCATCCCCGCGCCCTGCGATGCGCTCCCTCACGACGTGGCGCGGGCCGCTTCCCCGATCGCGGGTGACCGCCACCTCGTAGCCACCTTTCGACCGCTCGAATAGACGCAACGTGAATACTCCATCAGACGTTATCGCCGCCCAGCGCTCGATAGCGTCCGTATCCGAGACGGCCGTCCAGGCATGCCGCACGTCGGGCTCCATAAGGGCGCCGAGCATTGCTCCGGCAGTTGGGTATCGGTCTCCCGGCGACACCGCGAGCGCTTTCCGCACGACCCGGGTCACCGCGAGCGGGATCTGTGGGTTTATGCGATGCGGATCGGTGAGTTTTCCCTGGCTGGCCTGCGCCTCCGAGAGGAAGGGGTAGCGACCAGTCAGCAGGCGGTACAGCGTACAGCCGGTCGCCCAGATGTCCGATTGAGGCGAGCTGCCGTGGACATCGAGCTCTGGCGCCTTGTGCGGAATGTAGGCTTGCGGCGCAGCCAAGAGTTGCCGCACGGTGTCCTCGGCGATCCCAAAATCTGACAATACCGCGCGGTCGTGCTGGTCGAGGAGCAGGTTGTCCGGCTTGATGTCGCGGTGGAGCACTCCCATGTCGTGGGCGTGCCCAAGGCCATCGAGCGTCTCCCGCGTCCAGCGCACCGCCTCAACGATTGTGACTGTGCCCATTCCCAGCCGGTCGCCGACCGATCCAGCGGGGAGGTACTCCATGACAATGAAGGGAGCCGGCGGAGCGAGCTCGACGTTGCGTATCGTGACGACGCGCTCGTGAGCGCGGAGCCGAGTGAGCACCTGCGTCTCCAGCAGGGCTGCGTCGAGGGTCACGTTGCGGCCGAGTAGCTTGACTGCAACCTCGTCGCCTTGGAGGTTGTCGCGCGCGCGCCAGACCTCCCCGAAGAATCCGCTCCCGAGACGCTCGAAAAGGCCGTAGCGCCCATTGTGGAGCACGTGTTGCGGAGTAGAACTCATGGATCACTTAGGATCATCGGCGTGAAGGCACTGGGTGCATACATTCGCATACGCAACGGCAGGTATCTTGCTGGGTTCGCGGTGGTCGAGGACGACCAGCTGGTGCTACAGCAGAGCTATCCTGCGCCCGCTGACGAGACGGACGCCGGCCAGCTGGGTGAGCTGTACGGCCGCACAGGCGACGTCATCGCCAGCGCTAGCCCCGACCTGTTCGCGCTCAAGGTGTCCGAGATAGCCCGGACATCTACGAACGCGGTTATTGCCCACCGAGCGGAGGGCGTCCTGCTGGCAGCGGCCGGTCGCCAGCGTTCGCTGCGGATCAGCTCGTGGTCAGGCCAACGGCTATGGAAGCCCGCCGGATTTGCCAGCCCAGCGAAGACGAAAGAGTCAATCGATGCGCTCTGTGGCCGGTTGGCGCAGGTGCCCAACGGCGATGAGGTCCGGCAGGCCGCCGCGGCGGCTGTAGCGGCGCTGGGTGTTGGGGCGTAGCTACGCGGCGGCCGCCGTTTTCGACCCGACGACGGTCTGCGCGAAGACGCATACGGCATCGGTGTAGTGTCGGCGAACCGCGGCTTCCCAGCCGCGCCCGGGATCGATTGGCTCCACCATGACGACGCGAGTCATCGGCGATATGCTCGGCGGGTAGGCGAGGTGGATGAGCTGCCATGACGTCGGAGCTCGTCGGGACGCGGCACACACGGCGGCCAGGGCTGCCCCCTCTGGGGATGTCGAGAGCAGCGCCAGAGGTCCAGGTGGCAGGAACGATGCCACCGAGTCCGCCGCGAGGCGCAGCGTGCGACCGTCTCGCAACTCGTGCATTGACGCCGCATCGGCTGCATATTGCGCTGCAAGACTCGCATCGTCGGTCATCTGGCTCACCGGGCTCCATAAATTGATGAAAGAATTGAGCAATCATGCCAGCGCGTACGGACGACTCGTCCACGCTTTCCGAGGCCCAGCTGTGCGAGATCAACGGCGTCAGCCAGCAGTACCGCCAAGCGCTCGTACGTCGCAACCTCATCCGACGCGCCCCGACCGGCGGGTGCACACTCATGGATGCGCTCGAGTTGGCGGCCATCATCGCGCTCAGCGAGGTGCTTCCTACCGGGGACGTTCCGCTTGCAGTCGACCAGCTCACCGGGCTTCTCGGGAGCGCGGTCCCGGGAAACCGATTCGACGTGGTGTACGACCGTCAGTACAAGCGGCTCGATGTCGCACGCGACGATGAGGAGCTACGCGAGATGGTCGTCCACGGCCGCCCCGTCAGCGTGGTGGTGCTCGCCGAGCGCTTGGCGGAGATCGGCGACGCGTTTCGCCGTGTCGCGGGGCCCCGAAGAGGGCGCCGGTCAGGATCGTCTAAACGCGGGCGTCATGCTAACCAGCAGCAGTGACGAGCCGGCGCCGACGCTTGAGCCGCTCGCGTTGTGGCTGCCAGAGCAAGACGAGCACGGAGTAGGTGTTGGAGAACGCTTCGATCTGCAGCTCGTGGAACGTGTTGGCGAGGTCAGGGAGCCGGAACTCGCCCGATGTCGTCGACTGCCACATTGCGGCGTCGCGTGCCTCTCGGACGAAGCTGAATGTCGGAGCGTGGAGGATGGGCGGCCAGGCGTCGGGGCGACCAAAGCGCTCCTCCCACGCCGATGAGCAGATCGCCTCTTTACGGTGGAAGCTCAAGGGCTCGCTGGCGCAGGGCGAATGGTCAAGCACTATTCCGGCCAGTGGTGCGCGATGCGTCTCGGTGTAGCGACGGAGGGTCGCCTGATAGGAGGCGCCGAACAGATCGCCGAGCTCGATCACGGCCGCGATTCCGATCGAATAGCCGGCCGCGATCTGGCGAAATAGCTCGCGCTGGAAGAGCAGCTCGGCCGCAGTCTGATTGGCGCTGCGCTCCTGCCGAAGATGTGTGGCCCAGGACAGCGTCAGGACGTTGTCAGCGAATGCCGGCTCGCGCTGCGAGGGCAGGATGTCGTGACCGACCTCATGCAGCGCACGGAAGCGCCGTCGGCTTTCCTGCTGGATCGTCGGGTTGACGTAGACCAGACGCTCGCGGCGGTCCAGCATGGCATGGACCTTGTGCTTCAGGCCAAGGCGACGAACCGCATCTGCGAGGTGCGTTGGCGCCCGGCGCAGAACGGACTCATCGAACGGCATCTCGTCCGACGCCAGCAGGCCTGCCGCTTCGACGAGATCATCTACCGGCGTTGGAAGGCGCCCGCGAGCATCCCCTGCGCGCAGGAGCCGCTCGCTGGCCGCGGCGATCTCCTCAGCGTCTGGGAGATCTCGCAGCATCAGCCTCCGCCGCGAGCGCGGTCTCGGTCATAGCGATACCAAGAGAGATACTCCGCCAGCGCAGTGGACTCGTCCTCGCTGAGGCGCTCGCTGGACAACGCAAAGCCCAGAACATTCGTGTCCGCAGCACGCTGACCGTCTGCTCCGGGAACCACATAGCCCGCGAGGCTCATGAGGCGGTCGTAGGGCACTTCGAGCGCCTCCGATAGCCCGTACAAGATCCTCGGGGAGGGCTCTTTGACGTCTCCGCGCTCAAGCTTTTGCAGATACGCCGCTGAGATCCCAGCGGGCTTGGCTGCCGCCTGTAGCGACAGCTTTCGCATCTTGCGCACTACTTGCAGTTGCTCTCCGAGTTGCTGTGGCGTCATGGCGTCTCCCCTGTCTCCACACTATCGTTGTCATCCTACACCATAGTTGACAGGACGGCGTCTCTGCGCTATCGTGTACAGCATCAACTATAGTATATAGAACGGAGGTTGTAATGGACACCGCCAGCGTCACCGAGCACCCCGAGCGCAAGCCACCGCACGTCATCGAGATCCTCGTCGACGGCGAGAAGATCGACACCCGAGAGCATGAGCTGACCGCGCGACAGATCCTCGAACTCGCGGGCATCGATCCCGAAACGCACTACCTGGTCAAGATCCAGGGGCGTCACCAGATCCCCTACAAAGAAGACCCCAACGCCGAGATCCATCTGCACGAGGGCATCGAATTCATCTCGGTGTCGACCGGCCCGACCCCGGTCTCCTGACAGATGGCCGCCCGAGACTTCGTCGAACAGCTGCGGGCCCTGGGGTACAACCCCAGGGAGCCCGCAGCAGGATTGGTCGAGATCGATCACCAGATCCCCGTCGGCCCGCGCACAGGCGAGCGCATCCGACTCGCCTTCGCGATCCCACCAGACTTCCCGCTTCAGCCGCCGAGTGGCCCGTGTGTCTCGCCACCGCTGCTGCCACTGCATCCGGACCAGAGCGTCGGCCATCCGATCGGTGGCGTCCATCCGGCGCCGCAACTCGACGAGAACTGGCAATACTGGTCACGCCCGTTCCCCGGATGGCAGCAGACCGATCGCACGGTACGCGCCTACATGGCGCACATCCGCCACCTGTTCGCGACGCTATGACCTTCTCCGCGGCGCTCACCGAGGACGTCCACCGCCAGATCGGCGCCCACGTGCTCCGAGCCGATGGCCAAGAGGATCTATGTTTTGCGCTCTGGCATCCCAGCGGCGGGCGTACGCGGACGACGGCGCTAATCAGCGAGCCGCTACTGCCCGGGCCTGGCGATCGCAACGTCCACGGCAACGCCTCCTTCGAGGCGAGCTACTTCCTGCGTTCGATCACCCGAGCCCAGGAGCACGCCGCAGGTCTCGCACTGATTCATTCCCATCCGCTCGGAGCAGGCTGGCAGGGCATGAGTCGCGATGACATCGCGGCCGAGGCCGGACACGCCGCCCAGGCGAGGGCGACGACGGGCCAACCGCTCGTCGGCCTCACGATGGGGGGCGACGGCTCGCTCAGCGCCCGCCGCTGGACCGGCACCCGTCGCAGCCCTGTGCGGGAAGATGCGGATAGCGTTCGTGTCACAGGGGCAGCCCTTACGGTGACCTGGAACGACGCGTTGCGGCCGCCTCCAGAGGTCACCGAGCAGCAGCTACGCACCGTGTCCGCTTGGGGCGAGTCGGCCCAGCAACAGCTCTCGCGCTTGCGAGTCGGGATCATCGGTGCCGGCAGTGTGGGGTCCCTCATCGCGGAGGCGCTCGCCCGTACCGGCATCGCGGAGATACTTCTGATCGACTTCGACTCCGTCAAGCTGCACAACCTCGACCGCCTTCTGCACGCCAGCGAACGCGATGTGCGGCTCGTCTGCTCCAAGGTCGAGGTGCTCGCCCGCGGTCTCCGGCGCGGGGCAACCGCCAGCGAACCGAAGATCCAAGCCCTGGAGTACAGCGTCGTCGAGGAAGATGGTTGGCGAGCCGCGCTCGACTGCGACGTTCTGTTCTCGTGTGTAGATCGGCCCTGGCCCCGCTCGGCTCTGAACCTCGCTGCGTACAGCCATCTGATCCCGGTCGTCGACGGCGGAATAGCTGTCGACGTCTCGCGAGGACGGCTCCGAGGGGCCGATTGGAAGGCCCACATAGCCGCACCCGCGAGACGCTGTCTGGAGTGCACTGGACAGTATGATCCGGCCCTCGTACAAGCAGAGCGCGAAGGGCACTTCGACGACCCCGCCTATATACGAGGCCTGCCCCAGGACCATGCTCTCCGCCGCAACGAGAACGTCTTTGCGTTCAGTGCAGCGGCCGCCTCTCTCGAGGTGCTCCAGTTCCTTTCAATGGCGCTCTCACCCAACCGGGTCGCCGACATCGGCGCTCAGAACCACCACTTCGTCACCGGCCGACTCGACGTTGACGCCGGGCTGTGCCGTGCCGGCTGCCCCTACACGGAGCAGCTCACTGCCCTCGGGGACGATTGTGGAGTGACCACGACCGCGCGCCACCACGCCGCAGAGCACGAGCGAGCTGCACGCCAGAAGCAGCGCACGTGGCGCGTTCGGCTGCGACGGCGCTCGCTCAAACGACTCGATCAGCGGGCGCGGCAGGACCGCACGACGCAGCGGTACTCACGGCAGTAGCGCCGTGAGGATCAAGGGGCAGGCAAGCCTGATCTGGACACCTGCCCGCCCAGGTCCGGGCGTAACCACGACGGTCATCGCCTGCTAGGAAGCGGCGAGGTGCGCGCCGGCGCCCGACGGGCGCGTGAGGGCTCACGGGGGCGCGGAAAGGGGGTGGGACGGGGTTGAGGCGTGCGTTGGGTTTGCCGATGCGGTATCTGAGATGACTGCGCGCGCACACGCGACGCCGCGGAGCCCAACCCGGCCGCGAAGAGCGGGCCGGGCCGCGGCAGTATCGCTGCTCGGAACGCTTGCCCTGGTTGCGAACGCGCCGGCGCAAGCCGGGGCGCGCGAGACGACCCGCTGTGCCCCCACGCACGTCCGCGGCACGCCCTTCGCTGTCGTGGTCCGTCGCGGGAGAGTGCCGTGCGGCGAAGCGCAGCGCCTCGTGCACAGTTTCCAGAAGGGCGGCGGCGTCGAGCATGGCGCCGCGTCTGACGAGACGTGGAGCGTGGACGGCTGGGATTGCCTCCACGGTCCCACCGCGACCGAGTGTTTCAAGGGCGGCGCGACCCACGGTCGTGCGCGAGAGGCCGTCGAAGCGTTCATCCAAACGCGGCTGCGAGCAGCGCCGATCGGGTCCGTCCTAACGGTCCACGAGCACGCCGACGCCCTCCAGGTCTCGGCCAAGCTGCAGGACCCGGCCGCCGCTCAGTACGCGTACGGTCAGACGCCGAGGGAAGGCAACCGGGCTGTCGGTGTGTTCCTCAACTTCACGAACAACAGCTACGGGACGATCAGTGGCGACGCCGACGGCTTCACGAAAATAATCGGGTCTGACGGCCTGACATACAACTTCGACCCTTATGCCTGGCTCGGTTCATCCCCAGCGGAGTGTGGGAACTTCCGATTCGGCGAATACTCGCTCCTCCCCGAATCCCGTGAGAGCGGGTGCGTCGTGTACGTCCTGCCCGTCGACGTCACGGTTCAGGCCGTGCAATTCGGGACGTATCTTGAACCCGAAGCGCAGTGGAACGCTTAGTGCTCTGGCTCAGAAAATCGGCGACGTATTCGGCCGACGGACACGCTCGCTCTTGACGGCCAGCAGGCGCCCGGGCGGTGCCGAGACACAGCGCTGCTCGTCGTCCGCAGCATGAGCCACGTGCGGCCGAGCAGAGACGACTGCCTTCACACAGGAGCAGTCGTCTCTCCCGGGCTGCGCGCGCTGCTGCTTTCGCGACCGGGGCCTGTCGCGCGTTGCCGATCTACGCGACGGCGCAGACATGCTGGAGCTGCTCGCGCCGCCTTGACCCGCATCGCGGTACGCCCGGACCCGCCCAGTGAACGCGTGAACCTTGAGGTGTTGAGCTTTGCTGCCGAAGCCTGCGGCGTGGAGGTACGTGCGCTAGCGCGTGGACGAGAGCACCCCCTGCCAAGGCGATGATACGGTCGATTCTCCCCACTGTTGCAGCGAAGAAACGCCCTCGGCGCTGAATGCGACCGCAGCACCACCGGGACCCCCGAACGCACCGACGCTATCCATCCAGCCCTTTCTGTTTGCGTTCCAAGTCCTCTAGATGACTGATTCCGAATTGGCGGCGGGGGTGGCTGCGGCGCAGGGGGAGATGGGCCGGCTGTCGAAGGTCGGCGTTGCAATCGCAACGTCGACCACGGAGGTGGCCTCGTGCTCGCCGACCTTGACAGCCTGCTCACAGCACTTTACGTGCTGGTGGACGATCTCCTGCCTGCGCGCAGCGGTGCAGGCCGCCGCCCAAGAATCACCGACTCCGAGCTCATCACGCTCGCGGTCGCGCAGATCCTGCTGGACTGCCATTCCGAGCGGCGGTTTCTGCGCTTGGCTCGCCAGCGGCTGGGGCACTTGTTCCCCTACATTCCCAAGCAGCCCGGCTATAACAAGCGTCTGCGCAAGCTCGCCCCGCAGATTTGCCTGGCCATCAACCAGCTGGCGAGGATCTCCCCGTCGTTCAACGACCGGCTGCGGCTGCTGGATTCCACGCCGGTGCCGTGCGGCGCCTCGCGTCAGACGGTCAAGCGCTCTGAGCTCGCCGGCTGGGCTGCCTACGGGTATTGCGCCAGCCACAGCCGCTACTTCTGGGGGCTGCGGCTGTATCTGCTGTGCGCAAGCGACGGGATGCCGGTCTACTTCGCCCTGGCACCCGCGAACGAGGGTGAGCGCGAGGTCGCCGCGGCGATGCTCGACCGGGCACGCCGCGAGGGACTGCTCCAAGGCGGGGAGATCATCGTCGCTGACAAGGGCTTCTCTGGGCAGGAGTTCGAGGAGATCCTGGCCAGTCTGGACGCCACGCTCATCCGCCCCGACCGCAAGGGCGAGAAGCCGCGGTTCGGCAAACTCGGCGGCATGCGCCAGTGGATCGAGTCGGTCTACAACACCACCAAGAGCCAGCTTTCCCTCGAGGAGCACGGCGGGCACATCCCCGAGGGAGTCTGGGCACGCGTCTGTCAGCGCGTACTCGCCCTCGCCGCCGGCGTCTGGCACAACTGGCTGCTCTGGGAAGCCGGCCAAATCGAGGATCCCGGCCGCCACTTCACCCACTACGACCACTGAAGCCGTGAATTCGGAATCAGCCATCTAG
>Ga0335074_10012614_pt1 | contig 11851 bp, 10 predicted proteins | sample Lox_Sample_23_FD_206715 | JGI IMG/M metagenome (GOLD analysis project Ga0335074, IMG submission 206715) | Soil microbial communities from Loxahatchee National Wildlife Refuge, Florida, United States - Lox_Sample_2.3 | ecosystem: Environmental > Terrestrial > Soil > Wetlands | place: USA...
CGTGGTGGACGAGGAGCGGGTACGGGAGCGGTTCGCCGCGGCGGTCCGGGACCGGGTCTACCGGCCGTCGGCCGAAGTAAAACGGTGGGCGCAGCTCGGCCAGCTGGTCGAGCCGTACCTGGCGCCCATCTACCAGCCCTGGTACGACGGGCCGGCCGAGGCCGCGCACGTCTACAACGCGCGGCGGGTGCCCGGTGCTGATTGACGCGCACAGCCACATCCTGAGCCTGGCCGCCGACCCGGACTTCACCGCCGCGTACGGCCGCGAGGGCTCGCTCTGCATCTTCCGCAGCATGGGGCTGCTGCCCTCGCACCGGATGCCGACCGAGGCCGAGTGGGACGCCAGCGGGTACTCCGGCAAGGGCTGGCCGGTGATCGGCCCGGCCGAGTCGCTGCGCGACCATCCGGGGTTCGACAAGATCGTGGTGCTGGCGGTCTCGCCGCAGTACCTGGACGGCCGGCTCATCGGCACCGTGGACACCGACGGGTCGCTCGGCGTGCCCGGGCCGCCCGACCCGGAGCGGTGCAACGACTACGTCGCGGCGGTGGTCCGGTCCGACCCGGGCCGGTTCATCGGCTTCGCCTCGGTGAACCCCGCCTTCCGCGGCCCTCGGGCGGCGGTGGCCGAGCTGCGCCGCGCGGTCGCCGAGCTGGGCCTGGCCGGCGTGAAGCTGTACCCGATGTACCAGCACTGGTCGCCCGCCGACCGCGACCTGGCGTTCCCGGTGTACCAGGTGGCGGGCGAGCTCGGCATCCCGGTGATGATCCACCAGGCCGGCTCGACCAGGATCGACGCGGCGCTCGAGCTCGGCCGGCCCGCCCTGCTCGACGACATCGGCCGGTGCTTCCGCGACCTGCGGGTGATCGTCGCGCACTGCGGCCATCCCTGGGTGGACGAGGCGCTGTTCCTGCTGACCAAACACCCGAACTTCTACGGCGAGCTGTCCTACCTGCTGGCCAGCATCACCCGGCGCGACCTGCTGCAACTGCTGCACCGGTGCGAGCCCATGTTCGTCCCGCTGGAGAAGCTGTTCTTCGGCACCGACTACCCGGGGTTCCTCTACGACCCGGTCAAGCTGGCCGGGAAGGTTCGCTCGGTCAACGAGGAGGCCGCTCTCCTCGGCCTGGACCCGATCCCGCAACGCAAGCTGGACGGCCTGCTCGGCGACAACTTCGCCCGGTTCCTCGGCCTCGCCCACTAACCGGACCTGATGAATGCGGCGATGGTGCACTCAGGTGTGACGCAACCTCACATTCATCGCCGGGCGAGGCGGCGGACCGCGCACCTTATAACCGATTAGTGACTTTTACGCCCCGGCCCGTGGGGCATGCACGTGCCAGACCGGCCGCGATCATCCGGCATTTCCGCCGGGGGGCTTGGCGCGGTGGATGAGCGATGCCAGTCCGGTCTCCAGTAGTTCCGCGGCTTGGCGTACGTCGCTGGTGACCGCGTCGGCGAGCCGACGGCCGCGCCGGCCGGCGCGGATGTGACGCACCCGCGAGTCCATGTCGACCTGGACCAGGCCGGCGAGCGCCCAGCCGGCCACCGCCGGCCGGGGATCGGCCGGCTCGGTCCCCGCCTGCAGGGCGAGCTGTTCGGCGGCCACGCGGGCGAGGCGGTCCTGGATCTCCAGCCAGTGCGCGTGCACCGCCGGCGTCTGCTTGACCATCGCCGCGAACGTCGTGGCGACGTAGGCGGCGAGCTCGTCGTCGAGCAGGTCGTATCCGTGCATGTTGGCTTCGAGCGCCGCGACGAAGGCATCGGTGATCGACGTCCCGGCCGGCCGGTCGCGCAGCGCCGACGCCAGGGCCTCGATGAGCTCGTCGGCGTCGTCGAGCACCATCGATTCCTTGGTCGGGAAGTAGTTGTAGAGCGTCTTCATCGAGACGTTGACGCGGTCGGCGATCTCCGACACCTTCACCGCGTCGAAGCCGCGGCTGGCGAACATCGCGGTTGCGGCGTCCGCGATGAGATGGCGGGTGAGCCGGCGCTTGCGCTCGCGAAGCCCTTCGGCGGGATGCCCGGCGCGGTACTGCTTCTCTTCGGCGTGCCGCACGCGGCGCAGGCTGTCGATGATCTCCTCGCCCAGCTGCTCGGCGATCACGCCGTCAAGGACGCGCTCGCCGGCTTCCCCGGGACCGGCAGCGCCGGGACCTGGCTCACTCATGCCTCCACGATACCCCAAAACTTCACACTGGCGATCTCTACATCTTGACACTCTTTACAGTTCATGTAATTTTATAAGCATGGAAGAAAACTCCCGGACCCCGCTCACGGCCGGCCAGCCGGCGCGCCGGTGGTGGATCCTTGCCGTCCTGGCCACCGCGCAGCTGATGGTTGCCCTCGACGCGACGGTCGTGAGCATCGCCCTGCCTCATGCACAGGCCACGCTGCATTTCTCCGGCGCGGACCGGCAGTGGATCATCACGGCGTACGCGCTGACGTTCGGCAGCCTGCTGCTGCTCGGCGGCCGCCTCGCCGACGTCTACGGGCGCAAGCGGCTGTTCCTGGTCGGCGTGGCGGGCTTCGCCGCAGCGTCTGCTGCCGGTGGCGCGTCTGCGAGCTTCGCGATGCTTGTCACCGCGCGGGCGGCCCAGGGGGCGTTTGGAGCGGTGCTGGCACCGGCGGCGCTGTCGCTGCTGACGACGACGTTCTCGCATCCGGACGATCGCCGCACGGCTTTCGGCATCTATGGCGGTATCGCGACCGCCGGCACGACGGCCGGGCTGCTGGCCGGCGGCGCGCTGACCCAGTACCTCAACTGGCGCTGGACGATGTTCATCAATGTCGCCATCGCCGCCGCCGTCATCATCGGCGGTGTCGTCTTCTTGTCCGCTCACGCCGTCGAGGCGCGGCAGAGGGTCGATCGAGCCGGCGCGGTGCTGGGGGGCCTGGGGCTGTTCGCGGTGGTCTACGGGTTTGCCCACTCGGCGACGAAGCCGGGCAGCGCGGGATGGACGGACCCCGAGACAATCGGCTCGATCACGGCCGGCGTCGTGCTGCTGGTCGCTTTCGTGATCGCCGAGCGGCGAGTGGCCCATCCGCTGCTGCCGCTGCGCGTCGTCCTGGATCGCAATCGCGGCGGAGCCTACAGCGCGATGCTTCTGGCCTCGATCGGCCTGTTCGGCATGTTCCTGTTCCTCACGTACTACCTGGAGACGATCCAGGGCTACAGCCCGGTCAGGACCGGGCTGGCGTTTCTGCCGCTCACCGTGACGGTCCTGTTCAGCGCCGGCCTGTCCAACACGGCTCTGCTGCCCCGCGTGAGCCCGCGGCTGCTCGTCCCAGCCGGACTGCTGCTCGCCGCGGCCGGGATGGCGCTGATGACGGGGATCGGCCTGCACTCCAGCTACGCCAGGCCGGTGCTGCCGTCACTACTGCTGATCGGGCTGGGCCTGGGCATGGTCTTCGCGCCTTGCTACAGCCTCGGCACCTCCGGTGTCACCGATGACGATGCCGGCGTGGCGTCAGCGACCGTCAACGTCTCCCAGCAGATCGGCGCGTCGATCGGCACCGCCCTGCTCAACAGCGTCGCCACCGGCGCCGCCGCCAGCTTCATCACCGCGCACGCCGCGGGCGCGGTTCCGTCGCGGTTGCTCGTCGCACAGGCGGCGGTGCACAGCTACACCGTGGCGTTCTGGGTCGGTGCGGCGATCTTGACCGTCGCGGCGCTGGCCGTCGCGCCCTTGCTCCGACGATCCGTAACCGAAATCGCGACAGACGGCGCACCAGCCTGCGTCGAGTTGGAGGGAGCATCATGAAGGCAGCACAGTTCAGCCAGTTCGGAGGCCCCGAGGTCCTGGAAATCGTGGATCTTCCCGACCCGCATCCAGGTCCCGGTCAGGTCCGGATCGCCGTGCGCGCGGCCGGAATCAGCGCAACCGATCCCAAGCTGCGCGCGGGCACGTTGGCGTTCGGTGCACAGCTGCCGCAGACAACAGGTCGCGATGTCGCCGGGGTGGTCGACGAGACCGGCGAGGGCGTGACCGACGTGGCCGTCGGCGATCGCGTGTTCGGCGTCTCCGACGACGGCGCCGGCGCGGCCGAGCTGGCCCTGCTGACCTTTCGCGCGATCATTCCCGCCTCACTCGGGTTCGTCGATGCCGCCGGACTCCCGGTCGCACTCGAGACGGCCACGCGCGCGATTGACCAGTTGAGGGTAAGAGGCGGAAGCACGCTGTTCATCAACGGCGCGTCCGGCGGGATCGGCAGCACGGCCGTCCAGCTCGCCGCGGCGCGCGGCGCGCGCGTGATCGGCGCCGCCAGTGCGGCCAACCAGAACTACCTGCGCTTGCTGGGCGCGGAGCCCGTGACGTACGGCGACGGCATGATCGAGCGGGTCCGCGCTCTGGCTCCGGGCGGCGCCGACGCCGCACTCGATGTCGCCGGAAGCGGCGTCCTGCCCCAGCTCATCGACCTGGCCGGCGGCTCGCAGAACGTGCTCACGCTTGCCGACTTCGAGGGTTCGAAGGAGCACGGCGTGCGATTCAGCAGCGGATTCGCCGACGGTCACGCCTTCTACTCAATCGCGGAGATAGGTGAACTAATCGAGGCCGGGCGATTCTGGCTCCCTGTCGACCGGACCTTCCCGCTCTCTGAGATCGCCGAGGCGCATCGCGAGAGCGAGCACGGGCACGTACGGGGCAGGCTGGTGCTCGTGATCGGCTGATGGCGGCCGTGACGGTGACACCAAGGTCGCCCGGCGCCCGGCATCCGGCCGTGACTTCGGGATCCCTGGGGTATGCGGGACTCATGATGCGGGTAAAGAGATGGTTGATCGCTCAACGTGATCGCGGTTTGACGGTGCGGGGGCGGATGGGGAACCGTCGACGGTAGGGGAAAGCCTGCGACAGGGGGTGGGTCACGGGTGGAGCGATGGTTCAGCAAGTGGGCGCCGGTGTCCGGCGTCGTGGCCGGGATCCTGCTGGCCACCGCGGTCCTGAGCAACGGCAACGCGCCGGGTGACGACGCCCGGGCCGGACAGATCTCCGCCTTCTACCAGCAGAACGCCGCGCTCCAGCAGGCGGTGGCGATCTGCGGCACGCTGGGCATGGCGTTCCTCGTGCTGTTCGCGGTGGCGCTGGCCGGCCGGATCCGGGCCGCCGGAACCGGCGGCGACGACCGCCCGGGCCGTCCCGACCGGGCCGGCCGCGCGGGCGGGTGGCTGGCCTACGGCACCGCCGCGGCGGCGGTTTTTGCCGCCGCGGGAGCGGTGTCGCTGCTGGCCTTCATCTGGATCCTGGCCTCCGACATCAGGTTCCTGGGCCCGTCGGCGACTCAGACGCTCAACGCGGCGGCCAACGACTTCTTCCTGCCCAGCGTGGCCGGGTTCTTCGTGTTCGGCGTGGTCGCCGGGCTGGCCAGCACGGTGAGCCAGGTTCCGGTCCGCTGGATGGGCCCGGTGCTGATCGTGTTCGGGATCGCCGCGGCCATCCCGCCGGTCACGTTCTTCGCCGTCCTGGCCATCTTCCTGTGGGCGGCGGCCTGCGGCATCTACCTGGTCGCCCAGGGCCCGCCGGACGTGACCGAGCGCGAGCCCGACATCAGGCTCGCGCCCAGCTCACAAGGCAGCTCAGTAGGCCAGCGCGGGCGCTGAACGCACCCAGCCGCCCTCGGTCACCACCCCCGCGATGAACCGCGCCACGTCGGCCCGCGAGATCTTCCAGCCGCCGCGCGGCGGGTAGTCCGGGGCGACCCGGTACCGGCCGGTGGCCGGCCCGTCGGTCAGCCGGGTGGCCCGGACCATGGTCCAGTCCAGGCCGGACTGCGCCGCCACGTCCTCCATCCGCCGCGTGTCGGCGAACTGCCTGGAAAGGACCCGCGGCAAGATGATCTTGACCAGCCGGTTCATGTGCGGGTCGCCGGCGATGAAGGCCCCGGCCGCCGACACGCAGACCAGCCGGCGCGCCCCGGACTTCTCCATCCCGGCCACGATGTTCGCCGCCGCGCCGGCCAGCAGATCGGGCGACCTGGCGCCCCGCGGGCCCAGCGCCGAGACCACCGCGTCGGCCTCGGCGATCACGTCGGCCACCGCGAGGGGGTCGAGCGCGTCCCCTGCCGTCACGGCCAGCCCGGCCGCCGGGGGCAGGGCCCCCGGCCGGCGGGCCAGCGCGTGCACGGTGTGCCCCGCGTCCAGCGCCCAGTCCAGCACGTGACCGCCGATGCCTCCGGTGGCGCCGAGCACCGCGATCCTCATGACGAGCCGCCTTCCGTCATCGTGGCCACCGTGGACCCAGACGGGGCGTTAGAAATCGTGGTTGGGGTTTGGACGCCCGAAGCGGAGTCCTCGGCGCGCCGTCGTCCGGCGCCGGCCGGCAGGACCAGCATGAGCAGGAAGCTCAGCAGGAACACGCCGGCCTGGAACCACAGCGTGCGCTGCAGCGACGCGGCGAAGTCGTGCCGCACCGCGCTGCCGCCCGCGCTCGCGAGCACCCGGTGCGCGGCCGGGGGCAGGGCATGCGCCGCGGCCCCGGCGCCGCCCACGGCGCTGGTCCGGCAGGACGGCGGCGTCATGGTCGGGTCGGAGGCGACCAGCCGGTCGTGCAGGCACACGCCGAACTGAGCCTCGATCCGCCCGGCATACTGGGCCGGGACGCCGGCCGCCACCAGTCCGGTCCGCAGCTGCGGCGCGACGGCGCTGGCCGCGGGCGCGGCCTGGGTGCCGAGCAGGCCGAAGAAGATCACTCCGATCACCGCGATGCCGATCGAGTTGCCGAGCTGCAGGCCGGTGTTGAACACCCCGGACGCCGAGCCCGCGTGCTGCCTCGGCACCCGGTCCAGCACGATGTCGGCCAGCGGCGCGATCACCGCGCCGAGGCCCAGGCCCGCGGCGGCCAGGCCCGGCGTGAGCTCCCAGGTCGTCACGGCCGGGCCGTAGTGGTGCACGATCGCGATCAGCGACACCGCCCCGGCCGCGCTGATCAGCGCGCCGGCCATGGTGACCCCGCGGCCGAACCGCGGCGCCAGGCGCGCGGCCGCGCCGGAGGCGACGAGCACGCCGAGCGAGAACGGCAGGAACGTCAGCCCCGCGTGCAGCGGCGTGAAGCCGAGCCCGAGCTGCAGGAACAGCGTCAGCACCAGGCCGAAGGAGGCGATCCCGAGGAAGAACGCGATCACGATGCCCATCCCGGCGCTGAACCCCCGGTCGCGGAACAGGCTCAGCGGGACCAGCGGGGAGCCGTCGCGGCGGGTCTTCACCCGCTCGTAGAGGAGGAAACCGGCCAGCACCGGGGCGGCCAGAGCCATCGAGACGAACGTCCAGGCCGGCCAGCCCAGCTGACGGCCCTCGACCAGCGGGTAGAGCAGGAGCAGCAGCGCGGCGCTGATCAGCCCGACGCCGACCGGGTCCAGCCTCGGCGGCTGCGGGGAGCGCGACTCGCGGACCAGCACGGCCGAGGCGGCCACGGCGATGATCCCGACCGGGACATTGATCAGGAAGATCGGCCGCCAGTCGAGGCCGAACAGGTTGTGCTGGATGAGCAGGCCGCCGAGCAGCGGCCCGCTGACCGTGCCGAGGCCCGCCGTCACCCCGAACCCGGCCAGCGCCTTGATCCGCTCGCGGGGCGGAAACATGACCTGGATCATGGCGAGGACCTGCGGGACCATGATCGCGCCCATCGCGCCCTGCACCACCCGACTGGCGATGAGCATGCCGGGACTCTGGGCGAATCCGCACAGCGCGGACATGATCGTGAACCCGATGACGCCGATCAGGAACAGCCGCTTGCGGCCGAACGTGTCGCCCAGCCGGCCGCCGGTGATCAGCACCAGCGCGTAGGCCAGGGTGTACCCGGCCAGGGCCCACTGCACGTCGGCGTAGCTGGCGTTCAGGTTGCGCTGGATGGAGGGGATGGCGATGTTGACGATGGACACGTCGAGCAGGTTCATGAACGCGGCCAGCAGCAGGATGACGAGGGTCAGCCAGCGCCGCGGGTCGACGTCTTCGCCTGCGACCCCGGGAGATGCCAGGATCTGAGCGTCGGAAGCCATGTCGATCTCCGCTTCTTGGAGGGATCCTTACTACACTCTTGGCAAGTTAACATCTCGGCCTGCTATTGTCTAGCTAGCTTAATAAATTAGGAGCCTAAGCATGTCCGAACAGTGGCCCGTGCCCCCGGGCGGCGCGGATGAGGCCTGGAACCTGCCGTGGGCCGAGCCGTTCGGCATCGACCGGCCCGAGCGGGCCCGGCTGGCGGCCGAGTTCGGCGCGGCCGTGCGCCGGACCGCCTCCCTGTTTCAGTTGATCGGTCAGGCGTCCGCCGACCGGATCGGCCTCAACGCCACCGACCTGAACTGCCTGAACATCCTGAGCTTCACCGGCGAGATGACGGCCGGCGAGCTGGCCAAGGCGACCGGGCTGACCACCGCGTCGATCACCGGCGTGACCGACCGGCTGGAGGAGGCGGGGTACGTCCGGCGCGAGCGCGACCCGAAGGACCGCCGGCGGGTGGTGATCCGGCTGGTGCTGGAGAAGGCGCTGAAGAACGTGGCGCCCGTGTTCCTGCCCATGGTCCGGGACTGGCAGGAGATGACGACGGACTACACCGACGACGAGCTGCGGCTGATCGTGGACTTCTACGGGAAGATGGCGGAGGTCATCCGGGAGCACCTGTTCCGGCTGCGCGGCCCGGCCGGCCCGGCGCAGGAGCCCGGCCCGTCCTCGTGAACAGCAGCACCGGCTGATAGCCGCGCAGATTCCACTCGTGCGCCAGCCGGAACCCGGGCGCCAGGTAACCGGCCGGGCTGCGGCCCGCCTCCAGGACCATCCAGATCCGGCGGGCGCTCTCCTCGCGCCGCTGCACGACCGGCCGCGGAACGGCCGTTGCGAACAGCCGGCCGGCGGCGCCCGGCGTCTGCGCCATGCTGAGGTCGCGGAGCCCGCTGAACCCCTCCGGGTAGGCGAGGTACCACGGCGGGATCAACGGCTCGGGATAGACGATCGCGTCACCGGGGCGCTCATGGGCGGCGAGGAACCGGGCCACCATCTGCATCCCGCCGCCCGGCGCCCGCATCGCCGCTTGCGCCGGCCAGACGAGCCCGGCGACCAGGGCCAGGGCCGCCACGGCGGCTACCGAGCCCGCGGCGCCCGCGCGCCTCGCCCGGCCCCGCCAGTTCAGGGACGCGAGCCCGGCACCGGCGAGCAGCGCCACCGCCGGCAGGCAGTACGTCAGGTAGCGGGTGAAGTAGACGGGCTTGATCACCGACGCCGCGAGCAAGATCAGCGGCGGCAGCACCAGCCAGGGCAGAGCGAGCCAGGCGAGAGCCGGAACTCTGCTGCGGCCCGCGAACACGCCGAGCGCGCACAGCAGCCCGATCACGATCGCGGCCCACGTCGAGCCCGCGGCCACCATCGCGATCAGCGAGGTCACCGCGCTCCAGCCGGGCCTGGGTATCCAGGCGATCTGGGCCCGCTGCACCCAGCCCACGATCGCGACCGGCACCACGGCCACCACGGCCGCCGCGCCGGCCACCAGCCACCGCCGCAACACCAGACCGCCCAGAGCGCCCGGCCGGCCCGCTCCTTCGCCCCGGCTCCCCCGGACCAGGCCGACCAGCGTGACCGCGTGCGCCGGCAGCAGCAGCAGGCCGAACAGCTGCAGGTACCCGACGCCGGCCAGCGACAGCCCGTACCCGACGAACCACCGCCACCTGGGATCCTGGACGGCCCGCACCAGCAGGTAGCTCGCGAGCACGGCTGCAGCGGCGAGCGCCGCGTAGGGCCGCGCGTCGTGCCCTTGCGCCGTGACCGCCGGCAGGACCGCGAACATCAGCCCCGCCCACAGGCCGGCCCGGCGCGACCCCAGCCGGCCCGCGATCGCGGTGACCCCGGCCGCCGCCGCCGCCATCGCCACCGCGGACGGGAGCCTGGTCGCGAACTCGCCGGTGCCCGCGACCCGGGCCACCGGCCAGAGCAGCAGGTAGTAGAGGCCGTGCACGGCGTCGATGTGCCCGAGCAATCGCAGCAGCTGCGGCACCGTCCGGGAGACCGCCGAGACGGTGTCCGCCTCGTCGCCCCAGTACGGGCGGGCACCCAGCCCCCACAGCATCACGGCCAGCGTGATCACCGGGCTGGCGAGCAGCGTCCAGCCGGGGAACCGCCGCGGGCGCGCCGCGGCATGCGCGCCGCCGCCGGTGCGCCGCGCCCGGCCCGGAACGTCCAGCGACGCCTGATTGGTAACAGTGGTCACTTTCGCCTCTTCTGTCACGACGGCGGGCGTGCGCCGCCCGATATCTGTCACGGAGGGTTCTCCTAGGCTGCTCTGCGTAGTCGCCTCGGCGCCAGCGCCCGCGCCGATGGCGCCCCATCGGGGCCGCCCGGCATGCGCCTAACGACCGCCAGGGACCGGGCTACTCGGGGCTATTGCGGGCTATACCTCGCCCAGGCTGACCCGCTGGAATCCGGCCGGGATGATGACCAGGGTCCTGGCCACATTGGCCTTCGTCGGCGGCAGCCACTGCACGTCGGTCACCCCCGAGGAGAGGTACGTCCCGGCCGCGCCGCCATAGGTCTTGGTCGAGCCCTCGATCTGCACCGGCAGGAAGGTCGCCGGATTCACGTACAGGGCCCACCGGACCGTCACCCACTTGGCGCGGATGACCTTGCTGTAGCCGGCCGGCAGCCGGACCGTGACCGGCTTTCCGATGATCTTCGTGGTCTCCGCCCCGTTGACGCGGACGCGCGGCGTCGCCGAGGCGGCGCCGCAGGCGAGCATCCCGTCGATGAACGACTTCCAGTTAACCCCCACGGTCGCGGGGCCGCCCATCTCCAGAGCGCCCGTGGTCGTGCAGGCGCTGCTCTGGGTGGGCAGCTGCCGCGACAGGTTGTACTTCCGGTCGGAGTAGATGACGTAGGCCCCCATCAGCTTCCCGCCGACCAGCGCGGTTCCCTCGACGGAGAAGGCCTGCCCCCGGTACTGCGGCGGGAAGTCCCACAGTCGCTTCCCGTTGACGACCCGGTCCCGGTAGTCCGTGGCCGGCCAGTACTCGACCCACCGGCTCTGCCGCCCGTAGGCCCAGACGACGTCCGGCCCGTCGGTGCCGTTCGTCCGTCCGACGTACACCAGGTTGTCGTTGGCCACGGCCTGCCGGACCTGCCTGGTCAGGTCCGCGACCGTCTGCGCCTGCGTCCGGCCCGCCGTCGCGCCGGACGCGGCGATCACGGCGATCACGGCCGAGACGGCGATCACGGTGGCGGCGCTGCTGGCCAGCGTGGCGCGGACCGCCACCCGGCGCCGGTGCAGGCGGCCGGCCGCGTGCGCGAGCCCGGCCGGGGCCGCGACGCCCTCGGTGAACCGCTCCATGCCGTCGCGCAGCAGGTCCTCGACATCGGTGTTCATGCGTGGTCTCCCCTTAACCTCACGTGCGCCAGGGCCGGGTCGGGCTGGTTCCAGCCGTCGGCGAGCTCGCGCAGCCGCCGCAGCCCGCGCGCGGCGGTCGACTTGACCGTGCCCTCCGGCCAGCCGAGCACGGCCGCGGTCTCGGCCTCGGTCAGCTGTTCCCAGTAGCGCAGGACGAGCACGGCCCGCTGCCGGGCGGGCAGCTGGAGCAGCAGCCGGACCAGCGCGTCCCGCAGGTCCACCTCGGCCATCGGGTCGGCGGGCGGCTGCGCCACCGTCCGCAGCAGCAGCAGCTTGCGCTGCAGCAGGCCGCGACGCCGGAATCCGTCGGTGGCCAGGTTGCAGAGCGTCCGGAGCAGGTACCCCTCGGGGTCGCCGTCGATCCGCCGCCAGTGCCGGATGAGCCGCTCGAGCGCGGTCTGCAGCAGATCCTGGCCGGCGTCCCGGCTGCCGGTGAGCAGCACCGCGGTGCGCATCAGCCGGTCGGCCCGCCCGGCCAGGAACGACTCGAGCT
>Ga0335074_10012615_pt1 | contig 11851 bp, 9 predicted proteins | sample Lox_Sample_23_FD_206715 | JGI IMG/M metagenome (GOLD analysis project Ga0335074, IMG submission 206715) | Soil microbial communities from Loxahatchee National Wildlife Refuge, Florida, United States - Lox_Sample_2.3 | ecosystem: Environmental > Terrestrial > Soil > Wetlands | place: USA: Florida...
GTGGTGATGCTTCTCCACCACCACGCCCATCTCGGCCATGGTGGAGAGCATTTCGGCGCGCAGGTCGGCTTCGCTGTCGACCGGCGGCACCGGGAAATAGCCGCCCTTCACCGCCGGGCGGTGGCCCATGTTGCCTTCCGGATAGTCTTTCAGGCTTGAACCTGGTCCTTCCTGGCTGTCGAGCTGATAGGTGCCGTAGTTGCCGCCGGTGCCGAACTTCACGCTGTCGAACACGAAGAACTCGGCCTCGGGACCGAAGAACGCGGTGTCGCCGATGCCGGTGGACTTCAGGTAGGCTTCGGCCTTTTTCGCGGTGCTGCGCGGATCGCGGGTGTAGGGCTGGCCGGTGGACGGTTCGATAATATCGCAGATGATGGACAGCGTCGGCTTGGCGGCGAACGGATCCATGACCGCGGTGTCAGGGTCCAGCATCAGGGTCATGTCGGACTCGTTGATGGCCTTCCAACCGGCGATGGAGGAGCCGTCGAACATGATGCCGTCGCGGAACACATCCTCGTCGATGGTAGAGACGTGCTGGGCGGTGTGCTGCCATTTGCCGCGAGGATCGGTGAACTTCAGGTCCACGTATTCCACGGAATGCTCGGTGAGCATTTCGAGCACTTTGCCAACGCCTTCGGCGCCTGCGGGCTTTCTCGCCATACCAGTTTTCCCCGTCCTCTATCAGATCGCCGCGTTGGCGCCTGCGGCTTGCGCGGCAGGACGCGGCTGGGTGGAACGGACCCGCACCGCGCGGGTCCATCTGAGCCGGCCCCTCTACTCGTTTCCGCCGGGGGCCGAAAGCGGTTTATGGGCGGCAGCGTTTAAATTGCGTCTTCGCCACGTTCGCCGGTACGGATGCGGATCACCTCCTCGATCGAGGAGATGAAGATCTTGCCGTCGCCAATGCGTCCGGTCCGTGCGCTGGCCATGATCGCTTCGACAGCACGTTCCACCACGCTGTCCTCGCAGATCACTTCGATCTTCACCTTGGGCAGGAAATCCACGACGTACTCGGCCCCGCGGTAGAGCTCGGTATGACCCTTCTGGCGGCCGAAACCCTTGGCCTCCAGCACGGTAATCCCTTGCAGCCCGACCTCGTGCAGCGCCTCTTTCACCTCATCCAGTTTGAACGGCTTGATGACGGCCTCAATCTTCTTCATCAGTTGCACTCCCGGGTGGCCCGGGCCCTCCTTGATTGCAAGGCTGCCCGGTTGCCAGCGCACGGCAGCACCATAGGTTTGCACGCGGCGTGCCAAGCTTCAATCCGGCTGACCGGGCGGATATGCACGTTATATATGCGATACTGGCGTGACCGATTGGGCAGCAGGCTGCCTAACGATTGGGCAACGGTTAATGCCCCCTCTGTCACGCCTCGATCCGCGAAAACAGCAAGCTGCTGATGCCCAGCAACACCGCCCCCACCGTGCCCAGCACGGCAAAATCGGTCACCATGTCGAAGCCGAGGCCGCCGTTGAATGCCTGCCGCATGCCTGCCACGCCGTAGCTGAGCGGGTTCAACAGCACCACAACCCGCAACGGCGCCGGCAGGCCGGCCACCGGGAACAGCGCGTTGGAGAAGAAGAACAACGGCAGGACAAGGAAGTTCAGAATAAGCTGAAACCCCTGCATGTCGCGCAGCACCGAACCGATGGCGGTGCCGATCGCAGTGAACACCACGGAAATCAGGCCCATGAAAGCCAGAGCGATGGGCAGCAGCAGCAGATCGTGGATACGCAGGCCGGCGAGCAAGCACACGAGGAAAACGATCAGGCCTTGCAGCAACGCGACCGTTGCGCCGCCCGCCGTGCGGCCGACAACGATGGCCAGCCGCGGCACTGGCGCCACCAGTGTTTCCCGCAGAAAACCCAACTGGCGGTCCCAGATCATCTCGATACCGCCGAACACCGCGGTGAAGATGATGGCCATCGTGATGATGCCCGGCGCGACGAAATTCATGTAGCTGCCGTTGCCGGCACGGGCAAAGACCGGACCGAAGCCAAAGCCGAGGCCGAACAGGAACAGCAGCGGCTGGCCGAGTGAACCGACGATGCGGGCACGCGAGCGGGAATAGCGCTTTAGCTGGCGCAGCCAGAGGATCCAGATTGCGCGCATTCAGCGGCCCCGCCAGGCGCGGCGCATGATGCGCATGCGTTCGGCGGGAGACGTTTCGTCCTCCCGGATGGTACGGCCGGTGAGTGCGATGAACGCGTCCTCCAGTGAACTCGTGCCGGTCGATTGTTTCAGGGCAAAAGCGGTCCCCTGGGCTACGATCTTGCCATGGTCGATCACGGTGATGTCGTCCGCCACGCGTTCAGCCTCCTCCATTGCATGCGTGGTGAAGAACACCGTCACGCTTTGTTCTTTCGCCAGGCCTTTGACAAATTCCCAAATATGGCTGCGGGTCTGCGGATCGAGTCCCAAGGTCGGCTCGTCAAGGAACAATAGCCGAGGCTGATGCAGGAAGGCGCGCGCGATTTCCAGGCGTCGCTTCATACCGCCGGAATATTGTTTAACATAGTCGTTACGCCGCTTCCAAAGGCCCACGAAGCCCAGCAATGTCTCGATCCGCTGTCCCTGCTCTTTGCGATGCACCCCGTACAGCGCGGCGTGCAATGCCAGGTTTTCCAGTGCGGTCAGCTCATCGTCGAGACTCGGGTCCTGGAACACGATCCCGAAGGCGCGGCGGACCAGCATCGGCTGCCGCACCGGATCATGGCCGGCGATACGGATGCGGCCGGATGTTGGTTGCAGCACGGTGGTCAGCATCTTGATGGTTGTGGTCTTGCCTGCCCCGTTGGGGCCGAGAAAGGCCCGGATGCCGCCTTCAGGAACGTTGAAGCAGATGTGATCGACGGCGGTAAAGCTGCCAAAAGCCTTCACCAGGTCATGGACTTCGATCATCGATTCCATATTCACAGCACTTTCTATCCGGCCGGCCGGCGTTGCTATCCCGGCTTCGTGGCTGCGGCAAACCGGATCATGGTAAGTTTTTGCAACATAGGCCCAAAAGGGGATCGATTGGCACTTGCATTCAGCCAGTAATAACATTAGGTTCTCGCGGCTTTCCAACTATTACAAAATAGGAATCGCACCGTTGGCAAAGAAACCCTCACTGTCCACCCACCTGCGGGATGCCCGCATCAAGCGCGGCCTGTCGGTGGCCGAAGTTGCCGATCGTGCCGGGGTAAGCGTCGCCAGCATCTATCTTTGGGAGACCGGTAAGACTCAGCCGCGCGATGCGAACCTGACGGCGGTCTGCAAGGCCCTTAAGCTGCCGATTCGCGCTGCGCGGGACATGGTTGCCCGCTGATCCCGCTCCGCACGACCCTGCCAAAGGTGATGCCAATGCTGCTTTTGGCAGTGTTGGTTGTTGGGTGTGCGCCTGTGCCTCCGAATGATTCCTCCGCATGTTGCACGTCGCCAGCGCCAGGAACCGTGACAGTACGCACCAACGCCGAATCGGTGGGTGCTGTGACTTACTGGCACGTCCATTAATGCAGCGTATTCTTTGTCGGTAGCGCGGGTCGCCCAAACGATAAGCCAGACTCAGATTACCCCTTCTTCCGCCAGTCGCTCGACATCCGAATTCGTCATGCCCAGCAAATGGGTCAGGACCCATGCGTTGTCCTCGCCGTAGCAGGGCGCGCCACGGTTGGTGGGGCCGCCGATATAGGCCGGCGTGCGGGTGAACTTCATCGGCAACTCGTAAACCGGCCAGGTGCCGATCTTGCTACCGGTCACTTCGGTCAGCCATTTTAGATGGCGCAGTTGCGGATCGCGGTCGCAGCGGTCTTCCGCGTTCTGGCACACGCCGGCCGGCACGCCGGCGCGTTGCAGGCGCACCATCAGTTCGAACGGCTCCTGGGTCGTGGTCCACGCCTGCACCGCCGCGTCCAGTGCATCCTGGTGCGCCAACCGCGATTCCAATGTTGCGAAGCGGCGGTCTGACAGCCACGCTGCCTGCCCTGCCCCCTGCCCTGCCCCCTCCCCTGCGACGTTCGCCAGCGCGCGCCATTCCACATCGGAGAAGCAGGCAATGGCAATCCAGCGGTCCGTGCCGGCGCAGCGATAGGCACCATGCGGGGCGGCAGGCTTGTACGGCGAGCGGTTGCCGTAGCGCGACCACGTGCGCTCATTCGCCGACCAGTCGAGAATCGTCGTGCCGGTAAGGAACAATCCCGATTCGCACTGCGACGCGTCGATCCACTGGCCTTGCCCGGTACGTTCGCGCCAGTACAGCGCGCCCAGCAGAGCCAGCGCGTAACCATAGGCGCCCATCCAATCAAGATAAGAGTAGCCCCAGCCCACCGGCATGGCCGGATCGGGCAGGCCGGACATGTCGCCCTGACCCGCGAAGGCCGCTGCCACCGGGCCGACGGTGCGCATCCGGCCATAGAGCCCGTGCGCACCCATGCCGGACTGCTGGATATAGATGATGTCCGGCCGGATCGACTTCATCACGTCGTAGCCGAGGCCCAGGCGTTGCAGCACGCCGGGCGAAAACCCTTCCGCGACAACGTCGCAAACGCGCACCAGGTCCTTCGCGATCTGCAAACCCTTCGGGTGGCGGATATTCAAGGAGATGCCGCGCTTGCCGGCGTTCTTGTTGTTGAACTGCCCGCCCATGTCGTGATCCTTCACGCCTTGCAGCGGGCCGGTGGCGGCATCGCGTGCGGCGCGGCCACCGATGGGGGCCATCGCCGCCAAGCGCGTGTCTGGATTGTCCTTCCATTCCACCTTGAAACTTTCCGCCCCCATCGCCGAGAGAAACCGCGTGCCGCCGGCCGATGCCAGGAACCAGGCGAAATCGAGAATCTTCACGCCTTGCAACGGGAACGGCTTGTTGTGCAGCGCCGACAGACGCGGATTGGGATTGCCACGCGGCTGTGCCGGCACGGTGGGACGCCGCGGCGATGCGGCCAGCACCGTTTCGGTGTCCTCGCCCAACAGCGGCGCACGACGGCCGACCTGCCAGCTTGTCGCGGTGCTGAGCCACTTGCTGCTGGGGTAGCGGAAGCTGCGGCCATGCTCGGGATGCGGCACGTCGGCAAAGCTCTTGCGGCGCAGCCAGTGTTCATCCAGCGCGTTCTCGTGCGGCTTGCGCAGCGGCGCCCACAGCAGTCCGGCATCCTGCGCCTCGCGCCAGGGCATGTCGGCATAGGTCCAGGCGCGGATGAAGCGCTGCACCACATCGAGCATATGCGCGCGCGCTTCATCGCCCGCGGCGGAGCCGGGCACCTGACGCGCCTTCAGGTCCGCATCCGGCGGGGGCGGCTGGAGGTCTGCCTGCATGCTGTATTTGGATAACAGCGGCACCAGGTTCTTCAGGTCGCGCGCGCCCATGCCGTGGGAAATGAACCAGCGGCCGTCCTTGGTATGACAGATGCTGGGCGAATGGTTCGGCGTTTCCACCGCATGCCGGTTGGTCAGGCGCCACAACGGCACGCGGCGCATCACCCAGTGCATGATGTCGAGTTCGGGGTTCTTCGACACCGCCTCGTGCACCGCGACCGACACGTCCTGGCCTTCGCCGGTACGATGGCGATGGACCAGCGCGGCGATGATGCCGGTGGCCAATTGCTCGCCGGCGATGTGGTAGGCGTGCCAGATTTGCGGCGCGATCGGCGGGGTATCGTATTGCAGGCTGGGATCGGGATCGTAACCGCAGTTCATCATCACCCCGCCCAGCGCGAGATGGATCAGGTCGCTGCCTTTGAAATGCGCCCAGGGCCCGTCATCGCCGAACGGCGTGATGCGCGCGACGACCAGCGCGGGGAAGCGCATGCTCAAGGCGGCGCGGTCGAGGCCCAGCACCTGGTTCAGCGCGCCGCACGATGAATCGACCAATACGTCGGCGCCTTGCAGCAGGTGGAGCAGGCGCTGGCGCGCGGGGATTTCTTGCAGGTCCAGCACCACGGATTGTTTGCCGCGGTTGTAGTTCCAAAAGAACAAAGACCGTTCCAGGCCCGGCTTGTCTTCCAGGAATGGGCCGATGCGGCGAGTTGCATTGCCCTCGGGCGGTTCGATCTTCACTACCTCCGCGCCGAGGCCAGCCAGCAGCAGACCGGTATATTCCGCACGCTCGTCCGCGATTTCGATGACGCGCAGGCCGGACAGCATGCCAGGGCCGGCATTTCCCATCATATCGCCCGGGCCGCGTTCGATCGCGCTGGCATCCGACATCGCGTTTCCTCCTCCGTACCGGCAACGCCCATTGCGGGCGCCCGCTTCCCAGCCACTGTATGGCATGTTGTTGCCCGGCTCCAAACCGAGGCTGCGTGATGCGGTCGTTTTGACAATGCGAGGCGGGGGTATTTAGCTTCCGGCATGGCGAGGCTGACCGATTACACAAGCTACCAGGACGCGCTGCGCGAATTCTCCTCGGCACGGCTTTGGGAATTGTTCGATGGCGACCGGGCGCATCTGAATATCGCGCATGAGTGCATCGATCGGCACGCCGCGGATCCGGCACGCCTGGCCATCTGCATCGCTTATGCCGATGGCCGTGATGAGCGCCTGACCTTCCGCAGGATTGCCGAACGCTCCGCGCAGTTTGCGCATTGGCTGCAGGCGCGCGGCATCGGCAAGGGCGAGCGCGTCGCGATCATGCTGGAACCGTCTCTCGCGTTCTATGCCGCGGTGTTTGGCGCGATGAAGGCCGGTACCATTGCCGTTCCCCTGTTCACCTTGTTCGGCCCGGACGGCGCGCGGCTGCGGATCGACGATTGTTCGCCGCGACTTCTGCTGACCAATACGGAGAAGGCGCAGGAGTTGGGCGCTACGGCCAGCGTTCCGGTCGTGGTCGCCGATGATGCGTTCCTGCGTGCGCTGCTGGATTACCCGACCGAGTTCGAACCGCACACGAGCGCCGATGATATGGCGATCTACCAATACACGTCCGGCACGACGCGCGAATTGCCCGAGGCTGTACGGCACACCCATCGCGCCATCGTGACCCTGATGGTCGCCGCGCTGTACGGCACGGGCATCCGTCCGGGCGATCGCTTCTTCTGCCCATCCTCGCCGGCCTGGGGACATGGGTTATGGCACGGAACGCTGGCCCCGCTCGCCGTGGGTGTGCAGACCGGCACATTCTCTGGAAAGTTCGATGCCGCGCTGCTGCTGCGCGCGCTGCACACGTCACGCACGACGAATCTTTCCGCCGCAGCCACGCACTATCGGTTGATGAAAAGCAGCAGCGCGGCGGACCGCTATGACATCCGGCTGGAAAAAATGTCGTTCACTGGGGAGCCGATCGATGCCGACACGCTCGTCTTTGCCGAACGATCGTTCCGTACGACGCTATGCAGCATGTACGGTACCACCGAAGTCGGTGTGTTGCTGGTGAACTATCCGGGCGCCGGCGATTTTATCGTGAAGCCAGGTGCGCTGGGCAAGCCGGTGCCGGGGATGCGTGTCGAGGTGCAGGGGCCGGAAGGCGCACGGTGCGCGCCGGACGAAATCGGCGAGATCAAAGTGTGGCGGCACGGCGCGTGGTTTTCCACCAAGGACCGCGGTTATGTCGATGCCGACGGCTATTTCTATCACGCCGGACGGGCCGACGACGTGATCATTTCGGCCGGCTGGACGATCGGCGCCGTGGAAGTCGAGGATACGCTGCTGAAACACCCAGCGGTGAAGGAGGCCGCGGTGATCGGGGTTCCCGATGCAACGCGCGGACAGGTGGTGAAGGCGTTCATCGTGACCGATCGCGCGGCCGATCCGGCACTTGCCGCCGACATTCAGGAGTTTGTCCGCGCGCGGCTGAGCCAGCACGAATATCCGCGGGTTGTCGCGTTCGTGTCGGAGCTTCCCAAGACGCCCGCGGGCAAGGTCAATCGCAAGGCGTTGCGCGACCGCGAAGCCGCATCCACCCCTGACAGGAGTTTCTCGATGCCGTCCGATGCGACACGGTATTTTCCGTCCATATCAGACGAGGCGCTGGATGCTCTGCGCAAGCGCATTGGCGTGCCGATCGGCGATACCGCCGAACCCTGGTGCTATGAAGCGACCCGCGACAACATCCGCCATTACGCGCATGGCATCGGCGACGACAACCCGTTGTGGTGCGATCCCGGCTATGCCGCAAAGACACGCTATGGCGGGATCGTCGCGCTTCCCAGTTTCCTGTTCGCCACAAGCCGGATTGTATCGGGCTATGTAGGCGGTCTGCCCGGCGTGCATGCGATGTGGGCCGGCGCCGACTGGACCTGGCACAAACCGGTGCTGCGCAATGATTCGATCCGAACCGAAGCCTTTTTGAAGGACCTGATCGAACGCCAGACGCGCTTCTCGGGTCGCGCCATCCAGCAGATCTACCACGTCAGGTTCTACAATCAGCATGACGATCTGGTGGCGGAGGCGGATAGCTGGTGCTTCCGTACCGACCGCGACGAAGCGCGCGAGAAAGGTACCAAATATACGGAAACGCGCGCCAGGCCGCCGGCCAAATATAGCGAAGAGCAGTTGGCGGAGATTTACCGATACTATCATGAGGAAGAGGTGCGTGGCGCTGTTCCCCGCTATTGGGAAGACGTCGCGGTTGGCGATGCACTGCCGGTGATGGTGAAGGGGCCGATGACGGTGACCGGGTTCATCGCGTATGCACAGGGCTGGGGCGGGCTCTACATCCGCGCCAACAAGCTTGCCTGGAAGCTGGTTCACGCGCATCCGGGGCTTGGCATCAAGAACCGCTTCGGCATCCCGGATTGTCCGGAACGGGTGCATTGGGAAGAAGAGTTCGCGCTGATGGTGGGCGCGCCGGGCGCCTATGATTACGGGCCGGAGCGTTGCTCATGGCTGACGCATCATATCACCAATTGGATGGGCGATGACGGCTTCCTGCGCCGCGCTGCCTGCCAGATACGCCGGCATAATCCAGCCGGGGACACGCTGTTTCTGCGAGGCAACGTGACCCGCACGTTTCGGGAGAATGGGCGGCATCTGGTCGAAATCGCCCAGGAAGCACGCAACCAGGATGACGAAGTTTCGGCGACCGGGAGCGCCGTGGTGGAACTGCCGTCGCGGGGACAGTAGTCACCATCGGTACAGCGTGCGTCATGCGGTTTCATGTCGTTGCGAGGAGCCCTTCGTGTGGGTGCACGGACGCTCGGGCGCCCACACGAGGGGGATTGCTTCGTCGCTTGCTCCTCGCAATGACATATGGACGTGGGCGCCACTCATGCTCCGCGAACGGGCCGCGTCCTTTCCAGCATTTCCAGCAGCATCGCGTTCACTGTCTCCGGCGCTTCGTATGCGATCCAATGGCCACCGCCTGGAATCAGCCGCACATCCGCGTTCGGCCGCCGTTCGCGCACGACTGCGGCGCGTTCCGGGGCGCGCGGATTGGCCGGGGCGTCGAACTCGCCCCAGATCGCGTTCAGCGGCGCATGAACCTGGTCCAGCGCGCGCCACACCACGCCGCTGCGCGACAAAGTGGGCGTTTTCAGCCGCGACCGCACCGTGTTCCAGTCCTGAATTACCAGCGACAGCGCATCGATCTTCGCCGGATCGGCGATCATCAGGCGACTGAGATTGACGCGGTGGGTATCCACGCGCTCCTGCCCTTCCAGGTGGCGTACCTTCAGGAGGTCCACGCGGCTGCCCAGTGGACCGACGCCGCTGCAGCCGATGATCGTCACCGACCGCACGCGCGGGCCGCGCAGCGCGCCGACGCAACTTGCCATCACGCTGCCGAACGAAAAGCCCGCGACGTCATAGCTTGTTTCCGTCCCAATCAGCGCATCGATGCCGGCTGCGACGATCTCCGCGACCGCGAACGCGTCATCGCCGTTTGGCGGAAAATCGGATTCGCCCAGCCCGGGCAGGTCCGCCACGAGCAAGCGATAGTGCTGCGACAGGACGGGAATGTTGCGCGCCCAATGGCGCCATGAACCGGCGCCGCCGTGAAACAAGGCCAGAACCGGCGCACTGCCGCCGGACGTGTCCCAGATATGCCACACCATGTGGCCATCGCCGCACGGCGTTTCGCGTCGGACCGACTGGCTCTCCAGCCGGTCCAGGACGGTTTGCGGGTCTTCGGTTACCTGATCGTTCATGGCTGTTGGGCTGCCTCCGGCGCGTCGTATTTCCCCCCGCTGCTACCAGGGGAAAGGCGCGCTGTCGAACGGCTGCGATGCTGGCGGATCACCGGCGCGCGATGTGCGACACGCGCAGCACCACACCTTCACCGCCGGTGCGGCTGGGGAGTTGCTCCACGTCCATTGTCCACGTTTTGGCTGCCTCGGCGATTTCCGCCTCTACGCCGCGGCCTTTCAGGAACAAACACTCGCCGCCCGGCGCCAGCAGGGGGGCCGCGTGGGCGAGCAAGCGCGGCAATGGTGCGAGGGCGCGCGCGGTAATTAAAGGGGCAGGCTGCAGCGCGGCCGTCTCGATCTTCTCCGCCACGACATTGGCCGGGGCCCCCGTCACCCGCGCCGCTTCCCGCAAGAATGCCGCCTTGCCCCGATCCTGCTCCACCAGGTCGAACGGGACGCCCGACACGATCGCCAGGACAAGGCCGGGAAATCCCGCACCGGACCCCAGATCGATCGCGCGTTCGGGCCGCCGCCACAGCGACGCCAATTGCAGGCTGTCTGCGATGTGCCGTTCCCACAACACTGGAATATCGCGCGGGCTGACAAGATTGAGCGCCCGGTTCCAATGCAGCAGCAGATCGGCATAGCGCCGCAGCGCCGGCGGCACATCCTGTGGCACAGTCGGTTCGCGCATCCCACCGCTATAGGCCAGCGCGCCCGTCTGTCGAAGCCCGACACCCGCAGGGTGATCGGGTGAACCAGCAGGATTAGGGGCTTCGCCCCTAAAACCCCACGAAGAGGGCGGAGCCCCATAGGCGTCAGGATAAGGGGCGGAGGAGAGTGAGTGTCTGTCGTTTTCGCTTTCGTCGCTTGGTATCGGCGAGCAGGAGGTGTGTCCTGCGATCGACGGCCTGGATAGCGGCAAGCTCGAGCGCGGCGAGTTCGCCGAGAATAGCCCCCAGCAGCAGCTTGAAGCTGCGCCAGGGTGAGCATCGTCCGGCGGTCGCAAGGTCCTCAGGGGGGAGAGTCGAGAACATCGCGGCAGATGTCCTCGGTGAGCAGCAGCACGATGAGGTGGGCATAGAGCCAACTGAGGCTGCCGGCCTCGGTTCGGGTGGGCAGCCGATCGATATGCAGCAGAGATTTCAGCCGTTTGAAGGCGAGTTCGATCTGCCAGCGCAGGCGATAGACGGCGACGATTTCGGCGGCCGGGATGTCGCTGGGCAAGGAGGTTGCCAGCACCAGGAAGCCGGCGGCGACCAGGCTGCGAGGATCGAGCGGCTTGCAGCTTTTGCTGGCGCGGCGGTGCAGTTTACGTTGGGCGATGCCGCGCTTGTCTGCGGGCAACGGGACGGCGATCAGGCGCAGCGGCAAGCTGCGCGGCTGTTTGGCCGTGCCGGCTTGGGCGGTGAGCTGCCATTCTTTCAGCTCCGTCCCGGCGGGCCAGGCCTGCAACTGTCGGATCAGGCTGAACGGGTGGCCGTCTGCGTCGTGCAGGCTCAGCGCCCGCCAGCCGACGCGCACGATAAAGTCACGCTCGCCGTCCTTGGCTTGGTCGAGCCAGGCGCGCAAGTCGCGGGCCTTGGCGTAGTTACGGTCGGCGATGCAAACCTCGTTGCCGGGCGGCCCGCAACGCAGCACCGATTCTGCCCCGCGCTGGTCGGTGATTTCCAGATGGGCGAAACCACCGCTGCCGAGATCGTAGACGCCATGCAGGCGCCAGTCGGTGCCCGTGCTGCCGGGCTGGCTCAGGCTGCTGCCATCGGCGATGTGCACGCAGCGGCCGGACCACAGAACGGCGCGTCCGGTTGGGC
>Ga0335074_10012617_pt1 | contig 11850 bp, 11 predicted proteins | sample Lox_Sample_23_FD_206715 | JGI IMG/M metagenome (GOLD analysis project Ga0335074, IMG submission 206715) | Soil microbial communities from Loxahatchee National Wildlife Refuge, Florida, United States - Lox_Sample_2.3 | ecosystem: Environmental > Terrestrial > Soil > Wetlands | place: USA...
ACCAGCGTGAATTCACCGGATCGCTCCATGGCCATGAAATCAGGACTGACTACCAGTTCGCCCTTGAGATGCGCTGTGAGCACCACGAACAGGTCGTTTTCCGGTATGGAAATGGTCTCGCGCATGGCGTCGTAGACAGCCTGGGGAAGCTTGCCACGCTTTTCCTCGGGCATGCTGTTAAAAACGGAAATTCTTACCAGCGGCATATTTTTCTCGATCAGGCGTCGAGCGCCTCGTTTACGTCACGGACCAGATTGCGGACATAGCGACGGCGGTCAAGTACCGCAACCATCTCATCTTTAATGTTAGCTGCGTTTGTGGGCGAAGGCGTATCCAGGCCGTCGTCCCACGAGTTCCAAAGCGCGTTAAGGTTGGAGTCGCAGGCGGCGAGTTGCGATTCAAACTGAACGCGTGCTCTTTCGAGATCGGCGCGCAGCTGGGGATCGTCCTCACCCATCTTGCGATTCATGCGCATCTCTTCAAGCTGCATGTTGAGCTCGAAGACCTCTTCGAGGAGATCTGGAGGCACGCGCGAGTCCTTGGGCTTGCCGTCTTCGTTTTTGCCTGCTTCGAGGACGACGCCTTCGAGCTTCAGCAGATATTCAGTGCGGGCGATGGGGTTCTTCAGCGTGCGGTAGGCGTCGTTGAGCAGAGAAGTCTGGTCGAGGCTCCACTGCTGCTCCTGCAGGCTGGCCTGCGCGTAGACGTCAGGATGGAGCTTGCGGCTGAGACGATAGAAGCTCCGCTCCAGCGCCGATAGATCGATGTGCAGCTTGCGCGGCAGGCCGAATACCGCGAAGTAGTCCGCGTCGTCGGACGGCGCCTGCACCTTGCCGCACGCGTCACAGAAGGGTTTGCCATCGGGCAGGGAGGCGCCGCACGACCAGCAGGCCGCGCTTACGGATTGGGGTTCAGCTGTCTGCATCAGAAAAACGCCGCACCGGCGGCGTGCATCACGCGGAGAAGGACGATCCGCAGCCGCAGGACTTGGTCGAATTCGGGTTAATGAAATTGAAGCCCTGGCGCATGAGCGTCTCCTCGTAATCGAGAATCATGCCGTGAAGATAGATAAACGATTTCGGGTCGATGAAGACGCGCACATCGTCGAACTGGTAGATTCGATCGCGCTCGCGTGGTTGAGAGTCGAAGCGGATGTTGTATGACAGACCGGAGCAGCCGCCGCCCGTGATGCCGAGACGCAGGCCGCCCTCGGTGGGCGAGACACCCTCCTTCTCCATAGCGATGCGAATGCGCTTGAGGGCGCGCTCGGTCACCTGGATCCCCTTCTGATTGGGTGCCTGATTCTCTGCGTTAACGATATTGAGCGAGTCTGTAGCCATAGTCTTGCTGCCTGCAATCCCACGTCCGACAACCACCCCACGGATGAAGACCTATCCGTGCGGACCCCGGTGATCCGGACGTGGGGCATTCTGTCTCCGCGTGATTAGCTGGCGGCGGCAACCGGTACGGCCTGGGCTTCGCCAACGCCGTTCTTCTTCTTCCAGTCACCGATTGCGGCGCGGATGGCGTCCTCGGCTAGCACCGAGCAGTGAATCTTGACCGGCGGCAGAGAAAGCTCCTTGACGATATCAGTGTTCTTGATCTCCATCGCTTCATCAACCGTCTTGCCCTTGACCCACTCGGTGGCGAGCGAAGAGGACGCGATGGCCGAACCGCAGCCGAAGGTCTTGAACTTCGCCTCTTCGATGACCTGCGTCTCCGGATTGACCCGGATCTGCAGACGCATCACGTCGCCACACTCCGGCGCGCCGACCAGACCAGTGCCGACGGCGTCGCTGGATTTGTCGAGCTGGCCTACGTTGCGCGGATTGTTGTAGTGGTCGATGACCTTATCGCTGTATGCCATGTGATTTCTCCTATAAACTTAAAAACCTTCTGTTGAGAAGCTCTTTCTTTAGTGCGCCTGCCATTCAATTTTCGAAATGTCGATGCCCTCTTTCACCATCTCGTAGAGCGGTGAAAGCTCGCGCAGCTTCTGAACGATATCAATCACTTTATCCGAAACATAATCCACTTCGGCCTCGGTGTTAAAGCGTCCCAGGCCGAACCTGATGGAACTGTGCGCTACATCGTCGCCCAGCCCGAGTGCCTTCAGTACATAAGATGGCTCAAGCGTCGCAGAGGTGCAGGCTGAACCACTAGAAACGGCTACGTCGTTGATGCCCATGAGCAGCGACTCGCCTTCAACATAAACGAAACTCATGTTGAGATTGCCGGGAAGGCGGTTCTCCATCGAGCCGTTCACATGAATGTAGTCCAGGCTGTTCTCGAGCTTGGCCTTCAGCTTGTCACGCAGGGCGCTGAGACGCTTTGCCTCGGACGCCATCTCTTCTCGGGCGATCTCGCAGGCCTTGCCCAGGCCGACGATTCCAGGAACGTTGAGGGTTCCGGACCGCATGCCGCGCTCGTGGCCTCCGCCGTTGATCTGCTCGGAGATCTGCACGCGCGGATTGCGGCGGCGAACATAGAGTGCGCCTACGCCTTTGGGGCCGTAAATCTTATGCGCGGAGAGTGACATGGCATCGATCTGCATTGCGTTCACGTCTACCGGAATCTTGCCGACCGCCTGGACCCCGTCGGTGTGGAAGATCACGCCTTTTTCATGACAGAGCTTGCCGATTTCGGCCACTGGCTGGACCACGCCGATTTCATTGTTCGCGAACATGATGGTGACCAGGATTGTCTTGTCATCCATCGCGCGCTTCAGATCGTCGAGGTCGATCAGGCCGTCCGCCTTCACTGGCAGATAGGTGACACGATAGCCGGACTTCTCGAGGCGCTTGCAGGTATCCAGCGTCGCCTTGTGCTCGGTGACCTGAGTGATGATGTGATTGCCGCGCTCGCGGTACATCTCGGCGATGCCCTTGATCGCCAGGTTGTTCGATTCCGTCGCGCCAGAGGTGAAGATGATCTCCTTGGCCGTTGCGCCGATCAATTTGGCGACCTGCTCACGAGCCTTCTCGACGGCCGCTTCGGCTTCCCACCCAAAGGAGTGATTGCGGCTGGCGGCGTTTCCAAATACGGTCGTCAGATACGGCATCATCGCTTCAAGCACGCGCGGGTCGAGCGGTGTGGTGGCGTGATTGTCCATATATATGGGCAGGTGCACCCCTGCCGGCACGCTGACAGTTCCATTGGCGGTTGTGCTCATTGCTTTTCTACTCTCCTGCTTCGTATCTGCTTTATCAGCTGTTAGTTGCCTAAACGTTGGTCTGAATGCTTATTAGATCGCGCTCGGCGCGGTGTGTGGTGTGATCGTACTCGACCAGATCGGAAATCCGAATCCTTTTGAGCACGTCGGAAATGCTGTCATTGACGCGAGCGAGTGGTTCTTTGATGGTGCAGGTGTTGGTCAAGTCGCATAATCCGCTGACTGTGACGCACGAGGTGATGAATAACGGGCCATCGATTGCCCGTATGACCTCGAAGGCCGATATGTCGCTGGCGTTGCGGGATAGTGTGTAGCCGCCATTCATCCCTGCATGCGAACGCAACAAGCCCTCCTTGGCCAGGCGCTGCAGAATCTTGGCAAGCAACTGCTGGGGAATGTGGTAGGCCTCGGCGATGTCCTTGGCGCTGACTGACGCGGAATGCGGGTTTTCGGCCAGGAACTTGAGCGCCATCAGGCCATAATCGGCCTTTTTAGTCAATCTGAGCATGCCAGGGACCGGCTCCCTCGGTCACTGTATCTAGTATAGGACCAGAATCGTCCGAATTCAAATAAATGGATGATCCGGCTCCTTTTTCGGAGCGCATTCCACTACCGGGAGTCCAAAACCGCTAATTCGCAGATTCAAATTGACAGGAGGCCCGGCCCGGATACAATCTTGCCGATACCACCAGATTACTGCGGCCAGAAACCATCAATGAGCGCCCCCTGCAAACATCCCAAAGTGCGCGTGGTAGCGCGCGAAGAGGACGTCGAGTACGTCGAGTGCCAGGAATGCGGCGAAGTCTTCGACTCGGACGAATTCCGCGACATGGAGATCGAAGAGACCCAGGAACTCGAGGAAGAAACGTGATCCTCCGATGGCGCTTCCCGCCCTTTTAACTGCTGGCTGGCGTGCTGGAGAAGCTCAGACGGCGCGTGATCTGCCACGCGTAGTGGAAGCCTGAGATCACGGTGAAGGCAATCGTCGCGAGCAGGGCGACGTGCCGGATGGCAAGCACCAGGGCAGGCGCATAAAACTGGCTCAGCAGCACGGCGAGCAAAGCAATAATTTGCGCCAGCGTGTTTGCCTTGCCGAAGATGCTCGGCTTGAAGTTGCGCATGCCAATACTGGCGTAGAGAATGGCCGCGACCATGATGATTCCCAGATCGCGACCGAATACCAGCACCGTCACCCGGCGGGAAATGAGGCCTTCGTGGTGCAGCACCAGGAAGAGGGTGCTGAGCAGTAGCTTGTCCGCTACCGGATCAAGGTACTGACCAAGCACGGTGCGCTGCTGCAGCCAGCGGGCCAGCAGGCCATCGAGGCCGTCGGTGACGCCGGCGAGCACGAAAAGCGCAAAGGCGGTGCGGAAGTGGCCGTCGAGAACAGCCAGGACCAGGAACGGAATAATGCACAGTCGCAAGAGCGTAAGTTGATTCGGGGCTGCGCGAAGCTGGTTCATGGGGTGGATGACAAAAAGTGAGGATGACCGACCCACGCGGCGCTGATTCCCAGCGGCGTACAAAAGCCTGATATTACAAGACCGAAACACCGCGCGCCACACCCCGGATGGGGGAGCGACAGGTGCTCGATTCTGACTAGTCCACAAGCCGGGATATTGGCCGCAAAACTTGATATGATGTGTAAGTCGATTATCCCGCGCAGGCGCGTAGCTCAGTTGGTTAGAGCGCTACCTTGACACGGTAGAGGTCAGGAGTTCGAGTCTCCTCGTGCCTACCATCCTTTCAATAAAATAGACACTCTGAAACCTCTCCGGGTCGGTTTTCCGTTCCGCACGGTTCCGTGACTGCATCATCTCACTCTCACTGGACAGCAGGGTATTCAGGAACTGACCCTGCGCTGCCAGCTTGTTGGCATCCACCGCGTGGTTGTAGATACCGACGTGGTGCGAACGTTACTGTCGGTGAAGTATGGAAGAGACTGTTTTTCAAATCAATTCCATTCGACACCATCCAGGATCCGAGGTTGTGACGCAGGTTCGAGATGATCGACGCTATGATCTCGCACTGCCGCATCCTGCAAAGGCTCGGCGACGGCGCCATGGGCATTGTCTATTAAGGCGAAAGATACGCGCTTCGGGCGCTTTGCGGGGCTGAAGTTCCTGCCCGACGATCTGGCCAGAGACCAGTTGGCGCTTGAGCGCTTCCGTCGGGGGGTCGAGCCGCTTCGGCGCAAAAGGCTTGCCGGTGCTAATCCGTACGTCGATGAGTGCCTGGCGGTAGTGATGTTGGGTTGTGCCGACGATAAGTTTGAAGGCCTTGTTGATGGTGACATCGGAATTCGTAGCCGACGGAGCGCGCGATCTCCGCGACCTTTTTACGGTTTCTCTCAGAAGTGAAACAGGCTTTTGCATACGAGGGCCCGGGCTCGCTGCCATGAGGAGCAACGGTGCAGTCTTGCTATGCTGAGGGCTGCGGGGAAAAGGCACCTTCGCGCCGCGAATTCAAGATAGAGGGAAGCTATGGCGAGGATGGCGCCACAGGAGCTCGCAACAAAGATCGGCGGTGGACTGCTTTCGTTCCCGGTGACCCATTTTACAAAGAATTTCGCGTTCGATGAGCAGCCCTACCGGGAGCACATCGAATGGCTACTCAAGCACAATCCAGCGAGTCTGTTTTTAGCGGGTGGAACTGGAGAGTTCTTCTCACTCACGTTAGCGGAGTTTGCGAGCGTCGTGTCAGCAGGCGTGCAGCAGGCAAACGGTCGTGTCCCGGTGGTTGCCGGTTGCGGGTACGGTACAGCGATCGCGAAGCAGTTTGCGCAGGCAGCGGACGGGGCCGGCGCGGATGGACTGCTTTTGCTGCCACCGTATCTCGTTAATAGCGAACCCGGCGGCTTGACGGCGCATGTGGAAGAGGTCTGCGCGTCGACTAACCTTGGCGTGATCTTCTACAACCGTGACAATGCGATCTTGAACGAATCCGCGATAGAGAAACTCTGTGAGCGCTGCCCGAATCTCGTCGGATTCAAGGACGGTTATGGTGACATTGAGCTGATGACTCGCATCTACGCAAGACTCGGTGATCGGCTGACCTATATCGGTGGCCTCCCAACGGCTGAAACGTTCGCCCTGCCTTACCTCGAGATGGGAGTTACAACTTATTCGTCGGCTATCTTTAATTTCCTTCCCGAGTTCGCGCAGGCATTCTATGCAGCGGTACGCAGGCGGGATCGCGAGGAAGTCTTCAAACGGCTGCGCGATTTTGTGCTTCCCTACATCCAGATCCGCAACCGCAGGAAGGGATACGCTGTCTCGATTGTGAAGGCGGGAATGCGGGTGATCGGAAGGCCGGCGGGGCCGGTACGTACGCCACTTACCGACCTGGAAGAGAGCGAGGTGGATGCGCTCCGCCGGCTCGTTGGCGAACGGTCATGATCCCAATGCCATGACCACGGACAAGCAGACGCATGTACGCTACCTGATCGTCGCCATGCTGTTCATCGCGAGCAGCTTCAGTTATGGAGACAGGGTTGCACTCTCGATCGCTGGCACAGCCATGCAACGTGAGCTCGCGCTCGATCCGGTCAAACTTGGCTTCCTGCTTTCGGGTTTCAGCTGGGCGTATGTGGCTGGGCAGCTGCCCTCCGGCGGATTGCTGGATCGCTTCGGTTCGAAGCGCGTCTACGGCATCAGCATTATCTCGTGGACGATCTGCGCGTTTCTCACGGGCTTTGCCGGCTACATCGTGCCTACGATGGCCTTCAGCACCATCTTTGTTCTGCGGCTCATCTCCGGTCTGGCGCAGTCTCCTGTGTTCCCGGGCAACGGACGCATCGTCGCAGCATGGTTTCCGACAGCGGAGCGCGGTACGGCTTCAGCCATCTTCAACGGATCCCAGTACTTCGCCCTAGTGATGTTCGCGCCGCTGTTCGGCTGGCTGACGCACAGCCACGGCTGGCGCAGCTGCTTCTGGTTTATGGGACTCTTCGGGTTTCTGCTGGCGTTCGCATGGTGGAAGACCATCTACAGTGTGAAAGAGCATCCCTTGATCTCATCTCCAGAAATTGAGGTCATCGAGAGGGGCGGCGGCCTGGTCAATCTGGATCGCCCGGCCGGAGGAAAGCCCACTGCGAGCCCGCTAACATGGAGCGGAGTGAAGCAGCTTCTCCGTCAGAGAATGCTGATCGGCATCTACCTGGGGCAGTTCTGCATCACGACACTCACCTACTTCTTCATCACGTGGTTTCCGATTTATCTGATGCAGGCGCGGCACATGTCCGTACTGCGCGGAGGGTTCGCCGTGGCGCTTCCTGCGATTTGCGGATCCGTGGGAGGTGTACTGGGCGGCGTATGCTCCGACAACCTTCTGCGTCGCGGATATTCGCTGACCTTCTCACGGAAGGCACCGATCATCGCCGGCATGCTGCTCTCGATCACGATGATCGCCTGCAATTTCACGAACGCGCAAAGCGTCGTCATGCTGCTGATGTCTCTAGCCTTCTTCGGCAAGGGCTTTGGAGCGCTGGGCTGGACTGTGATAGCAGATGCTTCGCCAAGAGAGCTGATTGGATTAAACGGCGGAATCTTCAACCTGTTTGGCAACACCGCGGGAATCACGACGCCAATTGTCATCGGCTGGCTCGTTAAGAGGACTGGCTCGTTTAACGACGCACTGATCTTCGTCGGCGCGACGGCACTGCTGGCGATCTTCAGCTACGTTGTTATTGTCGGAGAGATCAGACGCGTGGAGATTCGAAAGCCGCTTCGCGTGGGCGACGCAGTCGGAGAATGAGATGAGACTCGAGGGGCTGGAACGGTTCCGGAGCGAAACACCGATCGTTACCGCAATGCGAGTTGTTCCGGTCGCGGGCCAGGACAGCATGCTGCTCAATCTCAGCGGAGCCCATGCGCCTTTCTTCACTCGGAATCTCGTGATTATGCACGACAGCGCAGGCAAGCTGGGGGTGGGAGAAGTCCCTGGCGGCGAGAGGATTCGAGGCATTCTCGAAGCTTCTCGTGTCCTCGTCGAAGGACAGCCGATCGCTGCATACCGAAGTATTTTGAAATCTGTACAGCAACGCTTCGCCGGCGAGGATGCAGGTGGCCGCGGAGTCCAGACGTTCGATCAGCGGACCACGGTGCACGCGGTTACGGCGATTGAGGCAGCGACGCTCGATCTGCTGGGTCAGTTCCTGGAACTGCCCGTCTGCGAATTGCTTGGTGACGGACGACAGCGCTCCGACGTGGATGTGCTCGGGTATCTGTTCTTCATAGGTGAGCGAAGAAAATGCGATCTCCCCTATCGAACTGGAGCCAATGAACAGGATGCCTGGTTACGGCTTCGCAATGAAGAAGCGGTGACGACAGACTCCGTGCTCCAGCTGGCGGAGGCGGCACAGGGCCGCTACGGATTCCGCGATTTCAAGCTGAAGGGCGGCGTTTTTGAAGGAGCCCGCGAGATGGAGACGGTCGTCGCTCTCGCCGAACGCTTTCCCGGCGCGCGGATTACGCTTGACCCGAATGGCGCCTGGTCACTGGAAGAGGCGGTCCGTCTATGCGGCGCGAAACAGAACGTACTGGCGTATGCCGAAGATCCGTGTGGTGCAGAGAACGGGTTCTCGGGCCGGGAGATCATGGCGGAGTTTCGCCAGGCTACGGGCCTGCCCACGGCCACTAATATGATTGCGACCGACTGGCGTGAGCTGAAGCATGCGCTGCAGCTGCACGCGGTGGACATTCCACTCGCCGACCCCCACTTTTGGACGATGCAAGGCTCGGTGCGTGTCGCCCAGCTCTGTCATGAGTGGGGACTGACCTGGGGGTCCCACTCCAATAATCACTTCGACGTTTCCCTGGCGATATTCACACATGTGGCGGCAGCGGCGCCGGGAAGGATTACCGCCATCGATACCCACTGGATCTGGCAGGATGGGCAGCGGCTTACGCGAGAACCGCTCTCGATTCGCGACGGCAGAATTCGCGTTTCGGATCGTCCGGGATTGGGAGTGGAGATTGATCTGGAGCAGGTCGAACGGGCGCATGCGCTCTACAATAAGTTAGGACCTGGTGCTCGCGATGACGCTCGCGCGATGCAGTTTCTCATTGCCGGCTGGCAGTTTGACCCTAAGCGACCTTGCATGCTTCGCTGAGATGACGCCGCAATGCTCTCCAATGGCAAGGGCCTCGAAATGATCGGGCAAAAGGTGTCTCCCCCGTTGTATGTGCGAGTGCACCCAAAGGACAACGTCGCGATCGTCGTCAACGAGGGCGGTTTGCGCGCAGGCGCACGCTTTAACTCCGGCCTGGTGCTGACCGAAGACACTCCGGAAGCGCACAAGGTAGCGCTGGTCGACATACCTGCCGGGGCGTCGGTGGTGCGTTATGGTTCGGTGATTGGCTTCGCGCTGAGCAATATCGAGAAGGGGAGCTGGGTTCACGAAGAGAAGATGCGCCTGCCCAGTGCCCCCGCTCTGGACAGTCTTCCGCTTGCGACCGAAGTGCCTGAGCCGCTGTCTCCGCTCGAGGGCTACTCCTTCCTGGGATTCGTCAACGAAGACGGTTCGGTAGGAACGAAGAACCTGCTTGGCATCACGACGACGGTTCAGTGTGTTGCAGCAACGGTTGATTACGCCGTCACACGTATCCACCAGGAGATTCTTCCTCGATTTCCGAACGTCGATGGCGTCATCGCCCTCACGCATAACTATGGGTGCGGCGTTGCCATCGATGCTCCAAACGCGGAGATTCCGATCCGCACTCTGCGCAATCTCAGTTTGAATCCGAATCTGGGCGGAGCGCCGATGATCGTCAGCCTGGGATGCGAGAAGCTGCAGCCCGGCCGGCTGATGCCATCCGGCACACTGCCGATCATGAGTGCGTCGCCAGATGTCGTGCAGCTGCAGGACGAGAGGCATCACAGCTTCGAAGAGATCGTCAACGCGATCATGGAGATGGCGGAGAAACGTTTGGACCGCTTGAACGGCAGGCAGCGGGTCACCCGGCCAGCCTCGGATCTTATTGTGGGCCTGCAATGCGGTGGCAGCGATGCGTTCTCTGGAGTGACTGCGAATCCGGCAGTAGGGTATGCGGCGGACCTGCTGGTGCGTGCCGGCGCGACTGTAATTTTCTCTGAGGTCACGGAAGTGCGTGATGCCATCCATCTTCTGACGGCGCGCGCCGAGACCGAGGACGTAGCACGCGATCTGATCCGCGAGATGGCTTGGTATGACGCCTATCTGAGCGAAGGAGGAGCGGACCGCAGCGCGAATCCGAGCCCAGGAAACAAGCGGGGCGGACTGACGAACATCGTCGAAAAGGCGCTGGGTTCAATCGCAAAGGCCGGTTCTTCGTCTATATCAGGAGTGTTTGGTCACGGCGAGCGAGTGACAAAGAACGGCCTGATCTTCGCGGCTACGCCGGCAAGCGATTTCGTATGCGGCACGTTGCAACTGGCAGCCTCTATGAACATGCACATCTTCACAACGGGACGGGGAACACCGTATGGACTCGCGATGGCGCCGGTCATCAAGGTGGCATCGCGATCGGCTCTGGCCCAACGCTGGCGCGATCTGATCGACGTGGATGCGGGCACGATCGCAACCGGCGAAGCATCGATTGAAAAAGTGGGTTGGCAGATATTCGAGCTGGTGCTCGATGTTGCGAGCGGCCGCAGGGAGACATGGGCAGACCATTGGGGCCTGCACAACGATCTTGCATTGTTCAATCCGACCCCGCTCACGTGAAGTCGTCGTCGTAGTGCCCTGAAAACGGGGATTTGAGTAACTTCGACAAGGTTGGACGCCCCGGCCGGGCTCCTCGACCCAGACATGTCCTGACTTGAGATGCGATTCGGGCGGGAGGTTTATTCTCACTTTGTATACTAGCGGCACGCCTCCATCGCGAGGTCAGGGGCAAGTAATCGGCAGACGACCGGCCCTGCGTCGTCGGATCACCTAACGCCAGGAGCCATGTGGTCAAACAGCAGCTACTCGCACCCCAGACCGTCAACTTTCCTTGCGATCGAATCCGTTCGCTCTTTCCTGCGCTCGCCGAGGAGCCACGCGTCATCTTCTTCGATAATGGTGCTGGCGCGCAGATTCCCCAGGCCGTTTTCGATGCGATCAATGGTCATTTCTTGCACCGCAACGTGCAGCGCGGCGGACGCTACGCCAGGAGCATGGAAGTCGACGCAACCATCGCGCGAGCCCGCGAGAGCGTCGCCGCTCTGATCAACGCACGCCATTGCGACGAGATTGCTTTTGGCATGAACGCCACGTCGTTCCTTCGTCTGCTCAGCCTGGCAATCGGTCGCACCCTCGAGACCCGCAACGAGATTGTCGTCACGGACCTTGACCATGAAGCCAATATCGCGACATGGCTGCAGCTTGAGCGGGAAGGAGCCAGGATTGTCTGGTGGAAGATGCGTGAAGACAACAACCTTCACGTTGAGGACCTGGCGCCGCTCCTCACCTCGAAGACTCGTCTTGTTGCCTGTACAGTAGCCTCCCATGCACTCGGTTCCATTGTCGATGTCACTGCCGTTGCCAAACTGGCGCACGCCGCAGGTGCTGAGGTCGTACTCGATTGTGTTCACTACGCTCCCCACGCGCTGACCGATGTGCAGGCATTCGAGTGCGATTACATGGTCTGCTCCGGCTACAAGATATTCGGTCCTCACATGGGTTTCATGTGGGGTCGACTCGACCTTCTGAACGT
>Ga0335074_10012618_pt1 | contig 11850 bp, 9 predicted proteins | sample Lox_Sample_23_FD_206715 | JGI IMG/M metagenome (GOLD analysis project Ga0335074, IMG submission 206715) | Soil microbial communities from Loxahatchee National Wildlife Refuge, Florida, United States - Lox_Sample_2.3 | ecosystem: Environmental > Terrestrial > Soil > Wetlands | place: USA: Florida...
CAGTAAATATTCTCCCTACGTCTTCACCGAACACGGCATTGCCATGCTGTCCTCCGTATTGCGGAGCAAGCGCGCGGTCCAAATGAACATCCTGATCGTCCGGGCATTCATTCGGCTGCGCGAGATGCTCCTCAGCCATAAAGATCTCGCGTTGCGTCTCGAAAAAGTCGAAACCGCGCATCAACGCCATGGCGCGATGATCGGTCTCCTCGCCCACGAGATTCTGCAAATGAAAAAATTGCCGGGCGGGAAACGGCGCTATGGATTCGGCGTGGCAACCACGCATCAGTCGTCGGCCAAGACTGGCAGCAACGGCGCTTTGCCGTCCCCGCCCAAATCCAAATAGCGTGGGTCCAGCAAGCGGTCCGGCTCCAGGTTCCCCATGGCCGCGAGCAGCGTCTCCTTCAGATTCGGATAGTCCTTTTCGATTTCGCTGAAAAGGCTCCGGATCGATCTGCGCACTGTTCCGGTTCGCAGCGAACAGCCGCAAGGGACGATAGGCGCGCCGAGCGCCCCGGCAAAACGCTCGGTAATATCCTCGGTGACGAAGGCCAGCGGCCGGATCAAGCGGAAATCCTTCTGGCGGGAATAGGTAACCGGGGGCAGCGCGCTCACGCGGCCGGTGAACATGGCGTTGCGCAGGAACGACTCGCAAAAATCGTCCGCGGTGTGCCCGAAGGCGATCACATTGGCGCCCAGCCCGCGCGCGATCTGATACACCGCGCGGCGGCGGAAACGGCTGCACAGATCGCAGCCATGGTCGGGCTGTTCTTCGAGTAAACGCAAAGAAGGATTATCGCGGTGATAGGTCCACTCCACGCCGCGAGACTTGAGATATTCACCCAGCGGCTCGATGGGCCGCAGGAATTTGCCCTGCTCCACCGTGAACGCGCAGACCGAAAACTGGATGGGCGCTCTCCGGGCCAGCAATAACAGCGCTTCGAGCAGCGTAAGAGAATCCTTGCCTCCCGAAAGCGCCACCGCCACACGGTCGCCGTCGCGAATCATTTTGAAGCGGCCCACCGCCTCACCCACCTTACGCAGAAGAAGCTTTTCGAGATCCATGAGGTTTGCGGCCCGGCCGGGTTTCAGGTTTTCGAGACGTACTTCCAGCGCCCGGTCTCGAACTCCAGGTTGAAATTCTCGCCCAGATACACGCGGCGCACTTCCGGATCGCGCCCCAGCGCGTCGGGCGTGCCGGCGCGGAATATCTTGCCGTCGTTGATGATGTAGGCGCGGTCGGTAACCGCCAGCGTCTCGCGCACGTTGTGGTCCGTCACCAGGATCCCGATCCCGGAGTTTTTCAGATCGAAAATGATGCGCTGCAGCTCCAGCACCTGGATCGGATCGATGCCCGAGAACGGTTCGTCCAATAGCAGAAAGCTGGGCTCGATTACGAGCGACCGCGCGATTTCCACCCTGCGCCGTTCGCCGCCCGAAAGCTGATAGCCCTTGTTGTGGCGCACCGTCTCCAGGCCCAACTGTTCGATGAGCCGGTTCATTCGTTCGCGCCTTTCGCGGCCGCTCATGCGCAGGGTTTCGAGAATCGCCATCAGATTGTCTTCCACCGTCAGTTTGCGGAAAACCGAGGCTTCCTGCGGCAGATAGCTGATGCCGCGGCGCGCCCGCTGGTACATCGGCATCCTCGTGATATCTTCCGAACCATCGCCGTTGCTCACCTGCACGGCGCCCGAATCCGGGCTGATCAATCCGACGATCATGTAAAACGACGTCGTCTTTCCCGCGCCATTCGGCCCCAGCAGGCCGACCACTTCACCTTGCTGGACCCACAGCGACACGTTATCAACTACTTTTCGTCCGCTGTAACTCTTGGAGATTTCTTTAGTCTGCAGGGTTCGCATGCGGAACTACTGGGAGATTGTCTTCTTGTGCAGCAAACTTTTCACCGGCGCCTGCGGAAGGCCATCCACGATCAGCCGGTTATCCTTAGAATACCAAGTCAATTTTTGACCTCGCGTGGCGCCCTTCGTACTATCCACAAAGTGCGGATCTCCTCCCTCCAGGATAACTTTGTCCTGATCCACGTAGTATTCCGCGTGTTCGGCGGCGGCGTCGCGAGTGCGGTCGGAGGCGACGTTGTGCACGGTCACGTGCCCGTCGGCGATCGCGTGATCGAGCGACGAATCGTCACTATCGTTGCGCAGGTACGCGTGAACATCCTGGCCTTTCACCACCATGTTATCCCGCTCCAGCGTCACCCCACCGCTATAATGCGCCAGGCGCGTATCGTCGTTGTAATCCAGATCCGGCGCCCTCACAGTTGTAAACACGTGCAGGCGGGCTTTGGTTTCATCTTTCGTTTCAGCTTTCGCCGCGTCCTTCGGCTTTCCGCTTGTTTTCACACTAGCCGTTTTGGCCGGCTGGCGCTTCGGCTTCCCGTTCGCCGGCGCGTCTTGCTTCGTATCGTCATCCTTCACTTTGTCCTGTAACTGGCTTAGGACGTGGCCGTGCGCTTTCAAAAGATCGTTGTCGCGGTCGATCTCCACCGTGTCTGCCTCCAGCCGGTCCGCTCCCTGCCACAGTACGGCGCCGCCATCGTAGCGGATATCCAAATGGTTGTCGCGGGAAATCATCCGTTGGGCGCGCGCATGCAATGGCTTGTCTTCGTCCAGCATCCCGCCCCCGCTGGCGTCATCCTTCTTTTTATCCGGCATGCGGGTGGAAACAACATGCCCGTCTGCGGTGAAATCGCCCGTGGTTTGACACAACACGATTTTGTCGGCATCGGCCGAACCGGTGGCGTCCGACATGCGCGCGTTGCCGGTCAGCGTAATGATATTATTCGGCTGATCGAGCAGCGCGCGATCCGCCGTGGCGCGCCGGTCGCCCTCCTGGTAACGAAAATCCCCGGATTGATCCAGTTTGTCCAATTGCGATGAATTGGGCAGAAACGTCGCCAACAGGTTCTTACTCCAAGTGAGCGAGGGGGCGGGCGCTTCCTTGGCGTTCTTCTCCTTCGGTTTCTCGGTGCGCGTGGTGGCGGCCACGGCGCGGAAGCTCTGGATGGTGTTGTTCGGCCCGTAGGTCATCCAGATGTGGCCGCCGTTCATCCAGCGATGCGGCTTCTCCGGGGCATTCGGAATAAACTCGATAGCGCCCGGCCCGTCCGTTTCGACGGCCTGGATCTCGCGCCCGCCCGGACGCATCCTGGTGCGAATGGTGTCGCTCTTCAGGATTCGCGTATCGGCCGGATCGACGCCCGGCTTCAGCACCGGCTTATTCTCCATCGTGCTATGGCCCTGCGCCACGGCGCCCTGTAACAGGCTGTCGGTGTCGGTGGTCTCGAAGTCCATCACCACGCGATCGCCGGTAAGCGTGGTCTGCGAGGTTTCGCCATGATCGATCACGCGGGCCTGATCCACGCCCGTGATCTTCTGGATCTGGTTATACTCGTTAAATTCCACCGTCAGCTGATTGGCGCCGTACTCCAGATTGCGTCCCGGCCGGCTGTCGGTGCCTTTGGCCTGCGTGGTCTCCACCATTTTCAAATTTCCATGGTCGATGCTCACCGTAGCCGGGCCGGCATTCATCGTCATCGTGTCGCGCGTCAGTTTGGCCCACGGCGTCAGGTAGATTTTCGCGTCGTGTTCGTTGTAATTCACTTGCGCGGTTTCAATATGCATGGGCATTCCGCCCGGGTCGGCGCCGGTCCAGGTCATATTGACGTCGTTGTGCAGGTTGAGTATGCGCGTGTTGGGGTCGTAATCGGCGCCCGTCGCCTGCCCGTAGCCGCGATCGAATTTGAACGTCACTGGGCGGTCGGTATAGGACTTGCCCGTCTTGCTTTCCACGCTCACGCCCGTGGATGTGATCTTCATCAGTTTGCCGCTGGCCTCTCCGTGCTCCGGAACTTTCATGGTGATCTCCACTTCGCCCTCCGAGTAGAGAATTCCGCGTTGCACGTCATATTCGGCCTTGGCGCACTGCACGTGATTGTACGTATCGCCGTCTTTGTTGAAAACGTCGAGCGTCACCCCGGTCAGCTCGTCCTTGCCGTCCAGCTCCTGAAAATCGTCGGAATGGAGGGTGATGACGGTCTTTTCACTCGAGGTATGGCTGTATGTCCAGCCTCGAAATGTCGCCGAGGTCCCGGGCGAAAGTTTCTTGAGCTTGACCGGCGCTACCGAAGCCTGCTGCTTGAGCCGGATGTAATAAATCCGTCCGACCGCGCCCACGATGGCGACGAAGGCTAACAAAATCAGTGGCGCCACGCGTCGCATGAATACCTTTCCAGCATATCGACAAGCCGGATGACTGTCCATCGAACTTGTTCTTGCGCTCCGTCAATCCCATGCGCTGCTCGCGGTTTCAGAAAAATATTTATAGCCTTTTCAATAGGATATGGCGAAACACTAGCACTCCTCTAGCTACTCTGCTAATATGACTTGGGGCGAGCAGCCTCTGCTGCGCGGACCAAAAATCTCAAATCCCCCATGTTAGAGGAGGTTCAACTATGAATATTCGACCGCTCTATGACCGGATCGTGGTGAAACGGATCGAGGAGCAAGAAACCAAAGTCGGTGGTCTGTTTATCCCAGATTCCGCCAAAGAGAAGCCTCAGGAAGGCGAAGTGGTCGCCGTTGGAAAGGGCAAGCGCCTGGAGGACGGCAAAGTAGTTCCATTGGATGTGCAAAAGGGCGACCGGATCCTGTTCGGCAAGTACTCAGGCAGCGAGATCCGCATTGACGGAGAAGAGCTCCTGATCATGCGCGAAGACGAGATCCTGGGAGTTTTAGAAGGCGCCGCTAAGAAGAGCGGCAAGGCAGCCTAAGCGGCGGAGCGCCGATAGGCAGAGATTTTTGAAAGGAGATTGCAATGGCAGCAAAACAGATTGTATATAGCGAGAATTCCCGTCAGGCGATTCTGCGCGGCGTCAACCAGTTGGCCGATGCAGTGAAAGTCACGCTTGGCCCCCGCGGCCGCAACGTCGTTCTGGAGAAAAAATTCGGCGGCCCAACCATTACTAAAGACGGCGTCACCGTCGCCAAGGAAGTGGAGCTGAAGGACCCCTTGGAAAATATGGGCGCACAGATGGTGCGCGAGGTCGCTTCCAAGACCTCCGATACCGCCGGCGACGGCACCACCACGGCGACCATTCTGGCCCAATCCATTTTTCGCGAAGGCGTGAAGGCTGTCGCGGCCGGCGCCAATCCGATGGCCCTGAAGCGCGGCATCGAGAAGGCCGTTGAACTGGTCGTCGAAGAAGTGAAGAAGTTGTCCAAGGAAGTGAAGGACAACGAAACCATCGCTCAGGTGGGCACCATCTCCGCCAATGGCGATGCCAGCATCGGCAACACCATTGCCGACGCCATGAAGAAGGTCGGCAAGGACGGTGTGATCACGGTGGAAGAGAGCAAGACCATGGCCACCGAGCTGCAAACCGTGGACGGCATGCAGTTCGACCGCGGCTATCTCTCGCCCTACTTCATCAGCGATCCGGACCGCATGGAGTGCGTGCTGGAAGATCCCTATATCCTGATCCACGAGAAGAAGATCAGCAACATGAAAGATCTGCTTCCGCTGCTCGAACAGATCGCCCGCTCCGGCAAACCGCTGCTGGTGATCGCGGAGGAAGTGGAGGGCGAAGCGCTGGCTACCCTGGTGGTCAACAAGCTGCGCGGCACGCTCAATGCTTGCGCGGTGAAGGCCCCCGGCTTCGGCGACCGGCGCAAAGCCATGCTCGAAGACATCGCTATCCTGACCGGCGGCAAGGCCCTGATGGAAGAGACCGGCATTAAGCTGGAAGGCGTCCGTCTGGAAGACCTGGGCCGCGCCAAGCGCGTCACCGTCGACAAGGACAATACCACTATCGTGGACGGCGCCGGTACGCAGAAGACCATCGAAGGCCGCATCAAGCAACTGCGCGCTCAAATCGATGAGACCACCAGCGATTACGACCGTGAGAAGCTGCAAGAGCGGCTGGCGAAACTGGCCGGCGGTGTTGCGGTGATCAAAGTGGGCGCGGCCACCGAAACCGAGATGAAAGAGAAGAAAGCTCGTGTCGAGGATGCGCTGCACGCCACCCGTGCGGCGGTGGAAGAAGGCATCGTTCCGGGCGGCGGCGTGGCTCTCCTGCGCGCCGGCAAGGCGCTGGACGGCCTGGTCCTCCAGGGCGACGAGAAAATCGGCGTCGATATCGTGAAGCGCGCGTGCGAAGAGCCGGTTCGCCAGATCGTCGGTAACGCCGGATACGAAGGCGCGATCGTGATCGAGAAAATCCGTTCTTCCTCCGATTCGCACCACGGCTTCAACGCTGCCACCGCCACCTATGAGGACCTGGTGAAGTCGGGCGTGATCGATCCCACTAAGGTTACCCGCTCCGCGCTTCAGAACGCTTCTTCGATTGCGGCGCTGATGCTGACGACCGAAGCGATGATCGCTGAGATTCCCGAAAAGAAGCCGGCTCCCATGCCCGGTGGGCACGGTGGTCCGGAAATGGATTACTAAGCCCGAATTCAGAATTAAGAATTCGAGAATTCAGAATGGCCCGCCTCGCAAGGGGCGGGCTTTTTTATGCCGCGCTATCCTGCTTCGAACCGGCCGTTCCAGCCAACCTGCTAAACTGAAAAATTCCATGGGACTCGGCAGGCTGGGCCAGACTCTAACCGCACTCGAGATCTTCGAGCTGGTGAAGAAAGATCTCGATCGGGTGGAGCGCGAGATCAGCCTGGAGTCAGTGGCCAGCGTCGACGCCGTCACCACCATTTCGCGCTATTTGCAGGACGGCGGCGGCAAGCGCCTGCGGCCCATTCTGGTGCTGCTTTCGTCGCAACTGGTGGGCGGCGTGACCGACGGAACCGTTCGCATGGCTGCCGTGGTGGAGATGATTCACGCCGCCACCCTGGTGCACGACGATGTCATCGATATCGCCAAAACGCGCCGCGGCCGGCCCTCTTCGAACACCATTTGGGGCAATCACACCTGCGTGCTCGCGGGCGACTGGCTGTATATGCAGGCCTTTCAGGTCGCGCTCCGCGAGCGTAATTTTCACGTGCTCGATCTACTGATCGCCCTCACCCAGATGATGGTGGAAGGCGAGCTGCTGCAACTCGAGCGCATCGGCAAAATCGATATCTCGGAAGCCGACTACATGGAATTGGTGGATCGCAAAACCGCCAGCCTGTTTTCGGCCTGTGCCCGCCTGGGCGCTCTTACGGGCGGCGCCGGCGAGACCCTCGAAACACGCCTCGGCGAGTTCGCCTGGAATCTCGGAATCGCCTTCCAGCTTGTGGACGACACCCTGGACTTCACCTCCGACGAAAAGGTGCTCGGCAAACCGGTGGGCGGCGATTTGCGCGAAGGCAAGGTCACCCTGCCTTTGATCTACGCCCTCCAGGAGGCGACAGCGGAGGAGCGGCAACTGGTGGCGGCCGTGATCGAGGACGGCAATTACGATCGGGCGCCGTTTCCGCGGATTCTCCGCATGATCGAACAGCGGCGTGGCTTCGAGCGCGTGCGCGAACGCGCGCAATCGTTCACCGAACGGGCCCGCGCCATCATCGCGGAGTTTCCCGATTCGCCCTACCAGCGCGCCATGTCCGCGCTGACCGATTTAATCACTGAGCGCGATCACTAATATCAAAAAATATGCCTCGCCTGGTCCCCACCGCCACCCGCATTGCCGTGCCCGGCAACAAACTCATCGAAGAGTACGTGGGCCGCGTCAACACCCGGGACACCGCGGTCAGCATCGCCCACATGCACAGCCCTTCGGGTTGGAGCGAGCCCGGCCAGCAGCCCGAATTCGACGAATACACGCTGGTCTTAAACGGCACATTGCACGTGGAATCGAAGAATGGCGCGCTCGACGTGAAAGCCGGACAAGCCGTCATTGCCGAGCGCGGCGAGTGGGTCCGTTACAGTACGCCTGGACCCGAAGGCGCCGAATACATTGCGGTCTGCCTGGCCGCCTTCGACCCTGCCACAGTCCACCGAGATAGTACCTCATCCCCCAATCCCTGATCCCCACCCCCAGCGCCTTGGCGCGCCGCCCATTTGCATTGCATACAATCGCCCCGCTACAATACGAGCTTAGAACCAAAAGTACGAAGGGGCGTCATGGATGGACCCCGGTTCCATTGACCGGGATGCTTCAAAAGCGATAGACTTTCCTCTTGGTTCTTGGGTCGGAGAATCTCGACCGTTCCATTTTTTAAGAGCTCGAGGAGGCTTATTCGGTGTCAGAGAAATTGCGGCATATTTTTACGTCGGAGTCCGTGAGTGAAGGACATCCCGACAAGATGGCGGACCAGATTTCCGATGCGGTGCTGGACGCGTGTTTGGCAGTGGATCCAATGAGCCGGGTGGCGTGCGAAACGCTGGTTACCACCGGCATTTGTGTTGTGGCGGGTGAAATCACCACGAAAGCCATCCTGGACGTTCCCAGGCTGGCCCGTGAAGTGATCGCCGATATCGGATTCACCGACGCCAAGATGGGCTTCGATGCCAAAACATGCGGCATCCTGAATACCATCCAGACGCAATCGCCCGATATCGCGATGGGCGTGGACACCGGCGGCGCGGGCGATCAAGGCTTGATGTTCGGTTATGCAACCGACGAAACGCCTGAGCTGATGCCGCTTCCCATCATGCTGGCTCACAAGCTGGTCCGGCAGCAGAGTGAGATCCGCCGGACGGGCAAGCTCACTTATCTGCGGCCCGACGCCAAGAGCCAGGTGAGCGTCGAATACCACGGCAATAAGCCCATCCGTATTGACGCGGTGGTTCTTTCTACCCAGCACGACGACGACGTGAGCACCGAACAGCTCCGCGACGACGTGAAGAAGTTCATTATTGACCCGGTAGTGGGCGGGAATCTGGTGGATTCGCAGACCAAATATCATGTGAACCCCACCGGCCGTTTCGTCATCGGCGGACCGCACGGCGATACCGGCCTCACCGGCCGCAAGATCATCGTGGACACCTACGGTGGCATGGGCCGGCACGGCGGTGGCGCGTTTTCGGGCAAGGACCCCACGAAGGTGGATCGCTCGGCCTGCTATATGGCGCGCTACGTAGCCAAAAACATCGTGGCGTCCGGTCTGGCTTCCCGCTGCGAAGTGCAGCTGGCTTATGCAATCGGCGTCGCTGAGCCGGTTTCCATCATGGTGGATACATTCGGAACCGGAAAAGTGGATCAGTCGCATCTGGTGGAACTGGTCCGGCAGAACTTCAAGCTTACGCCCAAGGGCATGATCGAGACCCTGAAGCTGCGCCGGCCGGTGTATCGCAAAACATCCTACTATGGCCACTTCGGCCGCGCGGAAGAAACCTTCACCTGGGAAGCTACCGACAAAGCGGAAGCTCTCAAGGAAGGCGCCAAACTCGCCGCCGCCGCGAAGTAGGCATTTACTGCTGGGGGCCCGTCGCTCTTATACTGAAAGCGGGCCCCAAAAAGCCCCTCCGTCTTCATTCCGCCCATGTTAGTTGAAGGTTGCAAGCACGAAATCGAAATTACCGTCCCTGAGGACGAAATCGCGCGCGAGACCGATCGCGTGGTCGCGAATATCCAGCAAAAGGCCAGGCTGCCTGGATTTCGTCCTGGAAAAGCTCCCGCCAGCCTGATCCGCACCAAGTTCTCCAAGCAGGTGCGCGACGATGTTCTGGAAAATCTGCTGCCGAAATTTTTCAAGCAGAAAGTGGAAGAAGAACATCTCGAAGTGGTGGGGCGGCCGAACGTAAAGGACGTCCATTTTCATGAGGGCGAACCGCTGCGCTTCAAGGCTGAGTTCGAAGTAGCGCCCGAGATCGAATTGAATGAATACCGCGGCATCGCCACCCACTACAGCGAGCCGCAGGTAAGCGACGAAGACATCGCCAAACGGCTGGATGAGATCCGCGAACAAAAAGCGCAGTTCGTAAACGTCGAGCCGCGCCCGGTGGCCGATGGCGACTACGCCGTGGTTACCTTGGATAGCATTGGCGGCGTCGAGCCGCCCGTTCATCAGGACGAGGTGGTGCTGCATATCGGCGATCCCGACACCATGGCCGCCTTCTCTGAGACGCTGCGCGGCATGTCGCCGGGCGAAGAGAAAGAGTTCGACGTCACCTATCCGGAGGACTTCGGGCAGGCCAGGTTGGCCGGCAAGACAGTCCGCTTCCGCGCGAACCTGACGATGATCCGCACCAAGGAACTGCCCGAGCTGAATGACGAATTCGCGCAGGACCTGGGCGATTATCCTACCCTCAACGATTTGCGCGACGCCATCCGCAAAGCCATTTTCTCCGAACGGGAATTTGCGTCGCAGCAGAAGGCCAAGGACGAGCTGATCGACCGGCTGATCGAGTCCCACGATTTTCCGGTGCCCGAAGCCTATATCGAGCGCCAGATTGAAGCGCAGCTGGAAAACCAGTTTCGCGATCTCGCCGAGCGCGGGATCGATCCGTCCAAGCTCAAACTGGATTGGGCCAAGATCAAAGAATCGCAACGTCCTAAAGCTTTGCACGACGTAAAAGCTTCCTTGCTGGTGGATAAAATCGCCGAACGCGAAGCCATCGTGCCTACCAACGACGAAGTGGATGCGGAAGTGCAGCGCATCGCCAAGCAGCAGCGCGAGCCCGTAGCCGCCGTGCGCAAAAAGCTGCAAAAGGACGGCATGTTGAGCCGCATCGCTTATCAGATTCGGAGCAACAAGACCCTGAATTTTCTCTTCGAGCACGCCCGCAAGGAAGCAGGCCAGGTCCAGCTGAGCGATACATCCGAGAGCGAACCGGCTGCGGGCGAACCGGCTGCCGAAGAACCGGCCTCCGAATAGCGTCGCAAGAAGACGCAGCCGAACAGGCCTAGGGTTCATCTAAACGTTCGAGAGCTGCTTTGGGGAAAAACGTACCGGTTCGTCTTCTGGCGCTGAGTGTCGGCGTCATTGTCGCCAACATTTACTATGTGCAGCCGCTGCTGGCGGCCATGGCCGTGACTTTTTCGGTGAGCGCCGGCGTGATCGGACTCGTCGCGATGCTCACGCAAGTGGGCACGGCCGCCGGCATGCTGGTATTCGTTCCGCTAGGCGACAGTACCGATCGCAGATGGCTTCTCAGCGTTCTGCTGGCCGGCGCGACGCTGGCTCTATGTGCTGTGGCTACGGCGCGAAACCTGGCATGGATTGCCGTCGCCAGTTTCTGCGTGGGCGCTTGCGGCGCCGCGGTACACGTCATCGTTCCGTTCGCGGCGCAAATCGCTCCGGACAACCAGCGGGGAAGGGTTTTGGGAATGGTTTTCAGTGGGCTGCTGATCGGAATTCTGCTGGCGCGGACGTTCAGTGGAATAGTCGCTTCTTTTTTCGGATGGCGTTCGGTTTACGTCATCGCCGCCGTGGCCATGCTTGCTTTGATGCTGCTGCTGCGAGCCCAACTGCCCAAGCTTCCGCCACAGAACCAGCTGCGCTGGTCCGAACTGATGCGCTCCCTGATCCACCTCACGCGACGCCATCCGGAACTGAGGGAATCCGCCTTTTTGGGCGCGGTGCTGCTGTGCGTCTTCAGCGCGTTTTGGACTACGTTGGTGTTTCTGCTCCAGACGCCGCCCTACCATTACGGATCCTCGGTGGCCGGGTTATTCGGACTGGTTGGCGCGGCGGGCGCAATGTGCGCACCCCTGGTGGGGCGCTTCGCCGACCGCAGGGGGCCGCGCTTCACGATTCTCCTCGCCCTCTTCACCACCCTCGCGTCATTCCTGGTCTTGGGCATTTTCGGCAAAATCATGGCCGGACTGATCGCCGGTGTCCTTCTGCTGGATATCGGCGTGCAATCGGGCCACGTCGCCAATCAGACACGCATTTATGCGCTGGATGCGACCGCGCGCAGCCGGCTGAATACCGTGTATATGGTCTGCTA
>Ga0335074_10012619_pt1 | contig 11850 bp, 12 predicted proteins | sample Lox_Sample_23_FD_206715 | JGI IMG/M metagenome (GOLD analysis project Ga0335074, IMG submission 206715) | Soil microbial communities from Loxahatchee National Wildlife Refuge, Florida, United States - Lox_Sample_2.3 | ecosystem: Environmental > Terrestrial > Soil > Wetlands | place: USA...
ACGACGAGCCGGGGCTGGACACCGTCATCTACGCACGCAAGACCCTGACCGGTCAGGCCAGTATCGCCGCCGCCGGTCATCTCGAGGAGGCCGTCGATCCCGCAGCCACGCCGCTGGTCGTCTACGCGATGGACGGTCTGGTCGAAGGCGAGGAAGCGGCTGTCTACAAGCGCGCCGGGATCCCCGTGTTCGCTTCGATCTCAGAGCTCAGCACAGCTATCACCGGTCTCGCCGGATGGGCCGACACACGCGCTCGCTGGCCGGCCTCGCCGGGCGGCGCCGAGCGACCCCGAGCGGTGCCGCTCGAGGCCGGTGCTGACGGAGTCGTCGGGGCCGCCCTGACCGCTCGCCTGCTGGCGGATTACGGCATCCCGACGGCGGCCGAGGAGGTCGTGCGCAGCGCCCAGGACGCGGCGGACGCGGCGCAGCGCGTCGGTTATCCGGTCGTCCTCAAGGTGGTGAGCGACCGCATCCCGCACAAGACCGAGGCGGGAGGGGTCGTGCTCGGACTGGCCGACGCCCAAGCGGTGAAAGACGCCTTCGCCGGGATCTGGGCGCGAGCGAAGCAGTTCCTTGGCGACGGGGGCGAACCGGACGGCGTTCTGGTGCAAGAGCAACTGACGGACGGCACCGAGATGATGGTCGGCGCCAAAGTGGATCCGATGTTCGGCGCCTTCGTGGTCGTGGGGGCGGGTGGAGTGCTAACCGAACTTTTGTCCGACGTGGTGCTGGCCCCCGCGCCCGTCGCGCCGGCGGACGTCCTCGACATGGTCGAGAGGCTCCGCGGGGTTAGGCTCCTGCACGGCTATCGCGGAGCCCCGGCGGGCGACCTCGACGCCCTGGCCGACGTGGTCAGCCGTTTCTCTCACCTGGCCGCCGATGCGGCGAGCCACGGGCTGCGGGAGGCAGACCTCAATCCGGTCCTCGTCCTCCCCGCCGGGCGCGGCGTCCGCGTCGTAGATGCGCTGCTGATCGCCCAGGAGCCGCCGGAGTGAGCGGCTTCGCCAACATCGTCTGCCAACGCGACGGCACGCTGGGACGGATCACGCTGAACCGTCCCGAGCAGCGCAACCCGCTTGACCGGGTCACCGCTCACGAGATCCTCGAGGCGTTCCGGGTGCACCTGGCCGATGACGCGGTACGCAGCATCGTGGTGACCGGCGCCGGGCCGGCCTTCTGCGCCGGCGGGGACCTGCAGCAGATGAAGGAGTTCTCGACGATGTCGAGCGAGGAGGCACTGGAGTGGCCGGCGGCGATCGTCGACCTGCACCAGCTCATGCTCACTGCGGGCAAGCCGGTGATCGCGGCCGTCAACGGCCCCGCGTTCGCGGGTGGGATGGGTCTCGCCGGCATGTGCGACATCGTCCTGGCCACGCGCAGCGCCCGCTTCGCCATGCCGGAGGTGCGGGTCGGGCTGTTCCCGATGATCATCGTCGCCCATCTCGTACGTTCGCTGCCCCGCAAGCCGCTGCTGGAGATGATGCTGACCGGCGAGCCGATCGACGCCGAGGAAGCCCACCGGCTGGGCCTGGTGAACCGGGTCCTCGACGATGTCGACGCGCTCAACGCCGCCGTGCTGGAGTACGCCGAGCGCTTCACGGCAGTCAGCCCGTCGGCCGTGCGCCTAGGTCGGCGCGCCTTCACCCTGATGGCCGACATGCCGGCCTACCAGGCGCTCGACGCCGCGCAGTTCTTCAACCTGGCGCTGTTCTTCGGGGATGACCTGCGCGAGGGGGCCGACGCGTTCCTGAACAAGCGCAAGCCCGGCTGGACGTCCCCGGACTGACCGTCGCCCTGGCGGCGCTGGCCAGCGGGCCTGCGCCGCCGAGATCAAACGCGCTGAAGGACGGTGGCGGTGCCCAGGCCTCCGCCGCAGCACATCGTCACGAGCCCGGTCTCCTTGTCCTCGTCCTCGAGCTCGTGCAGAAGCGTGGTCAGCAACCGCACACCCGTTGAGCCCAGCGGATGGCCGAGCGCCATCGCCCCGCCACGGGGATTGACCCGGTCCATGTCCGGAGCCAGCTCGCGCTGCCAGGCGGCCACCACCGGCGCGAACGCCTCGTTGATCTCGATCACGTCGAAGTCGTCGATCGTCATGCCGTTTCGGTCGAGCATCCGCCGGGTCGCGGGGATCGGTCCGGTCAGCATCGAGACCGGGTCGACTCCCACGGTGGTGTGGTCGACGATCCGGGCCCGCGGCGTCACGCCGAGCTGGTCGGCCTTCTCGCGGCTCATCAGCAGCATGGCGGCGGCGCCGTCCGAGATCTGCGACGAGTTGCCGGCGGTGATCTTCCCGCCTTCCTTGAACACCGGCTTGAGGGCGGCCAGGCTCTCGAGCGTCGTGTCGCGCCGGATCCCCTGATCGGCCGAGTACGTGCTCCCGTTGACCTGGAAGGGCACGATCTCGCGCTCGAAGCTGCCCGCGTCGGTCGCCGCCGCAGCCAGCTGATGCGAGCGCAGCGCCAGTGCGTCGAGCTCGCTGCGCGGGATCTCCCATTGGTCGGCGATCTGCTCAGCGCTCAGCCCCTGGTCCTGGATGGCGTGCTCCGCGAGCAGCTTCGGCGTGAACGGCTCTCCGAACTCCCGCCGGACCTTCTGCGAGGCAGCGAAGCCGAACCGGCCCATGTGCTCGATCCCGCATCCGATCCCCACGTCGTGGATGCCGGCGGCGATCCGCGTGGCGACGACGTTCACGGCCTGCTGGCCTGATCCGCATCGGCTGTCGACCGTGGTCGCTCCCGTCTCGATCGGCAGCCCCTCCTGCAGCCAGGCGCTGCGGGCGATGTTCGACATCTGCTGACCGAACTGGAACGCGCAGCCCGCGGTCACGTCCTCCACCTCGGCCGGATCGACGCCGGTTCGCTCCAGCAGCGTCACGAGGCAGCGGCCGAGCAGGTCAGCCGGGTGCAGGTCCCGGTAGTACCCCTTCTCCAGATGGCCACGGCCGATCGGCGTACGCACGGCCCCGACGATCACCACTTCGCGTCCCAGCTGACCGCTCATTTTCTCTCCTCGAACTTCATCTCGGTGCCATTCTCAACGCGCCGTCGAGCCGGATCGTCTCGCCGTTGAGCATCTCGTTCTCGACGACGTGCCGCACCAGTGCAGCGTATTCGGGCGGGGCGCCGATCCGGCGCGGATGGGGCACGGACTGTGCGAGCCCGTGGCGGACCTCGTCGGTCAGGCGACCTAGCAGCGGCGTGTCGAAGATGCCCGGGGCGATCGTGACCACGCGGATGCGCAGGCCGGCCAGCTCGCGAGCCAGCGGCAGGGTCATCGAGACGATCCCACCCTTGGACGACGCGTAGGAGACCTGGCCGATCTGTCCCTCGTAGGCGGCGATCGAAGCCGTGTTGATGATCACGCCGCGCTCCTCCTCGGGGGAGGCGTCCTTCTCGCGCATGGCGGCGGCCGCCAGGCGGTTGACATTGAATGTGCCGATCAGGTTGACGGTGATGATCCGCGCAAACACCTCGAGCGGCATTGGTCCGTCGCGGCGCAGGGCCCGGCCGCCGCCGCCGATCCCGGCGCAGTTGACGACGACATCGAGCCCGCCGCCGTCAAGGGCCAGGGCGATCACGCTGGAGACGTCCTTCTCGCTGGTGACGTCGCCGCACACGCCCCGCGCCCCTCCCCCCAGCTCGGCCGCCACAGCTTCCACCTGGTCATCGAGGTCGAGCAGCAGCGGCCGACCCCCGGCCTCAGAAATCAGCTCCGCAGTGGCCCGGCCCAAACCCGAGGCGCCACCGGTGATCACGAACGTCCGACCGGCGATCTCCATCATCCGCCCCGGTCAGGCCTTACGGATCCCGAGGCACATCTCGCCGATCAGGGCGCGATGGAGATCGTTGCTGCCCTCCACGATCTGAAGCACCTTGGCGTCCCGCATGAAGCGCCCGACGCGAGTCTCGGGCGAGACCCCGGCCGCTCCGTGGATCTGGATGGCATCGGCCGCCGAGCGGAAGGCGACATCGCTGGCATACATCTTGGCCATGCTGGTCAGCAGCCGCCCGCGACCGCCCTCCTGAAGGGTTCGGGCACAGTCCTCGACCAGCAGCCGCGCCGTGCGCACCCCGACCGCCATGTCGCAGATCTTCGACTGCACGATCTGCAGCGAAGCGATCGGTGCCCCGAACGCGATGCGATCGTTGGCGAACGCGATCGAGTCGTCCAGGCACGCCTGCGCCACTCCGACGCTCCGGGCCGCGACGCCGAGGCGACCGCGCTCAACCGCGGTCATCGCCACCCGGAATCCTTCGCCCTCAGAGCCGACCAGCGCATCGGGCCCGACCCGGACATCGTCGAGGAACACATCGCCGGTGGACAGCGGCCGGAAGCCCAGCTTGTTCTTGTACGGCGCCAGGACGAGCCCCGGGGTGTCCCGCGGGATCAGGAACGCGCTGATTCCCTGACGGCCCCGTGAGCGGTCGAACGATGCGAAGGTCAGCACGAACGACGCGATCGCGAGGTTCGAGATCCAGGCCTTTGACCCGTTGATCACGAACTCGTCCCCCTCGCGCCGGTAGGTGGTCCGCATCGAGGCGACGTCACTGCCGGATTGAGGCTCCGTCACGCCGGCGGCGCCGAAGATCTCTCCCCCGGCCAGCGGGACGAGCCAGCGCTGCTTCTGCTCCTCGGTACCGAAGCGCTCGATGCTCCCTCCGACCAGGCCGGAGGGCATCGACAGGAGGGTCCCGATGACGTGACAGGTCTTGCTGACCTCCTCGATCAGCCGGGCGAAGGTGACGTAGTCGAGGCCGAGCCCGCCGTAGCGCTCAGCGACGACGCCCCCGAAGAAGCCCAGTTCGCTCATCCGCTCCAGGAGATCCGCCGGGAGGGTCTCCTCCTCGTCATACTCGCGTACGCGAGGAGCGATCTCGCGCCGGGCGAACTCTCCTACGGCCGCGACCAGGTCCTCGCCTGCGGCGGTCGAAGGCAGATTCTCGACGTCGCTCGGCATCGCGGCATATTCTAATCATAATTTGGATGTGCTTGCGGAGATTCTCCTCGGATTTCTGGTAACCCGTCACAAAGAGCCGCTCAATCGCTGTTCATAGATAAACTTCGCCCGTGTCCGGCGTCGACTCTGAACTGAACCGGGCCGAGTACTCGGATCTCCGGCAGCGGGCTGCGAGGCTGGCCGAGGAGATCGAGCCTTACGCGGCGCAGGCCGATGCCTCCTCCGTGGTGCACGAGGGGATCCGCCGCGCGCTTGCCGCCAGTGAGCTGACCCGCGTGACGGTGCCGGCCGCGTACGGAGGTAGGGCGCCGAGCGTCGATCCGTACGCCATCTGCCTCGTCCGCGAGGTGCTGATGGGAACCTCGTGCGCGGCCGACTCACTGTTCGCCATGCAGGGGATCGGGAGCTTTGCGCTGGCGGCGGGCGGATCGGAGGAAGACCGAACACGCTGGCTGCCGCGCGTGGCTGCTCTCGAGAGCCTCGCCGCCCTGGCCCTGACCGAGCCGGAGGCCGGATCCGACCTGAAGGCGATAACCACCCGGCTCACCGTCCACGGCGAGGACCTCACCCTCGACGGACACAAGTCGTTCATCTCCAACGCCGGCGCCGCCGACTTCTACACGACGCTCGCGCGCGAGGGCGATGGCTACTCACTGGTCGTGGTCCCGGCCGACACGCCCGGGGTTCGGATCGAGCCGCTTCCCGAGCTGTCCGCCCCCCACGTCATCGGCGACGTGTACTTCCACGAGGTCACGCTTCCGGCGAGCGCCCGGATCGGCGCACCGGGGCACGGGTTCCCGCTCGTCCTCGCCACGCTGGCCACGTTCCGCGTTTCCGTCGCCGCCGCCGCGGTCGGGCTGGCCGACGCCGCACTGCGCGAGGCGGTCCGCCACGCACGCACACGCCACCAGTTCGGTCGTCCGCTGGCCGAGCTGGGACCGGTCGCTGGCCTGCTCGCCGACAGCTGGATCGACGTGGAGTCCTCCCGTTTGCTCACCTATGACACGGCCGCCCGCGCGCGCCACGATCCGCTCGCTGAACTCGACCGCTCATCGATGGCCAAGGTGGCGGCTTCGGAGGCGGCCGGCCGCGTCGTCGACCGCTGCGTGCAGATCATGGGCCGCTGGGGGCTCGTGCGGGGGTCGAAGATCGAGCGTCTCCAGCGTCAGGCGCGGCCACTGCGCATCTACGAGGGGGCGACCGAGGTGCTGCGCCTGGGCATCGCCAAGCGCCTCTGTCGCGAGGTCCCGTGAACTTCGGGCTGGACGGCCGGGTGGCGATCGTCACCGGGGCTAGTCGCGGCCTCGGCGCCCAGGCGGCAATCGCCCTGGTTGACGAAGGGGCCCGCGTGCTCGCCGTGGCCCGCTCGGCCGATGCGCTGGCCGAGCTGGCGGCCAGCCGCCCGGGGCAGATCGTGGCCGAGCCCTGCGACATGCGCGATCGGGAGAAGTTGGTGGAGCTGCCAAGGCTGGCGAGGGAGCGGCTTGGGCGGCTCGATGTCGTCGTCAACAACGCCGGCATCGCACCGGCGGGCCACTTCCTCGAGATGACCCCGGAGGCGCTCGACGAGGTCCTCGACGTGAACCTCGTCGCCCCGGCGCTGCTGTCCCGAGCTGCCGCGATCAGCTTCATCGACCAAGGACACCGCGGGAGCATCGTCAACGTCGCCTCGATCTCGGGGATCCGCGGCAAGGCCACCCTGGCCGCGTACTCGGCCTCGAAAGGCGGGCTGATCCAGCTGACCAGGGCACTCGCCGCGGAGTGGGCGCGGCACGACATCCAGGTGAACGCGATCGCGCCCGGTGGATTCGTGACCGAAGCCCAGCAGCATGTCCTCGCCGACGCCGCGATCCTGAAGCGGCGAATCCAGAAGATTCCAGCCCGGCGGCTCGCCGATCCCGAGGAGATCGGACCCGTCGTGTGCATGCTCGCCTCCACGGCTTCGAGGTTCATCACCGGAAGCGTGATCGTCATCGACGGAGGGGAGACCGCAAAGATATGAGCGTCATCGACATTCACACCCACGTCTGGCCCGACCGGGCAGCCGACCGTGCCCTCGCCCATTCGATCGATGATCTCGAGCACTTTGGTGACGGCAAGGTGGCGTCGCTGGAGCGCTCGATGGTGGCGGCCGGGGTCGACCGCTCGGGCTGCCTCGGCGTTGCGATCACGCCTGATCAGGTGGAGAAGGCGAACCGCTTCGCCGGCGGCCTGGATCCAGGCCGGTTCATCGGCATCGGCTCCATCCACGCCGAGCTTGCTCCCGACGAGAACGTGGCGTCCTTGCGGCGGCACGGGCTCCGTATGGCCAAGATCCATCCCCTGTTCCAGGGCTACGGGCTGGATCACCCCGGCTTGCATGAGACGCTGGCCCGGATGCAGGGGTCCTTCGCCGTGATCATCCACGTGGGCGCCGGCAAGGATCCGAAGACCAACCGCGGATGCACTCCCGTGCTGCTCGCCGAGCTGGCGGGCCGCTTCCCCCGTCTGGACATCGTCGCCTGCCACTTCGGCGGTTACCGGATGATCGACGAGGCTCAGGCGACGGTGATCGGGCTGCCAGTCTATGTCGACACCTCGTGGCCGCCCAGTGTGTCTGCCCTGGGGCGCGACCGGCTGCGGCAGCTGATCGCCGAGCACGGCGCCGATCGCGTGATCTTCGGCTCGGACTGGCCGATGGCTTCGCAGGCCGACGAGGTCGCAGCCGTGCGCCACGTCGGCCTTCCCGAGGACCAGGAGGCCGGCATTCTGGGTGCAAACGCCGAGCGCCTCCTGGCCCGGCTGTCCGGCTGACCCGACCGGCTAGGCCTTGTCAGCGGGCCGTGTAGCCCCCGTCGACCGGCAGCGCTATGCCGGTCACGTAGCTCGAGAGGTCGGAGGCGAGGAACAGCGCCGCCCCCGCGATCTCCGTGGGATCGCCGGCTCGTGCCATAGGCACCGCAGCCGCCATGAACTCGGCCATGTTCTCCTTGGCCTGGGCCATCTGCTCGGGGGTCCGTCCGAAGAACTGCGGGAGCATCGGCGTGTCGATCGGGCCGGGGCAGATCACGTTGGCCCGGATCCGGTCCTTGGCCAGCGCCAGCGCCGCGCCGCGCGCGAAGTTGACAATCCCGCCCTTGGCCATCGAGTAGAGCGGACTCATCGTCGATCCGACGAGGCCGCTGGTCGACGCCGTGTAGATGATCGATCCCTTTCCATCGGCCCTGCGCAGGAGCGGAATGCCGAGGGCGGTGCCGAACCAGGCACTCTTCATGTTGACGTCGATGGCGTGATGCCAGTCCGCTTCCGAGACATCCTCCAGGCCCGCGGCGCCTGGGATGCCGGCGTGGTTGAAGAGGACGTGGAGGATCCCGAACTTCTGCTCGACTCGGTTGAACACCCCACGCAGCTGCTCCACGTTGGCCACGTCGCATACCTCGGCAATCGCCTTGCCGCCCGCCTGCTCGATCTCGGACACCGTCCGCTCGGCAGCGTCTCGGTCGAGATCGACGACAACGACGGTGGCACCTTCCTGCGCAAACCGCTCCGCGCTCGCCCGTCCCATCCCCGAGCCGGCGGCCGTGACCAGCGCAACACGCTCCGACAGCAATCCACTCATCGCTTCCAGCCCTCTCCTAGCGCTTGCTTGACATCGCGCGAAGCCACCGGCAGAGTGGCTTTTCTGCGCATACATCGCATTCTTATCAGAGTTACTGGTGCTTCCGGTCGATTCCGACCATCAGCACGCTGAGGCGCACCGGCCCCTCGCGGACCCGCCACGCGTGGGCGGTTCCCTGCTGAACCACGAGATCCCCCGGTCCCAGCTCGACGGTCTCATCGTCGAGCACCAGCGCGACGCGTCCTTCCAGGACCAGGATGTAGTCAGTGGTCGGGGTCGCGTGCATCCCGGCGCCGCCGTGTCCGCCGTAGCGCTGCGCGATGTAGGCGTCGAGCTCCTCGTCGCTGGGGAGCGTGTACATGCGCCAGCTCACCTCGCCGGGGTGCAGCGCAGTCCGGTCCGGGTCCTCCGGCTCCAGGGGCCAGACGACCGAACCCCACCGGAACGGGGTGGCCACCGCCTCGTCTCGCAGGACGCTGGCCCTCCCGTCGCGCTTGACCGTGACGACGCGCCGCGGGACCGGATTCTCCTCGCTGCCGCTCATGTGCGATCTAATCCTGACAGCCGACCCAGCCCCACCGACCCCTAGATTCAGTGTCCGCCACCACCGACGCACAACTGATCGAAGCCTTTGACGCGATCGTGGCCGGCGCGCCGACCGTCGAGCGCCACGTCGCGTTCGCCCGCCTGCGCCAGGAGCTTCCCGTCTTCCACAGCGAGGCGACGAACGCGTGGGTGCTCAGCCGTTACGACGACGTCAAAGCGGTACTCCAGGACTCCGAGGTGTTCGTGCCGATCACGGAGGGACCGGGGGCCAGCGTGTTCGGCGGAGGCTTCTTCCACTGGCGCGGGCGCGAGCACAACAAGAAGGCCGGCGTCGTGGGCCGGCGGATTCGCAGTCCCCGGGCGCTGCGGGAGAACATCTCGGGCAAGGTGACCGCGATCGCCGACACGCTCGCCGACGGCCTCCCGCTGGGAACGCCGGTCGACCTGCGCGAGGAGTACACGATGCAGGTGCCGCTGCTCGTCATCTCGCGGCTGACCGCCATCGACGAGGCGACCAAGTTGCGACACTGGTACGACACGATCATGGCCGGCGGTACCTCGAGCATCGGCAATCCCGGTGCGCGTGCCGCGGCCCTGGAGGCCATGCGAGAGCTGAAGGAGTTCCTGACGCCGCTGCTGGAGCAGCGCCGCGAGCATCCGGGAGAGGATCTCGTCTCCGACCTGGTCACGGCGCGCTACGACGGTGAGCCACTCCCGGACGACGAGATCGTCTCGATCGTCGGCCAGCTGCTGCCCGCCGGCGTCGAGACGACGGAACGGGTGCTGACCTGTGCGCTCCGGCTGCTGGCCGGGGACCCGGCCCTGTGGGAGCACCTCCGCTCCTCACGCGAGTCGGATGCGTCCCTCGCCAGCTTCGGCGCGGAGGCGCTTCGCTTGTATCCGCCGATTCAGGCCGCCAACCGCGTGGCGCTGACCGACACGTCGGTCGCTGGCCGCACCATCAGTGCCGGCGACCGGGTCGTCGCGCTGCTGGCCGCCGCCAACCGTGACGAGCAGCGCTTCGACGAGCCGGAGCGATTCGATCCGGACCGCTTCCTGCCCAACCCGGACCGCCAGTACACCTCCGCCGGCGATGTGCTCCCGTTCGGCGCCGGTATGCACCACTGCACGGGGTCGCGGCTGGCCGAAGCCGAGATCGTCGCCGCGTTGCGGGCATTGCTGGTGAGGGTCGGCAGGATCGAGCCACTGGAGCCATCCCCCGACGTGGGCGGACTCGTCCTGTGGTCGCCGGCCTCGCTCCGGGTGAAGCTGCACCCTTGAGATGGGTCAGTAAGCGGTTCGTCCCCCGTCGATCGGGACGATCGCCCCGGTCATGAACGACGCGTCGTCACTCAGTAGCCAGCAGATCAGCGCAGCGGCTTCAGTAGGGGTACCGAGGCGGTGCATCGGGACGCTCTCCGACATCTCGGCGCGACCCTTGTCGATGTCCCCGCCTCCCCACTCGCGCGCCACCGATGAGATGAAGGCGGTCTCGATCGGCCCGGGACAGACGGCGTTGACCCGGATTCCGGCCAGCGCTCCTTCGAGTGCGGCGACCTTGGTCAGCCCGACGACCGCATGCTTGGAGGCCGAGTACGGAGTGCGCATCCGGTAGCCGCGCAGACCTGCCGCGGACGACGTGTTGACGATCGCGCCCGGCTGCTGGCGCGTGGCGAAGTGCCGGCAGGACTCGCGCAGCACCAGGAACACGCCGCGGGCGTTCACGGCCAGGACCCGGTCGAAGTCCTCGACTTCGATGTCGACCAGGTGCTTGGCCGGACCGGTGATGCCGGCGTTGTTGTGCACGACATCCAGACGCCCGAACGACTCCACCGCCGTGGCGATACACGCCTTCACGTCCGCCTCGACGGAGACGTCGGCGGCCAAGGCAACTGCGCTGCCATCCGGCAGCGAAGCGGCGTGCTCAGCCGCAGCCTCGCCATTCAGATCGGCGATGACCACCTTGGCGCCGTATTCGGCCAGGCGTCGCGCCACCGCCCCGCCGATGCCGCTCGCGCCGCCTGTGACGAGACCGACCTTGCCCTCAAACGATGCGCTCATCGAGTGCCGGACTCCCCTCTCGAATCATCAGGTACTATTATGATCATATCTACGATCTTGGCGCGCGTACGGCCGGATCTACGGGGCTGACGAGGGAAGGGGCGTACTCAGATGGACATCGAAGACCGTGTTGCGCGAATCGAGGATCGTGATCAGATCCGAGAAGCGATTTCCAGGTACGCCCATGGTTTGGACCTCCCCGACCGCGATGTGTTCGCCAGCGTGTGGACGCCCGATGCTGTCTACCGGGTCGACGAGCCGTTCGGCGAGATGCGCGGCCTGGAGGCGATCACGGCGGCCTGGGACACGTTTCAGACGATCTTCATCGACATGCACCATCACACGATGAACGTGATCGTCGATGGTCCGAACGGTGATCGTGCCTCCGCCGTGAGCTTCGCGCTCGTCACCGGAACTGACGCCGAGGGAACCGCGTGGACGGCGTCGTGCATCTACTACGACCAGTTCCGCAAGGTCGATGACCGTTGGTTGTTCACCGAGCGCTATGACAAGGTGAATTACATGGTTCCGTGGCTGGCGCCGCTGGGGCTGGACGAGAGCGAGCGCGTGTACCTGGATCCCGATGTGATCCAGCGGCTCATCGCGGCCGGCGACTCCCGCCGCCCAGCCTCCTCGCTGGCCTGAGCGCTGTTACTCCACCGCGACCCCCTGGTCAAGCAGCACT
>Ga0335074_10012620_pt1 | contig 11848 bp, 12 predicted proteins | sample Lox_Sample_23_FD_206715 | JGI IMG/M metagenome (GOLD analysis project Ga0335074, IMG submission 206715) | Soil microbial communities from Loxahatchee National Wildlife Refuge, Florida, United States - Lox_Sample_2.3 | ecosystem: Environmental > Terrestrial > Soil > Wetlands | place: USA...
TGCCCGAAGGCGTTCAGGATTCAGGGGATCACTTACCACAACGACCAAGGCGAATCCGAGTCGGCATCGACACCGTTCATTACTGACTTTGCCCAGTCCTGCAACAACGCTTTCAGTACGCAGTGGGAGCACCTGACCGACGGCCGCCTGGCCGACACAGCCAAGGAATATTACGGCCTGGACCAGCCATGGGACATCGGCATCGGCAGCCTTTCCGCGAGCTACTTCACGGCGCCGACGTCAGCATCTGGCTCCGAACTGGCTCAGGAAGCGTTCGGCGAAGGTTCACTGACCGCGTCGCCCCTGGCCATGGCGTCGATTGCCGCGACCATCGCCAGCGGCAGCTTCCGGCAGCCCTACCTGGCGACGGGCGGCCCGCTGGTCACCGCGAAGCCGCTTCCCGTCACGACCGACGCCTGGCTCAAGGAGATGATGCGGGCCGTCGTCACCAGCGGCACAGCGGCACCGATCGGGTTCGGCGCGGACGTCTACGCCAAAACCGGTACCGCGGACATCAACGGCCAAGGACAGCCCAACAGCTGGATTATCGCCTTCGAGCCGTCCAGGGACGTCGCAGTCGCCTGCCTGGTAGTGAATGCCGGTTATGGCGCTCAATTCGCTGGCCCTGAGGTCAAGGCCTTTCTCGATAGCTACTGACGGGGCGGACGCATCGCACCGGACGACTGGACGCCGCACCGCGCAGGGCGATATTAGATACCGGCTATGCCCTGCTCTGTGGCACGATCGCCTGATGCTACAACTCTTGGGGTTCATCATCGACTGCCCGGACCCGATGAAGCTGGCGGCCTTCTACTCCCAGCTGACAGGCCGCGCCATCATGGAGGGCAGTTCCGACAACTTCGCCGGCATCACCGTCGGCGAGGTCGACATGGCCTTCCAGCGCGTCGAGGACTACCGCCCTCCGTGCTGGCCCGACGACGAACACCCCAAGCAGTACCACCTCGACTTCGAAGTGAACGAAATCGAGCCCGAACAGCGCCGCGTCGTCAAGCTCGGCGCGACACTCCAGAAGGACTTCATCGGACCCGAGGGCTACGGCTGGCAGGTCTACACCGACCCGGCCGGGCATCCGTTCTGCCTGTGCCGCCACGAAGGGGTCACGTGGAACGACAACGGGGTGGTGTGGCCCTGAGTTGGGCCACGTTTCAGCGGCGAGCGTTTCGGCGGCCCGCTGACCTGGGGAACGTCAGCTCGGCGGCCGCGACCCCGGCCATCATCGCGATGTTTCATCGTGCAAACGCCCATGCCACCATCAGCGGCAGTTCTTCTCGCCAGAACGCGCCGCCGTGCGATCCGGCCCGCTCGGTCATCACAACGTCCGCGCCTGCATCGCGCAGCGCCTGTGCCCACCGGGTCGCGTTCTCGCGGAAGAACGGCTCCTGGGTGCCGGCGACGAGGTACGCGCGCGGAAGCGAGCTCGGCATCACCGCTGGCGGCCGGTAGCCAGCGCCCGGCGAGGCGCACAAGACCGCACCGTAGACCTCCGGGTGCCGCAGCCCGATGGCGAGCGCCAGCTCACCACCGGCTGAGACACCGAACACCGCGGTGCGTTCGGCGGGCAGCGCGACTCCGAAACGCGACCGCGCCCACCGGCGGACCTTCCCGACGAAGAACGCCTCGTGCGCCGCGAACCGTTCCGGGTCGAATCCCGGTGAGTACTCATGCAGGCGCAGCGTCTCATCCGCCAGCCGGTGTACTCCGATGATCATCGTGGACGGCACGGCAGCCGTCTCGAGGACCGTTCCCCATTGCGGTATCAGCTGGCCGTCACCGGCGAACACGACTGCCTCGGGCGGACCCGGCGGGACGTACACCGTAACCTGCCGGCCACCGTCGTACGTGAACCGCTCGGTGACGAACTCTCCCGCGGTGGACATGGCACTTTACCGATCCGCTTTGTCGGCCCGCGCGGCGAGAAGCCAGGGGATCGTGCCATCACCGCTTTCGGTCAGGGCGCTGAGGACCATGCCGTTAGCGAACAGGGCCGAGGTGTAGTCGCCGAGTGGCCGGTGCATGCTGGTGAAGGTCATGCCGAGGCCATCGCGCTCCATACGATCCACGTAACGGCGCGGCTGCAGGTATAGCCGGGAAAACCGCCACGACGCCGAATGCATCGTCTGTTCATCCTGGGCGGAGACGAATGGGTGGACCACCGCCATGCACAGATGACCACCCGGCCTCAGTATCCGGCCAATCTCAGCGACCGTGCCCGGGAGATCGTCCACGTCCAGCAATGACATGCAGGCCACGACCAGGTCGGTGCTGTCATCAGCGAACGGCAGCACGGCCGCGTCAGCGAGCACCACCGGCAGGGCCGGGCGGAAGGCGGCCGCCGCGCGCGCCAGCGTGGCCGACCTGTCGGCACCGACGACCCGGTAGCCGAGGCTGAGCAGTTCCCGGCCGCCTCGGCCCTCCCCGCAACCGAGATCGAGCACCGCCCCGCCGGCTGGCGCTGGCAGCAGCTGACGCAGGGCCGGCCAGGTTCCATCCCAGAACCCGTCGTGTTCCGAGGTGCGTGCCCATGCGATCCACTCAGCCGCGTGCTGCTCCCAGGACTCCGCGAGGCTCACGCAGCAACACTACCGATCTGCCAGGAGGCCCTCTCCAACCTGAGCCCTCATTTCGGGGCGGGCGAAGCGCTGGTAGCAGCGAAGACCCAGTCGTCCAGCCCGAGGGATGACGTCGCACGCCGTGACGACTCGCATGCCTCGCGGTGTGCTTCGTCAAACCAGACCTTCTCAACGAAGGTTGCGTGCTTCACCAGGCCCAGCAATGTCGTTCGAGAAGGTACCAGCGACCGTCGCACCTGCTCCTCGGTCAGCCCGTCCAGGCAGCGATTGAGTGCACTGCGGTGCTCGTCGAGGAACACCTCAAACTGGGCACGGGAGCATTTCAGGAGCACCGCCCTCGAGCAAACCATCGCACTTGACCTAGGAGCTACCCTTCCTATCGCCAGGCTCGCCAAGCGCTAGGCGGGACGGCCCTCACTGGTCGGCTCATATCGCAGGCAAAGGTACCGAGGAATGTTCACTGCGGGACGCGTGCCGGATCCCCGGCAGGACGTGCTCCGGCACAATTCGCTGGCCCGCATCGCTGCTGACTGGATAGCCGGGCATATCATTTCCGGCGACATTGAGCCCGGGCAGAAGCTGACCGAGACTGGTCTCGCCGAACGGATGGGGGTGAGCCGTTCGCCGGTTCGCGAGGCGTTGCTGGCGCTGTCGCGTGAGGGGCTGATCAGTATTGAGCCGCGCCGGGGCGCCCGGGTCAGCCGGCTCGACGCGAGCGATGCTGCCGATCTCTACGAATGCCGGATGCTTATCGAGCCGCGGTGCGCCTCCCTCGCGGCCGGGGTGCTGTCGGATGCTACCGCCGCGGAACTCGACGCCACCTTCGAGCAGATGACCGCCGCCGTGGTCGCCCGGGACTCCATGGAGTATGTCGAGGCGCTCAAGCATTACTACGCAGTTGCTCTGGCCGCCTGCCCCAACCAGGTCCTGGCCGGCATGACGCAGAATGCCTGGCGCAGCTCGCTTCGCTACTGGGACCTGCTGGTGCGCGGGTCGAGCACCTACATGCCCGACTCGCTGGCCCACAACGAACGGCTGCACAGGGCGATGCGCAAGCGATCCGCGGTGGAGGCCGAGCAGGCGGTCATCAGCGTTCTGGAGCACGGCCGCAAGGAACTTCTGCGCATACTTGGCAACCTCGCCACGACCGCCGCCGACGGCGGGTAGCGGCCTTCCGCAGCTTGTGTCTGGCTGTTCACCTGGGGTTCTGTTGCCGGGCCGACTCAGCGCCGCCACCGTGGACGAGCCCGCCGCCGATAGCCGGGCAGACCGGCACGTAGGCGGCTTCAAAGACATGGTTGATCTTTCGCCTGTATGGTGTATACAGTACTCGTTACACAGCTGGCGGTGTACAAAATATCTGTACTCGCCCGCGCATTCTCTTGCGGCCAAACGGCTCTCGATGGCGGGGAGGGGCGATGAGGAAGCGATCGTTGGCTGGTGTGACGGCAGTTGCGCTGGTTACCGCTCTTCTAGCGGCATGTGGCAGCGGATCGTCCAGTCCGGGGGCCACGGGCAGCCCCGGCGGGAAAGCCGTATCGGGTGGCACGGTAACGGTCGGGATAGCCTCGGCTCCCGACACTCTCGACCCGGTCCAGGCATCGTCCTACGAGAGCAGGGTGGTGCTGATCAACCTGTGCCAGGCCCTGTACACCATTAACTCGTCTAACAACCTGGTGCCGGTGCTGGCGACCGCGATGCCGACGATCACCAACGGGGGCAAGACCTACACGATCCACGTGCGGAGCGGGATCAAGTTCAACGACGGCACGCCGTTCAACGCGGCCGCCGTCCAGTACACGCTCGAACGAGACATTCACGACTCGCTGTCGGTGCAGGCGGCATACCTGACGGCCGTGAAGAGTGTCAGCGTCGTCAACCCCACGACGGTCCAGATCCAGCTCACTCAGCCCTACGCTCCGCTGACGGCTCTCCTCGCCGACCGCGCGGGGATGATCGGGTCTCCGGCCCAGCTTAAGAAGCTCGGCAACAAATTCGGCACCGATCCCGTATGCGTGGCTCCGTTCGCCTTCTCCTCGGAGCCATCGGACGACCAGATCATACTGAAGAAGTCGTCGGACTATTACGGCGCCAGCCACGTCCATATCGGCACGCTTATCTACCAGGTCATCACGCAACCGAGCATCCTCGCCACGGACCTCCAGGCGGGAAGCATCCAGGTGGCCAATGACCTCATTCCGTCCGTCCTGTCTTCTCTCAAGACCGACTCGAGCCTCCATTTGATGGAGAGCACCTCGCTCGGTTACAACGGGATCGCCATCAACATCGATAACACCCACGGCGCCGGCACACCCCCGTTTACGACCGCCGATAATCCCCTGGCCAAGTACCCGGCGCTCAGGGAAGCGTTTAACCTGGCGCTCAACCGCGAGACCATCAACAAGGTGCTCTTCGACGGCGACTATGTCCCCGGATGCGGAGCGATCTCGCCGGCCAGCCCGTACTTCCCGAACGTTCCCTGCCCCGCGCAGAACGTCGCCGAGGCCAAAAAACTCGTGAAGTCCACGGGGTTGCCTCTTCCGATACCGATCACGCTCATCACCGAGGCCGGTGACCAGGAGCAGGTGGAGGAGGGCACGGTCTTGCAGCAGATGCTCGGCGCAGTGGGATTCAAGCTGACACTGCAACCGCTCGAGGCCAATACGGGCGCCACCGACGCCGAGGACGGCAAGTTCGAGCTCTACCTCGGTCAGTGGTCCGGCCGGGTCGATCCCGAGCAGAACATCCAGGTCTTCTGGGAGCCGTCGAGTCGCATCAACTACAGCGGTATCGACGACACAGCCCTCGACAATGTGCTGGCCCAGGCTCGCTCGATCACCAACGTGTCCCAGCGCCGTGCACTGTACGCCCAGGCAACCAAGTTGATGCTGTCCAACCTCGGCTACATCACCCTCTATTACTCCAAGTGGATCATTGGGGTACGGAGCGACGTGACCGGTGTCCAGCTCTACAGCGACGGGCTCCCGCGGATGGAGAACGCGAGCCTGACTTCCGGCAGCTAAGGGTGGCCATGGGCGGTCCTCTGTGAAGTGGTATGTCGTCAACCGTGTCGGGACGTCTGTTCTCACGCTGTTCCTGTCCTCTGTGGTGGTGTTCCTCGGCATCAGGGCGCTACCAGGTGGTCCGGCCCAGGCGCTGTCGTCGGAGACCGCGAGCCCTCAGGTCCTCATCGCGATCAACAAGGAGTACGGCCTCAACAAGCCGATCCCCGTTCAGTACTGGGTCTGGATCAGCAAGGTGGTGCGGGGCAACCTCGGCACGTCGTTCACCAACGGGCTCTCGGTCAGTGCTGAGCTCGCCAACCGGATCCCGGTGACCTTCGAGCTCGCCGTGCTCTCGCTGATCATTGCCGTGCTGATCGGGTTCCCGGCCGGCCTGCTGGCGGCCGTGCGCCAGAACACCGTCTCCGACTACGCGGTGACGACGGTCTCGCTGCTCGGGGTGTCCGTACCGACGTTCTGGCTCGGGCTGCTGCTCATCACGGTCCTCGCCGTCCACCTTTCGTGGCTGCCCGCGTCGGGATTCGTGTCGCTGGTGCAGGACCCCCTGGGCAACCTGGAGCACATGATCATGCCGGCGTTCGTCGTCGGAGTCGGCATCGCGGCGGTGATCATGCGGCAGTTGCGGTCGGCCATGCTGGAGTCCCTGGGCACCGACTACGTCAGGACGGCCAGGGCCAAAGGGCTGGCGGAAGCCCGCATTATCTGCATCCACGCGCTGCGCAACAGCCTGCTGACCGTGGTCACCGTCGTCGGCCTGCAGCTCGGCGCGCTCATCTCCGGCCTCGTCATTACCGAGGAGATCTTCGTGATCCCCGGAATCGGCCAGCTGACGCTCGAGTCGGTCTTCAACCGCGACTATCCGACGCTCGAGGGCGTGGTCCTTCTCATCGCGGCCGGCTACATCGTCGTGAACTTCGTCGTTGACCTGCTCTATTCGGTCCTCAATCCCCGTATCCGGGTGACGGGCGGTCCGTCGTGACCGCCATCGATGCCGAGACCGCCAGCGCCCGGATCAGGACACCACGCCGGCGGACCGCGGTGCGCCGGCTGCTCCGCAGGCCGCCCGCTCTGGCCGGGCTCGTCGGCGTCGTCGTCGTGGTCCTGGTCGCGCTTCTGGCGCCCCTGATCTCCCCGTACCCGCCCTTGCAGGTGCACTACAGCACGACCCTTGCGCGTCCCTTCTCTCCCGGATTCCTGCTCGGGACGGATGACCTGGGCCGCGACATCCTCTCGAGGGTGATCTGGGGTTCGAGGACATCGCTGGCGGTCGGGCTCGGCTCCACCGCGCTCGGCGCCGGGATTGGCATCTGCGTAGGAATGGTGGCCGGGTTCTACCGGGGCTGGGTCGACACCGTGCTCATGCGGTTCAACGACCTCGTGCTGTCGTTTCCGTTCCTGATCCTGGCGGTCGGCCTGGCGGCCATACTCGGGCCGTCGCTCGTCAACGCGATCCTCGCCCTGGGCATCGGAATGTTCCCGTTGTTCCTGCGTGTGAGCCGAGGTGAGATGCTCGCTATACGGGAGGAGGACTACGTGGCCGCTGCCGTGGTCAATGGCGCCCCGACCAGGGTCATCCTCTTCCGGCACGCGCTGCCCAACATGCTGAGCCCGCTGCTGGTCCAGATAACGCTGGCCATACCCGCCGCCATTATCGGGGCGGCGGCGCTGTCGTACCTGGGACTCGGTGTACAGCCACCCGCCGCGGACTGGGGCTCGATGCTTTCCGAGGCCCAGAGCTACGTGAGCCAGGACCCCACATTTGCCGTGTTCCCTGGTCTGGCCATCCTTCTCACCACGCTGTCGTTCAACCTCGTGGGTGACGGGCTGAGAGACGTGCTAGATCCGAGGCGACGGCGATGACGATGACCGTGCTCGGCGTCGATGACCTGGGCGTCACGATAAGCACAGATCAAGGACCGGTCCTGGCCGTCGCCGGCATGTCATTCCGGGCCGAGCAGGGAGAGATGCTCGCCCTCGTCGGGGAATCCGGATGCGGCAAGTCCATGACCGCGCTCGCCATCATGGGGCTGCTCCCAGGGGGCGCGACGACAAGGGGATCCATCACCCTCAAGGGGCGCGAGCTCACGGCGCTGAGCCCGCGTCAGATGCGCGACGTTCGCGGCCGGGAGATCACGATGATCTTCCAGGAGCCGATGACGTCGCTGAACCCGGCCTTCACCGTTGGCTACCAGGTCGCGGAGATGCTGCGCCGGCACGAGGGCGCGGACCGGCGCGAGGCCCTGCGACGGGCGACGGAGCTGCTCGAAAGGGTGGGCATCCCGGCTCCCGCGACGCGGGTGCGCGAGTACCCGCATCAGATGTCGGGCGGGATGCGTCAGCGGGTGATGATCGCCATGGCGATCGCGTGCCAGCCGACCGTACTCATCGCCGACGAGCCGACCACCGCCCTGGACGTGACCATACAGGCCCAGATCCTTGATGTGCTGCGCGACCTGCGCGATGAAATGGGCATGACGGTCGTGCTCATCACCCACGACCTGGGACTGGTCGCGGACATCGCCGACCGGGTCGAGGTCATGTACGCCGGGCATCGAGTCGAAGCGACGGGGACCGACGCCTTGTTCGCCCGGCCGCAGCATCCCTACACGGTCGGACTGCTCGATGCCGTGCCACGGCCCCAGCTCAGGGTCGCCGGAGAAAGGATGGTCCTGCGCGGCATACCGGGCATGGTCCCGACTCTTCGGGAAGCTCCTTCGTGCTGCGTCTTCTCCCCGCGCTGCCCGCTCGCCGACTCCCGATGCCGCTCCGAAGCGCCTGGCTGGAAGGAGGTCGCCGCAGGTCACCACGCGGCCTGCTTCCAGGCCGGGCACCTGAAGCCGACCGTGCTGGCGGACGGCGGCCGACGATGAATCACAGCGAGCCCGCCGAGGTCGCCGCGCCCGTCCTGTCGGTCCGCGCGCTCACGAAGCGGTTTAAGGTCTCCCGGGCCCGGGGCGGCGGAATGGTCCACGCCGTCGACGGTGTCGACCTGACGATCAACAGCGGGGAGATCGTGGGCCTCGTCGGCGAGTCCGGATCTGGCAAGTCCACCCTGGCCCGGTGCATCGTGCGGCTGCTCGAGCCCACCAGCGGCCAGGTGCTGTTGCGGGGAGCGGACATCACCCACCTGTCGCAGCGACGGCTGCGGCCTGTCCGGCGCGACGTCCACATGGTGTTTCAGGACCCGTACTCATCCCTCGACCCACGTCAGACGGTCCGAGCCATCATCGCGGAGCCGCTGCGGATGCACGGGCTGGCACGGGGCCGCGAACTCGACAAACGGGTGGCGGGGATGCTCGAGCGAGTCGGGCTCTCGCAGGACATGCGTGACCGGCTCCCCAACGAGTTGTCCGGGGGCCAGCGGCAGCGGGTCGGGCTCGCCCGGTCGCTGGTGCTCGAGCCCTCCCTCCTCATCGCCGACGAACCGGTCTCCGCTCTGGACGTGTCGGTCCAGGCCTCGGTGCTTGGTCTGATCCTGGACCTGCAGGAGGACATGGGCTTCGCGTGCCTGTTCATCGCCCACGACCTCGGCGCCGTCGAGGCGGTCTGTAACCGGGTGGCGATCATGTACCTCGGCCGGATCGTGGAGCAGGGAGGTTACGAGGAGATCTTCAGGAGGCCGAAGCATCCCTACACTCAGTCACTGCTCTCGGCGGCCCCGGTGCCCGACCCGTCCATCCAGCGTTCACGGCATCGCGTTGTCCTGGCCGGTGACATCCCGAGCCCGATCCATCCCCCGTCCGGCTGCCGGTTCCACACCCGCTGCCCGGTCGCCGCCCTGCCGCGTTGCGCCGCGGAGGACCCCGAGCTGCGGGACGTGACCGGGGCCGGGCATCTGGCCGCCTGCCACCTGATTACCGCAGACGGCACACCGCCGGACGTGACCGGAGAACTCGGAACGTCCCCGGAGGGCCTGGCGCTCGATCCGAAGCCGTGATCATTACGGGCGCGGGCGCTCCTTGATGCCCGCCGCGAGCAGATCGACCACCTCAGCGATGCGGGCGGCACGCACGTCCGGCCTGCGGCTCGTCGCGTCGATCCAGCGCAGGTACGCCTTGCGGTAAAACTGCGCCAGCGTGTCGAAGAACGCGCCGGCCTCCGGGCTGGCCGCGAGCGCGGCGGCGATATCGTCGGCAAGATCGTCGCGCTGCGGGCCTTCGGGCGCCAGGTCAACGGTCACCTCGTCGCCGATCGCCACACCCAGGCCCGGCAGGCGCTTCGGTGCCAGGGTCAGCACCCATCCGCCGTCAGCCGGCGCGAGCCTGGCCCGGATCCGGCGGCCGCCGATCGTGCCGCCAACGGGATGGTTGGCCTTGGCACCCCACGCCTCATCCGGGTCGAACGGCATCCTGATGACCGCACTGTCCCCAGAACCAGCGGCAAGCACGGCCCGGAAACGCTGGGAGCGCATGACCCATCGTGGCACGGCAGATGACGGCCACGCTGAGCGTCCTCTACCTGGGCGTGTTCCCGACTGCTGTCGGGTTCACCACCTGGGCGTACGCGCTGCCGAGAACGTCCGCCAGCAAGATGGGCGCGACGACCTATCTCGTCCCCGCCTTCACCGTGCTGATGTCCTGGGCAATCGACGGTGTTTCGACGGAGCCTCAACGGGCAGCCTTCGTGCCCATGTATAGCCGAACTTCCGGTGGCGGGCTGCTCGGGCTTTCAGTTGTGCTCGTGGTCGTCGGTGCCATCCTGCGATTCGCGGTAACCGTCACCACCAGCGGGTTCAACATTCACAAAGTCGGTGACATCCTGCTCCTGGTCGGGATCATCCTCGCCGTCTTGAGCGTCGCCCTGATCGTCATGGGCTCGCGCCGGCGTGTCACCACGCGCACGGACATCCGGGGCACCCCCGCCGGCGAGCAGCGGGTGCAGGAGCGGCAGGACTGGGGCGGCGACGCCTACTAACCCGGCCCTACCATCCGGGCGTCAGCGGAGCAGCCCCCCGCTGCTAGCCGACTCGCGGCGTGATCCGGCCGGCGAGATGCAAGTAGCGGGTCGTGCCCCCCAGCCGGCCGAAGACCAGCGCGTTCCAGGGCTGGTGGTCGTACAGCCGGCACAAGAAGGCGTCGCCCGGTCCGACGCCTGCGGCATCGACGGGATAGAGATCGAACTCCTCGCTCGTGTCGTCGTTGACCGCCGCGAGGTCGCCGGTCTTGGTGGAGATCACGTGCAGCCGCCCGTCGCGGACGCTCACGTCGTAGCGCTGCGAGGTGCGCTCGTACCGGCCGGCGTGCCGGCCCGCGTCCTCGAAGGCCGGCGCGGTGCCGGGCTCCGGGCCGGCCGGGATGGTGACGCCGGCGTACTCGCCGAAGATCTCGGAGAACAGCCGGCGGAACAGGCCCTGCGCCTCAGCGGAGTTGGTCAGCAGGCAGGCCGCGACACCGGACCGGGGATCCGCGCGCAGGAACGCTGACTGGCCGATCGTGCCGCCGTCGTGCCCGATGATCGTCGCGCCGTCCCACCGGTTCAGGCGCCAGGTCAGCCCGACCGCGTCGGCGCGCTCGCCGAGGCCCGGCATCTCGACCCGGGGCGGCTGCATGGCCTCGACCGAGGCCGGGCTCAGCAGCCGGGTGCCGTCCGCCGTCACTCCCCCGTCGAGGTGCATCCGGGCGAACGTCAGCACGTCCGAAGCGCTGGCCGTGATCAGGCCGGCCGGCCCGACGCTGCGCGGCAACCCCCAGACCGAGACCGGCTGATCTTGATGCGGGTGCTCCCGGTGCCCGGTCGCGACCCGGTGCACAATCGCCTCCTCGGGCAGCGTGACCGTGCGGGTCAGCCCGAGCGGCCGGATCAGCCGCTCGCGCAGCGACTCGTCCCAGCCCCGGCTGTCGAGCACCTCGATGATCCGGCCGAGCAGCACGAAGCCGCTGTTGCAGTAGGAGTAGGCGGCGCCGGGCGGGAACACCTGAGCGGCCTCGGCCAGCCCTTCGGTGTAGCGCCGCACGCAGCCGGACCCGCGGCCGGTGTCGGCGAAGATGTCGCCGTCAATGCCGCTGGTGTGGGTGAGCAGGTGCTGGACCGTCACCTCGGCCTCGGCGCCCGGCCCGCCGAGGCGCGCGCCCGGCAGCACCTGCGCCACGGTCGCGTCGAGGGACAGCCGGCCCTCCTCGACCAGCTGCATGATCATCGTCGCGGTCCACACCTTGGTGATCGACCCGATCTGGAACAGCGAGTCCGGGGTCGCGCTCACCCCGGTCGCCGCGTTCAGCACGCCGTGCGCGGCCG
>Ga0335074_10012621_pt1 | contig 11848 bp, 10 predicted proteins | sample Lox_Sample_23_FD_206715 | JGI IMG/M metagenome (GOLD analysis project Ga0335074, IMG submission 206715) | Soil microbial communities from Loxahatchee National Wildlife Refuge, Florida, United States - Lox_Sample_2.3 | ecosystem: Environmental > Terrestrial > Soil > Wetlands | place: USA...
CTTCGCGCCGCGCCGCACGCGCGTTTCGCCCAGCGCGCCGCGGTCGATGGTCGAGTTGGCGCCGATCTCCACATCGTCTTCAATCACCAGCGTGCCCTGCTGCGGAAACTGCGTGTAAGCGCCCGAATCGGGATCGCGCACGTAACCGAAACCATCTGCACCGAGCACAGCCCCAGCGTGAATTGTGACCCAGTTGCCAATTTGCGTCTCCGGATAGATCACGACGCGCGGATAGATCCTGCAGAACCTGCCGATCTGCACATGCTTGCCAAGAATGGCGCCGGCCTCGACGTGCGTTCCCGCGCCGATCTTCACAAAATCGCCAATGACCGCATTGGGGCCGACCGAAACCCCCTCGCCGAGCTCAACGTGCGCGCCAAAAACCGCGCTCGCATGAACTCCCGTTGACGCAGGCACCGCTTTGAGGAGCTTCGCCGCCAGCGCGAACCACAGGCGAGGGTGCTCGGCCTCGACGATGCAGCGATCAGCCGGGTACGCCGCCATCGAACCGGCGGGCAGCACGATCGCTCCGGCATAGCTGTTCAGAGCGTTTGCCGCCGAGTCGGCATTTTCGGCAAAGATCAGGTCGGAAGGAGTGGCGAATCTGCCGGAGTTTACCCCGTCGATCTCCTGCTGCGGGTCCCCTTGCGCGAGTTTCCCGCCCAGAGTCTCAATTAATTGCTCGAGCTTCATGTGTCCTCGTCAATTTGCCCACGCGCCGATCTCTGTTCTCTATTCTCCGTTCACTTCCCATACAACCCCGGCTCGCCCGGCGGCCGCGTCTTCCAGCGCCGATGAATCCACAGCCACTGGTCAGGATAGCGCCTGATCCAGGTTTCCAGAACCGCGGTGCATCGCCGGGTGCCTTCAAGAATGTCGGCCGCGACATTCCCTGTGTGAGGAATCGCGACCTCTTCGCCGAAACGCAGCACGTACTCCTTCTCGCTTGCCTCCCAGAGCATGAAGCCCGGCAGCACGGCTGCGCCGGTGTTGCGGGCCACGTGCGCCAGCCCCGTCCCGGTGCAGGCGTCGACGCCGAAAAACTTCACAAATTCTCCCTGGGGCGGCGTCATATTGGTGTCCATGAGGATGCCCACCGTGCCTCCGTTGTGCATCGCCTTGAGCAGGCCGCGCCCAAAATCGTCCTTCGATAAAACAAAGTTCCCGTGCAGGCAGCGGATCCTGTTCACGTATTCATCGAGTTTGCGATTGTCGAGCCGCCGGATAATCATCCCCATGGGATGACCCATGAGCGAGTGGTAAAAGCTGGAAAGCTCCCATGCGCCCAGGTGTCCCGTAATGATGAGCACGCCTTTGCCGCGAGCCTGCGCCGCAAGAAAGTGCTCCAGGCCTTCGGTCCGCATCCAGTGGCGCGTGTTTTCCGGTGTATAGCGTGACATGCGGCAGAACTCGACCAGTTGCCAGCCGAGATGGATATACACGCGCCGCAGAATCTTTTTTCTGGTCTTGGAGGAGAGCTGCGGGAGCGCCATCTCAAGGTTCCGCATACCCACGCGGCGCAGCCGCACGAAGCACCAGTAGACGGCAAATGCAAGCAACGCGGCAAAGCAGCGCGCCATGGCGCGAGGCATCCGGCCCAGGTAGCGCGCTACGGCTACGACCAGCCCATACTCGAGGGTTTCCCGCATGGTGACGGCGTTTCGAGGGAGCAATACCTAATTTACTCCCTGGCGGGCGCTCGGTTCGTCTGTACCTGCAACCCAGCCTCGCCGCATCTTCGCCACGCTCAAAACGCAAGCGCCGCAGCGGCGCGATGCTCGCGAGTTTCCCGCCCATGGGGACATGCGTGTGGGCCGGCAGGCCCACTCATCAGCCGGCGAGGAGGCCGGCTGTTGCATCGAGAGATTGCGGTTAACGATTGGCTTTTGCTTCGATGAAATATCGCGCGACATCGCGGACGAACGGAACCGCTCCGGGAGGCACGGCCACATCGCCTCGCAGAATCGAGTCAAAGTCGTGGGGTTCGCCGTAGTAGAGTTCGGTGTCTTCGCGGTTCTGGCTCACGCCTGTGCCGTCCAGGTCGATGCCGGCAAAGATGCCTTTGGCGCGTGAATAGCTGAGCAGCTCAGCATTCATCTTCCAATCCGTTGAGGCCTGGCCATTGCGGCCCACCGGGCCGGCCGCGGCGGAGGCGTCGGCGCCAATCTTGAACTTGTCCCTGAGCAGATCCTGCAATCCCCGGTCATTCACTGCAACGAGAATCAGGTCGGTGGCCTGGCCGCCGATCTGGAATCCAAATGATCCGCCGGCCATGCGGATAAATACCGGCGCGCTCCAGCCATGGCCGGTACGGCAGGTGGCAACGCCCTGTCCATAGGTGATGCCCCCAATGAAGGCGCCCTTTAGCATGCCGGGAACGACTGCCACGCATGTGGCCGACCTGAGGATGTTGCTGGGGATGGAATTGTCCTTCGCGGCCATGATCTGGTCCAGAACGATCTTCGCGGAGTCAACGCGGGCCTGCAAATCGTCTCGAGTTGAGCCAGCGAGCGCTGTGGAAGTGAGCAGAAAACTGAGGCAAATCGAAGCAATAACCCGTTTCATATTGTCCTTTCTTTTTCCGCGCGTGCATTTGTCGCGGCGCGCAGGAACCTTTAGCTGGAGGCAGTCGCTCTGCCGGCATGGCACAGCCGTTCTGAAACTGAAAAAGTGACAAACCGGGGAACCATCCGAACGGCCGGTTGCTGAAGAGAGAGAATCCTCCTCGAACAGCCTACAGCATCCGGGGCGAAACCAGCGTTTTCGCTGAGGAAAAGCTCACACTGACAGGCCGGCTGCAACAGCTGCGTCGTCATGGTTTGCGGGAAAGACAAGTTCGGCCTCCCATGAGGAGGCCGAACCGGGATTGGTTTGGTTGGGGGAGGGGCTTGCGAAACCTACGCACGCTGGTTTTTCCGCGAAAAACCGAAAAAAGAGGAGTTCCCAGGCTTCATGGAAACATGCTGCCTGGGAACTCCTTTCCCCAGATCTGCGTTGTTTCTGTACACATATTGTGGAAAGTCCGGTAATTACACAAGAGTACTTATGGGCTATGACTTAAGGTAACCGCTTGTGCCGCTAGTTGGTAAGGTGCTCGGCGTCCGCATCCGTTGTTTTCCGGGTGCCGAATTCGGGAATCAGCGAGCGATTCAGTGCTGATACTGAAAGCTTTACGCGGTTGTCAGCGCCCGTTTTGCGCATCAGCCGGCCGATATAGGCCTTCACCGTGCGCTGTTCAATCCCCAGCCGCGCGGCAATCTCGCGGGTCGAGTGCGCGTTCAAAATCAGCTCCAGAACCTGCTGCTCCCGGGTTGTGAGCTGCTCGACCGTGGTTACCTGTTTCAAGTTCGGCGCGCTGAGCAGGCGGTCAATCACGCGGCAAAGCAGACGCCGCGGCGCCCAGATCGATCCGGTGGTGACCACCCCGATGGCTTTGCGCACGACCTCAGGACCCGCGCTGTGGCCGAGATAGGCTCTGGCCCCGGCGATGATCGAATTGAGCACCAGCTCATCGTCACCCTCGGGACCAATCACAATCGAGCGGACATCAGGCCGGGCGCGGCGAATGGTTTCGAGAGCCTCGAGCCCACCGGCAGACGAATGCAGGTCGACGACAAGGTACTCGATCGAATCGAGCGCGAGCAGTTCCGGCAGGCTGCCGACAACCGGAACGAGTTGGGCGTGATCGTCCTGCGCCGGAAGATCAAAGATGGTCTTCAGGCCCGCATCCCTGACCGGCTCCCCTGCGAGCAATCCCACGCGAATGGTCTGAGGACCTGAATTCCTGGGTGTCATGGCGCCCCTTAACGACGCTTTTGCGGGGTTGCCCCTGGATCGAGCGATGCCGGGAGCCACAATGATGCTGTCTGGCCGCGCTCGAACCCACCCCACAAGTTTTCGAGCGGCCGCAATCAGAGCTTGGGGAGAACGATTCCCTGCTGCCTTTGATATTTGCCCTTGCGATCGGCATAACTGATTTCGCAGGGCTCATCCGCGCGGAAGAACAGGATCTGGCAGAGTCCTTCGTTCGCGTACACCTTGGCGGGAAGGGGTGTGGTGTTGGAAATCTCCAACGTCACGAATCCTTCCCACTCCGGTTCAAACGGAGTCACATTCACTATAATGCCGCATCGCGCGTAAGTTGACTTGCCCACGCAGATCGTTAATACGTCGCGCGGGATACGAAAGTACTCAACAGAGCGCGCCAGGGCAAACGAATTGGGCGGAATAATCACCGAATCGGCCTGCACCGAGACAAATGACCGCTCGTCGAAAGCCTTGGGGTCGATGACGGCGCTGTTGACGTTGGTAAATATCTTGAATTCGTCTGAGACCCTGAGGTCGTAGCCGTAGGAAGATACTCCAAACGAGATCACATTCCCGGCGACCTGCTTTTCGCTGAAGGGTTCAATCATGCGGTGCTTCAGAGCCTGTTCCCTGATCCATCGGTCGCTTTGAATCGACATGCTTCTCCTGTTCGGGGTGGGGATGGCCTCCGGGAGGAAGCCGAAATCATTTCAACTCGAAGTCTCATCTTAAGCAACGGCCGCACGGGTTGACAATCTTCTGCCGTCGGCGCGGCGCGCTGGCAAGCCCGAGCTCACTGCAGGCTCCCGTCATCGGGGAAAAAAATCCACAACTTCCTGCTTACGCGATTCCCTATTCCGGGCAAAGCCTGTAGTATGAGCGTTGTAGGTCGTAGCACGCTCACGAACCACTTCCCGGCAAGCGAGGAGACTCCATTGATCAAGCAGGACATCGTTCATAACGTGGTCGAGCGCACCGGTCTGCCGCGCACTAAGGCAGAGGCGGCAGTGGACACCGTCTTCGAGGGCCTCAAGCAGGCATTGGCGGCCGGCGAGCGCATCGAACTGCGCGGATTTGGCGTATTCAGCGTCCGCGCGCGAAAAACCGGCATCGGGCGCAATCCCCGCACCGGCACTGAGGTCACCATCACGCCGGGCAAAGCCGTGCGCTTCAAGCCGGGCAAGGAACTGCACGCCATCGCAGGCAACACATCCGGCAGCTAGCATCGCTTCTCTCAAATGGGTGTAGCGGGGGAGCCGGTCATCCTCAGCGAGTTGCCGCGGCGAGAGGTGCACAAAGTTCGGTCATCCTCAGCGAGGGTGCCCCCTTTGGGGACCGGGGATAGCAGTCGCTGAGCGAGTCGCCGCAGCGGCGAGCCGAAGGACGCGCATTCTGGAACGCTGGCAGTGTCAAAATCCTGCACCCTCACTCGCTCCGCCAACTCCGCTAACGCCGCTAACTGCGCTAACTCCGCTTACTCCGCTTACTTCACATCAGCCGCAACGCGTCGATATCCACGACCAGGTTGCGCCGCGGAATTCCCGCCTCAGAAGCGTGCGCCAGCATGCCGCGCAGCGCGTCATTCAGCGCCTTGCGTGAGGCGCACTTCAGGATCATGTGAAACCGGTAGACACCCTTGATGCGCGCAATCGGCGCAGTGCACGGGCCCAGCACGCGCAGGGCGCCGCCCTTTTGGGCTTGGACGAGTGATTTGGCAAGGGTAGACGCCCAACCCGCCGCCTCTTCGATCTTTTGCGATTGCACAAGCACGTTGGCCAGCGAGCCAAACGGCGGGTAATGCATCCAGCGGCGGTACTTCAGTTCGCGCTCGGCGAAGGTGGTGTAGTCGTGCGCCGTAGCGGCGAGAATCGCGTAGTGATCGGGGTAGTAGGTCTGCACCACCACGCGCCCCGGCAGATCGCCGCGACCGGCGCGCCCGCTCACCTGCGTCATCAACTGGAAGACGCGCTCGGCGGCGCGGAAATCGGGCATTGACAGCGCATAATCGCACCCCACCACGCCGACCAGCGTCACGCTGTGAATGTCGTGGCCCTTGGCGATCATCTGCGTGCCGACCAGCAGATTGATCTCGCCGGAATGCAGGCGCGACAACAGGCGCTCCAGATCGTAACGCCCGCGCACCGTGTCGCGGTCCATACGGCCGATGCGCGCGCCGGGAAAAATCTCCGCTAGCCGCTCCTCGCCCTGCTGCGAGCCGGCGCCGAGATAGCAAAGATGTTCGCTCGCGCACTTCGGGCATTTTGCCGGCACCGTGCGCTTGTAGCCGCAGTAGTGGCACTCCAGCCGCTGCCCGACGCGAGCCTCGCCGAGATCCTCAATTGATGCCTTGTGATGCGTGAGCGCAATCGCGCAGTTCTGGCACTCAAGCTTTTCGCCGCACGCGCGGCACATCACGGCAAACGAATAGCCGCGCCGGTTGAGCAAAATCAGCACCTGCTCGCCGCGCTCCAGGGTTGCCTTGGTCTGCTCCACCAGCGAGCGCGAGAAGAGCGCGTCGCGGCCCGTCTCCTGGAACTCGCGCCGCATGTCGATGAGTTCGACTTCAGGCAATGGCCGGTTCATTACGCGGTCAAGCAGCTCAATGCGCGTGTATTTACCGCGCGCTGCATTCTGCCAGCTCTCCAGCGACGGCGTGGCCGAGCCCAGCACGACCACGGCCCCGGCCAGCTTGGCGCGCATCACAGCCACGTCGCGTGCGTTGTAGCGCGGCGTCTCCTCCTGCTTATAGCTCTGATCGTGCTCCTCATCCACAAGAATGATTCCCAGGTTCTGAGCCGGCGCAAAGATCGCCGAACGCGTGCCCACAACGATGGGCGCTTCGCCGCGCCGGATGCGCCGCCACTGTTCGCTGCGTTCCTCCGGTGTGAGCGCGGAGTGCAGCAGCGCCACGCGCTGGCCGAAAGCCTGGTCGAGCAATCCGGCCGTTTGCGGGGTCAGCCCGATTTCGGGGACGAGCAGAATCGCCGACAGGCCGCGATCGAGAGCGCATTGCATCGCGGCCAGGTATACGGCTGTTTTCCCTGAACCCGTCACGCCGTACAGCAAAAATGGATGGAATGACCCGAGCGCGTTCGTCAAGGTGGTGAGCGCTCTTGTCTGCGCATCATTAAGGCTGACCGGCGCGGACGCGGAGTGCAACCCGCCAAGGCGAAACGCCTCAGGCCGCTCCTCGATGCGCACCAGCCCGCGCCGCACCAGCGTTTGCAGTGTCGAGGAGGGCAGATCTTTCGCGCGCATCTCAGCGAGCGCCATCTCTCCGCCGTTGGCCGCCAGCTCTGCCAGGATCGCCTGTTGCCTCTCGGTCAGCGCGGGTAGCCTGCCCTCGGCGACAAGCACAGCGAATCGCTCCATGCGGCGCGCATCCCGTTCGGCGGCCGCGGTCTCGCGCGCAATCCACTTTTTGCGCACCATGCCCGCCAGCACAGGCAGTGACGCCGCCGTTGCCGTGCGCAGCGTAGACACCTTTACCGGCTCGCCCGGCGCCAGCCGCTCGAGTACGCGGCGCTCCGTGTCCTGGCCTTCCTTTGAGAGCTTGCCGCGCGGCTTTGAGCGGGGTGCAGGAGGCGGGGCAGCCAAAGCCAATCCGCGATCCCCATCCATGGTCTTCGCCAGCACATCGCGCCCCAGATCCGTAATCCGGTAATAGACCGTGCGCCGCACCTCCGCGGCCAGAGGCAGCATGGCGCGCAACACCTCGCCCGGCGGAGCCAGATAGTATTGCGCGGTCCACTCGCCGAGTTCGAGCAACTGCTCGCTCAGCAGCGGCTCTTCGTCGAGCACCGCCTCCAGAAAGCGCGTTTCCACCTCAGCGGGAGCCTTCGCGTCCACAGCCGTCACCACGCCGATCAGTTTCTCGTTGCGAAACGGCACGATGACGCGCGCGCCACGCTGCGGGCGCTGCTCCTGCCTGACCGCGTAGGTGAACGTGTGGTCCAGCGGCACGGGCAGCGCGACTTCGCAATACGCAGGCATGGGAGACAACAACCAGTGTAGGGGATCGCACGAGGAGAAGCTTCCAGCCGCCAGCTCCTGGCTTCTAGCCTCTCACCGATCACGGTTCACGGATCACGGTTCGCGATTCACAGTTCACTGTTCACTGATCACTGACCACCGTTCACTGATCACTGACCACCGTTCACTGTTTTACAATTCACCGTGATGGCACCCAAATCGGTCTCGTCCTCGTCCCCACGTAAGCCGGCGCCCATCAGTGCGCATCCCGTCACGCTTTCCATCGATATTGGCGGCTCGGGGATCAAGGCCATGCTGCTCGACCCGGCCGGCAAGCCGCTCAGCGAGCGCGAACGCATCCTTACCCCCGCCGTGCCGACGCCGCAAGCCGTCTTACGCACACTGGAAACTCTGCGCGGGCATTTGCCGGGCTTTGACCGCGTGTCTGTCGGGTTTCCCGGAGTGGTCAAGCGCGGCGTCACCTATGTGGCCGAAAACCTGCACCCCAAGTGGATCGGCTTCGCTTTGGAGCGCGAACTGGAAAAACGCTGGCGCAAGCCGGTCCGCGTGGCAAACGACGCCTCGGTGCAAGGGTACGGAGCCGTCAAGGGCAAGGGCGTGGAACTCATCCTCACGCTCGGCACCGGCATGGGATCGGCGCTTTTCACGGACGGCAAGCTTTGCCCGGGCCTCGAGCTGGGTCACCACCCCTGGCGCGAAAAGACCTATGAGGACTACCTGGGCCAGCGCGGCCTGAAGAAATACGGCAAGAAACAATGGAACAAGCGGCTCGAGGAAGCCATCGTGCAAAGCGCCCGCACCTTCAATTGGGACCGGCTCTACCTGGGCGGCGGCAACGCCAGGAAGATCAGCTTCAATCTGCCCAAGAACGTCTCCATCGTCTCCAACCAGGACGGCATCCTGGGCGGCGTGGCGCTGTGGCGGGAAACATAGCGAATGGCCAGCGTGCGCAATCATCCTCTTGTCCGGGCCTTCTTGAAGCGCCTCGGCGCCATGCACCTCGGACGCCGCCGCGTATGCGACTTTATTGACTTCGTTGCTGATCGGAGGATCGATCTCCTGGTGGACATAGCAAGGCTCTTCCGCCTGCTCCGGCCGGCCTGCTGACTTGCCGGCTCGCTAGTTCTTCGCCGGCGCTTTCAGCCCAAGCTCCTTCATCGCAATCTGCAGATCGGCCCACGCTTCTTTCTTTTGCCGGGGATCGCGCAACAGAAACGCCGGGTGATAGGTGACGATCAGGCTCATGCCGCGAAAGGCGTGCACGCGGCCGCGCAGGGCGGCCAGCGGCTGCCGCGCGCCGAGCAGATAAGTCGCCGCCGTTGCGCCCAGCGCCACCAGCACCTGCGGCTTGACGACGTCAATCTGGCGGAAAAGAAACGGCGCGCAGGTGTTGGCTTCGTCGGGTTCCGGCGTGCGGTTGCCCGGCGGACGGCACTTGACGACGTTGGCGATATAGCAGTCCTCGCGCTTCAATCCCATCGCCGCAATCATGTTGTTGAGCAGTTGCCCGGCGCGGCCCACGAACGGCAGACCTTGCGCGTCTTCATCGGCGCCCGGCCCCTCGCCCACGAACATCAGCCTCGCCGCGGGATTGCCCACGCCAAACACGATGGTGTTGCGCCCCTTGTGCAGCGCGCAGCGCGTGCAGTCACCCAGGTCTTCGCGAATCGTTTCGAGCGCAGCCGCGCGCTCCTCGGCCGGAACTGCGGCGCCAATCTCCGGCGCATGAAATCCTTTGCGAGCTTTGATCGTCGGTTCCTCTCCAAAAAAATTCTTCTGCTCAACAGGCGCTGCCGCCGCAGCATCCGGCAGCGCGTTGCGTTCGCCCAGCCCTTCCGCCGCGCTCCGGCCCGGCTCGGCGTCCTCAGACGCGCCGGCCTCTTCTACGTCTCTGCGATAAAAATCCGTCAGGCCCAGGTCGCGATAGAAGCGCAGGCGTTCGGCCAGGGCCTCGCGGGTTGCGGAATCGAGCTCGCGCGCCAACGTTCCTACTCCACAATCAATTGCCGGCGGCCCACGCCGGTCGAGTCGCTGTCGCGCAGCACGCGGTCCTGCGCCGATTGCTGGTCGCGCGGTTTCGGCTCCTGATGCTGGTCGAATTCCAGCACGACCGGGCGCGGCCGCCGCAACGAAAGAATCTCATCCAGAATGCGGTCGGCCAGCTCGCGTTTCGGCATCTGCGGCATCTCAACGGCCGTGGCGGCGGTCAGAAACGTAGCGGCATTCGTATCGGAATCGATGCCCACCCCATCGCCCGTCACTTCATTCACGACGATCGCATCCGCGCCTTTCTTCAGCAGTTTGGCGCGCCCGTTTTCCATGCGGTTTTCGGTTTCGGCGGCAAAGCCGACGATGAGCTGTCCCGGCCGGCGGCGCCGGACCACCTCAGCGAGAATATCTTCCGTTGGGGCGAGCTCCAATGTCATCGGCCCCGTGCGTTTGAGTTTCTGCGCGGAGACGGCAACCGGCCGGTAATCGGCTACGGCAGCCGCTTTGATGACGAGCGTTGCCTCATTCATGCGCGCAAGAACCGCGTTGCGCATCTCGTCTGCGGTGGTCACCTTCACTACTTCGCATCGCGGAGGGGCGTGCAGGCCCGTCGGTCCGCTCACCAGGATCACCTTCGCCCCGCGGCCGCGCGCTGCTTCGGCCAGGGCATAGCCCATCTTGCCGCTGGAGCGGTTGCCGATAAAACGCACAGGGTCAAGCGCCTCACGCGTGCCGCCGGCCGTCACCAGTACAACCTCGCCGGCCAGATCGTTTCGCCGGCCCAGCACGCCGAGAACCGCGGCCGCAATGGCTTCGGGCTCGGCCATGCGGCCCTCACCGGTCATGCCGCAGGCCAGCTCGCCGGTTCCCGGTTCCACGATGCGCACGCCGCGGTCGAGCAACGTAGCCACGTTGGCCTGCGTCGCCGGATGATTCCACATATTCACGTTCATCGCCGGCGCCACCAGAACCGGCGCGGTGGTGGCGAGATAGAGCGTGGAGAGAAAATCGTCGGCAATGCCGTGAGCGAATTTCGCCAAAGTGTTTGCCGTAGCCGGAGCGACAACCAGCGCGTCGGCCCACTGCGCCTCGGCAATATGGTCGATGCCGTTTTGCTCCGCCGCGGGATCGCCGGAGTTGATCTCGTCCCACAGGCTGGTGAAAACCTTGTGCCCGGTAAGCGCGGCAAAGGTGAGCGGTTGCACGAACCGCTGCGCCGCCGCAGTCATCACGACGTGCACTTCGACCGCCTGCCGCTCGAGGGCGCGCACAAGCTCCGCCGCCTTGTACGCAGCAATCCCGCCCGAGACGCCCACAACGACTCTCATGATGTTGATTGTAGTTCAGTAGTCAGTGGCCACCGGTTATCAGTGGTCAGCGGTCAGTGATCAGTGATCAGCACGCAGGCCACAAAGCGCGATGGTCCTGTCTCTCCATGAGGCGTGAGGTGGGCACACGCCGGGCGCAGCCGTCTCTCTGACGGCCGGTCATTGACCACTGATCACTGACCACCGACCACTGTTTTCTAGCTGAGCAGAATGGGGATCGCCGGACCTTCCACCAGAGGCTTGGTGACCTCGGCCTCGCTCTTTACATAAGAGATCTTTCCCGCGTCGATTTCTTCCTGTGCGATGCGGCAGGCTTTATTCGACTTTGTAGCGATAAGGGCCTGTGAGCCGTTCTGCAACTGACGAGCGCGCCGCGCGGCTACCAGAACCTTGCGGTAGTTGGAATCGAAACTGGTCTCAATCGTCATCGGAGTCATCTCCAAAGGGAAGTTGCTGCTGGCCGTCCGCACCGTTGATGCCGAATGCTTCAAGCACAGGCTTAAGCCGCTCCTGCGAGTTCGATTGCCGGCAGGCTGCGGCGACCTCCAACACCCTGCGGGAACGGTATGCGATCGCTTCGCCATTGCGATAGAAGCGTTCCGCGAGCACAATGGCCTCAAGCTGCGCTACCGCCCGGGGCAAACTGTCATTGATCAGAATATAGCCGTAGTCGCGATATTTCTCAATCTCCCGGCTGGCCTCGCTCAGCCGCCGGTAGAGTTCGCCCTCGT
>Ga0335074_10012622_pt1 | contig 11847 bp, 8 predicted proteins | sample Lox_Sample_23_FD_206715 | JGI IMG/M metagenome (GOLD analysis project Ga0335074, IMG submission 206715) | Soil microbial communities from Loxahatchee National Wildlife Refuge, Florida, United States - Lox_Sample_2.3 | ecosystem: Environmental > Terrestrial > Soil > Wetlands | place: USA: Florida...
CCGGCTTCGCACGCTCAGCCCGCTTCTGGAAGAAGGCTGCCGCGGTCTCCACCACTCCGATCTTCTGCGCGACTGCGGTCGCAATCCACTGGTTGAGCGACACGCCGTCCTCTTTCGCCAGGCGCGCTGCGGCAGCTTTGATCGAGGTGGGCAACTTGAGCGGATAGGTTGCCTTGCTCATTGCTTGGTTACCTCCAGCAGAATGTCTACCGGGCGGGCGAGGCGCACGCCGAAGCGAGGCGCAGCAGCCCGAAAATGGGTCACGTTGTATGTCACCAATGCGTCGGCGCGGCCGTTGATCGCAGCCTCAAGGACCATCTCATCATCAGGATCGTTCAACTGGGGACGCCAGCTCAGATGCGCTTCGATCGGCTCGATCAGCGCCGCGAGGGCGTTCAGGGCGGCATCCACGTCCGTCGCCGCGAGGCCGGAAGCGGCCAATTGCTCCGGCCGCTTGAGCACGGCTTCGTATTCCAGAAACAACGGTGGCGTTGCCAACATGCGAACCCTCTGTCTCCTGGCCAACTCCAGCAATGCGAAGCTTGCTCCCGAACGGCTGCGGAAGGCGGAGGCGAGAACGTTGGTGTCGACGGTGAGCCTCAGCATGCCTCATTGTGACACATCCCATAGGATGTCTCAAATGGGATCGCTGGCTCGGCACCGCAATATGGCGGCGAGGTCCGTCTGATGCCGCCGTGATGGATGCGCGCCGGTGGACGTGCGCCAAGTTGCTTCCCCATAGTGACGCCGTAGCAGCGTGTCACGACGCCGGCGACGGGCGCGGCCACGTGTTCCGGTCTGCCGCTGCCCATTCCGTCAGGTCTCCCGTTCCTGGCCAAGAACTACGTTACCGGCTTCGCCACGACGGCCGACGGATCTCATCCGGCAACGCTTTCGCGCTACCCATAGTGGCGGTGCAGCCGGGTGCTGTGGCGAACCTGCCGGTGAGCGCCGTTCTCACGCGCGGCAGGCCATCGCCGGCGTCAGCTCCACCGCAACCATCGCGTCGCCCGGTACCACTGGCGGGGCGAATGCCGAGACCGACGATGCATGGCGTACGAGCGTGCTGTTCCGCGTGCGCACCCCGCCGCAAAGCAGTGCCATCCGGCAGTCATCTCGCCTGGATGCTGACGCAGCCTATTGCGACGTATGCCCGAGCATTCCACATGCAATCGCGGGTCTGAGGATTGGCATTTCCGCTAATATCGGTGCGCCTGACAAGCTACGCCGCAACATCCCGAACTTGGCATCAATGAGGCGCATATCGCTGACGCTGTTGCCACCGTCAGGCGGCAACGATTGAAACCCGCTCAGCCAGAAGTTGATCGGGATCAGGCGTGAGCTGTTATGGAAACTATCAGTCGCTACCGCTCAGACTTTGTAGCTTGGACTATCCGTATGCGCCGCTGGCTTCTCGACAGCGCTGCAGCAATTTCTGCTGGCTGACCAGTTCGTGCATAAATCACAGCTTCGGCCAATTGCTGCGGCAGACACAGGCTAAACTTCAACGTCGCAGACAAATCGGCCGGAAGTGCAGGACGCGCGGTGGTCACGTTGACATCCATCAAAGCGCGACCAACCCTCTCCAAATCATCGCCTCGCACGACAACTGAAATATCATTCCAGTCTGCGACAGTCAGGCCTTCATCAGATAGTTCATGGGCAATTGAGGCGGATGCGACCCCGCCCGCGAACAACCATGCCGTGATCTTGTCTGTACCGTCAGCCATCAATGGCAGCGAACTCCCATCGATGAACTGGAGATCCTCGCGCAATGTGACCAGTCGTTCGGAGGCGCGGCGGGAGATTTCACAAGGGGGCTCTGCTCCGGTGATGACCCGTTCTTGAGCGCGACAGAGTGAGAATGGCTGCATACGAGCAGTACCAAGCCAGCGAGCCTTGCCTGAGTGTTCGGTGGGGAGGACGGACACTCGCCGTCTCGACCAATCGATGTCCGTTACTCGCCAACTTCGGCCGCCAAGCAAAAGCACTGGCGCAGACTCTCCCGAACGGCGAGCCAGGCTGGCCGGATGTACGCTGCCAAGATTCATCGCCCCGTGGTGCACATCAAGCAGCCATGGGCTAGAGAATGCTGCAACCAAATCACTGAAGTGCCGGCGCCCGAACTCTCGTTCACCACGGCGGCCAAGGCCGATGATCCCAGCATCCTCCGTCAGAATTTCTATGGCGAGCATATGGCGGATCACCGTCTGGCGAACATCCGCTGGCACCGCGTCAGAAGCATCAGCAAGCCACGCATCAATCTCGGGGCGGGTGATGCCACCTTCCTGCAGCGTGAGCGCCATCACTTGCTGCGCATAGATATGGGCGGGCAAGGCTGGTGGGGTCAAAGGCTCAATCATCCCCTCTCGCCAAAGCAGTACGATCGCGAGGTCAGCCAGAAACTCCTCATCACTGGTCGCCAGAAAGAGGCAGTTGCGGGTGGTCCCCGGCCGGCGCCCGGTCCGTCCCATCCGTTGAAGGAAGGACGCAACCGAGGGTGGCGCCCCAACCTGCACCACGTGATCAAGGTCCCCGACATCCAGCCCCAACTCAAGAGTCGAAGTCGCTACGATGGCGCAGTCCGGTTCAGCAGTGAACGCAGCTTCAGCTTGCCGTCGCTCATCGACCGAGAGTGAGGCATGGGACACGAACGTCCGAATGCCGGCAGAGCGCAATCCATTAGCGAGCACCTCGACGCGCGATCGGCTGTCTGCGAAAATCAGCCGACGTTCGCCCCGGTATAGTCGCGAAAGCACAGTCACCGCATTCGCAACCGAGCCTACGTAGTCCACGGTAACGTCGCCGTCTGAGGGGGCCTTTGTTGGTCCCACTATGTTGCCGGCACGTCCAGAGGTCAGCCAATGGAGGAGTTCGTCAGGATTGCCTATTGTTGCCGATAGTCCGATCCGTTGAATGTGGCGCGCTGTAAGATGCTCAAGGCGAGCTAACAGAAAGCGAAGGTGCCAGCCCCGATCATCTCCTGCGAACGCATGGAGTTCATCAACGACCATCGTTCGCAGCGCGCCAAGGAGGTGCTGATGATCGACACGAATCGAGATCAGGAGCGCTTCCAGTGATTCTGGGGTAGTTAAAATTATTTGTGGAGGGTCATCCATCATGCGGTTACGTGCGGCGGCACCTATGTCACCGTGCCAGAGGCCCGCTCTCAACCCTACGAACGAAGCGTAACGCTGCAACCGCGGCTCCAGGTTGTTGAGCAGGGCTTTAAGCGGACATACGTAAAGCGCGGAGAGTCCTTGCCAGCGTTCAGAAGCCATACGTGACAGGAGTGGGAGCAGTGCCGCCTCTGTCTTGCCTCCCGCTGTTGGTGCCAGCAGAAGCACGTCTTCGCCTGCCAATATTGGCTTGATGGCATCCCGCTGGGTAGGTCGGAGATAGGTCCAGCCAAGTGTATTGACCACGTGATAGCGGAGCGCGGGGTGCAAGGCCTCGAACGGCGTCATGTCCCCAACTCGATATCATCCACCGATTCTGCGCTGGCTGCCGCACGCTCGGCGGCACTCATCTCTCGTGCATCAAGCGTCGGCGCATAGTGTCGCCTTGGATCAAAATCGGGGAACTGGTCAACGCGATCAAGAACCTCTGCTACAAGCTTGCGTAGATAGAGGCGCGGTGCGATCCCCGCGTTTCCACCAAGGCAGCCGGAAACCCCTGTCGCGAGGTCGGCGAGATACGCATCATTGACGACTGATCGAATCCGTTCGGGATCGGTGGCCTGCTCAGCAAACAGATCACGTACGCGCGCACCAACCCCAACCAGTGCAGCGAGGTCGAAACCGGGAAGGCGAATTTGCACCGCGCGCGGGTTGTCGAACCGCGAATCCGTTGCAAAATCCGTGTGCAGACGTTGGGCGAGCGGCGGCAGACGCTGGACGCCCTGCGGGCCGTCAAAGAATCCGGCGGTGCCAGTCACGACCAAATATAGGCCCGGGTAGCGGCCCGCGTCGAGTTCGTCCAACAGTTGGCGCAACGCGTTCAGCCCCTTCTCGCGTGTATCGGCGCGCATGTGTTGCAAGGTCTCTGCTTCATCGAGCACTAGCACCAGGCCTGGGCGCCCGCTGTCGCGCAAGATTGTGAGCAGACCTGCCAAGAAATGCATCGCGCGGAACGGGTCGAGGTCGCCCTTGACCCCTGCGGCTCGCTTTACCGCGGCGGCCACATTCGGCTGACCGCCAAGCCATGCCATTAGTCCCTCGGCCAAAGCAGTGTCCTCGGCGGACAAAGCGCGGCGGTAGGCGCGTAGGACTGCGGAGAAGGCCGGTGCAGTTCGCGCGATGCCGGACAGGCGACGCTCCATCAACGCTTCGGTTTCTGCCGTCAGCACCGCAACATCGTTTGCATCCGTCCGGCCTTCGGCGAGTACGTCTTCCTCCAGCGTGTAGAACCATGCATCAACCATGGGACGCAGCGCACCGTCAGGCGTGTCCGAAGTTGCCAACCGTTCCACCAGGCGGCGGTAAACCGCCTCCCAACGATGCAGCGGCGTTTCCGTCTCCGAGACCTGCACCTCGGACGTGGCAAAGCCAGCAGCGCGGGCTCGCTCCTGTAACCACCGAGCGAAGAAGGTTTTGCCCGATCCGTATTCCCCACGCACAGCCTTGAAGCCACCGCGACCGCCGGCCACCGCGGTGAGCTCGATGTCCACCGCTGGCGCGAACCGATCCATGCCAACCGCAAATGCATCCAGCCCCTCTCGCGGCACGGTTCCGCGCCGGAGCGCATCCAGAATAGCGGACCGTCTTTGCGGGCCGATCATACCAGGTCCGTCAACTGAAACTGGGCCCGGAGTAGGCGTTCATCGAGCATCACGTCATTGCCGTCGAGCGCGAGTACCTGTGCCTGGTCAAGATTGAGAATCCGGCGCGCCGCACTGACGATGCCATTGATGCGAAGCGCCGGCACGGACAACGCCTGTGCCAAACCAGTCTGCGACATCCTGCCGTTGCGGGCGACAAGCGCACAAAGCAATGCGCGCACCTGCGAATCACCAGGCGCACCTCGACCTGCCAAGCGGCGCTGCGCCGCGAACGTGTCAGACGCGATAAGTGCATCTATCCAAGCTGGGGACGGCGAAGCTTCGTTGCGCGCGGACGCTGCAATGAAAAGCTCCCGCTGTCGCGCGTCGGCGTGGTGACGACCGGGACCTTGCGCGGATGGCTCGTGCGAAGCCATCGTGCTCGGCGCCCATGGTTCAGTGGACCCTCGCCACCAGGGCGGTTCTGCCGGCGGTGCCCCTCCCCATCCGGGAGGTGTCGAGCCAGCGCTAAGTACGGCGACCGGGATCAGCACCTCTTGCGGACTGGCACCACCATGCGACCCAACGCGCGTGGAGGCGTGCCGCATGCGCTCGCTCCATGCCGCAACGATGGACGTTCCTCCATCGGGCGACAGGACGCGTCCACGGCTAAGAGTGATTTCGCCTTCGCCGACGGGACCAGGCCCACGCCATCGGTGCGCTACACCGTCGGCCGGAGATGGCGGACCACTTTCAATGATGTGGCCATGGTCACCGGTAACGACGACTATGCGGCCCGCATCGCGTGCGATGCGCAGCAATGCAGGCAAAGGTCGTAGTATCTCGGCCGACCACGCCAACTCCATTTGATCGGAACCGGCAAGCTGGGCGTCGACCGCATTATGAACGACGCCCACGACCCGCTGCTGCGGGTCTGCCAGCGCGTCGGCAACTGCGGTTGGCACCTCAGGCCCCGGGCCGAGGTCACCTTTGTGAAACAAGCGGGGTGGGCGGCCAGCACGCGAAACGGTCAGCAGCCCTGGATGCGCAGCAAACCCGGCACGTTCGACTGCCTGATCTCCGCGCGTCAGCACACCGCACAGCAGGCTGGCCCTCGAAATCTCGGTCACGCTTGGCAACATCGCAACAGCAGTTGGGGGGGCGCTTCGGCCGTCCGGGCGCAGCTCCGTCCAGCCTAGTCGCGGCAACGTCTCAGCCAATGGGCGCCACACCGCGAAGCTCAGTCCGTCCAGCACGAGTACAAGCACCGGCACGTCGCGCACAAGAGGAACGACGATCCGTTCGAGCACTCTCTCGACGCCGATTGGATCGGCGCCCGAACCGCCTCCCTCGTTCCAGCCGCGAAGCACTTCGGCGAATGCCCGGCTTTCTTCCTCGCGTCGCGCTGCTGCCGCGTCGCGTAACGCGGCGTAGGCAGTTCTCACCTCGGGTAAATCGTCGCCGGCTTGCAACGCGTGGCGGGCGCGGTCGGCAAACCCGCCATCGGCCGCATACGCAGTGGCGGCTTATGTCATGTTACGCGGCGCTGGTGATCGGCGGGCGACAAGCCAGCACGCGAGACGGGCGGCCATGATGAGGCGCTCTAGGCGCGCGCCTCTGTTCTCCGCGCGGTCGTGCGCCTTAGCACACTGCGTCAGTTTCCAAGCCCGCTGTGCGTCATCGGCGCTGCCCGAATTGGCTGCGTCGATCAGCGCGGCCGCCGCGTCGTCCATTCGCCCGTCCAGGCCAATATCAAGCGCGGGACTAAGTGCAGCCGACCGATCAGCGCGAACTTCAGCGAGTAACACTGTAGCTCGCGCTTGCACGGTGCGCGCCCGTGCGGGATCGTTGCCGATAAGCCGTGTCAGTGCGCGTCTCGCCGCCGCCGCAAGCGCCCATCCTGCCTCCGGCGCCACGCGCGCGCCACCGACCAGCGGTTCCAGTCTCACCGCGGCATCACGAAGGTCGGAACCCAGCGCTGATTCCGCGAAGACCACGCCGCAAACCAAGCCGATCGGTAATGCGTCCTCACCACGCCCGGCAGCAGCCGTGTTCAGCACCAGTTCGGCGCCCGGTCCCCCTGCACCGGCCAGTCGCTCGGCGACGGCGCGGCGCGCCTCATCCGGCATGCTCGCGAAGCGTTCAAGGTTCGCGATATCGAGTGCCCACTCAAGTAACGCTATGGCATCCGCACGCCCAGCCGGCAGCCCCAGGACCTGCTCCTGCAAGGCTCGCCAAGCCGTATCGAGATCGAGCATGCTGCCAGGGGCCGGCATATACCCACCGACCGGCACACGTTCGATCAGAAGGTCTGCCAGCCACCGTTCGCGGCGCAGCCTCGAATCCACGTTACGCACACCAAACGCAGCCTGCAGCACGTCCCAACGGTCGCTTTGGGCGAGCCGGCCTCGCGGCAAACGGGCCGCTATGTCGCCACCGAGTGAAGCGGGGTCCAACGGTGTCAGCAGGACCAGTCCCTCCCCGCCGTCCGCCTCCATCGCGTCAAGCTGTTCGCGCATCTCCAGCTCTGAGGTGCACCAGGCCAACCGAAAGCGACGACCGCCGCGCTCGATGGACGCCGGCCAGCTCCGCTGCGTCGGCGAGCGCATACCCAGCACACGCATGTCTGCGTGTGGTGATTTGAGCAGCTTGTCGAGTTCCCGCTCGATCTGCGCCAGGTCGGGGGTCAGCAGTGGGCTCATGTGGTTAGGCTTACATCCCGGCCGTGTTCCGCACCACCGCGGCTACGACCTGCCACCGCCCTTCGGCCGGGTCAGGCGCCAGGAAAGCGTGAGCCGGGCACCCGGCGTCGCCAGCACCCGACCGCGCAATTGCGCCAGCGTTGAACCCGCATCGGCGGCGCCGAGCGTAACGGCCTGGCGTTCCTCGATGACTTCCTCGCCGGGCGGTGGGGGTGGAGGCGGTGGCGGCTCCGGTGGAGGCGGGGTCGGCGGTGGCGGCTGAACCGACTCCGCCAGCAGTCGAGATGCTCGTGTCGTGGCGTCCTGGAGCGCGGCTCGAAGCGGGATGACATGCTCATCCTCTGACAGGGCTTCCAGCACGCGCGCCCGTAGCGCCTCGGCTGCGGCACGCCGGGTATCAGTCAGCCGGGCGGCGGTGGAGATGATGTCCCATTGGGCGGCATTGATTGCGTCTCGCAGGTCCGATGCGGAACCAAGGCACCGCTGCACGGCGGCCTCGCTTGTTGCTAGGTCGGCGCTTGCGAGGGCGGTGACCGTGGCGAGCGCATCGCTTGCGCCGACCAGGCCGCCCAACAAAGTCTGCGCCGACCGTAGGGTGATGAGCCTGGGCGCAGCGGTCGGCACTCCGAAGGCGTCGGCCCGTGGCTGCAAGGCTTGCGCAAGTGCTGCAAGAACGGGGCGCTTGTCAGTGGCAGCCGCTTTCAGATCCTCGGCGAGCCTGGTCAACGTGGCGCCTTTGCGCACCTCGCTCGGCACGAGACCGAACAGCGAGCCGGCACGGTCTCTGGCCTTCTGCCACGTGTCTTCATCCGGTAGCGGTTGTTCGTGCAGCTCCACGTCATCGTCGATGCGGTCCAGCGATACCTGCGCCGGCGCGCCGCGACGAAGCAGCGTGCGATCGGCCTGCGCGGTAAACGCGAGCACGATTAGGTTCTGCACGATGGTGTCCAAACCCATCGCCTGCGGCTCATCCATCCAGGGACGCAGTTGCCGCACGGTCAGCGGCCCGCTCGCACCCGCGCGCGCCTGCATGCGGGAGAAATGATCCGCCCAATGGGGCGAAAGCATCAGATGGGTCTGACTGGTAGTGCCCAGTTGCAGCGGGCCAGCAATGGCAGCCACATGCTGCCGCACCGCGCGCTCCATCAAGATGCGCTGGTCAGATTGCAAGGCCGCCTTCTGCACTTCGGTCAGAACGACTCGAAGCCGCGCAAGCGACACATCCTCGTCGAAGCGGGGATGCGCCGGGAAGCGGTAGTCGAACAGACTGTCAAGCAAAGCCCCAACAGCATCTTTCATTGTCGCACCGACCGGCGTTTGCGGCCGGAACGTATCCAGCGATGTCAGCCGATCCTCGGCTTGCACCACAGTTCCAAGGCAGCCGTCGGCATCGTTGCGAATGCCATAAGCCGCCTCCAGGCACATGCGTATCCGTTGATGCAATGCGCTCTGCTGGCTGCGCAGCACGGCCCGCGCTTGCTCACGATCGCTGGCCGAGAGGTGACGCGCGGCCTCCAACAACCGGTCGCCACTGCCGGCCAGCAGGAAATCGATACGCACCAGCGTGCCGAGGTCCTTCTGCGCCCGTTCACTCAGATACGACGGCTGCCAGACGACACCGCCCGAAGCCCCCTCATCGCCTGAGCGCCGGAACTCGGCGGCATACGTGATGTGATCGATCGGCGGCCGACCCTTCGGGTCGATTGGCATGCCGAACACCAACACAGGTGCGCCCCGGCCACGCAGGCGCTCGTAGGGCAACTCACGCACCGCCTCGAAAGACAGGTCCACGTGGCGCAGCGTGCCGCGCCAGCGGTGCTTGTATTCCAGGAACAACTGCGGATTGTCGTCCGGGATGCCGATCATCTCGAACAGCGTCTTCTGCAATCGGCTGCGGCGCGTGCCGTCGTTGTCGGAATGCGCTGCATTGGCGAGGATCGGCTCGATGTCCACGCCGGTAATCTGCAACGACACCAGCGCGTTGATGTCCTCGCCGGCAATGCGGATTTCGCCGACCTGCGCCGCCCAGCCGCGCAACTTGTTCAACACGAGGCTGCCCTCGCGCCCGGCGATCGGCGACACCACCGACCCATGATTCAGCGCCGCCAGCCGCGGCGCGGTCAGTGCGCGCAACGCCGGCACCTCAGGCACCAGGGCGGCAAGCAGCAGCGTCTTCAGCAGTCGCGCATCGTTCTGGAACCGCTGCACCTGCTGCGCATCGCCACCGCGTTCCTGCAACTCCTGCCAGGTGATCCCGTGCACCTGCTCTAGCAGAGGCAACAGCTTCTGCGTCCAAAGCTTCTTGGCGTTATCGAATTCGATCCGCATGCCTTCCGAAAACGGCTGGTCGCCAGCGGAAAGCTCATCCCAAAGATCGCCAACGGGGATGAGTGTGCCTAGCCGCAGCTCATCGCGACGGTTCACCAGCATTGTCAGCATCAGCTTCAGCGCTGTGCGCTCCCGCTGAAGCACCGACGATGCATCGATCAATGCCTGGATCAGTGCCGGGCTGAACGGATAGGTCATGCGGAACAGCGCACGTTCGCCGTCCGAGCCAAGCAACGCGTCCAACACATCGCGGCGGCTGTTGGCAAAGCGCTCAAACGCCGCATCCATCTCTTGTTCTGCCGCAGCGGAGTTAGGCTTCAGCAGCCGTCTCTGCGCAATGACCGGAAGATTGCGGTCTTCTAGCGTGATCCGGTCGAACCGGGCCTCAAAATATTGCAAGGTGTCGATAAACCGCACTTCCAGCGCGCCGGCTTGGTGCTCGCCGATCAGCTCACGCAGATCGCGTTGACGGGCGATAAAGGAGACGATGGGAATGGGTCGGTCGTTTCGCTGCGACTCGACAAGCTTGGTCAGTTTCGCGCCTTCATCTGAGACGAAATCTACGTCCCCAGCTTTCGTCGCCAGCCACAGGATCAGCTCGTCCAGGAACAACACCACCGCGTCGTAGCCAAGCTGCTGCGCGTGGTGGCTCATGATGGCGAGGCCGGTGTCGAGATCGACGAACGCCTCGCCGCGCGCCACCGCCACGTCGGCATAGCCGGGGAAGAACGTGGCGATCAGGTCGCCGACCAGGCGCTGGCGTTCCTCGCCTTCCGGTGGTTCCAGCGTCGCCGCGTTGAACCCCTCGGCATCCCAGGCGGCGCCGAGATCGCCCCAGCCGTCACCGGCATCCTGCTTGCCCTCGTTCAACCGCCGGAAGAACGCATCGTCACCGAACTGAGTGCGCAGCCCGCGCGCGTCCTGGAACAGCCGCTCGCCAAGATAGAAGGCTGGGATCGGCGCATGCGGGTTCACCCGCCGCACATGCTCCGCATAGCCGCCGAGGATCGCGCTCTCCACGTCGCGGGCGCCGATCATGTGATACGGCACCATCAGGAACTTCTTGCCGGCCAGCCAGCGGTCGTGCCGATTGACCGTGTCGGCCAGTTCCCGAATGGCGCGGGCGCGGCTGTTGCCGGCCAGCAGCAGGTCCAGCACCGCCATGAAATGACTTTTGCCAGAACCGAACGAGCCATGCAGGTAGCTGGCCGCGCTGCGATGGCCTTCCACCGCGCCCTGGATGAAGCCGAGTGCGTGGTCGAACGCGCGGGCGAGCTGCGGCGTGACCACGTAGCTGGCGATCGTGGCGGCGGCTTCCGCGTCGCTGACGCCCTCGGCGAGTTTCAGCACGAAGTCGTTGGTTTGCACCCGCTCGGGGATGTCAATCAGGTCGCGCAACAGGGTGGGGGAGTCGCTCATGCCTGGCTGCTGTCTTCTCGGATCGGTTCCGGTCCCATTTAGCCCACTCCCGGCAAAGCCGCACGCCAAAGGCAGCAACGGCGCGGCCACATGACCTGGGTTTCATCCGGTGCGCCTGCCTGGCGCCCATGCTACATTGCGGCGGTAGGAGTAAGCGACGATGCAGGTGACCACGGAGCCGGCCGAGGAGCCGGGACGCGCCCGGACCATCCTGGACTGGCTGGCGCACCACCCGGTGCCGCCCGAAAGCCGGCGCTCGGCGGAGGAGATCGATACCGCCATCGCCGCGGAGCGTGCGGCGTGGGACTGATTTACCTCACGCCACCGTCGCAAGCCCGTTGCGCGCAACCAGCGCCAGCAGCTTGAGCGACGCGCCTTGTGGGTGCTTCTCGCCGCGCTCCCATTGGGAGACCAGGCCGGGGGTGACGTTCAGATAACGGGCAAAGACCGCCTGGCTGGCGCCTTCCCGCTCGCGCAGCGCACGAATGTCCGTGGCCGACAATGGCCGTACCGGCGTCAGGCATGCTTCGTCGAACTTGCGCATGGTGCGCTTGTCCAGCAGACCGGCTGCGTTCAGGTCTTCGGCCGTCTCGTGGATCGCCGCCATGACGGGGCTGCGATACTGTCTGGGTTTACTCA
>Ga0335074_10012623_pt1 | contig 11847 bp, 9 predicted proteins | sample Lox_Sample_23_FD_206715 | JGI IMG/M metagenome (GOLD analysis project Ga0335074, IMG submission 206715) | Soil microbial communities from Loxahatchee National Wildlife Refuge, Florida, United States - Lox_Sample_2.3 | ecosystem: Environmental > Terrestrial > Soil > Wetlands | place: USA: Florida...
CGCGCACGCCCGCGGGCAGGCCGCGAAGAGCCTTGAGCTTGCCCTTGTAGGCGCTGAGCTCGCCGCGCGTCGGCAGCTTGTCATGGATGAGAAGATGCGCGATTTCCTCGAACTCGCACGTGGTGGCAATCTCGAGGATGTCGTACCCGCGGTAGTGCAGGTCGTTGCCGGTGCGGCCCACCGTGCACAGGGCCGTATTGCCGGCTACGACGCCGGAAAGCGCGACGGATTTCTTCGGTCTCGGCCCCGTCGTGACCGGCTCATCGGAATGCGTCATGGCTGTCACTCTGATCGCGGCAAGATGCCCAACAAAATACGGTTGAAGATGGCACCCTTATTTGACATGCTCGTCTACCGCTTGCCGGTGGCCCGACGGCCGATCTGCCCACGTACCAACTATATCACCATCACGGGAGCGGCGCTTCCTCCCCGGCCTGAAGGCGGGAGTTTTGCGCCGACGATCTGATGATCCAGAGCTTCAGCGACCACGCGGCGAATGAGCGCACTTTTCTCGCCTGGGTGCGCACCGGGATCGCGGTGATCGCCTTCGGGTTCGTCATCGAGAAATTCAATCTCTTCGTGCTCACTCTGGCGCGGACCGCCGGCCTCGCAAACAGCGTACGACTCGAGCGGCTCTCGGGCTCGCTCGGTCGCTACGAGGGACTGGCGTTCATCGGCGGTGGCATCGCGCTCATCGTGCTCGCAACCGCGCGCTTCATAAGGACCACCGCCCTGATCGATGACACGAAGACGCACTTCGCGAGGAGCGTGCGGGCGGAGTTGATCGTATCGGCGGCGCTGATCGTGCTGATTGCGAGCTACAGCCTCTATCTCGCCCTCGACTGACTGAGCGGCGCCAGCCTCGAGCGTGGCGGTGCGCGCAATAAAGCGGGGCGGATATCCGCCGATTCCGCTAATGTGGCCGGCGGTAGGCCGGGTCCTGCCGGCGCGCCGCGCCTGTGTTATTTCAGGGTGCTCCTGTGACTAGACTATACGTTGGCAACCTGCCCTTCTCCGCGACCGATGAATCCGTTCACGCGCTCTTCTCCAAGCACGGGACGGTCGAGAAAGTCTCTCTCATCACCGACCGGGACACCGGCCGTCCGCGCGGCTTCGGCTTCGTGGAGATGTCGAGCGCCGATGCCGAGCGCGCGATCCAGGCGCTGAACGGCACCGACTTCGGCGGCCGGCCGCTGCGCGTGAACGAGGCGCAGGAGCGCCCGCGCGGCGGTCCCGCGCGCCGCTTCTGACGCCAACGAGCGCTGTGGTCGCCGCTCGGACAGGGCCGTAGCTTCCGCGCGGACTCGAGCCTTGGCGCGGCCGTGAGGGCCGGTGGAACGGACGTCCCCAAGGTGCCGTTATAGTGCAGGCGGCCCTCCATGACCATCGCCTGCACCGATTGCGGAACTCTTCAGGACATCCCCCGGCTGTCCTGGGGAGCGATCGCGATCTGTCCCACCTGCGACAATCGCCTCGAGCGCACCAATGGGCGCAGCATCAACGCCGCGCTCGCATGCGCCTCGGCCACATTCGTGCTGCTCTTTCCGGCCAACCTGGCGCCGCTGATGCATGTCTCCATGCTCGGCATGACACGCCAGAGCAGGCTCGGAACGGGGGTCATCACGCTGTGGCAGCACCAGTGGGTGATCGTCGCCATCCTGGTCGCCGGGTTCGCCGTCATCCTGCCCTTCGTCCGCTTCGGACTGCTTTCCATCGTGCTCGGACTGTTGCAGTTTGGGCGGCGGCCGCGCTGGCTGGGGGCCGCGTTCCGCTGGTCGCTGCACCTCGACCAATGGGCCATGCCGGATGTGTTCCTCATCGGCAGCGCGGTCGGCTACAGCCGCATCGCGGCAGTCATGCCGGTGTCGATCGGTTGGGGCGGCATCTGCCTCATCTTCGCCGCCTTTCTGTGCATGCTCTCGCGCGCCGCTCTCGATACGCGCGCGGTATGGCGCGTCCTTTCGCCGGACACGGACGCGCCGCCCGAAGGTGAGCCCGCCATCGCCTGCCGCTTCTGCGACCTCGTACAGCCCGTCGCCGCCGAGGGTTGCCCGTGCCCGCGCTGCGGGCTCACGCTGCGGTCGCGCAAACCCGAATCGATGTTGCGCACGACGGCGCTGGTGATCGCAGGATTCGCGCTTTTCTTTCCCGCCAATCTCTATCCGATGAGCACCGATGAGCAATTCGGCGTGCTCGTGCCTCACCGGATCGTCGATGGCATCGAGGAGCTCTTCCAGGCGCATCTCTGGCCGCTCGGGGTGCTCATCTTTCTCACGAGCATCGCCATCCCCATCCTCAAGCTCGCGGGGCTCAGCTGGTTTCTCCTCTCCGTCTGGCAGGGCAGCCGGCGACGGCTGGTGCTGAAGACCCGCCTCTGCCGGCTGATCGATGAGATCGGACGCTGGTCCTGTGTCGATATCTTCACCATCGCCGTGTTCCTGCCGCTCATGCAGTTCGACGGCATCGTGCGCACCAACGCCGCCAACGGTGCCCCGCCCTTCCTGCTGGTGGTCGTGTTCACGATGTTGGCTTCGCATGCGTTCGATCCGCGGCTGATGTGGGATGCGGCCCTGGCGCCGCAGCCGCGCACGGATTACGAGCCCGCATGAACGGCGATGACCGCCCTATGAGTGAGCGCAGGCGCACGGTGGCGATCGCCCGCCGCAGCTGGTGGCCGGGTTGGATCTGGGGCGTACCCATCGCGGCGGTCGGCATCGTGCTCTGGCTGCTGCTGCGCTCGATCAGCTCCCGTGGCATCGACGTGACGGTCACGTACAGCGATGCGGCCGGCATGCAGGCGGGCGACACCCGGGTGATGTACCACGGGCTGAAGGTCGGCACCGTCACCCGCGTCGCACTGGCGAGCGATGACTGGCACGTGATCGTCCATCTCGACATCGACCGTCAGCTCGCGCCGAAAATCAACACCGGCACGCGCTTCATCCTCGAAGGTGCGCACCCGAGCCTGTCGGATATCTCGTCGCTAAGGGCGCTGATCGCCGGTCCGACGATCATCATGGTGCCCGGACCGGGCACGCCGGCGCGACGCTTCATCGGCACGGAGGGAGGGCCGCGCGAGACGCTCGCCGTATCCCTCCCGTACTTGGTCAGCTTCGACGGCGCGGTGGGAGAGCTCAAAACGCACGCACCGGTCATGCTGCGCGGCTTTCGGGTCGGAGAAGTGACGAGCGTCGGTTTGTCGGTCGATCCGCGCACCGGGCGAATCTCCACCCCGGTGCTGCTCGCCCTGGATCCGACGCGCTTTCACCTCATCGCCCCCGTGCCCCCGGACGGCGACTGGAAGCCCCTCATGGATGCGACCCTCTCGCGGCTGATCAGCAATGGTTTGCGCGCGAGCCTCGCGCGCGCGGTACCGCTGGTGGGAGGCGAGCAGGTGGACCTCGGGATCGTGCCCGGCGCACCTGCGGCAAGCCTGCGGACCTCGGGCCGGTATGCGCAGATTCCGACGGCCCAGGCCGCAGGCCTCGCGCGCCTGCCGGCCGAGATCAGCTCGCTGCCGCTCACGCAGATCGCCGACAATCTGCGCGCGATCACCACTCAGCTGCGCTCGCTGACCTCCTCACCGCAGCTGCGTGAAAGCATCGGCCACCTCGATGCGACGCTGGCCGCGCTCGAGCGGCTCTCACGACAGGCCGGACCACAGGTTGCGCCGACTTTGCGTGAGCTGCGACTGACGACCGCGAGCCTGCGCACGGCCGCGCGGCAGTTGGATGCGACCGCAGCGGCGGCCAGGCTCGCGATGGGCGCGAGTCCCACGGCGCCGAGCGGCAACCTGCGGCATGCGCTCAATGAGCTCGCCGACGCCGCCCGCTCGGTACGCTCACTCGCCGACTACCTCGATGAGCACCCCGGCGCCATCGTGCGCGGACGCCGCTAAGGATGCGGGCTGCGGCCGGCACAGGCCGGCCCTTTGCCAGCGGAATCGGCCCTGATGTCCGAAAAAGCGCCGCAGCCAACTTTCTCCAATCGACTAGCCACCGTCCGCCGGCAGCTCCTCCACCCAGCCGCGCCAGAGCGACAGCAACGCCGCCATCAGCGCCGGGCCGATGAAGATGCCGACAAGTCCGAATGACTCTACGCCCCCCAGGATGGCGAGCAGCGCCCAGAGGAACGGCAGTTTCGCGCCCTCGCCGATGATGACGGGACGCACGAAATGATCGGCGATGAAGAGCACGAGAGTCCCCGCCACGCCGACGACGATCGCGCCTGCGATCGAGCCGCGCACCACCAACACAACCGCGACCGTACCGAATACGATGGGCGCGGCGAACGGGATGGTCGCAAAGACGCCGGTGATGACACCGGAGAGGATCGGATGCGGCGCGTGCGCCAGCGCGTACACGCCGCACATAACGGCCCCCTCGCCGACGGCGACGAAGACGATGCCGTCCACCGCCGCGCGAATCGCGCTCACCACGCGCCGTAGCAGCCGGTCCACCGACGAGCCGAAGAGCCGCCGAAACATCTTCGGCACCTGCAGGCTGAGACGATCGCGGTTGAGATAGACGAAGAAGAGCGTCAGCAGTGTGAACGCGAGTGTGACGATGCGTCGCGCCACCTGCATGCCGACGACCCGCGTCCACTCGATGAGCACCGGGTTCGCGTGCACGTGTCCGCCGGTGCCAACTCCGCCGGGGCCGAGATACTCGAGCCATGTGTCGCGCAGCCAGTGGCTGAGCCACGGTATCTGCGTCAGCCAGGAAGGTAGCGGCGGCGCTCCGCTTCCGGCGCTGGCGGCGACCTCCCGCACGAGCGCGATCGCTTCGCGCCCGGCCACGACGCCTCCATAGATGAGCGGTACGACCAACACCGTGCCGAGAATGACGGTGAAGGTGAGCGCGGCCCAGATATCGCGCCGCCGGCCGCCGAACTTGGCGAGCCAGCGGTCGTAAACCGACGAGGTCGCGATCGCGAGCACCACCGCCCAGCACAGCGCCGGGATGAAATGCCGCAGCATCCAGGCGCCGGCGAGTACCAGCGCACCGATAAGCACGTAGCGCGCGGCGTTCTGGGCTGTGGTCGGATTCTCGGTGCGCACCAGGAAACTCCGGGTCGGGGCGGCGGCTATTCTAAGCGCTGCCTCCGGCCATTACGCGGCATGCGTCGCACCCTGCCTGTCCCAGCGGGGGCCATGGGTCTTTCGGCGCCGCCGACCACCCGAGTGTACCCGCCCGCGCAGGCGGCGCTCGGCCGCTAGCTCAGGGCCCGGAGGTCTTCCGGTGCGGAACCGACTCGATGATCAGCGGCCCCTGACGCACCGACCAGCTGACCCCGATGTTATCGTCCGAGGAGCGCAGAAAGCCCAGGTCTGCGAGCCCATCGCCGACGCGCACCTGCGTCAGCGACAGACGGTCCACACCCGGCGGGAGGCGCGGGTCGACGATGCGCAACCTGTGCTCGAGCGCATCGGGCTCGAGCCCAAGGAGGCTCACCAGTGCATAGGGCATCGCGGCCGCCGCCCAGGCCTGCGGACTGCAGGCCACCGGATAGCGCACCGGGTGCCGCTCGGCCATGCCGCGCTCGAATCCGCCGTAGAGCTCGGGGAGGCGGTGGCAGCGCAGCCCACCCGCGGCGGCGTGCAGCGCGGCGAATACCCGCTGCGCTTGCGCGTCGCAGCCATAGCGCCTGAAGCCCGCGAGGATCAGCGCGTTGTCGTGCGGCCAGACGCTGCCCGACTGATAGCTGAGTGGGTTATAGCGCTGCTCCCGGCTGGAGAGCGTGCGGATGCCCCAGCCGCTGAACATGTCCTCCCGCATCAACCGCGCCGCGACGGTCCGTGCGTGCTCGAGCGAAGCGATGCCGCTCCAGAGCACTTGTCCGGCGTTGGACGCGATCACCTCCGCGGGTCGGCCGCCCTGCTGCAACGCGAGCACATAACAGCCGAGGCTCTCCGACCAGAAGTCGCGCTCGAACCGCTCGCGCAGCTCCGCCGCGCGGGCGGTGAGCGAGCAGGCGCGCCGCGGATCGCCGGTGAGCTCGAGAAGCTTCGCGGCTGCAAGCCAGGCTCGATAGAGATAACCCTGCACCTCACAGAGTGCGATTGGCGGGGTGGCGAGCGAGCCGTCCGCGTTGGTGATCGCGATGCCCGAGTCCTTCCACCCCTGGTTGACGAGGCCATTGCCATAGGCGCCCCGGTAGTCGAGATAGCCATCGCCGTCGCTGTCGCCGTACTGATCGATCCAATCGAGCGCCGCGTCGATGTTGCGACGCAGCTCGCGCACGAGCGCGAGATCTCCCGACCACGCGAGGTACTCGCCGAGCAGGATGATGAAGAGCGGAGTGGCATCGACCGTCCCGTAGTACACCGTACTCTGCGGAATCTCCCCGAGCCTCGCCAGCGTGCCTTGCCGCATCTCGTGCGCGATCTTGCCGGGCTCGGCGTCGCGGTAGGAGTCGCAGCGACTCGCCTGCGAGAGCGCCAGCACCCGCGCCGTCTCGCCGGCGATGGCAGGACGGAAGGCGCAGACCTCGAGCGCGGCGAGGGCGCAGTCGCGTCCGAAAAGCGTGGCGAACCACGGGATGCCGGCTGCGATGTAGTGAGAACCGCCGTGAAACGGCATGCGCAGCAGTTTGAGATCTAGGAGGCTGCGGCGGATGACGCGCTCGAGCACCGGATCACCGCTCGCCCGGGCGCAGGACTCGAGCCATTCGCGCCCTTCCCGCTCACGCTGACGGAGAATCTCCCGAGGAGCGCAGTCGCCGTCGATGCCCTGCGTACCGGCCGGTCCGAGGCGCACGGCAATCTCGACCGCGAGCTCGCGCCGCTCGCCCGAATCCAGATCGAAATCGAACCGCGCGCGCTCGCCGGTGAGGCGGCTGGCGGGCGGCGAGAAGCTCAGGCGCGTGAGCTGTTGGATGCCGTCGCGCGCCACCGAGCTCAGCACTACCGCGCGGGTTTCGTCGATGGCGGCGGGCAGCGGTGTCGGGGCCGGCGGGTCGGCGATGCCACGCACGGCGAAGATGTCGATGAAGTCCGCCGCGAAGGCGAGCTCGAGCGCCAGGTGCACCGGCTCGGCGCCGAAGTTGGTGATAGCGATGATCTCGCGGATCGCGCCGTTATCGACCACGCGGTCACGCCGGACGGCAATCGTGTGCGGCGCAATGCAGCCTCCCCCGCTCGCGAGCTCGGGATTGCCGAGCACGTGGAAGATCCACGCCCCGCCACCCTCGTGACTCGAAAGCGGCACGAGCGGCTCGCCGTTGAGAGTCAGCTCGTAGAGGCTGAGAAAACGCGTGTCGCGATGGAAGAGACCGAGGCCCCGGCTCTTGCCGTGCGAGCCGCGTACGTTGCCGCTCGCGTCGCACACCAGCAGCAGCTCCGATTCCGCCAGCACGATCGAATCGGCGTCGTGATGCGCCCGCGAGGCATGGTGAGCGGTCAGCGACCGTTCGCGATTGCGGTGCTGACTCTCTGTCAGGTCGGGTGAAAGGGTCTCGCTCGGGCTCATGGACAAGCGTCCGCGCGACTCTGACGGGGCCTCAGCGTCGACGCAGACGCCAGCCTTGGCCGCAAGCGCCGTTCCTAGCGGCGACCGCGCCGCTTTCCCCCATGCCCCGGGGGAACCCAGGGCGCGCACGCGCGTTCGCGCAGGGTGAGAGTGCTCGAGAGAAGGCGTAGCAAAGTAGTCGTCGTCACCGGTGCGAGTGCCGGCGTTGGCAGGGCGGCGGCACGCGAGTTCGCGCGCACCGGGGCCGATGTCGCCCTGCTCGCGCGCAATGGCGAAGCGCTCGACAACGCGCGCGCGGAAGTCGAGAGCTACGGTCGGCGAGCGCTCGCCATTCCCGTCGACGTGTCGGATGCGGATGCCATCGAGCGGGCTGCGTTCGCCGTCGAGTCACAGCTCGGCCCGATCGATGTCTGGGTGAACAACGCCATGGTGACCGTCTTCTCGCCCGTTGCATTGCTGCAACCCGAGGAGGTCCGACGTGTCACCGAGGTGACGTACCTCGGAACCGTCAACGGCAGCTTATCGGCGCTGCGGCGCATGCTCCCCCGCAACCGCGGCGCCATCGTCCAGGTGGGCTCGGCGCTCGCCTACCGCTCGATTCCGCTGCAGGCGCCCTATTGCGGCGCGAAGTCCGCCATTCGAGGCTTCACCGATTCGCTGCGCACCGAGCTGATACATTCCGGAAGCCGAGTGCGCGTGACCATGGTGCAGATGCCCGCGCTCAATACGCCGCAGTTCGACTGGTGCCGCGCTCGCGTCGCGCGCAAGCCGCAGCCGGTACCGCCGATCTTCGAGCCGGAAGTCGCCGCGCGCGCCATCGTCTGGGCTTCGCGGCACAAGCGCCGGGAGATTTTCGTCGGCGGCAGCACCGTAGCGGCCATCTGGGGCAACCGACTCGCGGCGCCGCTCCTCGACCGCTATCTCGCCAGGTTCGCCTATCAGGCGCAGCTCGCCCCGGAGCCGATCGAGCCTGACCGCCACGACAATCTGTGGCAACCGGTAGCGGGAGATCATGGGGCGCACGGCAGATTCGCCGACCGCGCGAGCAACTCCAGCCGCGAGTTGTGGATGAGCACCCATCGAGGGTTGCTGTTGACAGCATGCGCGGCGGGACTCGCCTGCCTTGCCGGCGCCGCGGCCGGTCTGCTCCGCGGCCGCTCGTAGCGAACTGCAGGGGAGACCCGTACGTCATCGTCGCGGCGGTGTCAGCAGCTGGTCGCCTGGGCGGGGCTCGTGTGCCTCGGCGGGTGCACGCACGCACCGACCCCGCCTGCATTCGCGCCCTCGCCCTCGGCTCCGGCCCTGAGTTTTCTCGTGCCGTACGGCCCGGTCGCCGCGGCGCAGCGCCTGCACTTCTTCGAGATCGTCGCGATGGTGCTCATCGTGGTGGCCCCGGTGCTGGTGGTCACGCCTTGGTTTGCCTGGCGCTATCGCTACGGTGGTTCGGCACGGTACACGCCGAAGTGGTCCTTCTCCTGGCCGCTCGAGATCGCGATCTGGGGAGTTCCGCTCGCCATCGTGATCGTGCTCGCGGTCTGGCTCTGGCAGAACGCGCACGCGCTCGATCCGTTCGTGCCGCTACGATCGTCTCAGCCGCCGGTGCGCGTGGAGGTGGTCGGTTACGACTGGAAGTGGCTCTTCATCTATCCCGATCTGCACATCGCGAGCATGGGTGTGATGGCCTTCCCCGCCGGTCGCCCGCTCGCCCTGACGCTCACCTCGGCGACCGTGGTGCAGTCGCTGCTGATCTCTCCCCTCGGTAGCCAGATCTACGCCATGCCCGGCCGAGTCACCCAGCTGCATCTGGAAGCCACCCGGCCCGGGCGCTTCCAGGGGGAGAACCTGCAGTTCAACGGCGATGGCTACTTCGAGCAGCATTTCCTCGCCCGCGCCTTGACCCCCGCCGCCTTCACCGCGTGGGTGCAGCACGCCCGCTCGGTCGGCATCGCCCTTTCGGCCAAGGCCTACACGACCCTCTCGCACCGCACGACACTGCCCGATACGCGCAAAGCGCTGGGCGTGCCGCAGAGCGAGGGGGGCGCGGTGTATTTCAAGCAGGTGCCGCGCGGCCTGTTCGAACGCATCGTGCAATCCTTCCACACCAACTCCACCGCCAATCCCGCGGCGTCCTGACGGCATGTCCATCCTCCACGACGTCTTCGGACGGTTGAGCGTCGAGGCCCTGCCTTTCTGGGAGATGCTGCATTACCCGAGCCAACAGAACATCGTCAACGGCTCGATCGCGACCACCGCCGCGGCGCTCGTTCTCGGGGGCATGGCACTCGTGACGCTCCTCCTCACCTATTACCGCAAATGGGGGGTGCTGTGGCGGGAATGGCTGACGAGCGTCGATCACAAGCGCATCGGCATCATGTATATCGTGATCGCTTTCGTGATGCTCGCCCGCGCCCTCATCGAAGCGAACATCATGCGCGGACAGATGGCGTTCGCGCTCAATGGCGGATTTCTCTCCGCGGATCATTTCGAGCAGTTCTTCACGACTCACGGCACGATCATGATCTTCTTCATGGCGATGCCGTTTCTCACCGGATTGATCAACTTCGTCATGCCGCTGCAGATCGGCGCGCGCGACGTCTCCTTCCCGGTCATGAACTCCATCAGCCTGGGGCTCACTGCCGCGGGTGCGGCACTGGTCATGATCTCGCTCGACATCGGCAAGTTCTCGACCGGGGGCTGGACCGGGTACCCCCCCTACACGGAGACGGCCTTCAATCCCGGGGTCGGCGTCGATTACTGGATATGGGCCGTCACCCTGTCCTCGCTCGGTTCGATGATGACCGGCATCAACTTCGCGGTGACCATCTACAAAAAGCGTGCGCCCGGAATGCGCTTCATGCGCATGCCGCTTTTCACCTGGACGGCCCTCGCCACCAGCATCCTCATGATCTTCGCGATGCCCCCGCTCACGGTCGCCACCGGACTCCTCGCACTCGACCGCTATCTCGGGTTTCACTTCTTCACCGATCACTTCGGTGGCAACTTCATGAATTACATCAACGTCTTCTGGATGTTCGGTCATCCGGAGGTGTACATCCTCATCCTGCCGGCGTTCGGAGTCTACTCGGAGGTCTTCTCCACGTTCTCCGGCAAGACACTCTACGGCTACACCTCGCTGGTGCTCGCCACCTCGGCCATCGGCGTCCTGTCCTTCACCGTGTGGCTGCATCACTTCTTCACCATGGGACAGAGCGCGACCATCAATTCCGTGTTCGGCATCGCGACCATGCTGATTGGCGTACCGACGGGAGTGAAGGTATATGACTGGATCTGGACCATGTACCGCGGGCGGGTCCGGTTCACCGTGCCGATGATCTACGGCCTCGCCTTCTCCATGTTGTTCGTCATCGGCGGACTGACGGGAGTGATCCTGGCCAATCCCTCGGTCGACTATCAGGTTCACAACACGCAGTTCCTGATCGCGCACTTTCACAACATGCTGGTGCCCGGAACCCTGTTCGGCCTCCTGGCCGGATACCACATGTGGTTCCCCAAGGCGTTTGGCTTCCGGCTCGATGAGCGCTGGGGCGTGTTCTCGGCGCTCTGCTTCATCGTCGGCTTCGTGTTCGCCTTCTTCCCGCTCTATGCCGTCGGCCTCCTCGGCTATCCGCGCCGCACGCTCGACTTCTTCGATCCCGCCTACGTTCCCTACATGCTCATCGCCCTGGGGGGCGCCCTCCTCATCCTGCTCGGACTCTTCGGCCTCATGATCCAGCTCGTGGTCTCGATCCTGCGGCGCGAGCAGTACGCCGTGCCCGCCGGCGATCCCTGGGACGGTCGCAGTCTCGACTGGTCGACGCCGGCGCCGCCGCCGGAATACAACTTCTCGGTGCTGCCTGTCGTGACGGGGCGCGATGCTTTCACCACGGCGAAGGAGAAGGGAGCCGCATACCAGGCTCCCGCGAGGTTCCATGACATCGAGATGCCGAAGAACAGCGCCATGGGCGTGATCGTCTGTATCTGCGGGTTCTTCGCCGCGTTTGGCCTCGTCTGGTACATCTGGTGGATGGTGGTCGCCGCCGCCCTCACCCTAGTCGCGGCGATGATCGGCCGGGGTTTCGCGCGCGATACGGAGAAGATCATCCCGGCGCACGAGGTCGAGCGTCAACATCTGCGCTGGCTGGCGACGGTCGCGGTCACCCAGCCGGTCTCGCGCGGCGAGGAAATCACCCCGGCGAACGCCGGCCTCGCGGCCGCGCCGCTCTATGAGAGCGCCGAATGAGCGCCGCGGCGCCGCTCAGATATCCCGGCATCAATCTCGGGTCCGCTCACCCCGAGACCGAGGAGAAGAGCGGCGAGCTCCTCTTCGGGTTCTGGGTGTTCCTCATGAGCGATGCGATCATCTTCGGCGTGCTCTTCG
>Ga0335074_10012624_pt1 | contig 11847 bp, 10 predicted proteins | sample Lox_Sample_23_FD_206715 | JGI IMG/M metagenome (GOLD analysis project Ga0335074, IMG submission 206715) | Soil microbial communities from Loxahatchee National Wildlife Refuge, Florida, United States - Lox_Sample_2.3 | ecosystem: Environmental > Terrestrial > Soil > Wetlands | place: USA...
CTTCGGAACCGGCAAGACCGTGCTGCTGCAGCAGATCACCAAGTGGTGCGAGGCCGACGTGATCGTGTATGTGGGCTGCGGGGAACGGGGCAACGAGCTCGCGGACATGCTCAGCGAGCTGGCCGGGCTCGCCGACCCGCGGACCGGTGGCAAGCTCGCGCAGCGCACGGTGGTGATCGCGAACACCTCGAACATGCCGATGATGGCGCGTGAAGCGAGCATCTACAGCGCCGTCTGTGTGGCCGAGCACTTCCGTGACATGGGCCTGGACGTGGTCGTGGTCGCGGACTCCACCTCCCGCTGGGCGGAGGCGCTGCGCGAGTTCGCGTCCCGCAACGGTGAGCTGCCGGCCGAGGAGGGCTACCCGGCCAGCCTGGCGAGCGCGCTGGCCGCGTTCTACGAGCGGGCCGGGCGCGTCGTCACGACGGGCGGCCGGGAAGGCTCGATCACGATCATCGGCGCGGTCTCCCCGGCAGGCGGCGACATGACCGAACCGGTAACCACGTACACGCAGCGGTTCGTCCGCTGCCTGTGGACCCTCGACCGCGATCTGGCCTACGCGCGGCACTACCCGGCCGTGTCCTGGGCCGGCTCGTTCTCCCGTGACGCCGCGGCGATTGGCGGCTGGCAGGCCCGGCATGGCGATCCCGGATGGTCGGCGCGGCGGTCCCGGCTGGCCGCGCTGCTCGCCGATGCGGACAGGATCGGCGAGCTCGCCGAGCTCATGGGCGTCACCGCGCTGCCGCCAGGCCAGCGGGTGACGATCCTGGCTGGCCGGCTCGTCCGTGAGGGCGTCCTGCAGCAGAGCGCGCTGAGCGCGGTGGATGCCTCGTGTCCTCCCGAGCGGGCCGCGGCGCTGGCCGACGCCGCGCTGGCGGTCGCCGGCCGCTGCCAGGAACTGGCCGACCGCGGGGTGCCGCCATCGACGATCGAGGAGCAGGACTTCTCGGCGCTGCTGCGGGCCAAGGATGAGGCAGCTACACCCGAGGAAGTCCGGGCGCGCCAGGATCAGCTGCTGGCCAGGCTCGACGCGGTGGCGGCAGCGCCGGGCGCGGAGGTGCCGTCATGACAACGTGGGCCCGGCCGGAATACACCGACGTCGCCGAGGTGCGGGGCCCGCTGCTCGTCGTCCGCGGCGTGCGCGGGGTCGGCTGGGACGAGTTCGCGGCGATCAGGACGGACGGTGACGGAGCACCTTCCCGGCACGGGCTGGTGCTCGAGGCCGACGGTGACCTGGCGGTGGTACAGGTGCTCGAAGGCACCTCGGGCATCGACCCGGCCGCCACGCGCGTCGCGTTCAGCGGCAGCCCGCTGCGGATTCCGGTGGGCGCGGAGTGGCTCGGCCGCACGTGCAGCGGGCGCGGCGAGCCCGCCGACGGCGGCCCTCCCATCACCGCGGACCGGACCGCGGCGGTGGCCGGGTTCCCGATCAATCCGGCGGCGCGCGTTCCCCCGGCAGAGCCGGTGCTCACCGGCGTGTCCGCGATCGACGCGCTGACCACGCTCGTCCGGGGCCAGAAACTGCCGGTCTTTTCCGTGGCCGGCCTGCCGCACCTGGAACTCGCCGCCCAGGTGGCTGCCCAGGCATCCGCGGGCGGGGAGCCGTTCAGCGTGATCTTCGCGGCCATGGGCCTGACCCACGCCGATGCCGCCATGGTCCGCGCCGTGCTCGAGGAGCGCTCAGAAGCGGGCGAGCTCGTGCTGCTGCTGAACCTGGCCGACGCACCGGTGATCGAACGGATCCTGACGCCCCGGGTCGCGCTGACGGTGGCCGAAGACCTCGCCTTCCGGCTCGGAAGGCACGTGCTCGTGGTGATGGCGGACATGACGAGCTACTGCGAGGCGCTGCGGGAAGTATCGGCGGCGCGGGGCGAGATCCCGGCCCGCCGTGCCTATCCCGGCTACCTGTACAGCGACCTGGCGTCGCTGTACGAACGGTGCGGCCGGATCGAGGGACGGCCCGGCTCGCTCACGCTGGTCCCGGTGCTGACGATGCCGGCGGGCGACATCACCCACCCGGTGCCCGACCTGACCGGTTACATCACCGAGGGCCAGGTGGTGCTGTCACCGGAGCTGCACGCCCGCGGCATCTACCCGCCCCTGGACGCGCTCTCCTCGCTGTCCCGGCTGATGCGCCAGGGTGCGGGGCCGGGCCGCACCAGGGCCGATCACCTGGACGTCGCCGCGCAGATGCTGGCCGCGCTGGCCGCGGCGAGGAGGGCCAGGGAACTCGCCGAGCTGATCGGCAGCGACGCGCTGAGCGAATCCGACCGCCGGTACCTGGAACTTGAGCGGGCGTTCGAGAACTGCCTGGTGAACCAAGGCCGCACCGAGAACCGGGATCTCGACGAGACGCTGGGGCGGGCGTGGCAGGTTCTCGGCGTGCTGCCCAGGCGCGAATTGTCCATGCTGTCCGCCGAGGCCCTCGACGCCTACTATCCCGACGGCGCCGCGGCTGCAGCGGCCCAGCCGGACGGGGTGGGGCAGTGAACGGCGTGCCTCCAGGGCGGGCGGGCCGGCTGCGGCTGGAGCGCCGCCTTCAGGTCGCCCGGAGGGGTGCCGACCTGCTCGACCGCAAGCTCCGGATACTTCAGCGCGAGCTGCCCGGGCTGCGCGCCGACGCACAGCGGGCAGCACGGGAGTGGGAGCGGTGCGCTGCCGAGGCGGACCGGTGGCTGCTCCGGGCGGCCGTGCTGGGCGGGCAGCGCGCGATCCGGCTCGCCGGCTCCCCGATCCCTGCCGACGTTGAGGTCGGCTACGCGGTGACCGTGGGTGTACGTCACCCGGCGGCTGTCACGTGCACGTTCCCTCGCCAGGACAGCTGGGCGGGTGCCACCCTCGCCGGGGCCGGGCAAGCGCACCAGGCATCGCTCGAGGCGGCCGCCAGGTCCGCCGCCGCGTCGGCGGCGGTGCGGATCATGGAGGCCGAGACGGCAGCGACCCGGCAGCGCCTGCGAGCGGTCAGGGACCGATGGATTCCGCGGCTGGAACGGGCACGGGACGAGCTCGCGCTGGCGATCGACGAACAAGAACGCGCCGACGGCGCCCGCCTCCGGCTCGCCATGGGCAAGAACCGCCGGTGAGCTGCGGCGCCCCCGGCTGACCTCCTGCCCCTGACGCACCCGGTCTGTGGCGGTCCTGGCCGATGACCACGCCGGCTCACTGACCCCGATCAGCACATCCGCGTGCCCCAAGATCAGGATGAAAAGATTCAGTAATTGCCGTCGCAGTATTAACCCTCAGGCGGCGGGACCTGAATGCCTACCTCTGTTGACGGCGAAAGGCCTTCGGTCCCACGATGCGGTGGCTGACGACCCTTATCCAGGCCGGCAGCCGGGGCGATAATGAAAGGTGGAGGAAAGGAGGCGTCATGACCACGCTAGCGCATGAGCCTTCCACGGATAAGCCCGATCGTCGCGGTATCTGGCCTCGAATGCTGGTTACCGAGGTCGGCGCGTATCTGACCATCGTGGTGATGTGGCTCGCGGTGCTTTTTATCGGCATTTTCGGAACCAACATGGTTTTCTCGAACCCGCCGGATGTCACGACCATACCGTCAGCGGTCGTAGTCGCGATATTCGCAGCCATCGGCACGGCAGCCGTGGCCAAGCGCGTTTTCGGGCGCAAAAGCACCGGGGTCTAACGATCCTTAATCGTGGGGGTTACAGAAGGGCCGGTACTGCATCCGCTTGAGCCGGGTCTTCACGAGGGCGGTCAGTTGGCTGATGTTGTGTTTGGCCAGGTTGGCCAGCGATCTTTTCAGGTGTGACCAGACCAGCTCGCCTCATCCCGCTCGGCGGCGCGGCGGGCCGGGATCTGCGCCCGTGTGAGGCCGCGCGGCGACGATCAGGGGCGGCGCGGGCGTGCCACCAGGCCGGTTACGCCTGCGCAGCGAGCTGCAGGAGAACCTCAACGCGTGCGCTGGGGCCGTTCCCCTGACTCGCGAGCTCCAGGGCGCTCATGGCTGCGAAGGCGGTACACCAGCCGAAGATCCGCCCGGCGTCCGCGCCGACCGCTGCGGCGAGCCGCTCGGCGCGCGACCAGATCGCCGCCAGATCATCCGCCCGCCACAAGACCAGGTCAACCGCGTCGAAGGCGGCGTCGCCGCGGCAGGGTGCAGGGTCGATCGCCACTAGGCCACGCCCGGCTCCGCCGTCGAGGATATTGCCGGGCGTCAGATCGCCGTGGAGCAAGACGACCGGGCCATCGTGCCGCGCGAGCCGGGCCGCGAGCCGGCGCCCGCGCTGGTAGAGCTCCGGCGAGATCAGCGCCGTCAGCTCGCGGTGACGCTGGTAGAGCGTGGCCGACGAGTCGAACAGGTAGGCCACCCGCTGCCCGACCGTCGGATACGACGGGTCGGCAACGCCGCTTTCGTGCAGCGAGTTCAGCAGCTCAGCGACGCTGCCCGCGGCTGGGCAGACCAAGGAGACGGCCAGCGGCGTCCCAGGTTCGATCGCCTCGATCAAAAGCCCTCCGAGCTGCTCGTCCAGTGCGATCACCACGGGGGTGTGAGCGGTGTGCCAGGCCTGCAGCGCGGCCGCCTCGAACGCCAGGCGCGCACGGTCAGGGCTGGCCTTCAGCACAGCGCGCCGCCCATCAGCCATCCGGCACCAGAACACCGCCGACACGCTTCCACGCGGAATCGGCGAGCCCAGCTCGAACTGCCACCTCTCCGCGAGAAGCGCCAGCACCTCCGGCAGCTCGTCAAACCACGCCTCCACCTGGCCCCCGAAGCGAGCGGTCAGACGCTGCCGCGCTCCCGCATCGATACCCGGCCCGGTCGAACCCACGCGGCCGACGCTACCCCAGCCATCATCAGCTAGCGGCAAACTGCCCGCGGGCTCCTCGCGGCTCAGCCTCGACAGGACACACGCCCAGCCACGCCACTGAAGAGCCCGGCCGGACCGGGTGGCCGGCTGCTCGACCGGCCCGGGCAGGGTCAACGGGTGGCGGGAGCCGGGTGCCGGATGAAACGGCCGACCCGCCGGCGGAGACGCCGTTCGAGGCGCTCGGCCCGGGTGGGCGCAGGTGGCGGCACAGCGGCGCGGGAGACGACCTGGTAGAACCGGGCCTTCGCCACCTCGACTAGCAGCAGGTAGGCCAGGATCAGGCCGGTCAGCAGCAAGAAGAAGCTGACCGGCAGCGGCGTGAAGCCAAGCAGCGCGGCCAGCCCGGTGTAGGGCAGGATCGCGCCGATCAGGGCCGCGCCGGTCGGCACGAGCAGCATCGGCAGGCTCGGCCGGGTGCGGATCACGTAGATGACGAGCGTCTGGGTCGCGATCGATTCGACGAACCAGCCCGTGCGGAACTCGGCGTGGCCGGCATGCAGCAGGGACAGCATGATCCAGAACGTGAGAAAGTCGAAGATCGAGCTGACCGGCCCGAACACGGCCATGAAGCGCCGGATGAACCGGACATCCCACGCCGCCGGCCGGCTCAGCGCCTCCGGGTCGACCCGGTCGGTGGGGATGACGAGCTGGCCCGCGTTGTACAGCAGGTTGTTGAGGAGGATCTGGGAAGGCAGCATCGGCAGGAACGTCAGGAAAACGGAGGCACCCGCGGCGCTGAACATGTTGCCAAAGTTGGAGGAGGTGGCCATCAGGACGTACTTCATCGTGTTGGCGAAGATGCGGCGGCCTTCCATGACGCCTTCGGCGAGCACCCCGAGGTCCTTGTCGAGCAGCACGACGTCCGCGGCCTCTTTGGCCACATCGCTTCCCGATTCGACCGAGATGCCGACGTCGGCATGGTGCAGCGCGACCGCGTCATTTACCCCATCGCCGAGGAACCCCACGTCTTTCCCGGTGCGGCGGGCGACCTTGATGATGCGTGACTTCTGCTCTGGGGTGATCCTGGCAAAAACCGTCGTGCCAGGCAGCGCGGCTTCCAGGCTCTTGTCATCGAGCGCCGCCACCTCGCCACCGGACCCCGATCTCGGCACAGACCCTGGCCGCAACCTGGCCGTTGTCGCCTGTGATGATCTTCACTTGTACGCCCAGCCGCTCGAGCTGGGCGATGGAGGGACCGGCATCGGCCTTCGGACGGTCGGCGAACGTCAGAAAGCCCTCCAGCGTCAGCCCTTGCTCGTCCTGCGCCGCGAGGGCCTGCCGGCCCCCGGCGGGGCGGGAGGCGACCGCGACCACCCGCGCTCCCACCCCGAACAGCCTGTCCAGGACCTGCCGTGCCTCCGGGGAAACCTTCACGCATCTATTCAGGACCGCCTCGGGGGCACCCTTGGTGATCAGGAGCTGCTGGCCTCGGGGCGGTTTCACCAGTACCGAGGCCATCTGCCTGTCGTGGTCGAAGGGCAGGATCGCCATGCGCTGCCAAGTGGATGGCCCCCCGGAACCTGCCAGGCCCGCCGCTTCGGGGGCGGCCCAGAGAGCCTGGTCCAGCGCGTTTCCGCCGACCGGCCGGCCGCCCGTGATCGTCGCCTCATTGCAGGCCAGCCCGAGCCCCAGCAGGCGGCTGCTCACCTGACCGGCCGCGTCCAGCGCCTGATCGAAAGTCACTGCGCCTTCGGTGAGCGTGCCGGTCTTGTCGGTGAACAGGATCTCGATGTTGCCGAGGTCCTCGATGGCGACGAGCTGTTTCACCAGCACCTTCTTTGCCGCGAGCGCTTTCGAGCCCGCCGCCAGGCTCACGGTGACGATGGCCGGCATCATCTCGGGCGCGATTCCCACGGCGATAGCGAGCGAGAACAGCAAAGCGTCGATCAAGGGCCGGGCCAGCGCGACGTTGACGACGAAGATGAACGCAGTGAGCACGAGCGCAACGGCGAACAAGAACCGGGAAAAGCGCGACAACCCCATTTCGAACGCGGTCCGGCCGTGCCTTTCGGCGAGCCCGGCAGCGATCTGGCCGAAGGCGGTCCGGGAACCGGTTGCCACGACCGCGCCGCGACCGGAGCCCTGGTGAACGATCGTTCCCATAAAAGCGCACCCCGGCTGGTCTTGCGGCTGGCTGCCGCTGGCCGCCGCTGCCGTTTTGGCCACGGGCATCGATTCCCCGGTCAGCACGCCCTCGTCGCACTCGAGTTCGTCAGCGGCCAGCAGCCGGAGGTCAGCCGGGATAAGAGCACCGATGCGCAGGGACACCACGTCACCAGGAACGAGGCCGCTCACCGGGATTCGCAGTGGGTGCCCGTCGCGCACCACCTCGGCCTCCTGCTGGATCCTGGACCGCAGAGCAGCCATCGCCATTTCCGCCCGGTACTCGTTGAAGAAGCCCAGTCCGACGCTGGCAGCGACGATGACGGCAATTATCAGGGCGTTGGTCGCTCCGCCCGTCAGCCCAGAGACCAGCGCCGCCGCGAGCAGCAAGACGAGGACCGGATTGCGGATCTGCCGGAGCAATACGCCGACGGGACGCACGCGGTGGGTTCCGAGAGCGTTCGGCCCGAACCGGGCGAGCCGACGGGCTGCCTCGGCCGAAGTGAGGCCGTTCTCTCCGCTGCCCAGGCGTGACAGCACCTCGTCCGGCGGCAGGCTGGCGGCCTGGTCCAGATCCAGTGTCCCGCTAGCCGTGGCGCCTGCGACTGTGGCCATGGCTGCAGCGGGGCGGCCCGGAGCGTCAGAGTGCGTCGTCGTCCCGCTCACCGGTCCTGATCCGCAGCACGCTCTCCACGCCGCTGATCCAGATCTTGCCGTCGCCTATCGCGCCGATGCCGACCGTCTTGGCGATCGCTCTGGCAACTGGCTCCGCTGCGTCGTCGTGCACGACGAGATCCAGCCGGAGCTTCGGCAGGATCAGCACCCTGCGCTCCGCTACCCGGTCGGCCGGGTTGATGTGGCCGTACTGCGTGCCGAAGCCCCGGACCTCGGTGACTGTCAGCCCTCCGGCTCCAGCGTCGGCAACGGCGGCCATGGCATCGTCCAGCTTCTCCGGCCTGATGATCGCGGTAAGCAGCTTCATCGGACGTCACCTCCAGGTGGACGGCCCCGGCCGCGTGTCCACGACGGCCGGCCCTTCCCATGACGCCAGCATCGCTGCGCCCGCAGCCCAGCGGGTAGGGGCCAACGTCCCGCGTCATGACCCCGGCCGGCCGTCAGTGCTCCGGCAGGCCCGCCGCGGCCAGCACGGCCCGCAGGGCCGCATCCGCTTGCCGGCGGATGGCGTCCGCCGGCCTCCACGTGGCGGCGACATCGAGCGCGGCAACGTGCCGCCGGCGGGTCACGGCGGCGACGCCGGCCGCGACGGCCCGAAGCGATGGCCCGCCGGGCGCGGGGAACCGCAGCCCAGCCAGCTCGGACGGATCGACCACGTCCAGATCGATGTGCACGATGACGGGGCCGTCTGGGAGTTCCGCCGTGCTCAGTTCGGTGACGGGCGCCCGAAGCACGTTCGATCCGGCCAGCGCCGTCTCCTCCGGCGGGTCGAGATCCCGCCCGTCGGCCAGCAGAACGGAGCTCTCGGCGAGCGGCGCCATGCCCAGCGCGTCCGGCAGGGTGAGGTCACCGCGCCCCACCGCCTTGGCCAGCGGCAGCCCGCCGAGATAGCCGGAGGCAGTCGTCGCCTCGGTATGAAAGTCGCCGTGCGCGTCGAACCACACCAGCCCCGGCCGGATCCCCCGCTGCTGCAGGCCTGCGATGACCGCCAGTGAGGCCACGCAGTCGCCGCTCAGCACGACCGGCGGCGCGGAGACGCCGGCGACCACGTCCCTGAGCCCGGTGTACACACCGGCCAGATCCGCCCACGGCCTGCCGGTCGCGCCGGGCGAGCCCTCGATCGTGACCACTCCGGCGGGCAGCGTCACGTTCAGGCCATCGGTCAGGTGGTCGGTCAGGTGCCAGGGCAGGAGGAACACATGCTCAGCGTAGGGACTCCTTGCCCCTGGGCGTGCGTCAGCCCGGGCCGGGTGTCCCGGCCCGGGCTGACGGCGAGATGATCATGCGGCCTTGACGTGCTCGGGTGCCGCAGGCGCGGCCACCGCAGCCGCCGGGGTGGACCGCCGGCCGGCCACGAACGCCGCCCCGGCCCCGATCAGCGACAGACCCGCCAGCACGAACGCGCAGATCGCAGCGATGTAGGTGATCTGCGACACCTTCCACCACCCATACGCGTTCAGCAGCAGACCCCGCAGCGTCTGACCACGGAACACCGTCTGCACCAGACCCGCCAGCTTCGCGTTGCCCGGCTGCGCCAGCGACTTCGCCGACAGCGTCGCATACGTCTGACCCGGCGCCATGTTCCGCAGATGCTGCGCAATGAAATGATCCGCATACGCCTCAGCCTGCTGCCCGGTCAGCAACTGCTGCCCCGCATACTGCGACACACTCGGAACCATGTTCGGCGTGATCTCCGTCCCCGCCTTCGGGTGCGCGAACGCCGCCTTCGGCGGGAAGAAAATCTGCTGCGCGGCAAGCTGCCCGCGCACCGTGTTGTGCACATAAGTGGACCCCCACAGCAGCAGCCCGCCAGCCACCGCCAAAACCACCATCAGTGCCAGTCCCGCCCTGCCCAGAACGGTAAGGGTCTTCGGGCTCATCGCCATGCCTCCTGTCTGCAACCCGAGACCTCCGCGGCCCGGGACGCTCCGAAATCCATCACCCGAAGCCTCCCGCCCCGCCCGCCATACCCGACACAGGCGAATTTCCCCTTATAACCAGGACCTCGGTCACGTTCCGTGCCGGCACCTAAGACCCGGACGCCCGGACCAAAGTCCCTACCGCCCGGCGCGGCACGGGCGTGGGCTGGAATACGGAGGTGATTTGCATGGCGGGACTGATGAGGCGCGAGCCGCGGGGCGAGGTCGGCGAGTTCTTCAGCCGGTTCGACCACATGTTCGACGAATGGGCACGGATGATGCCGCTGCGCGCGGTGCGGTTCGCGCACTGGCCGGACGTGGACGGCATGATCCGGATCGAGGAGTTCCACGACGACGGGGCCCTGGTGGTGCGTGCTGATCTTCCCGGGATCGACCCGGAGAAGGATGTGGAGCTGACCGTCGCCAACGGGATGCTGCACATCGAGGCCGAACGGCGCGAGGAAGAGAAGAAGGAGGACAAGGGGTACCTCCGGCAGGAGCTGCGTTACGGGTCCTTGTCCCGGACGCTGCCGCTTCCCGAGGGCGTGACCGAGTCCGACATCAAGGCGGCCTACAAGGCCGGGATCCTGGAGATCCGGATCCCCGAGCCCAGGCCGGAGCCAGCCAAGAAGATCCCGATCGCGAAGTCCTGACCGGGAACCAGATGGCGCCTGCGGGGCTGCTCCCGCGGGCGCCACCTGCTGCGATCGGGTGCCGGGCACCGTTGGATGGGGACATGACACACGCACGCGCCACGACACAGGCCCCGGCCAGCCAGGATGACGCCGGGCCGGCGCCCGATCCGCTCGAGCCGCTGGGGCAGTTGTACCGCGACTTGCGAGCCTCTTCGGCTGGTTTGTCCGGGCGGGAAGCCGCGCGGCGGCTGGAGGTCTCCGGGCCCAACGAGCTGTCCCGCCGCGGCGGACGTCGCTGGCCGGGCGAGCTGGCCCGGCAGTTCACCCAGCCGCTGGCGCTGCTGCTGGCGGTGGCGGCGGCGCTCGCCTGGGGCAGCGGCACGCCACGTCTGGCGATCGCGATCGTCGCGGTGATCTTCCTCAACGCCGGGTTCGCGTTCGCACAGGAAATGCAAGCCGAGCGGGCCGTCGAGGCGCTGGCCGCGTTCCTGCCCGAGCGTGCCCGGGTGCGCCGCGACGGCTCGGTGCAGGATATCGAGGCCCGGCTGCTGGTGCCCGGTGACGTCCTCCTGATCGAGGAAGGCGAAAGCATCTGCGCGGATGCCCGGCTGATGAGCGGCACGCTCGAGGTGGACATGTCCACGCTGACCGGCGAGTCGGTGCCGGTCACCCGGTCGGCCGGCCCCGCCGACGCGAGCGTCCCGCTGCTGCAGGCCGACGACGTGGTATTCAGCGGCACCGCCTGCACGGGAGGCGAAGCCGCTGCCCTGGTGACAGCGACCGGGATGGGAACCGAACTCGGCCGCATCGCAGCGCTCAGCCAGCGCTCCGGGCCAGACCAGAGCCCGCTCGAGCGGCAGATCACCCGGGCCACGCGCCTGATCGCGGTCGTTGCCGTGGGGGCGGGGATCGCGTTCTTGCCGATCGGCCTGGCGGCCGGGCTCAGCGTGGCGTCGGCCGCGAGCTTCGCGATCGGGCTGCTCGTCGCCAACGTGCCCGAGGGGCTGCTGCCAACGATCACCCTCGCGCTGGCCGTCGGCGTGCGCGAGATGGCCCGCCGTGGCGCGCTGGTCAAGCGGCTGTCCGCGGTCGAGACCCTGGGGTCGACGAGCGTGATCTGCACCGACAAGACCGGCACGCTGACTGAGAACCGGATGCATGTCACCGCGGTGTGGACGCCCGATGGCGAGATCAGGATCCTCGCCGCGGACAGCGCGGCTGCATCCCGCGAGCAGCCCGCCTTGACCCGGGTTGCCGAGATCGCCGCCTCCTGCAACAACGCCGACCTGTGCGGTGGCGCGGGCAAGCCGACCGGCGATCCCACCGAGCTAGCGCTGCTGACGATGGCGGCCGGCGCCGGGCTGGGCGTGCCCGCGGCCGAGCGCCGCAAGCACCGCCTCGGGCTCTTCCGCTTTGATCCCCGGCTCAAGCTCATGACCACCGTCGACAACGCCGATGGCGCCCTGGTGGTGCACACCAAAGGGGCGCCGGAGGCCGTGCTCGCCCTCTGCGCCACGATTCACCGCGGCGGCAAGGATGTGCCGCTCACCGCGGCGGATCGCGACGAGGCCGCGCGGGTCATGACCGGCTATGCCCGCAGCGGTTTGCGGGTCCTCGCCCTGGCCGGCCGTGCGCTGCCCGCTGACGCCGATGCGCCCGCTCAGCGCGAGGACGCCGAGCGCGACC
>Ga0335074_10012625_pt1 | contig 11847 bp, 8 predicted proteins | sample Lox_Sample_23_FD_206715 | JGI IMG/M metagenome (GOLD analysis project Ga0335074, IMG submission 206715) | Soil microbial communities from Loxahatchee National Wildlife Refuge, Florida, United States - Lox_Sample_2.3 | ecosystem: Environmental > Terrestrial > Soil > Wetlands | place: USA: Florida...
GGTCGACCGGCTGGCGCAGCCGCCGAGTGGGTTCGGCGTCTTCCTGCAGGCCACCGAGGACGGCACGGCTGACGTGTTCACCGGCGGGCGGAAGATGCGGGTCAGCGTCAGCCCGAGCGTTGAGCTGGATGACCTGCGCCCAGGGCAGGAAGTCGTGCTGAACGAGGCGCTGAACGTCGTCATCGCCCAGGGCTACGAGAGCGTCGGCGAAGTCGTCATGCTCAAGGAAATCCTGGAGGACGGCGACCGGGCACTGGTGATCTCCCATGCGGACGAGGAGCGGATTGCCCGGCTGGCCGAGCCGCTTCGCGGGCACACGCTCCGGGCCGGCGACTCACTGCTGCTTGAGCCCCGTTCCGGATACGTCTTCGAGCGCATCCCGAAGGCCGAAGTCGAGGAGCTCATCCTCGAAGAGGTCCCGGACATGAGCTACAACGAGATCGGCGGGCTCGGCCCGCAGATCGAGCAGATCCGGGATGCCATCGAGTTGCCTTATCTGCACTCGGACCTGTTCCGCGAGCACAAGCTGCGGCCGCCGAAGGGCGTGCTGCTGTACGGCCCGCCCGGCTGCGGCAAGACGCTGATCGCCAAGGCCGTCGCTAACTCGCTGGCTAAGCAGGTGGCCGCTCGCGCTGCGCAAGGCGCGATCGAGTCCGGCCTGCCAGTGCCGGAAGGCGCGCCGGGCAAGGAGCCGCGGAGCTTCTTCCTCAACATCAAGGGCCCTGAGCTCCTGAACAAGTACGTCGGCGAGACCGAGCGGCATATCCGGCTGGTATTCCAGCGCGCTCGGGAGAAGGCCAGCGAAGGCATGCCGGTCATCGTGTTCTTCGACGAGATGGACTCCATCTTCCGCACCCGCGGCTCGGGCGTGTCCAGCGACGTGGAGAACACGATCGTGCCGCAGCTGCTCAGCGAGATCGATGGCGTCGAAGGTCTGGAGAACGTCATCGTCATCGGCGCGTCCAACCGGGAGGACATGATTGACCCGGCCATCCTGCGGCCGGGACGGCTCGACGTGAAAATCAAGATCGAGCGCCCTGACGCGGAGGCGGCGCGCGACATCTTCTCCAAGTACGTGCAGAGCAATCTCCCGCTGCACCCGGACGACCTAGCTGAGCACGGCGGGAACGCGGACGCGACGGTCGCCGAGATGATCCAGCGCGTCGTCGAGCGGATGTACTCCGAGACCGAGGAGAACCGCTTCCTCGAAGTCACCTACGCCAACGGCGACAAGGAAGTGCTGTACTTCCGTGATTTCAACTCCGGCGCGATGATCCAGAACATCGTCGACCGGGCAAAGAAGATGGCTATCAAGGAGTTCCTCGAGACCGGGCAGAAGGGACTGCGCGTCTCGCACTTGCTGAGCGCGTGCGTGGACGAGTTCAAGGAGAACGAGGACCTGCCGAACACCACCAACCCCGATGACTGGGCGCGGATCTCCGGTAAGAAGGGCGAGCGCATCGTGTACATCCGCACGCTGATCTCCGGCAAGAGCGGGACCGAGGCGGGCCGCTCGATCGACACCGTCTCCAACACCGGCCAGTACCTGTAGGGCGGGACAAGCTGACGCACGGGAACGGCGGTAGGACGGGCCGCGCGCTTGCCCGGCAGGGCGGCGGCGCGGCACCCCGGACCGCCCGGCATTAGGCTCTAACACATGAGCGCGCGCCGGGTCATGGGCATCGAGACCGAGTACGGCATTTCCGTGCCCGGCCAGCCGGGCGTGAATGCCATGGTCAGCTCGTCCCAGGTGGTGAATGCCTACCAGGCGGCGACCGCGGCCAGAGCCCGCCGGGCGCGCTGGGATTTCGAGGAAGAGAACCCGCTGCGCGACGCCAGGGGCTTCGACCTCGCGGCCGAGACGGCCGATTCGTCCCAGCTGACCGACGAGGACCTGGGCCTCGCCAACGTCATACTGACCAATGGCGCCCGGTTGTACGTCGATCACGCGCACCCGGAGTACTCAGCGCCGGAGTGCACCAACCCGCTGGATGCGGTCATCTGGGACAAGGCGGGCGAGCGGGTCATGGCCGAGGCGGCCGCGCGGGCGGGAGCGACGCCTGGCGGTCCGGCGATCCAGCTCTACAAGAACAACACCGACAACAAGGGCGCCTCCTACGGCTGCCACGAGAACTACCTGATGAACCGGGCGACCCCGTTCGCCGACATCGTCAGGCACCTGACCCCGTTCTTCGTGTCCCGCCAGGTGGTATGCGGCGCGGGCCGGGTCGGCCGCGGGGCCGACGGGCGGGAGGACGGCTTCCAGATCAGCCAGCGCGCTGACTTCTTCGAGGTCGAGGTCGGCCTGGAGACTACGCTCAAGCGGCCGATCATCAACACCAGGGATGAGCCGCACGCCGACCCGGACAAGTACCGGCGGCTGCACGTGATTATCGGCGACGCGAACATGAGCGAGATATCCACGTATCTCAAGCTCGGCAGCACGGCGCTGGTGCTGGCGATGATCGAGGACCGGTTCCTCGCCGCCGACCTGGCCATCGAGTCCCCGGTGGCGGAGCTGCGCGCGATCTCGCACGATCCGTCGCTGAAGCACCTGGTGACGCTCCGTAACGGACGCAAGCTGACCGCCGTCCAGCTCCAGATGGAATACCTGGAACTGGCCCGCAAGTACAGCGAAGACAAGTACGGCGGGGACATCGACGAGATCACCAGCGACGTGCTCAGCCGGTGGGAGAGCGTGCTGAGCCGGCTAGCAGAGGACCCGATGCTGACCGCGAAGGACCTCGACTGGGTGGCCAAGCTGGAGATCCTGGAGGGCTACCGGGCCAGGGACGGGCTGTCCTGGGGTCATCCCCGGCTCCAGCTCGTCGACCTGCAGTACTCCGACGTGCGCGCCGACCGCGGCCTGTACAACCGGCTGGCCAGCCGTGGCCGGATGAACCGCCTGGTCAGCGAGGATGCCGTGGCCACGGCTGTGGACGAGCCCCCCGAGGACACCAGGGCCTACTTCCGCGGTCGCTGCCTGCGGCAGTACCCGGAGGCAGTCGCGGCGGCGTCCTGGGATTCGGTGATCTTCGATATCCCTGGCCGCGAGTCGTTGCAGCGGGTTCCGACCCTGGAGCCGTTGCGCGGCACCCGGGCCCACGTGGGGGCGCTGCTCGCCGAATGCGCGACAGCCGCCGAACTGGTGGCCGCGCTCACCGGTCAGTAAGCGCGCCCGCGCCGGTTTCCGCCTGGGAACTGCCTCAGGCGACTGCGTTCCGATAAGCGGACGTATGCCGCATAGCGGCTTAAGTCAGATGCGTAAGACCCGATCAGGTGTGTCTGCTCTGGCCACGGCTTGTCTCGTCGTGATACCGATGCAATGCGCCAGGGTTGGATTACGCACCGGCAGGCGAGGATAGCGTTGGGACTGCGGACTGCACCGCGAAGCACGGACTGCACCGCGAAGCACGGAGGTTGTGTGATGGCGACGAAGGACACTGGCGGACAGCGGCAGGCGCCCCGGCGCACCGAGCAGGAGCAGGAGACTGACGCCCAGGAGACCGAGCAGGTCCGCGAGCGGCAGGACAAGCTGACCGACGACGTCGATGCGATCCTCGATGAGATCGACGAGGTGCTGGAAGAAAACGCCGAGGAGTTCGTCCGGTCCTACGTGCAGAAGGGTGGCGAGTGACCCGGCGGTAGCGGCCCGCGTGCCGAGTCGAGCCGTGGCCGCCGGCACCGTTAAGGTCGCAGTGCTAGTCCAGAACAGGGCTCGTCCAGAACAGGGCTCGTCCAGAACAGGACGCGACTTAGGTCTACAGCGCGGCAGGGATTTCTTGCCGGGAACGCACGCTTCGGGGTTACCCAGAGCGCGCCGGGCCGGCGTGGTGGCACCAGGACCGGAAGGACTTTCGCGGTGGGCGGCATTGAACCCCAGGCTCGGTGGCAGGATTCGGCGTTCCTCGCGGCTGGATCTTCGTCCTTCACTGATTTCCTCACGGCTGCGGCCCCCGAGTTGCTGCCGAGAGTCCGGTGGGCGGACGGAGCCGCACCGGTGGCGCAGGCCGGCCCGGGCGCACCGGGGAGTGCGCCCGACCTTCCGCATGGCACGACGATCATCGCCGCGGTGTGCGACGGCGGCGCGGTGATGATCGGCGACCGGCGGGCTACTGCCGGAAACATGATCTCGCAGCGTGACATCGAGAAGGTCTACGGGACTGACGAGTACAGCTGCGTCGGCATCTCCGGCGTCGCTGGCATCGGCATCGATCTGGTCCGGCTGTTCCAGGTCGAGCTTGAGCATTACGAGAAGCTCGAAGGCAGGCTCCTGTCGCTCGAAGGAAAGGCCAACCGCCTCGCTGGCCTGGTGCGGGCGAACCTGGGCGGAGCGATGCAGGGGCTGGTCGCAGTGCCGATGCTGGCCGGGTACGACGAGGAGACCAAGCGCGGCCGCATCTTCAGCTTCGACGTGGCCGGCGGCAAGTACGAAGAGCACCCGTTCGCGTCGATCGGTTCGGGCTCGGTGTTCGCGCGCGGGGCGCTGAAGAAGCTGTACCGCGACGGCATGAGCATGGATGACACCGTGCTCGCGCTGATGCACGCGCTCTACGACGCGGCCGACGATGACTCGGCAACCGGTGGCCCGGACATGTTCCGGCACATTTACCCGATCGTCGCAACCGTCAGCGCAGACGGGTACCGGCGGCTGACCGACGACGAGGTGGGCGGGTACGCCGAGGCGGTCGTCTCCGAGCGGATGCGCGAACCCGACGGCCCGCCTGCGCCGCTGCGGCCCGCTGCGTCCTGATGCCCGGGCCAGCGGCAACTAGGCTCGCTTACCCCCTGCTAACCCCACTCGAGTAAGGAAACGCTCGCCGTGTCGATGCCGTTCTACGTGTCACCTGAGCAGGTGATGAAGGACAAGGCGGATTACGCGCGCAAGCGCATCGCGCAGATCCGCAGCGGCGTGGTGATCGACTGCGAAGCCGGAATCCTGTTCGTCGCCCCGAACCCGTCCCGTGCCCTGCGCAAGTTCAGCGAGATGTACGACCGGATCGCGTTCGCCGCAGTCGGCCGCTACAACGAGTTCGAGAGCCTCCGCAAGGCCGGCGTGCGGTACGCGGACATGACTGGCTTCCAATACGACAGGCAGGATGTCACCGCCCGCGGACTGGCCAACTGGTACGGGCAGCTGCTCGGCTCGCTGTTCACCGACAGCAACAAGCCCTACGAGGTGGAGATCGTCGTCGCCGAGGTCGGCCCCGCCGCCGACGCCGACGAGATCTACCGGATCACGTTTGAGGGCTCGGTTGCCGACGAGCACGGCTTCGTCGTGATGGGCGGGCAGGCCGACCGGGTGGCGGCGGTGCTCAAGGAGCAGTACGCGCCCGGCATGACACTCACTGCGGCGATGACCCTGGCGATCGCCGCGCTGAGCGGGCAGGGCGACGGCACCAACGCTGAGCCGGTGACCAGCGGTCAGCTGGAGGTCGCGCTGCTTGAGCGAAGCCGGACACACCGCGCATTCCGTCGGCTCACCGGAGCCCGCCTGGACGCGCTGCTGGCTGAGTCGGGGGTTGAGCCCGGCGCCGGCCCGACTGACGCCAGCACAGCCGACGACGCTGGCGGCGGCACGGCCGGCCCGTCAGCGAACGGCACCGGAAGCAGCGGCCCAGCAGGCTCGTCAGGGAACGGCACCGCCGGTGACGGGCCGGCCGGCAACGGCTCGGCCGGATAGCCCGGCAACGGCGGCAGCGGCGGCTTGGGGCCCGCGGATCGGGCATCATGACAGGTACCACGGCGTTGGTAGCGTCAGAGCAAAGAACGGTGCACCCCGGCGTGGTGGCCCTGGCAGGAGGACGAAGTGACAGCCGAGCTGGCGACAATCACCGGAATTGACGCGCCGACCAGGTTGCTGGTCGGCGGCGAGTGGTCGGCTGGGCGGGCCGGAAGCCTGCCGGTCATCAACCCGGCGACCGAGGAGCCGATCGCCGAGGTTGCCGACGCCAGCCCCGAAGACGCACTGGACGCTGTGTCGGCCGCGGCAGCGGCGCTGCCCGGCTGGGCCGCCCGGCCGCCGCGAGAGCGCGCCGAGTGCCTGCGCCGGGCCTACGAGCTGATGATCGCCCGGTCGGAGCAACTGGCCCGGCTGATGGTGGTGGAGAACGGCAAGGCGCTGCGCGACGCGCGCGGCGAGATCGCCTACGCGGCCGAGTTCTTCCGCTGGTATTCCGAGGAAGCCGTCCGCATCGACGGCTCGCTGTCGGTGGCGCCGGCCGGCACCAACCGGATCATGGTGGCCCGCCAGCCCGTCGGCGTCAGTTACCTCATCACGCCGTGGAACTTCCCGGCCGCGATGGCCACGCGCAAGATCGGGCCGGCCCTGGCCGCGGGCTGCACCGTGCTGCTGAAGCCCGCCAAGGAAACCCCGCTGACGGCGCTGGCGGTGGCTGAGCTGCTCGCCGAGGCCGGCGTTCCGGCCGGTGTGGTGAACGTCCTGCCGACTTCGAAGCCAGGGCCGATGACCGAAGCCGTGCTGGCCGACCCGCGCGTGCGCAAGCTCTCGTTTACCGGATCCACCGAGGTGGGCCGGATGCTGCTCAAGCAGGCCGCCGACTACGTCACCAACTGCTCGATGGAGCTCGGGGGCAACGCCCCGTTCCTGGTGTTCGATGACGCGGACCTGGACGCAGCGGTTGACGGTGCGCTGCTCGCCAAGATGCGCAACGGCGGCGAGGCCTGCACCGCCGCCAACCGGTTCTACGTGCACGAGAAGGTCGCGGGCGAGTTCTCGGCCCGGCTCGCGAGCAAGCTCGCCGCGCTCAAGGTCGGTCCGGGCCTGGAGGACGGCGTGGACCTCGGGCCGCTGGTGAATGCCGATACCAGGGACAAGGTCGCCAGCCTGGTGGAGTCGGCGACGGCCGCCGGGGCGCAGGTCCTGACCGGCGGGCACGCGCCTGACCGGGTCGGCTACTACTATGCGCCGACGGTGCTCGACCAGGTGCCGTCCGCAGCGGGCATCCTGGCCGAGGAGATCTTCGGGCCAGTCGCCCCGATCGTCCGCTTCACCGACGCCGAAGAGGCGGTCGCGCTGGCCAACAGCACCGAATACGGCCTCGTTTCGTACGTCTATTCCGGCGACCTGCGCCGGGCTCTGCGGGTGGCAGAAGCGCTCGAGGCGGGAATGGTAGGGATCAACCGGGGCGTGGTGTCCGACCCGGCGGCGCCGTTCGGCGGCGTGAAGCAGTCTGGCCTCGGGCGCGAAGGCGCGCACGACGGACTGCTTGAGTACACCGAGACCAAGTACATCGCTGTCGACTGGTAGGCGGGGAGCGGTGGACCGACGGATATTTGGCCTGGAGAACGAGTACGGGGTCACCTGCACGTTCCGCGGACAACGGCGGCTGTCCCCGGACGAGGTGGCCAGGTACCTGTTCCGCCGGGTGGTCTCCTGGGGCCGCAGCAGCAACGTGTTCCTGCGCAACGGGGCCCGGCTCTACCTGGACGTCGGCAGCCACCCGGAATACGCGACCCCGGAGTGCGACAACCTGATCGACCTGGTCACGCACGACAAGGCGGGCGAGCGCATTCTCGAGGGCCTGCTGGTCGACGCCGACACCCGGCTGCGTGAAGAAGGCATCGCCGGTGATATCTACCTGTTCAAGAACAACACCGACTCGGCCGGCAACTCCTACGGGTGCCACGAGAACTACCTGGTCGGGCGGCATGGCGAGTTCGGCAGGCTGGCCGACGTCCTGATCCCCTTCCTGGTGACCAGGCAGATCATCTGCGGGGCGGGCAAGGTGCTGCAGACCCCCCGGGGCGCGGTGTATTGCGTCAGCCAGCGGGCCGAGCACATCTGGGAAGGCGTGTCGTCGGCGACGACCAGATCCCGGCCGATCATCAACACCAGGGACGAGCCGCACGCGGACGCCGAGCGCTTCAGGCGGCTGCACGTGATCGTGGGCGACTCGAACATGAGCGAGACCACGATGCTGCTGAAGGTCGGCGCGACCGATCTGGTGCTGCGGATGGTCGAGGCCGGCATCGTGATGCGCGACCTGACGCTGGAGAACCCGATCCGGGCGATCAGGGACGTCAGCCACGACATGACCGGGCGGCGGCGGGTCCGGCTGGCCAACGGCCGCGAGGTCAGCGCGCTGGACATCCAGCAGGAATACCTGGCCAAGGCGCAGGATTTCATCGCGCGCAAGGGCGCAGATCCGGTGACCAGCCGCGTGATCGAGCTCTGGGAGCGGACCCTGCGCGCGGTGGAGACCGGTGACCTGGGCCTGGTGGCCAGGGAAATCGACTGGGTGACCAAGCTGCAGCTGATCGAGCGCTACCGGAGCAAGCATGACCTGCCCCTGGCTTCGCCCAGGGTCGCGCAGCTTGATCTCGCCTATCACGATGTCCACCGCGGCCGCGGCCTGTACTACCTGCTGCAGAAGCGCGGTGCAGTCGAGCGGGTCTGCCGCGACCTGGACATCTTCGCCGCGAAGTCGGTTCCCCCGCAGACCACCAGGGCGCGGCTGCGCGGCGAGTTCATCCGCCGGGCGCAGGAGCGCCGCCGGGACTTCACCGTCGACTGGGTGCACCTGAAGCTGAACGACCAGGCGCAGCGGACGGTGCTCTGTAAGGACCCGTTCCGCTCGGTCGACGAGCGGGTGGAGAAGCTGATCGCGGGCATGTAGCGAGCGCCGGGACCGCTTCGGCGGGGAACGTAATCTGGACGTCAACTTACCGTAACCTTGCGGTTGATTGTGACAGCACTGGGCAGCCGGCCGATGGCGGTAGGCTGACTCGTCTTCCGAACCCAATGCTGAGGAATCACATGCGCCGCATCGCCGCAGCTCTGCTGGTCCCGCTTGCCGCCTGCCTTGCGCTGGTCGGGTGCGGGTCATCATCGGCACCATCCGCCGACTCGAACGCCGCTGTCAAGGTGACCGGCTCGTTCGGCAAGCCGCCGAAGGTCTCTATCCCGGCCGAGAGCGCCAGCGCCAACCTGGTCATCAAGACCCCGATCAAGGGCACCGGCCCTGTTCTGAAGAGCGGGGACAACGAGCTGGCCAACGTCGCGCTCTACAAGTGGTCCGGAGCGAAGCACTCCCTCATCGAGAGCACCTTCCCGTCCGGACCGCAGATGATCCCCTCACAGATGGGGCTTCCTGGCCTGACCGCCGCGCTGAAGGGCGCGCACCTGGGCAGCCGGATCGTCGCGGTGCTGCCGCCCAAGTACGGCTATGGCAGCAAGGGTGAGTCGGAACTGCAGGTGACCGGGTCTGACACGCTGGTCTGGGTCATCGACCTGATCCAGCAGTTCTCAGTCGGCCAGGCGGCGACCGGGCCGCAGGTCTCCACCGGCGGCGGCAAGCTGCCTACGGTGACGATGAAGACGGGCCAGGCGCCGGCCATCTCGATACCGAAGAACGCTCCGCCGGCGAAGGAGTCGGTCACCACCCTGATCAAGGGCAGCGGCCCGAAGCTGGTCAACGGCGACACCGTCGTTGCCGAGTATGTCGGCACCATCTGGCGGACCGGCAAAGTGTTCAGCACCACCTGGCCGACGTCGACCCAGCCGACCGGGATCCCGTTCAGCTTCCAGCTCGGTGGCGGCGTGATCGAGGGCTGGAACACCGGGCTGGCGGGCGTCACAGTGGGCAGCCGGGTGATGCTGGTCATCCCGCCGTCCCTCGGCTACGGCCCGGATGGCGGCCAGGCTAGCGCGGGCATCAAGAAGAACGACACTCTCGTGTTCGTCATCGACGTGCTCGACTCGCAGCCGCCAGCGACTGCCAGCAGCTAGTTCCAGCGCTCGAACGGCTCGGTGAGTTCGGCCCCGGCCAGGAAGGCGGGCAGCAGCGCTGGCAGCTGGCCGGGGTAGAAGCGCTCGGCACTGGTCAGCAGGTCGCCGATCTCCCACCACCGGGCTTGCGTGTACTCCTCGAGCTCTTCCGGGGTACGGCCGCCATCGGTGATCGGCGGCCGGTCGGCATCCAGCCGGACCGGCACGACCACCTCGTGCTGCAGCCGGCGGATCCCGCGCGCGGTCCAGGTGGCCGTCCGCCGCCAGCGCGGCGGACCCACCTGGGCGGGGCTGACCTGCAGGCCGGTCTCCTCGGCCAACTCCCGGACGGCGGTCTGCTGATAGCTCTCGCCCGGCTCGATGCCCCCGCCCGGCAGCTCCCACCAGTGCTGGCTGCTGCGCGAGTCGAGCTGAGCGCGGAACAGCAGGATCCGCCCGCCGGCGTCCTGCAGGACGACGCGGACGCACGAGCGCTCGAGGTCGTACGTCAGGCCCGCGGCCTGTCCGCCCGCATTAGCCGGGCTGGCGGCCAGGGCAGCCGCGTGCCGGCCGGCCGCGGCTGCCGCGAGGAAGTAGGCCGGGTCCGCGTCGAGGCCGCGGCCCATCGTGGACAGGGTGACCGGGCAGTTCCGCAAGGCTTCCTCGAGGCCGGCGACGCCCACCCGGACCAGGTTGTGCCTGGCCGCGAGCGGCTCTGCCGCCGTCAGCAGCCGGGCGCCGAACTCGCCGCCGAGGTCAGGCACCACGATGTCGGCCGGAGCCAGGGCAACATCTCGGTAGGCAGTCAGGCTGTGGTGGGAGATGCCGCGGTGCCGCTCCCGAGGGTCGGCGTCGCTGATCCGCAGCGAGCCGACTGGCCTGCCGTTCAGTACCGCGGCTGCGTTCACCGCCTCGCCGGCCGCCACGCCGGAGAATCCCCAGCGCGTGCCAGTGCCCAGATTCCCTGGCCCCTGCGCCACCACGACCACCTCGGCGCCCAGCACGTGCCGGGCGGCCAGCAGGCCGCTGTGCAGTGTCACCGCCTCCACGTCGCCGCCGAACGCCTGGCCCACGGACACGGTGCCGGTGAGCCAGCCGGCCTCGGCCAGGGCCGCGGCGGTGCGGGAGAACCACGCGGGGAGGGCGCCGCCGTCCAGCATCACGTACACAGCGCGCGGCCCGGATCCGGCCTCGCCCGCGGAAGGCAGGCCGGCCCGGTAGCCGGCCAGAATCGCGGGCAGGGCCGAGTGCAGGTCGGCAACCACGACGGGCAGCCCGGCCAGGTCGCCGGCGTCACGGAGGACGTCGTGGAAAGGCGAGCCCTGCTCGTCCGGGCCGGCCACGCGGGCCTGGAGCGGCGTGTACCTGGCCTTGATGAGGTGGCCGGGGCCGCCCGGATCAGCCGGCAGCCGGTCTGGGATGGCGACCACCAGCGCATATCCGCCAGTACCGAGGCCGAGGTCGAGCGCGCTGGTATTCAGCAGGACCCGGTCGCCCGGCTCGGGCTGACCGGTGAGCCGGGGATAGGCAAGGGCCAGCACAGGCTCGCCCGCCACCATCACGCTGAGTTCCTGAGCGCCCGGCCACGACCGGCCGAGGGCGGAAACTTCTCCACTACGCCACCTGATCACTCCGGCAGGGTAGCGTCGGTGGCGAGAAGGGATGGCGATGTCGAGGCGGAAGACCGAGCGGCTGCTGAGCCTGGTGGTTTGCCTGCTGTCCGCGCGCAGGTACCTGACGGCGACCCAGATCAGGGAAGCAGTGCCCGGCTACCCCGAGTCGTTCGACGCATTCAAGCGCATGTTCGAGCGAGACAAGGACGAGTTGCGCGAGCTCGGCATTCCCCTCGAAACCGGGACTAATGCGCCGGGGGAGGAAGAGTACGGGTACCGGATATCCCGGCAGGCCTACGAGTTGCCGGAGATCACGCTGGAGGCGGACGAGGCGGCAATGCTCGGACTGGCCGCGAGGGTCTGGCGCCAGGCCGAGCTGGCCGGGGCTGCTGAAGGGGCACTGCTCAAGCTGCGGGCGGCCGGCATCGACGCGGAAGACCTCACCCAGCCTGGCATCGAGCCAAGGGTCCGGACACCGGAGACAGCCTTTGGTCCGCTGTGGGA
>Ga0335074_10012626_pt1 | contig 11846 bp, 10 predicted proteins | sample Lox_Sample_23_FD_206715 | JGI IMG/M metagenome (GOLD analysis project Ga0335074, IMG submission 206715) | Soil microbial communities from Loxahatchee National Wildlife Refuge, Florida, United States - Lox_Sample_2.3 | ecosystem: Environmental > Terrestrial > Soil > Wetlands | place: USA...
GCCCGCGGGTCCCCGTCCCGCGGGTGGGTCGGCCACACAGGCCTCATCCCCGCCACAAACGGGCTTTGCTGCACTCTATGGCTACTGTTGACCGGTGCTGTAGCCTCCTGGCTGACGGCGTGCGGGCAGGCAGCGGCGTGTGTGACGCAAGGGACCTGTGTTGTAAACGGACCGGTCCTGGTTTCGATTTAACGTGGTGTTCTGCCGCAACGTGGAAGTCTGCCCGTCGTATACGTATGACAGACGGACACGAAGCGATAAACCTCCACGTTATTTTCACGCCGCGCCGCTCGGAGCCGGCTATCGAGTTGCGATCACCGCAGGTAAACACCCCATAAAGTACACTAGGGGCGTGTCGCGCTTTTCGTGATGGGTGTCCCGTGTGCCGCAGATGGCAGTTGTGCGGTGCGTGAAGCACCGTTGGCGCGGGCGGGCGGGCAAGCTTGTATACACGGTACGCACCGAACAGCGAGTGGCTCAGCGTGCACGTTAGCATGTGCTACGGGCGACTCGCGGCGCTGAAGGCTGAGGCGAGTCGGGTGTTTGATCATGGCATACGCGTGGCACATTGGTGACGTGGCCCAGATTGACCCTTTGACCGACTCCCTCGTCGGCGAATGGCTGTCCCTCACCGAAGTCGCAGGCCGACTCGGCCTGCCCGCGAACAAGGTGAAGCAGCTGCTCCGTGATCGCAAGCTCCTCGCGGTCACCCGCCCGGACGGCAACACCGCCGTCCCGGCTGCCTTCCTTGACGGCAAGCAGGTCGTCAAGGGCCTGCCCGGCACGTTGACCCTGCTTTCCGACTGCGGTTTCGGCGAGGATGAGGCGCTACGCTGGCTGTTCACGGCCGACGACACGCTGCCTGGCACTCCGATCGACGCGATCGTCAGCCACCGGGGTACCGAAGTCAACCGTCGCGCGCAGGCCCTCGCTCTCTAGGTCCCTGGACGAGCGTCCGAACTGCTGGAGCCTTACCGGCGCGGCCCATATTGTGGGCGAGACTAGTGGGTCTGGCAAGGGTTTACGGTTAGGCTGGTTGTATGCCTCCCCGACCACCCAGACCGCAGCGCGGTCAGGCTCAGGCCGTGGCACCCCGTACTAACGTGCGGAGCCTCAAGGAGCTGCTGAAGTCCGGGCGGCAATCGTTCTCTTTCGAGTTCTCGCCGCCCAAGACTGAGCCGGAGGAGCAACAGCTGTGGCGGGCGATCCGCCAGTTGGAGCCGCTGCACCCGACGTTCGTTTCTGTCACCTACGGGGCCGGCGGCTCGACCAGGGACCGCACGGTGCGGGTGACCGGCAGGATCGCGGCCGAGACGACGTTGACCCCGGTCGGGCACCTGACCGCGGTCAACCACTCGGTGGCCGAGCTGCGGCATGTGATCGGCTCCTACGCGGGGGTGGGGGTCAGCAACGTCCTCGCGCTGCGCGGAGACCCGCCCGGTGACCCGAACGGTCCGTGGATTCCGCGCGAGGATGGACTCAGCCACGCGGACGAACTCGTGCGGTTGATCAAGACCGTCGGCGACTTCAGCGTCGGCGTTGCCGCGTTCCCGGAGAAACACCCGGCGTCACCGGACCCGGAAACCGATGCCTCGTACTTCGTGGCCAAGTGCCGTGCCGGGGCCGATTTCGCGATCACGAACATGTTCTTCTACGCGGAGGACTACCTGCGGCTGCGGGACCGGGTCGCGGCGATGCACTGCGGCGTGCCGATCATCCCCGGCATCATGCCGGTCACCAACCTGCGCATCATCGAGCGCGCGGTCGAGCTCAGCGGATGCCGCATGCCGACAGAGCTGTGGGACCGCCTGCACGCGGTCGCCGACGACCGGGCGGCTATCCGAGAAATTGGCGTGGACTACGCGGTCGGACTGTGCGAGCGGCTGCTCAGCGAGGACGTGCCCGGCGTGCACTTCTACACGCTGAACTTCTCCCGCGCGACGAGGGAGATCTATCAGCGGCTGGGCTTGAGCGGCAGCTCGGCGCCCATGATCGCGTAAGGCTCCTCGACACCGTCGAACCGGAACCCGGTCAGCAGGTCGGTGAACCCTGTGTGCCGGTACATCCGCCTGGCCACCGTTTCACTGTCTCCGGTCGAAAGCACCACCGTTCGTTCTGGCCTGCCGATGGTGAGCAAGCGCAGCAGGCCCGAGCCTATGCCCCGGCCTTGGTATTCCGGTCGCACATGCAGTTCGGCGAGCTCAAGACAGTCGCCGAGCCAGCCACCGCGGTCGCCAAGCGCGGCGCGGACGCGGTCGTGCCACCACTGGCCGGGCGTGCCGTGAAACCCGTAGCAGAAGCCGGCCACCTCGTCATCGTCCATCGAGGCGAGTGCGGCGAAACCCGGGTATGCGCTATGCCCGGCCATGATCAGCTGCCGCCCGGCCAGTTGCTCGTGCGGAGCCCGCATCGCGGCCATGTACACGGCGATCAGCTGGTCGATGCGGGCGGTGAAGCCCTCACGATCGAGAGTTATCGTTCCGTAAGACCGGCGCATCGGCCGAACCGCTCCATTGCGTGCGTAGCTGTACGGTGGCGGAGCCGAGCGCCGGGTGTATGGCCGTCACGGTGATCGTGCCGTGGCTCCCCGCCACTGACCGTACCCACACCGCGCCGAGTCCACCGTAATCACCGAACGCGAACGGGTTGTCGCCGACCAGCTCGCCGGGGCCGGACAGGCCCAGCGTGACCTCGCCGTAGGGATACCTGCGCTGGTTGCCGTACGCGTCCACAGCGCGGAACACCACCCTGGTCATGTCGGCGCCGTCGGCGGCGATCGAGCCGTCGTCGGCCGCGATGCTCAGGTGGTCACGGGTCAGGTCGGCGGACATCGTTACCTCGGCCACTTGCTGGCCGCTGACGTACCCCTGTATACGCAGGTCTTCCGGCACGGCTGTGGCCGGCAGGGTGACCAGGAACGGCGGGTAGCTCAGATTGCGGTAGAGCGGGTTGTCGTTCGCGGGCAGGGCCGTGATCGCGTGCCTGCCGCCAACGGAAATCTCCAGCTGCTGGCAGTTGCTGGCGATCATCACTGACCCGCCGGGCTGGGTGCCGCCTGGCTCCCAGAAGAACACCGGGACGATCACCGTCCGGATCTGCGGGTCCAGCTGGGTCTGGTAGATGGCGGCACCGGGTTTGGCCACACGGAAACAGTCGGCCACGCCCGCCCACTTGACGCTCCACGGGTGTGCTTCATGCAGTGAGCTGTAGTCAAAGCCGGCCCAGCCGAGCAGGCCCGCGTAACGGATGTTCTCGCGGGCCTTGTTCTGCGCCTGGGCGTGCAGCTCGGCCTGTCTGGCCAGTAGCGCGGGCGGGTCGGTCCAGGTGAAGTGCGCCGGCCTGGCCTCCATGATGCCTACCGATTCGGTGATCAGGTACGGCACCCCGCCGATGGGCGGTAGCAGCGTGGCGTTGCCGTGCCCGTCGACCGTGTAGTCGTTGAAGGCGAAGACGTCTTCCGACCAGCCCTCGGTGGTGTAGTGGTCCATCGCGCCAGAGCTGGGCCGGGACGGGTCCAGCTGCTTGGCGGCCTGCCTGGTCCTCGCCCACAGCGGTGAAGGACCGGTCTCGTTCAGCCGGGTCCCCCAGATGATCACGGACGGGCGGGATCTGTCCCTGATCACCATGCCTGTGACATCCTGGACAACCTGCTCCTGCCACGACGGCTCGTCACTCACGTGATCCCAGCCCGGCGCTTCCTCCCACACCAGCAAGCCAAGTTCATCGCAGGCGTCCAGGAACGCCGGGGACTGCGGGTAATGCGAGCAGCGGACCATGTTGCAGTTGAACTCGTCCTTGAGGATCTCCGCGTCCTTGCGCTGCACCCGGGCAGGCATGGCCATGCCCGTGTACGGGAACAGCTGGTGCCGGTCCAGGCCGAACAACTGCAGCCGCTGCCCGTTCAGGTAGAAGCCGTCCTTCTGGAAGGCAGCCTCACGGAAGCCGATCTGCTTGGATAGCGCGCTGACACCGATGCCGGGTACGTTCAGCGTGGCCTGCACCGTGTAGAGGGCAGGGTTGTCCGGCGACCACAGGCTGACCGGGCCGAGGTCTTCGAGGGTGAGGCTGGCGGTCACCAGGCCGGGTTTGCTGACTGTCACCGCTGCCCACCGGCTGGCGACGCTCTGCCCGCCGCTGCCTTCTAGGAGTTCTACCAGCAGGGTCGCCCGGCCGATGGCGCGCTTGGCATTGGGGCCGACGTCGATCGTGCACTGGACGCTGACCGTGGGGGACTGGCTGAGGACGTTCCGCGGGAGCGCGAACAGGTCAGAGACGAAAACCTGGGGCACCACCCGCATCGTGACATCGCGGTAGATGCCTCCCGGCTGCATGAAGTCGATGCTGCCCGGCCCTGGGTCATCGAAGGGGATCGGCGGTACCCCCAGGCAGCGTGAGTCGACGATGACCGAGAGCAGGTTGTCGTGCTTGGTCAGCTGGCCGGTGAGCTCCACGGAGAACGGCAGGTAGCCGCCCGTGTGCTGGCCGACGAACTGGTTGTTGCACACGACGCTGGCGTTGACCATGACCCCGTCGAAATCGACGAACACCCGGTTGTCTGCCTGGCCCTTGACCAGCGGCGCGCCGTCGAAGTGGCGGCGATAGATCCAGACGCGCTGCCAGTCCCACGGGTACCAGTCCCGCCAGGAGAGCTGGGCCGTGCTGTGCGGGAGGGTGACGCTAGCGAAGCCGGAGTCGTCGAACTCGATCGCCTCGGCGCCTACTAGGTAGTCACCGCCGAAGAGCCAGTCGGAGTTCAGCGGGTAACTGACGTTGCTGGGCTGGAGCGAGGCCGACTTGGTCAGCGTGTCTACGAGGGCGATCACCGGGACTGTCGCGACGCCCACCCCGCCGGCCAGGCCGGCCTGCAGCAGCGAGCGCCGCGGGACTCTCGGTCTAGCGGAGGGTTCGCCTTCGCCGGGAAATTCCACTTCATCGGTAATTCCCGCCGTGAGCCCACTGGCCGCATCGTTTGCGGCAAGGGCTGAGCCACCGTCCAAGGCCGGTCCCGTGTCCTCGTCTTCGTCAGGGTCATGTCGGCCGTCGCGTGCTTGTCCCCGGCCTTGGCTTTTGTGTTGCGGGTCTTCTCGGGCGGCCAGCTTGCTAATTCGCCGCGGGAGCGGTGGGGCAGTGGCCTGGAAGGGCGTCCCGGTTTCCGTGGCCCCGGTTTCCGTGGCCCCGGTTTCCGTCGCTACGGCTTTCGTCGCGGCCCGTGCGTCATCGCCGGTCAAGGCCTGCGCGGGCGGACTTGTGCTCCCGTCTTCGGTGGCGGGTAGCGATGACACGCGACAAAAATACAGGTTTGACCATGCCCCACGTGGCACAGGTCGCACAATGTCCGGATCGCGATGTTCGTGCCACTTTCGGTGTGCGCGGGCCCCGCGGTCCACACCCTTCCCGAGATCGTTCGTCTCTTAGGACCGCTATAGCGGTCCTAAGAGACGAACGATCTTCGTCTCTAACTCCGGCGCCGGGGCGTCAGCTTCGCGGACCGTTACGCAGGCCAGACTTTCAGGAAGCGGGGCGACCCCGCGACTCCGACCCCCCGACCCGCGTGCGCGTCAAATTCGCGGGTAGTCAAGATCATCTTGGCGGTCACCGCAGCTCAGATAAGACCACCCCCGACCCCCAGCAGTACCCGAAAATGTCAGACCCTCGCGGTACATTCGGACGGACATCAAAGAGTCACTGGACAAGTCGGCGAATTCGGGTTCGAATAGAGGTAAGCCGGCTGGGTGGGGCGAGGGGAAGCGCGCCGCCCAGCCGGGACTGACGGAGGAGGCAGGAACCGATGGCGAACGTCACGGACGTGCACACGCGGGTGCCGAGCGGGCCTCGGGTCCCCGGCACTGTGCTCACCATGCTCCAGTCCGCGCGGCGCGGGCTCGCTGAGGCCGCTGACGAGGTGGCGCCCGGCGACCGGTACGTGCTGGCCCACCTCGCGGCGCTACGGGCGGCCGCAGCGGTGGTAGCCGCGCGCGGAGAGCCAGGCAGGGCTAGGCGAGGGAAGCCGCGCACGGTATGGGAGCTGCTGACGCAGGTCGAGCCCGCGCTCACCGAGTGGGCAGCCTACTTCGCCGCCGGGGCCGGCAAGCGGGCTGCGGCGGAGGCTGGCCTGCCACGTGCGGCCAGTGCACGCGAGGCCGACGACCTGCTACGGGATGCGGAGACCTTCCTCTCGCTCGCCGAGACGGCACTCGGTGTCGAGGTCCAGTCTCCGCTCCCGCTCAGGTCGGCTGGCTAGCGTCCTAGAAGGCTTCCATCGCGCCACGCGCGTCGGAATCCAGGACACCCCAGTTGATGAGCTCCTCGGTGAGGTCCGCGGGGGACTTGTCATAGATCACCGCGAGCGAGCGCAGGTCCTCGTGCCGTACCGAGAGGACGCGGCCGTTGTAGTCGCCGCGCTGGCTCTGGATGGTCGCGACGTAGCGGGCAAGCGGGCCGACCTTGTCCTTGGGGAGCTGGCCCATGCGCTCTAGGTCGATAACGAGCTTGGGTGATGGCGCGAGCGGCGTGGGGGCGGCGTCGCCGGGCAGCAGCTCGGAAACGGGGACCCCATAGAACTCGGCGAGTTCGGCGAGCTTCTGCACGGTGACCGACCGGTCGCCGCGCTCGTAGGACCCCACGACGACGGCCTTCCACCGGCCGCGGGACTTCTCCTCGACTCCGTGGAGTGAGAGGCCCTGCTGTGTGCGGATGGCGCGCAGTCGCGCGCCTAGTGTCTTGGCGTACTCAGATGGCATGTTTCCTCGGTTCCCCGGCCAGTCGTCGCTTACGGTAACGGTTACGCTCAGTGACGGTAGGCGGCGAGCGCGACAAGGTCAAGCCGAATGGCAAAAACGGGTCCAACTCGTCCGGTAACCGGCTTGCCCTCCCGGATCGCTATGTACCCTCCGTCGAACGGCCAGAATCTCGATGTAGTCAGCTTTTCCTGCACTACCTGCGCTTGGCTGGCACTCGGCAGACGCATCGTCACGTTCTGATGGCATCTGTCTGGTGTGATCTAAATCACATGTTTCGAAGGGTGGCGAAGTGGGCCCGGAAGGTGGGCTGGGGCAGCCCCGGGAGGGCGGCGGGGCAGCCCCGGGAGGGCGGCGGGAGGCACCGTTCCACGCGAGAGGCGCCGTTCCGGGCGGCGGTATGTTCCGGGCGGCAGTATGAGGCGCGGCAAGGCGCAACACAAAGCCAGTTGCGCGCCCATGCCCCCTCCTGCTCGTATGATGAACAGCAAAGGCATCCTTTAAGGGCCGTCCAGAGAGACGGGGAAGGAGGTCCGTTTTATGTGCGCTGCCACTGGGCCAACCGCTGGCCAGGTCGCGAGGCACGGCCTCGAGGTCCTGAACGCAGACGAGATAAGGCGCGCCCTCACCAGGATCGCTCACGAGATCCTGGAGCGGACACACGGCGGCGAACGGGCCGTCCTGCTTGGCATCCAGACCCGCGGAGTACCGTTGGCCAGGCGGCTGGCAGCTCGCATCGCAGAGTTCGAGGGCGCCGCCATCGGCTGCGGCGAGCTCGACGTGACGATGCACCGCGATGACCTGCGGCTTCGTCCCGCCCGCGCACTTGGCAGGACTGAACTGCCAGCACAAGGCATCGACTGCAAGACCGTGGTCCTTGTCGATGATGTGCTGTATTCGGGCCGGACCGTCCGCGCCGCTCTCGACGCGTTGACCGACCTGGGCCGTCCGCGTGCGGTGCAGTTGGCGGTGCTGGTCGACCGTGGCCACCGGGAGTTGCCCATCCGGGCGGACTACGTGGGCAAGAACCTGCCGACCTCACAACGCGAGACGGTCCGGGTGCTGCTGACCGAGGTAGACGGTAGGGACTCGGTCCTCATAGGAGAAGCGCGATGAAGCACCTCATATCGGCCGGCGACCTCAGCCGGGATGAGGCACTGCTCATCCTCGACACCGCGGAAGAGCTGGCCAGCATCGCCGACCGGCCGATCAAGAAGCTGCCCACACTGCGCGGTCGCACCGTGGTGAACCTGTTCTACGAGGACTCAACGCGGACCAGGATCTCGTTCGAGGCTGCCGCCAAGCGGCTGTCCGCCGACGTGATCAACTTCTCGGCCAAGGGGTCGAGCGTGGCTAAGGGCGAGAGCCTAAAGGACACCGCGCTGACACTTGAAGCCATGGGCGCCGACGCGGTTGTGATCCGGCATGGCGCCTCCGGCGCCCCGCACCGCCTGGTCGGCTGGGTCAGGGGAAGCGTCGTCAACGCCGGTGACGGCACCCACGAGCATCCCACCCAGGCCCTGCTCGACGCGTTCACGATCCGCCGCAGGCTGCATGCGGACCGGGCGCTCGAGGGCATCCGCGTCACGATTGCCGGGGACATCGTGCACAGCCGGGTCGCGAGGTCCAACGTGCTGCTGCTCAGCACCCTTGGTGCCGAAGTGACCTTGGTGGCCCCGCCCACTTTGTTCCCGCTCGCCGTCGGCAGTTGGCCATGTGCGGTCAGCTATGACCTTGACGCAGAGCTGCCTAAGAGCGACGTGGTGATGATGCTCCGCGTCCAGCAGGAGCGGATGACGGCCGCGTACTTCCCCAGCGTGCGGGAGTACAGCCGCCGGTACGGACTGGACGCGGCACGGATGGCGCGGCTGCCCGAGCACGCCATCGTGATGCACCCGGGCCCGATGAACAGGGGAGTGGAGATCGCGGCCGAGGTCGCGGACTCGCCGCGATCCACGATCGTCGAGCAGGTGGCCAATGGCGTGACTGTCCGGATGGCCGTCCTGTACCTGCTGCTCGGCGGAGCGGGCGAAACGGGGGAGATGCGATGAACTGGGTGATCAAGGGCGTCACGCTGGCAGGCTGCGGCAAGACGGACATCGCGATCAGCGACGACAGGATCGCGGGGATCGGCAGCGACCTGGACGCGCGCAACGTGATAGAAGCCGATGGTCTGGTCGCTCTGCCAGGCCTGGTTGACCTGCACACGCACCTGCGCGAGCCTGGCCGGGAGGATGCGGAGACCGTCGAGACCGGGACCGCGGCCGCCGCGCTCGGCGGGTTCACCGCCGTGCACGCGATGGCCAACACCGAGCCGGTAGCGGACACGGCGGGCGTCGTCGAGCAGGTCTGGCGGCTCGGCCAGGCGGCCGGTCACGCAGACGTCCAGCCAGTGGGCGCGGTCACCGTCGGCCTTCACGGTCAGCAACTCGCCGAACTCGGCGCGATGGCCGACTCCGCCGCCAAGGTGCGGGTCTTCTCCGACGACGGCAAGTGCGTGTCGGACCCGCTGCTGATGCGGCGAGCCCTGGAGTACGTCAAGGCGTTCGACGGGGTAATCGCGCAGCACGCGCAAGATCCCCGGCTGACCGAGGGCGCCCAGCTCAACGAGGGCGACATGTCCGGCCGCCTCGGCCTGGCCGGCTGGCCGGCCGTCGCCGAGGAGGGCATCGTGGCACGGGACTGCCTGCTCGCCGCCCACGTCGGCTCGGCGCTGCACATCTGCCACGTGTCCACGGCCGGGTCGGTGGAGATCATCCGCTGGGCCAAGTCCAAGGGCTGGCCGGTCACCGCCGAGGTAACGCCGCACCACCTGCTGCTCACCGACGAGCTCGCCGTGGGCTACGACCCGATGTTCAAGGTCAACCCGCCGCTGCGCACTGCGGCTGACGTGGCGGCGCTGAGACAAGCACTGGCCGACGGAACGATCGACGCGGTCGCGACGGACCACGCCCCGCATCCGGTCGAGGCCAAGCAGGCCGAGTGGGCCGAGGCGGCCTGGGGCATGACCGGCCTGGAGACGGCGTTGCGCGTCATACAGCTCGCGATGGTGGACACGGGCTTGCTCGACTGGGCGGGTGTCGCCGACCGGATGTCGGTCCGGCCCGCCAGGATCGGCCGGCTGGACGGGCACGGGATCCCGATCACGGTTAACGGCCCGGCGAACATCACCTTGTATGACCCGGCCGCGCCGGCCGAGACGGTCAGCCCGGCCGGCGCGTCGAAAAGCCGCAACACGCCCTTCGCCGGGATGGAACTGCCCGGCCGGGTGATTGCCACGTTCCTGCGCGGCACGCCCACTGTGCTTGACGGAAAGCTGGCCCGATGAAGGCACTGCTTGTTCTCGAAGACGGTACGACGCTGCACGGCGAGGGCTTCGGTGCCGAGGGGGAGACGTTCGGGGAGATCGTCTTCAACACCGGGATGACCGGTTACCAGGAGACGCTCACCGACCCGTCCTACTGCCGGCAGATCGTCGCGATGACCGCTCCGCACATCGGCAACACCGGTGTCAACGACGAGGATCCCGAGTCGCGCCGGGTCTGGGTGAGCGGCTACGTGGTCCGCGAGCCGTCGCCGCTCGCGTCGAACTGGCGGGCCACCGGCGAACTCGGCGACTATCTGCGCGCCCAGGACATCATCGGCATCGCGGTGCGCGGCACCCGGCTGCTGACCAGGCGGGTGCGCGAGGTCGGGGCGATGCGCGCCGCGATCAGCACGGTCGAGCAAGACCCCGCGGAACTCCTCGAACGAGTCCTGAAAAGTCCGGGAATGTCAGGTGCGGACCTGGCTCCCGAGGTGACCACACCGGAGCCGTACACGGTGCCGGCCGTCGGCGAGACAAGGTTCCGCGTCGCCGCGGTCGACCTAGGCATCAAGGCGTCCACCCCACGCAACATGGCCGCACGAGGCTGCGAGGTACGGGTGCTGCCCGCGACCGTGACCGCCGAGCACATCCTCGCGTCGGAACCGGATGGTGTCTTCTTCAGCAACGGCCCCGGGGACCCCGCCGCCGCGACCTACGCGCTGGACGCCATGCGCGGGGTGCTGGAGTCGGGCGTGCCGGTGTTCGGCATCTGCTACGGCAGCCAGATCATGGCGCTCGCGCTCGGGCTACGGACGTACAAGCTGCGTTACGGTCACCGGGGGGTGAACCAGCCGGTCAAGGATGTCGCCACCGGGCGCGTCTACATCACCAGTCACAACCACGGCTTTGCCGCGGAACTGCCCAGCGACCCCGGCCGGCCGTTCGACACGCCCTACGGCCCGGCAACGGTGACGCACGTGAACCTCAACGATGGTGTTGTGGAGGGCTTGCGACTGCTGGACCGCCCCGTCTTCAGCGTGCAGTATCACCCGGAGGCGGCGCCCGGCCCGCACGACGCGCGGGACCACTTCGACCAGTTCTGCACGCTGATGGCGGAAGGGGAAGCCGATGCCGCGGCGGGATGACCTGAAATCAGTGCTGGTGATTGGCTCCGGGCCGATCGTCATCGGCCAGGGCTGCGAGTTCGACTACTCGGGGACGCAGGCCTGCCGGGTCCTGAAGCAGGAAGGGATCAAGGTCAGCCTGGTCAACTCCAACCCGGCCACGATCATGACCGACCCCGAGTTCGCCGACGCCACGTACGTGGAGCCGATTACGACCGAGACGCTGGAAAAGGTCATCGCCATCCAGCGTCCAGACGCGGTGCTGCCCACGCTGGGCGGCCAGACCGCGCTGAACGCGGCCGTCGCGCTGCATGACGCCGGCATCTTGCACAAGTACAACGTCGAGCTGATCGGCGCGAACATCGACGCGATCCGGGCGGGTGAGGACCGCGAGCGGTTCAAGGAGATCGTCACCACCCTCGGTGCCGAAGTTCCCCGTAGCGTGATATGTCACGACCTCATCGAATGTCTGGCGGCCGCGGGCGAGCTGGGCTATCCGCTGGTCGTGCGGCCATCGTTCACCCTCGGCGGGCTCGGCTCGGGCATCGCCCGCGACGAGGACGAACTCCGCCGCATCGCCGGTGCCGGCCTGGACGCCAGCCCCACGCACGAGATCCTGCTTGAGGAATCCATCCTCGGCTGGAAGGAGTACGAGCTTGAGCTGATGCGCGACCGGCA
>Ga0335074_10012627_pt1 | contig 11845 bp, 11 predicted proteins | sample Lox_Sample_23_FD_206715 | JGI IMG/M metagenome (GOLD analysis project Ga0335074, IMG submission 206715) | Soil microbial communities from Loxahatchee National Wildlife Refuge, Florida, United States - Lox_Sample_2.3 | ecosystem: Environmental > Terrestrial > Soil > Wetlands | place: USA...
GCGGGGTGCCCGAGCGGGACGGCCCGAGCCCGCCGCCCGAGCGGGGTGGGAGGACGGGATGCTTGACGCCGGCCGGCTGGCCGTGCTGGTGGAGATCGCCCACGCCGGCTCTATCGCCGGGGCCGCCGAGCGCCTGTCGTTCACCCCGTCCGCCGTGTCGCAGCAGCTAAGCAAGCTGGAGCGCGACCTCGGCTGCCAGCTGGTGCAGCGCCATCCCCGCGGGGTGCGGCTGACCCCGATCGGCCGGATGCTGGTCACCCACGCCGAGACCGTGGTCGGTGAGCTCCGCACGGCCGAGCAGTCCGTGCGGGCCATGCTCGGCGAGGCGCCCGCTCCCCTGGCCCTCGGCACGTTCGCCAGCGCCGGGCAGTCCCTGGTGCCGCAGGCGCTGGCCGGCTTCCGGCGCAATCACCCGTCGGTGGCGCTGCGGCTGCTTGACCTGGAGCCCCCGGATGGCTATGGGCTGGTCAGCTCGGCGGATCTCGACCTGCTGATTACGCATCGCTATCCCGGCGTGCCGCTTCCCGACCCGCGCGGCCTGCAGCGCCGGCTGCTGGCCAGCGACCCGCTGCGCCTGGTGCTCCCGGCCAGCCACCCGAAGGCCCGCGGCGGCCGGCTCACGCTGGACCGGCTCAGCGGCGACGAGTGGATCTCCGGCAGCAGCGGCGTGCCCAACCGCGTGTGTCTCGAGCAGCTGGCCCGGTCGGCCGGTATCGGCCTGCACGTGGCCTTCGAGACAAAGGACTACCAGGTCACCCTGGCCCTCATCGAAGCAGGCCTGGGCATCGCGCTGGTGCCGGCCACGGTGCTCAGGCAGGTCAGCAGCCCCCGTCTGGCCGTCAGGGACCTGCACGGGTCGCGGCCGGCCCGCGACATCTATCTCGTGCACCACAAACGGCCCGCCGCGCTGGTGGCCGAGATGATCGCCGAGCTCCGGGGAGCGGCTGACGCTATCCGCGGTGGCGCTGCAGGAAGGCCAGGGTCTGCTGGTTGAACTCGTCCACGTTCTCGTAGATGGGAGCGTGCGCGCAGTCCTCGAACACGACCAGCTCGCTGTTTGGTATCGCCTCGCCGAGCGGGCCGGCGAAGCGGGTTGACGTCACCATGTCATGCCGCCCGAACGTGAGCTGGGTCGGCGCCTGGATTGAGCCGAGCACCGCCTGCGCATCGTGGGCCAGGACCGCCGCGGACTGGCGGAGCAAGGCATCGACCGGGGGCATCGGGCGGCCCCGCACGAAATCGGCCAGGGAGTCGATGTACTCAGGGCGGGCGGCGTACAGCTCAGGCGTGAAGCACCACGGGAAGACGCCCCTGATCACCATCTCGGTCACGCTGCCCAGGCCCTGGGCCATGATCTGCCAGCTCTCGACGACCGCGCGCAGGAACGGGTCGGTGCGGGGCCAGGCACTGGTCAGGGACAGCGACTTGACCCGGTCCGGGTGCTTGGCCGCCAGCCACATGCCGGTCGCCGCGCCCAGCGACAGCCCGAAGACATGGGCCCGGCCCACGCCGGCCGCCTGCATGAACGCGGCGACATCGTCGGCCAGCAGCTCCGTGGTGTAGCTGCCCTCCGGCTTGGCGGACAGGCCGGCACCGCGCAGGTCCACGCTGAAGCAGGTGAAGTGCTTGGCGTACTCGGCGACCTGGAACGCGTAGCACGCCTGGTCGGCGGCCAGGTACGGAATGAGCACGAGCGGCTCGCCATCGCCCTGCACCTCGTAGTGGATGTCTATGCCGTTGGCCTGCACGCTGGGCATCCTGGACCCCTCCCTGTCCTGCGGCTGGCACCCGTGGCTGCCGCTTGGGTCAATTCTGCCCGGACCGGGCCGCAGCGGGCAGGCCCTCCTGCCGACCGGGGAGCCGATTCTGTCACCTGCTACCGAATGGCCCCCGGCCAGATCGACTCCGGCCGCCCCTAGGATGCTGGCGTGGCGGCGACGATCTTGGCGACGGGATGCACGGAAGCGGAGGCAAAAGCACGAGCCGGCCTGATCGATGTCGGTTCCTACGCGGTGTTCCTCGACCTCGCCACCGACCCTGGCACGGTTCGCTCGCGCGCCGAGATCCGGTTCCGGTGCCGGGAACCCGGGGCTGCCACCTTCGCCGACCTGCACGCGCCCGCCGTGAACCGCGTGACCTGCAACGGGAAGGGCCTCGATCCTGGTGCGGCGCTGTCCGACGGGCGGCTGCACCTGCCCGGGCTGGCCGCGGGCAACGTGCTCACGGTCGACGCGGAGCTCGGCTATTCGCCGGTCGGCCGCGGGCTTACCCGGTTCGCCGATCCCGCCGACGGTGTGGATTACGCGCTCGGCTACGGCTACCCGACCAGCGCCCCGAGCATGTTCTGCTGCTTCGACCAGCCGGATCTGCGCGCGGACATGACGCTCACGGTGTCGACGCCGGCCGGCTGGGAGTGCGTCGCCAACGGCGTGGTGACCGATCGCCCGGCCGAGGGCGAGGCGGGAACGTGGCGGTTCGCCACCGTGCCGGCCATGAAACCGCACGACCTCGCGGTCTGCGCCGGCCCTTACGTCACGTCATCGGACCAGGACTACCGCGGCGCCGGGGGCGCCGTCCGGATCAGCGTCCGGACCCGGCGCACCCTGGCCGGGTCGGCCGGCCTGACCCGGGTCGGCGGCGTGGTGCGCCAGGCGCTGGCCTGGTATGAGCGGACGCTCGGCGTGGCCTGCCCGTACCGCAAGTACGACGTGGTGTTCGTGCCTGACCTTGGCCCGACCGCCGTGTCGCTGCCCGGGATCATGCTGGTCAGCGAGACCCTGCTGCAGCGCATGGCCGATCCTGGCGATGATTTCGGCCCGCTGGTGCTCGCCCACGAGGTCGCGCACCTGTGGTTCGGCTGCCTGGTCGAAGGGCGCTGGTGGGATGACCTGTGGCTGGCCGAGGCGCTGGCGACCTACCTCAGCTACACCGCCTGGGAGGAGGTTCTCGGGCTCGACTCTCCGTGGCGCGCGTTCTGCATGCGAGAGCAGGCGACCGCATACCGGGCCGACAGCCTGCCGAGCACCCAGCCGGTGTCCTCCCCGGTGCCGGACGCGGCCGGCGCTCTGGCCAGGCCGTCCGCCATCACCTACGCCAAGGGGGCCAGCGTCATCCGGCAGCTGGCCGCGCTCATTGGCGACCAGGCCCTGCGTGAGGGGCTCCGCGACTACCTGACCTGCTACGGCGGCACCGCCACCACGCTCAGCGACCTGGTCGGGTGCTGGTCCCGGGCCAGCGGCCGCGACCTGACCAGATGGGCGGAGCAGTGGCTGCGCACGCCGGGGGTGAACACCCTGCGGCCCCAGCTGACCCTGGCCGCGGACGGCACGGTCCGGTCACTGGCCATCATCCAGCAACCCGGCGAGGCTGCGGTCCCGCCCGCCGGGGCGTCGGCGCCGGCCGGTGAGGCGCCGGTCCCGCCCGCCGGGGCACCGGCCCCGCCCGCCTGGGCGCCGGTCCCGCCCGCCGGGGCACCGGCGCCGGCCGGCGAGGCGGCGCTGCGGACGCACCGGGTCGCGATCGGGGCGTATGACCGGGACGGCAGCCGCCTCCGGCGCCGCCAGGTGACCGGCGCGGAGGTCACGGGCACCCGAACCGTGGTTCCTGGGCTGGCCGGAACCCCGGCCCCGGACGCATTCATCGTCAACGACGGCGACCTCACCTTCGCCCGGCTCAGGTTCGATGGCCGGACCCTGCGCGCGCTCCTGGCCTGCGACATGGACCTGGACGATCCGCTGACCGAGGCCGTGTGCTGGAACGCCGCCTGGGACATGACCACCACGGCCGAACTGAGCGTGGCCCAGTTCACCGACCTGGTGGCCCGCCGGGTCAGCGGCGCCCGCCCGCCGGCTGGCATCGCGGAGTTGCTCGAGCACGTCCGCACCGCCGCGGATTACTACGCCGCTCCGGCGCTCCGGCCCGGCCTGCGCCAGCGCGCGGCGGCCGCCGCCCTGCTCGGTGCGCGGCGCGCGCAGCCAGGCAGCCGGACCCAGCGCGCGCTCGCTGTCGGCTTCGCCGCCGCCGCCCACGGCGAGAGCCAGCTTGACCTGCTGCGCTGCTGGCTGAACGGAACCTCGCTGCCTGACGGCCTGCACGCCGACCTGGAACTGCGAGGCCAGATCCTGGCCACGCTGGCCGCCAGCGGCCTGGCCAGCGACGACGACTTGGACGCCTACGCCGCCGCCGACCCGGTCCGCGGCGAGACGCAGCGCGCGACCTGCCACGCGCTGCGCCCGGATCCAGCAACCAAAGAGGCGGCCTGGACGGCCGCGCTCGCCGACCAGCAGCCCCGCCGCATGGCCCTGGCCTATGCCAGGGGAATCTGGGCGCCCGGCCAGGAGTACATCCTCGCGCCGTACCGCGACCGCTACTTCAGCGAGGCCCTGCCCGCGGTCATCGGGCGCGAGGTCAGCGTGGCCGGACGGCTCGCCCGGCTGCTCTACCCCGCGACCCTGGCGGACTGCGCGACGATCACCGCCACCGACGCGGCCCTGGGCCGCGGTGGGCTCAGCGACCCGCTCCGCCTGGCCCTGCTCGAGCAGCAAGCGATCCTGCGCCAAATTCTCGCCGCCCGCTCATAGCAGCATCGCCTCGCGCCGTACGCGCCGGACGGCTACCGGGCGCGCTCGAAGAAGTGAACATCTTCACCCCGGCCCGCATTGTAGGCTCTGAGTCACGTCTCGAGAGAGTTCTCTTGACAACTATCTCTCGAGAGAGAACTATCGAGACATGTCTCTCGAAGATGGCGAGCCCGGCCAGCCCGGCCAGCCTGGCCAGCCCGGCCAGCCTGGCCAGCAGCCCGCGGAGTCACAGCAGCCGGAGCCACAGCAGCCGGAGCTGCCGGAGCTACGGAAGATCACGGACGCGCAGACCATGCGGGCCCTCGCTCACCCGGTGCGGATAGCCCTCATCGAGGAGCTGAGCGTCGCGGGGCCGATGACGGCCACCGAGGTCGGCGAGCGCATCGGCGAGTCACCGACCACCTGCTCGTTCCACCTGCGCCAGCTGGCGAAGTACGGGTTCGTGGAGGAGGCAGGCGGCGGGAAGGGCCGGGCCAGGCCGTGGCGCATGACCTCGATCGGCATGTCGTTCAGCGACACCCACGACGACCCGGAGGCCGAGATCGCCGCCAACGCCCTGTCGCGAGTGATCCGGGAACGTCAGCTCGGCCGGTACCAGACCTGGCTGCAGACGAAGGCCGCCTACCCCCGGCGATGGCGAGAAGCCGCCGATGAGAGCGAGTGGGGCGCCTACCTGACCGCCGAGGAACTGGACCAGGTCAACGCGGAGATTGTGACCCTGCTGCGGTCCCGGTTCCGTGAGCGGCTCACCGACCCATCGAAGCGCCCGCCCGGGGCGGCCCTGGTGGAGATGCTCGTCCTCTCTTACCCGATCAGCCCCCCGTCAGCTATCGGCGACGAGCCTGCCGACCAGGGGACCGAATAGTGGCCCGCCATCCCGTGGCCCGTCTGGCCGCGAAGCGCGGCTTGGGCCCGCTGCACCACCGCGGCTTCCGGCTGCTGGCGGCCGGCCAGCTCGCCTCCAACGTGGGGGACTCCTGCTACGCGGTGGCGCTGCCCTGGTACGTGCTGGCCGAGCATGGCGGCGCGCTGCTCCTGGGCACCGTGCTGGTTGCGTACGGCGTCCCCCGCACTGTGCTGCTGGCCGTCGGGGGGCATGCCAGCGACCGCTGGCGGCCCTGGACCGTGATGATGTCCACCGACGCGGCGCGGGCCATCGGCGTGGGCGCACTGGCCGGCGCGGCGGCCCTGGGGCCGGCCCGTGCCGCTGTCCTGGTCCCGATCGCGGCCGTGCTCGGCGCTGGTGAGGGATTGTTCCTGCCCGGGTCGTTCTCGATCGTCCCGGCGTTGCTGCCGGGCGAGGACCTCCAGGCGGGCAACGCCCTGGCGTCGGCCGGTACCCAGTTCGCTGCGCTGGCCGGCCCGGTCCTCGGGGGCGGGATGGTCGCGCTGCTCGGCCCCTCGCCCGCCTTCGCGCTGGACGCGGCTTCCTTCGTCCTCTCGGCGATGATGCTGCAGCGCGTGCGCGCCGTCATGCGCCCATCCGCCGATGCGGTGCCAGGATCTCGCCCATCGGCCAGAACGGTAAGCCACCCGGAGGCTGGCCAGCCCAGCGTGCTCGGGCTGCTGCGTTCCGAGCGGGTACTGCAGATCTCGCTGCTGATCACTGTGGCGGCCAACCTGGGTTCCGCGGGCATGGACCAGGTGGCATTGCCATCGCTGGCACACGGGCCGCTGCACGCCGGGGCCGGCGGTTACGGAGCCCTGATCGCCGCGTTCGGCGCGGGCGCTCTGCTCGGCACGATCGCGGCCGGCCAGGTGGGCCGGGCCCGCCGGCCCGCTATCGCCGGCTCGGTGGCGTTCCTCGCTCAGGCGCTGTTCATCGCGGTCGTTCCTTACCTCGGCGGTACGCTCCCGGCCGGTGCCGCCCTGGCCGCCGTTGGCGTGCTGAACGGCTTCGGCAACGTCGTGATGATCACGATCTTCCAGCGCTGGGCCCCACCGGAGCTGCTGGGCCGGCTCACCGGCTTGCTGCTGACCACCAGCTTTGGCGTGTTCCCGATTTCCGTGGCGCTCGCGGCTCTGGTGGTCCATAACCTGGGCCCCGCCCTGTTCTTCCCCCTCGCCGCGGTTGCCGTGGCCATCCCTCTGCTGGCCGGCCTCAGCCAGCGAACCTGGCGGGACTTCGGCATGACCGGCGGTGACGCAACGGCGGCGGCCGGCGGGAGCCGGCCGGTTTCGGCAGCCGCGGACGTGCTGGGTGGTGCATCCTGAACCCATGGCTGGCCAGTGCCCTGGCCGATTCCCGGTGCCGGGAAATGCGCGGTCAAGCCGCCTCGCGCCAGACCGGCCGGGCACACCTGAGGGCATGGCCCGCGCGTGGTGGACATCGCCGGCTGAGCATGCGGCGCCAGGTCGGCTACGCGCTGGTCGAGGCGGGATTGCACCTGCTGGCCACGGCTGGTCCGGCTTCAGCAGGGCCGACATCCAGCTTGCCGCCTCGAACCTGAGCGAGCTGACCCCAAAAACCCCCTAGGGGGATCATACTGGTATTCCGTGAAGACAGCTCGCGCCGCGACCCGGCGCCCTCTGCCCGGAAGTCCCTTCAATAACATCCCGGTGCCTGTCCGGCACGTCGAGCACTACGCCGTCGATGATCAAGTAACACACGACCGGTACGGGCTCGGCGTGGTCATCGGTGTCGAGGAGGAGGTCGCCGTCCTCGTTGACTTCGGGACACAGCAGGAGCGGATCCCCTCGCCCTACAGCAAGCTGACCAAGCTCTGAGACGTCGCGGTTCCCGGTTAGCGCGGTTGGCAGCGCAGGCTCTCCGGGATGGCGGTGTCGCCGCGGCGGCCAGCGGCTGAAAACGGGCCGTTACGCGGGTCCGTTGTGGTCGCCCGCCGGGACCACGAGTTCGTCTCCGTGCTTCCTGAGTTCGCCGACCGTGGTGACGCCGAGAAGCTGCATGGTGCGGCGCAGCTGCGCGACCAGCAGATCCATGGCGTGCTCGACGCCGGGTTGCCCAGCGACGGCTAGGCCGTACAGGTACCCGCGGCCGACCATGCACAGGTCCGCGCCACGCGCGATCGCCACCGCGACGTCGGCGCCGTGGCGGATGCCCGAATCCACGACGACGGCAACCTGCTCGCCGACTGCCTCGCGGACGGGCCGGACCAGGTCGATGGTTGGTATGCAGCGGTCAAGCTGACGGCCGCCATGGTTGGACAGGTGAATACCATCCACGCCCGCCGACACCGCGCGGGCAGCGTCGTCCGGGCCGAGCGGGCCCTTCAGCACTAGCTTGCCCGGCCAGCGGGCACGGAAGCCGTCGAGATCCTCCCAGGAGAGAGTGGGGTCGAACATCGCCGTGACGTCGGCGATCGTGCTCACGCCACCTTCCCCAGGCGCGGTGAAGCTGGCGTACCTGAGCGCGGGAGCGCGCAGCATGGACATCCAGTAGCCCGGACGCACGGTGATGTCGAGCAGGGCCCGGGCGGTGAGCATGGGCGGTGCCGTGAACCCGGTCCGCAGGTCGCGGTTCCGGCGGCCGCCCACCGCCGTATCCACCGTGATCTCCAACACTCCAAAGCCGGCCGCCGCCGCCCGGTCGACCAGGGCCGCCGTGAGCTTGCGGTCACGCAGCACGTAGAGCTGGAACCACAGATCCGGGTGCCCGGTCTCGGCCAGCTGCTCAATCGTGTAAGTCCCGCACGTCGACAGGCTGTACGGCAGCCCACGAGAGGCCGCCGCGCGGGCCACCGCCAGCTCCCCGGCCGGGTGGAACACGCGGGTGAAGCCGGTGGGCGCCAGTCCGACCGGGGCCGCCAGGTCCGAGCCGAGTACCGACACGCGAAGATCCGGCTCGGCCACGTCGCGCAGTGCCCGGGGCTGGAACCGCCAGCGGCGCAGCGCCTGCCCGTTGGCGCGCAGCGTGACTTCTTCGTCCGCCGCGCCATCGACGTAGCCGAACACCGGCCTGGGCAGCCGGCGCCGCGCGGCTCGCCTGAGGTCATTGAGGTCGTGGCATTGGCGCAGTATCCGTCGGTCGCGATCCGCCTCGAAACCACGCAGCCGCACCAGTTCGCGGATCTCCCGGGGCTTCATGTAGCCCGCCTCCCTGTCCCGTGCACGCGCCCTTGGCTCTCTTGGTGCCGGTCCCCCGCCGTGCCCGGCCCGCTCCGCCATCATGCGGGGATCGCGCCACGATGTGAAGGGAGCAGGTGCCGGTTGTTTCCGCAGCAGTCATCCGCTCGCCCCGCTTACGCTGCGGGCCTGGGCGAACGCTTGAGGGTGCGGGCGCCTAGTGGTCGATGTGCGGGTGCGGGCGCGTTCGTTTGGCTTGCTCGCGCGCCGGGACCTGCCGGGAGCCGGCGCTACCGGATCGCGGTGGCCGCTGCTCGATCACGAACGTGCCCCGGCCCGGGACGGTCTCGACCAGGCCCTCCTGGACCAGGATGTTGATCGCCCGGCGGACGGTTCCCACGGCGAGCCGGGTCTCCTCGGTCAGCTTGGTGATCGACGGCAGCTGATTCGCGATCTTGCCGGACTGGATGTCCGCCCTCAGCAGCCCAGCGAGCTGCAGGTACGGGTGCTCCGGCGAAGTCTCGTCGATCTTCACGCCGGTAACTTAACCGGCTGCGACATGCGGAAACCAGACAAGCCATTGCTTGACATGGCTTAGCATGGTCTATAATGCGGACCATGGAACCCAGCAATGACGTCGTCCAGATCGCCGGGGAGTTCCCGGGCTGGGAAGCTTGGCAGGGCATCGACCGGATCTGGCATGCGCGGATCCGCGGCGCCACCCCGCCGGTGATGGTCCACGGATCGGATCTGGTCGACCTGCGCGACCAGATCATTCGCTACCTGAACCGCGCCGAGTCCTACTGAGCCACCCAGCCCGGCGCCGCGCCACCCCGCGACGAACAATGCACCCCCGCGTCACCTTATGGCCCACTCGTCACGTTAAGGTCGGGACGTGGCTAACCGAGCGATCTTGGTAACGGGAGCATCACGGGGCATCGGTCGCGCAATCGCCCAGGCCTTTGCGGCTGCGGGCGAGCGGGTCGCCGTCCACCACCGAGACTCGGCTGCGCTCGCCGCCGAAGTGCTGGCTGGGCTGCCCGGTGCCGGGCACGCGGTGGTCCAGGCTGACCTGGCCGACCCCGAGGCGGTGCGCCGCATGGTGGACGCCGCCCACGATGCGCTCGGTGGCCTGGACGTCCTGGTCAACAACGCCGGGGTGTTCACCCCGCACCCGATCACCGATGTGTCCTACGAGCAGTGGCAAGCGGCCTGGCAGGACACGCTGGGCGTCAACCTGATCGGCGCGGCCAACGCGACCTGGTGCGCGGTCCGCCACATGATCGGCAACGGTGGCGGCCGGATCGTGAACGTGTCCTCCCGCGGCGCGTTCCGCGGCGAGCCGGGCCAGCCGGCCTACGGGGCCAGCAAGGCCGGCCTGAACGCGTTCGGCCAGTCACTGGCACGGGCCCTCGCGCCGCAGGGCATCGCGGTGGCCACCGTGGCCCCGGGCTTCGTCGACACCGACATGGCCGCCGGGCACCTGGACGGCGCCAGGGGCGCCGAGATCCGGGCCCAGAGCCCGTTCGACCGGGTAGCCACGGCCGAGGAGATCGCTGCCGCCGTGCTTTACCTGGCGTCACCTGAGGCCGAATGGGCGAGCGGCGCCATTCTTGACCTCAACGGCGCGTCTTACCTGCGGTCCTAACCCTGAGTCAATGGTCAGCCCATTGGGTACAACCAGCCGGTAGCCGATCAGACTAGCAGAGCATAGCGCTTGCGATCGGGACGAGACCGACCAAACCGGCCTGGGTTTTTTCCGATGCCGGGGCCGCTCGCGAGCGCTGCGACAAGGAATGACAGAAGATTGTGTCCAATATCACCTCGTATTATGACGCCGCACTCGAAGACACCGCCGATGAGCGCGGCGAGCTAGCCGAGCAGTCCGCTGCGCCGGACAGCAAGACCAGGAAGCAGACCAGGCTCGGCGATCTCGTCCTGTTCCTGACCTCGGCCGACCGCACCAGGATCGGGTCCTACTGCGAGCGTCAGCGGTACATCACCATCGGCCTGCTCATGCTGGTCACCGCGGCGCAGGGGTTCTACGCGGCCTGCCTGCTGGCCTCGGTGGGCTTCAAAAGGCCGTTCGACCAGGTGATCGGGTTCGGCGTCTTCTTCGCCGCCGCGGTCTTCCTCATCGACCGGTCGATCATCGGCTACGTGCCGCCGGCCAGGTTCGACGACGAGCGCAAGCCCATGGCGCCGCGCAGGTTCACCCCGATTATCGTGGTCCGGCTGGTCATAGCCGTGGCCGCGGCCATGCTGATGTCGGAGATGGTGCTGCTCCAGTTTTTCGCCTCCGACATCAACGAGCAGGTTCAGTCCGATCACCTGGTCGCGTCTGCTCAGGCGAATAATCTCCTCACCCGGATCTACCAGTCGCAGATCGGCATTCTTCAAGCCCAGATAAACGCCGCGCAACGGAATGTCGACCAGCGTCAGACCACCTACGCCAGCGCCCAGAAGGAAGCGAACTGCCAGGAGTTCGGGTGCACGGGAATCGCCGCCGGGCAGGGCCCGGGCTTTGCCGCCGCTCAACGGAGCCTGAGTGAGTCCCTGACCGCGCTAACGGCCGCGCAGCAGAACCTTCAGGCCATCACGGGCGCGAATACGGCGAAGATCAGCCAGCTGAACGCGGAGCAGCACGCCGACATCACCAGCAGCAGCCAGACCATCAACCAGGCCAACGCGCTGCTCACCCGCGAGCAGGCATTCTGGGAGCTGACGGTCACCCGCGGCACCGTCGCGTTCTGGCGCATCGTGCTGACCCTGCTGATCCTGGGCATCGACCTGGCTCCGCTGCTGACCAAACTCACCGGGAAGACCACCGTGCACGACACGTTCGTGCGCAACGAGGACTACGTGGCGACCGAGCTGAACCACGAGCAGGCCCGCACCATGCAGCTGGCCAACGCCGGCCGGGAGCGGCTGCGCCGCGAGGGTGACAGCGCGGAAGAAGACACGCAGCTCCGCCAACTGCTCGCCGACACCGACGTCGCCCAGCTCGGCATCAGCCTCAGCGCCGACCGCCAGAAGGAGCAGCTAATAGACCTCTACACCCCCAACTGACCCCGACCCGCCTGCAGTCAGTTTCGCGGAGCCGGGCCGCTCATGCCGGAGGCGCACCTGACCCCGCCAGCCGTCAGCGGAGCCGGCCCGCCCATACCGGAGGCGCACCTGACCCCGCCAGCCGTCAGCGGAGCCGGCCCGCCCATACCGGAGGCGCACCTGACCCCGCC
>Ga0335074_10012628_pt1 | contig 11845 bp, 12 predicted proteins | sample Lox_Sample_23_FD_206715 | JGI IMG/M metagenome (GOLD analysis project Ga0335074, IMG submission 206715) | Soil microbial communities from Loxahatchee National Wildlife Refuge, Florida, United States - Lox_Sample_2.3 | ecosystem: Environmental > Terrestrial > Soil > Wetlands | place: USA...
GGCGGCCGGCTCGACGAGCTCCAAACTCGTCAGGCGTACCAACTCGCGCTATGGGAACTCGACGCGGTGCGCACGTGGGACGTAGCCGGCATCGAGACCGCTCTCAAGCGCGTGGCGGAGGCGCTGGGGAAGAAATTCCGCGACGTCGCGCGGCCCTTCTACGTGGCGGTGACCGGCAGTCCGACCTCGATTCCGCTCTACGACTCGATGGAGCTGCTCGGACGCGACCTCGTACGCGAGCGTCTTCGTAACGCGCTCGACGCGCTCGGTTCACCCGGCAAACGCGAGCAGGACGAGTGGAAGAAGCTGCTTGCGCCGGGCGAAATGAATACCGAAGAATGAGCGTCCGCGCGATCGTGCTCGGGGCCGGCAAAGGCACCCGCATGAAGAGCCGTACTCCCAAGGTGCTGCACGAGATCTGCGGCCGGCCGATGCTATGGTACGCGCTGCGCGAGCTGCGCGCCGCCGGAATCGAGGACGTGCTCGTCGTGACGAACGACGAATTACAGGCGCGAATCGGGGAGTTCGGCGTGAAAGGCATCGTGCAGAGCGACCAGCTGGGGACCGGCCACGCCGTCAAGGTCGCCCTGGAGTCGACGCCGCCGCGCGCGGGTTCGCAGGTGATCGTTGCCTATGCGGACATGCCGCTGATCACGCATGACGTCTTTTCGCGCGCGCTTGCGGCGCTCGACGGCGGCAACCCTGCGGTGATGTCGCTCGTAACGGTGAAGATGCCGCTGCCTTCGAACTTTGGGCGCGTCGTGCGCAACGGTGAAGACGTCGAACGCATCGTCGAGGCCAGGGATGCGGGCCCGAGCGAGCTCGCTATCGACGAGATGAACGCCGGCATCTATGCTTTCGACGAAAGCGCGCTGCGCGATGCCGTCGCCCGGCTGCGAAACGAGAATGCGCAAGAGGAGTACTATCTCACCGACGTCGTGGAACAGTTCGTTCGCGGCGGCAAGCACGTGCGGCCCGTTCCGGTTTCCGACCATCTTCTGACCCTCGGCATCAACGATCGTGTCGAGCTGGCGCTTGCGCGCCGCGAAATGAACGCGCGTATTTGCGCCGTTCACATGCGCGACGGCGTCACGATTCTCGATCCGGCGACGACCTATCTCGAACCGGAGCTGCGCATCGGTCGAGACACCGTGATCTACCCCGGGACTTCGATATCGCTGCTCACGACGATCGGTGAGGGCTGCGTCATCGGCCCGCACACGCGTATCTCGGGTTCGACGATCGGAAGCCGCGTCGAAATATGCGAGAGCGTCGTCGTGCAGAGCGAGATCGGCGACGAGTCGAAGATCGGCCCGTTTGCTCATATCCGTGGACACGCCAAACTTGCCGGAAACAATCGCGTCGGCAACTTCGTCGAGATCAAGAATTCACAGTACGCGCAGGGCGTGAAATCGTCGCACCTTGCCTATGTCGGCGACGCGACGGTCGGCGAGGAGACCAACATCGGCGCCGGTACGATCACGTGCAACTTCGACGGTGAGCGCAAGAACCGCACGACGATCGGCAAGAACGTCTCGATCGGATCGAATACGTCGATCGTGGCTCCGCGCACGATCGGCGACGGCGCGCTCACCGGCGCCGGTTCGGTCGTCACGAAGGACGTCGGGCCGGGCGAGCGCGTTGCCGGCAACCCCGCCAAACCGCTCCCCGAGAAGTAAGCCTACAAACTAAAGCGCAAACCGAGGAAGCCTGCGGTTGCGGCGTGCGATCCGGCGGGGAAATAGGCGCGTAATTCAACTGAGGTAAATGGCGCGATCTTGTGCAGCAAGAACGCCGTCGCCGTACCGCTCCCGCGCGCGCCGCCGAATTGTCCGATCCCGTACCCGAGGCCGAGCGCGTTGTTGACAAACGAAAACGTGCCGTCGACGGTCACCGCGTAACCGCCGCCCGGCGCCAACGGAAGAAAGCCGGTCAGGCCGATGGTTGCTGGAAGCAATGGCAGCGGACTGGTCGTGCTCAGCAGCACACCTCCTCCGGTCACGGATTGGCCGTTGCCGTTCTCGACGTAGACGCCGCCGGCAATCGAGCCCGCGGCGAACGCCGGCGTGCTTATTGCGAATGCGATCGCAAACGTGAGGATAACAATGCGAAAAGTCAATCTTTTCATATCCACTCGACCGTGCTATGTACCCAAGTCTCTAGCGATTTATGCTGAAAACGTTTATTCCTTTTCGAACCCGGGTATAGCCCTGCCCAATGAACCAAGTGGCCGTCGAGCATCGCGTTAATGTTCTCGATGCCGAGATGGCGTACGTCGACGTGGGAACGGGAAGACCGGTCGTCTTTCTCCACGGCAACCCGACCTCGTCCTATCTTTGGCGCAACGTCATTCCGCACGTCGCTCCGTTCGCGCGTTGCCTCGCGCCGGATCTCATCGGCATGGGCAACTCCGGGAAGTCTCCCTCGAGCTCGTATCGCTTCGTGAATCACGCCCGGTATGTGGACGAATGGTTCGACGCGATGCAGTTCACGGAGCCGGTGACGCTGGTCGTGCACGACTGGGGTTCGGCGCTCGGGTTTTACTGGGCGTTGCGTCATCAAGCGCACGTTGCAGGCATCGCGTACATGGAGGCGATCGTTCAGCCGCGCACCTGGGACGATTTTCCGGACGGACGCGACGAGATGTTCCGCGCTCTGCGCTCGCGCGAAGGCGAACATTTGGTCTTCGACGAGAATTATTTCATCGAGGTCATCTTGCCGAAGAGCATCATCCGCAAGCTGAGCGACGAGGAGATGGATGTGTATCGCGCGCCGTTCCGCGAGCGCGCGGCGCGTCTTCCGACACTGGTTTGGCCCCGCGAACTTCCGATCGAAGGAACGCCCGCCGACGTGACGGCGATCGTCGAGCGATACGGCGCGTGGCTCGCGAACAGCGAGCTTCCGAAGCTTTTCGTGTGCGCGGACCCGGGTGCGATACTGGTCGGGCGGGCGCGCGCGTTCTGCCGGACATGGCCGAATCAGCGCGAGGTCCTCGTGAACGGGATCCACTTCATCCAAGAGGATGCTCCCGACGAGATCGGAACCGCGATCGCAGATTTCGTACGCAGCTTAGACGGGTAGCGCAAGCGCAAGACGCTTGATGGTGTCGAGCGTGTGAACGAGGTCGGCATCGGTCGTGCGGTGGTTGAGAATGCAGATGCGTATGGCGCGATGCAGGCCCACCGTCGTCGAAGACGCAACGGCCTCGCCGCTTTCCTGAAGCGCGATCACCAGTTCGTCGTTGAACCGGTCGAGCGCGTCTTCATCGAGATCGTCACGGCGATAGCGAAAGCACACGATATTGAGCGCAACCGGCGCCAGGAGTTCGAGATCGCGGTCGGCGTCGATCAAATCGGCGAGAAATCGCGCCTGGCGGACGTTGGCTTCGATTGCTGCACCGATGCCACGCGAGCCAAAGACTTTCATCGTGAACCAGATCTTCAGCGCGCGGAAGCCGCGCGAAAGGTCGATGGTGAAATCCGTAAACCATGGTTGGGCGCTCGCCAAGCCGCGCGGCATGCGGGTCAGGTAGTTCGCCGCGGTGGCGAACGTTTCGCGGTGGAGCTCACCGTCGCGCACGACGAGGCAGCCGGCATCGTACGGAACCTGCAGCCACTTGTGGAAGTCGAACGCGATCGAATCCGCGCGTTCGATCCCGCGGAAACGCGCTGCGAGCGCCGCGGAGAGCAGTGCCGGAGCGCCGAGCGCGCCGTCGACGTGGTACCACAATCCTTCACGTGCCGCCAGTTCGGCTAGCTCGTCGAGGGGGTCGATTGCGCCGACGTCGACGGTTCCCGCGTTACCGATCACCATGAACGGACGATTGCCAACGGCGCGATCCTCGGCGACGGCGCGAGCGACCGCTGCGGTGTCGACGCGGTGGAGTGAATCGGTGGGGAGAACGCGCAGCGAACCGCTGCCTAAGCCGCTGACCTCGAAGGCGCGGCGCACGCAACTGTGCGTCGCGGACGATGCATAGGCGATCAGTCGCCCGCCGTCGCGCGTAATGCCCTGCTCGCGTACTTGCGTGCCGAGAGCGCGCGTGCGCGCGACCAACACGGCAATGAGATTCGCCGCCGACGCGCCGACGGTGAGAACGCCGCTCGCGCGTTCGGGAAACTCGAAGAGATCGCAGAGCCAGCGCAAGACCGCCCGCTCTACGTAGACCGCGCCGTGATTGCGACCGCCGACGTTGGGATTCATCGTTGCCGCCAAGAGTTCGGCCAGCACACCGGCCGGTGTACCCGCGCCTTGCACCCAACCGAAGAATCTCGGATGCGTGTTGCCGCTTCCGTAGGGCAGGATCGTTTCGGCGAATTCACGGTAGACCGCCTCGAGCGGCGCCGGATCGGCGGGCACCGGCTCGCGCAATCGCGCTTGGACCTCGTCCGGCACTTCGCGCCACACGGGATGCTCGCGAATGCCTTCGAGGTAATCGAGCGCATCATCGAGCGCTGCGTGGCTGAGCTTACGAAATGCGGGCCAGTCCTTGGGATCGAGCACGCGTGGTACCTTCGACGAACGCGCACGTCCTCTTCTCATATACCGAGGGCACTCACGCAGATACGTCCATGAGCGTCGCGATCGTCGTAGCCGCCCTCACATGTGCCGTGCTCGGCGTGGCAGTGATGCGAACGTATGCGCAGTTGCGCGCGCAACGAAGAAGCGTCCATGAAACACACGTGCGCGAGGCCTTCGTTCTGGACGCCGTGCGAACGCTGCTCGAAGCGTCACGCCGTTCGAGTGACGCCGTCATCGAGGCGCTGGCACAGACGGTTCGCCGCCGCGATCCCGCCATCGACGCCGTGCTGGCGTTTACCCCCGAGGGTGAAGAGTTGGAATGCGTCTTTGCCGACGGTTCGCGCGTCGAGCACTACGCGCGCGTGAGGCTGCGCCGCGATGCGAGCGATTATCTCCCGTCGCAAGCCGGGCTCGCCGGTCACCGCGCGAGCGGAACCAAGGGCGCGCTCGTACCGACCGACCGCTGCGCGCTCGCGGTCCCGATGAGCGACGGCAGCGGATTGCGCGCCGTGCTCTATCTCTCGACGTCGGCCGCAGACACGATCGAGGGCGAGGACGCAATCGTGCGCACGATCGAACACGCCGCCTTGCCGTACGCAATAGCGCTCGAGCGAGAGCTTGCCCGAGCCGATGCGACGTATGACGGCCTGACCGGGCTCTTCACGCCGCGGGCTTTTCGCAATCGCTTGCGCGACGAGATCGGTCGCGTGCGATTCGGTGCCGCGACCGTGCTGACGCTCTGGTTCATCGACACCGATCGTTTCAAGTCGGTCAACGACACCTTCGGGCATGGAGCGGGCGATGCGGTCCTGCAAGGGATGGCCGAACTGCTGCGCCAGCACGTCGTTCCCGACGTCGACGTCGCCGGCCGCAACGGCGGCGACGAATTCTGCGCGCTCATCCATGACGCTCAGAAGACCGTTGCGATCGAACGCGCGGAGCGATTTTGCGAAGCGGTGCGGCGTCACCGCTTCGGAATACCGTTGCAGATCACCGCGAGCATCGGCGTCGCGAGCTTTCCCCACGACGCTCGCGACGCGAACGAACTGCTGGAAGTGGCGGATGCCGCGATGTACCACAGCAAACGAACGGGGCGCGATCGCGTCTCATTCGCGGTCAACGGCGCGACGTTCGCGGTCTTTCGCGAGGGCAGCGTAGCAAGCGATTCGGCCATATGAGGCGAACAGGCCGGAGTGACCCTGCGACCCAATGCGCTGGATCTCCGCGCCGACGCTCTGTCGAACCACTCGCTTTTGACGCATTCCGCCGCGCAACTGGTCGATCCGGACCGCCAGATTGCGGCCGTGCGGCTGGTGCATTGGTATCTGCCGGGGTGGTTCCTCGCGGTACTGATCCCGGTCGTGGTGCTGATCTACTTTTGGCAGTCCGGCAATGCCGCTTCGCTGCGCGACGCGCTGCGGCGAAGATTCCATAACGAGGCGGTCGTACGGCTCGTTTTCGGCGCGTGGCTCGGTCTGATCGTTCGCGTCGCGGCGCTCGTGCCGAGCTTCTATCTCTACCGCGTCGAGCGCGCCATGGATCAAAGCGATCAGCTCTTGCGCGGATGGGCCGCCGATTGGGTGCTCGTCACGCTGGCGTGGATGATCGTCATCGGCATCATGACCGCGACCGTCCTGACGCTGGTCGACCGAACGCATCAGTGGTATCTCTACACCATAGGTGGGATCCTATTCGTCAGCGCCGGTGTTGCCTATCTCTTGCCGTTCGCCGGTACGCCGCTCGTGGATCGCATCGTTCCGATCCCGGCGCGCGCCGTAGCCGCCGTGCAAGCGGTCGAAGCGGCCGCCCGCCGGAGCACGCCCGTCGTCGAACAGATCCGCCGGCGATCGCACATCGGAACCGCGTACGTCGCCGGCCTCGGGCCGACACAGCGGATCGTCGTCGGCGATACGATCTTCGCGGTCGCAGGGCCGAAAGAGCTCGAATACGTCGTGGCTCGTGAGCTCGGGTACGTGAGCGCCGGCGCCGTCTGGAAGATCGCGCTGACGGACGCGCTGCTCTTCATCGTCGGTGCGACGGTCGCCGTGGGAATCGCCGATCGGATCGGCTTTCGCCGGGACGACGATCCCGTTTCGCGCTTTGCGCTGCTGGGCGCTTTCTTCGGCTTGATGTACCTCGTGGCCGTCCCGGCCGACAACGTGGTCCTGCGCGCGCTTTCACGCGAGGCGGATCGGTACGCGCTGTCCCTGCACGTCGATCGCGCAGCCGCGGTGCGCAATATCGTGCGCGCGACCGATCAATCGTTGACCGAGGTGTGCCCCGACCTTTTGGCTCGCCTATTCATGCAACGCGTCGAGGATCCGTCCGCGCGCGTTCACGCGATCAACGGCGTCCCTTCGACGTGTCCGAAATAACTTAAAGAACGAGTCCGCCGATGACTTGCGTGCCGAGATGCTGCGTGGTGAGCACCTCCACGACGACGGCGTGCGAAACCCGCCCGTCGAGGATCTGCGCGGCTGGAATTCCGCCGCGTACGCCGAACGCAGCAGCGCGCATCGCGTTGCGCAATTCGGGATCGACCCGCGGGTCTTGCGCGAGTTCGAGCGCCTCGGACGGCGTCAGCTCGCCGATGAGCTCGTGCGTTTGCGGGTCGCTGACGCCTCCGGCTTGATGAAAGAAGATCGCGCGCGCCGCTTCGGCTGCGGCGCCGATCGCTGCGGCGACGTCGTCGGCGGGCACGGTTTGCTCGTCACCGAAGAGCGCAAAAGCCGTAGGCTCGACCACCGGAATGAATCCCGCGCCGGTCAACGTGTGCAAGATGCGCGTCTGCACGCGGCCGATGCCGCTCGGCGTTTGCGGTAGGAGCGCAGCGTCCGAGCCGCTCAGCGCGAGCGCGACGTTCGAACTGCGGTTGATGGCGCGCACGATCGCGCGGGCCGCGGCGGGATCGGGCGCCACGACGATCGGCCGCACGTGATGCCGGGTGAGCACGCGAAGATCGTCGACGAACGTCGTGCCGGCGTCATGCGCGGTCGCCTCGTCGACACGGAGCACGAAGGTCGTCCCGCTGAAGTCGATCACTTTGCATCAGTATCGGCCGTCGCCGACCAATTGTTCACGAACTGCATCGCTGATTCTATTCCCACCTCGAGCCAGCGTTGCGCTCCGTCGGCGGCGGCGGCGATCAGTCGCGGCAGCAGCGCCTGCTCCTCTTTGCCGAAGGGGCTTAGGACGTAGTCGACCGAGTCGTGGTCCGGCCGGCCCACCCCGACGCGCAGGCGCGGAAATTCCTCGCCGATCGTCGCGATGACCGAGCGCAAGCCGTTGTGGCCTCCATGTCCGCCGAACGGCCGCATGCGGAGTTTTCCGAACGGCAGATCCATGTCGTCCACGACGACCAGCACGTCGTGGGGCGGCGTGCGATACCACGACGAGATCAAACGCACCGGCGTACCGGAAAGGTTCATGTACGACGTTGGCTCGACGAGCACGACGCGCCGCTGCGAATCGTAGAGCTGATGCGCGCTGTCTTTGGTCTTCCAAGATGAAAGACCGAAACGCGATGCAAGCTCGTCGACAACCATGAACCCGGCGTTGTGCCGGGTTCGCTGGTACTCTTTTCCGGGATTCCCCAACCCGACGATGAGACGTGGGGGCCCCTCCGGCCTCACTCTTGAGGTTGCGGAGTGGCGCCGATGACTTCGGGCGTGGCCTGCTCGGCGATCGTGCCCACGGCCGCTTCCTCGAGGTGTTGCGCGGTCTTCGAAGACTCGACCGAGACGACGATCGTCGACGGATCCTCGAGCAGTTTGAAGCCCGGCGGTAATTTCACGTCGGCGGCCGTCGCGTGCTGATGAATGCCGAGCTCAGTAACGTCGATTTCGAGGCGGCTGGGCAGCTCGTCGACCGGGCCCTCGACCTCGATCTCGTGCATGATGACGTCCATCACGCCGCCGAAGTCGCGTACGCCGCGCGCCGTTCCGACGGCAACGAGTGGAATCGTCGCATGCACCGACTCGTGTTCCGAGACGCGCTGCAGATCGACGTGTTCGATCTTGCGCGAGACCGGATTACGCGCGACCTCGCGCACCAGCGCCATGTCGGCTTTCTTGCCCTCGAGCGTGAGCGTCAGCACGCCGGTCCGCCCGCCGTGGTGCAAGAGCTCGTCGAAGATCTTCGCCTCGAAGGCGAGATGCAGCGGCGCGGTCCCGTGACCGTAGAGCACGGCCGGAATCTTGCCGGCGCGGCGCAGCGCCTGCGCCCCGGTCGTGCCGACTTTGGTGCGGCGCTCGATGGGGAGGTTGAGTTCTTTCTGCTTAGCCATAGTTCTCCAGATGGTGGTGGTCGGCCGGATCGTCTATGCCGTCGCCGCCTGCACGAGCGCCGCGGCTTCGCTAGGGCCCGCCTCCGGCGGCGCCGTGCCCTCCTCGCCGTCGAAGAGCGCCGAAACCGAGCGATTGGTGGTGATGCGGCTGATCGTGTCGGCGAAGGTCTGTGCGATCGAGAGCTGCACGAATTTCGTGAGGCCGTGCTCGCCCTTGGCGAAGGGAATCGTATTGGTGACGACGACCCGTTCGATCTCGGACTCTTCGAGCACGCGCATCGCATCACCGGCGAAGATGCCGTGCGTTGCAACGGTGTAGACTTGTGTCGCTCCGCGAGCCTTGATCGCTTCGGCTGCCTTTGCCAGCGTGCCGCCCGTCGAGATCATGTCGTCGACGACGACCGCGATCTTGCCCTTGACGTCGCCGACGATGTCGGTGACCTCCGACACGTCCGGCTCAGGCCGGCGCTTGAAGACGATGGCCAGCGAGCTCTCCAGGCGCTTGGCGAAGAGTTCGGCGCGATGCACGCCGCCCGCGTCCGGCGAGACGACGACGATGCGATCGCGGAAGAGCCCGTTCTCCTTTAGATAGTTGCACAGCACGGGCATCGCCATCAGATTGTCGACCGGGAGGTCGAAGAAGCCTTGAATCTGGGCCGCGTGCAAATCCATCGTCACCAGGCGTTTCGCGCCCGTGACCTTGAGCAAGTTGGCAACGACCTTGGCCGAGATCGGCTCGCGCCCTTTGGTCTTCTTGTCCTGCTTCGCGTAGCCGTAGTACGGAATCACGGCGGTGATGCGCGCCGCCGACGCGCGCCGAAGCGCGTCGATCATGAGCAAGAGCTCCATCAGCGCGTCGTTGACGCCGATGCGTCCATCGGCCGCCTTGCAGATCGACTGGATCGCGAAGACCTCGGAGCCGCGGACGTTCTCGCCGATCTCGATCCGCGTCTCCTCGTTCTTGAACTTGTCGACCAGCGACTTGCCCACGTGCAACTTGAGCCGCTTGGCGATCTCTTCGGCCAGCGCGCGGTTCGAGTTGCCGCTAAAGATCAGGGGATTTTGGCTCAACGGACGTCTCCACGGCGAGGGAACGTGGGGGGCAGCTTCGCCGGAGGGCGTCCTTTAACTTCCCGAGGTCGCCGCGCGCAGGCCGCGCAAGAGGAAGTTGCACATCAGCAAGACGATGGCGTCGCCGTTGGGCGTCGCCGCCTTTCCGGGGATCGCGATCTTGCCCTGTAAGCGGCCGTCGATCTCGAGCATCGCGATCCCGTGCAGCGTCGCCCAGGCGCCGCAGGCCGCATCGCGGATGTCGGTTCCCTCCGGAAGGCCAAGCGCAGAAAGGTCGTCGAGCACGATCTGGAACGCCTGGTCTCCCTCCGGTGACCAGTCGCACTGCGGATCGTGCGCCAGCTCGCGATCGGCGAACATGAGCCGGTACAGGTTCGCGTTGTCGCGCGCGAACTGCACGTACGCGAGCGCCTGCGCGACGAACCGGCGAGCGGGATCATGCTCCGGACGCCCGGCTTCGCGCAGGAGTTCGGTCAGCCGGGTGAAGCCCGCGGCCTCGACGGCTTCGAGCAGCGCCCGCTTGTCGGGAAAGTGAGCGTACGGCGCACTGTGCGTCACCCCGAGCCGGCGCGCCAGTTCGCGTAACGTGATCTGGCCCGCATCACCCGAGGCGAGGATCGCAAGGGCTTCGTCGATCAGCGCGTTGCGAAGGTCCTTATGATGATAGGCTTGCTTCACGAAGAGCATATTCGACGAGCCGCCGGCGGATGCGTTCAAACGTCGGCCGGTCCACGAGCCGCGAGCCGAAATCGTCGGAGATGAGCCGCAGCAGCGGCATCGCCGCATCGCCGCCGGGTGAACGGTCTCGCTCCGCGAGCCGTTCGAGAGCGGCGTAGACGGTGAGATAGAAGGTGCGCCAGGCCGTCTCGGTTCGTTCGTGCAGCGCGGAGCAGTACGCACCGAGCGCTCCGCCGCGTTCCCGCAACGGAATTCCGGCGTCGGTCAATTGATCGGAGAAGCGCATCATCGCGGCGGCGTATTCGTTCACGGCGTGGCCTTCTGCGAACGCGGAAATGCGAGGACCAGCGGAAAGACGACCGCGACCAGCAGCCCCAGCGCAAGCAACGTGTCGGCGAAGCCGAGTGTCGATGCCTGTTCGTTCACCAAACCGGCGAGAGTTCGCAGCGTCGCCTGTGTCGGCGCGAGCCCGTTGATCGCGAGCTGGTGCAGATTGCTCGCGCCCGCGAGAATCGTCGCGTGGAACGACGTGCGGCGGTCGAACACGGCGATGGTCGCTGCACTGGCAATCGATCCGCCCAGCTGCACGCTGAGCGTGATGATCGGCGAAATCTTGCCGTTGAGCTGCGCCGGCGTCGTGGTCAGCACGCCCACGATGAGCGGTACCAGCAGCATCGACTGCCCGATGCCCGAGAGGATCAGCGGCCACGCGAGGGTCGCAAACGGCGTCGCCGGCGTCATCGATGCATCGAGCCACCACATTGCCGCAGCCGTCAATGCAAGACCGCTGCCGAGCATGTAGCGGACGTCGACGCCGTTTTGCGCGAGCGCGGCGAAGAGCGGCGTAAAGACAACGACGGGTATGGCGCGTGAGATCAGCAGCAAGCCGCTATCCCACGGCGTGTACGACAGAACGAGCGAGGTGTAGAGCGGCGTGACGATCGCCGGCACGAAGATGATCGCTCCGAAGGTCATGCCGATCAGCGAACCCACCCAGACGCTGCGGAATCGCAGGACGTGCAGGTCGACGACCGGTCGCGACGTTCCGCTCCACTGCCACCAGGCAAAGCTCGCGAGCGCGACCAGCGCGATGATGCCCGCGGCCAGCATCCCGTTGTCGCTGAACCAATCGTTGCGCTCGCCGTTGTCGAGGAGAATCTGCAGTGCACCGAGCCCGGTCGCAAGCAGCCCGAGGCCGAGCCAATCGATCGAGACGCGCTGCGGTTCGCTCGGATCGCGCAACATCGTTGCAACGACGAGCGCGGCAATCGTTCCGGGAACGATGTTGAC